>Ga0154833_1081_pt1 | contig 31866 bp, 29 predicted proteins | sample Rifle2008BG16ft_FD_116137 | JGI IMG/M metagenome (GOLD analysis project Ga0154833, IMG submission 116137) | Candidatus Muproteobacteria bacterium RBG_16_65_34 | reverse complement strand
GTCGAAGAAGGGGAACAAGATCCTGAAGAAGATGCACGACGCCGTCTACAAGCCGGCGCCGCGGATCTCGAGGTTTCGCGATCTCATCGCCTGGTTCTTCACCTTCGGTCTGGTGGGGCTCGGCATGCAGATCACCATGGCCTCGATCCGGCAGGCCGGCGGCCAGCCGCTGGTGATCGGATCCGTCGTGGGCACGGTCAAGGCGGTCGGCGCGCTGATCGTGGTGTGGCTGTTCGTCAAGGAAATCGTCTAACTCGAGCGAGGCAAGTCATGAAAGAAAAATTCGATCGCGGTACGGCGCTTACCATCTTCCGCAACGACCGGCTGGAGGACATCGCGGCGCTTGCGCTGTCGCTGGTCATCGCCTTCCTGGTCTACACGTTTGTATAACTGAACGGCGCAACGGAACGCCCCGGTGGCCGGTTACCGGCCACCGGGGCTTCTTTTTGGCGCCGGCCACGCCATGTTGAAACCGAAACACATCCTGCTCGCGAGCCACGGCAGCGAAGGCGCGCGCGCGGCGGAAAAGCTCGCCTACGCCCTCTGCCGCCCGGGCGCCACCCTGCACCACCTGATCGTCGTACCGGAACTCTGGAAAGGCATGATGGGCGACGATTGGCTCAACAACGCCTCCACGCGCGCGAAATTCGGCCGCTATGTCGAATCGCAACTCGAGCAGGAGATCCGCGCGCACGTGAAGCGCATGCGGCGCGAAACCGCGAAGCGCAATATCCGTTACCGCTACGAGATCGTGCAGGGCAAGCCCACCGAGTGCCTGATCGCGCGCGTGGCGCAGGGTCCGGCGGATATCGTGGTCCTGGGGGCGCCGCGCCCGAAGGGGCGCACCGGCCTGCGCTCGCGCATGCTCGAGGAGAAGCTGTTCCGCGCGCTGCGCGTGCCCGTCATCGTGGCGCCGCACCCGCAATGAGTGCGGCGCCCGCCGACAACCCTCCCCGGCCGTCGGGCGACGCCGCGTGGGTGAGCCTCCCGGCCCCGTTTCCGCCCGAAGTGCTCGCGCGGCAGTGTCGCGACGTCGAGGCGCTGCTGCGCGCGAACCCTTACTACACGTTCCCGCGCTGGAACCAAACGGGGTCCGATACCTACGCGGTCGAGCTCGACAACCAGAGCAACCAGACCCGCAATACGTTGGAGTTCCGGGTTAGCGACGGGCCGGGTGTGGGGCTCACGCTCACTTACCTCAACGGCATCAAGAAACGCACGGTGTTCACGATCGAACCCGCGAGCGACGGCAGCCGCATGACCGTTACCGACGATTACGACCGCCTGCCGGAGGCGGAACGCGCTCAGCGCGTGGCGGAGGTGGACCGCAGTCTCAATGCCTGGGGCGAGGCGCTGCGGGTGTATTTCCTGCGGCTGAAGCGCTGGTCGTGGCTGCCGGGCTGGCGCTGGTATATCCGCCGCGTGTGGATCCCGATGACGCCGTCGGCGCGGCGGATCGTGTGGTTGCTCTATCTGATCACGGTGGCGGAGTTTTTCTTCTTTTTGTTCGTGCTGCTGATTTACACGATCGAGCAAAACAAATAACAGGGCGTAACCGCAGATGAACGCAGATAAACGCGGATTAGGAAGAATGGCTGTCGTTCTGATTCGAAATGTTCTTTCGTACGCCGTGGCGCGTTCGCAGTGAATCTTTTCATTTGTTCCATCTGCGTTTATCCGCGTTCATCTGCGGTTCCCTGTTCTTAATTATTAATCGCGGTGCTCATTTGCGCTTATCCGCGGCTGCTTCTTTGTTGTTGCCGTCTATGGTCTGGTAGAACGTCTCGCCTTGCTTCACCATCCCAAGCTCGGCGCGGGCGCGCTCCTCGATCGCATCGAGGCCCTGCTTCAGATCGTTCACCTCGGCCTCGAGCGCCTGATTACGTTCCTTGAGACGCGCGTTCTCCGCTTCCTGCGCCTCGATCTCGCGATCGAGCAGCCAAACCGCGAACACCCCGCCGTTACCGATCCACAGGGGATATTGCAGCAGCAACAGCAGGCCGATCAGAACGTAGGACAGTATCTTGACGAGCTTTGGCCGCGGCACGGCGCACAGCGTAGCGTAAAGCCGTAAGGCTGTCAGCCGGCGGCTGACGGCCGATAGCCGAGAGTTTAACCCAACATCGGAAAGGCCTTGCGGCCCGGATACGTCGCCTTGACGCCCAGCTCCTCCTCGATCCGCAGCAACTGATTGTATTTCGCCACGCGGTCGGAGCGCGACAGCGAGCCGGTCTTGATCTGGCCCGTGCCGGTCGCGACCGCAAGGTCGGCGATGAAGGCGTCCTCGGTCTCGCCCGAGCGGTGCGAGATCACCGCGGTATAGCCGGCCTGGCGCGCCATGGCGATGGCCGCGAGGGTCTCGCTGAGGGTGCCGATCTGGTTGACCTTGATTAGGATCGAGTTGGCGATGCCCTGCTTGATTCCCCGATCGAGGATCGCGGTGTTGGTGACGAACACGTCGTCGCCCACGATCTGGATTTTTTTTCCGAGCTTCCGTGTCAGCGTCGCCCAACCGGCCCAGTCGCTCTCGCCGCAGCCGTCTTCGATGGTGACGATCGGATACTTCGTCACCCAGGCGGCGAGCTTGTCGACGAACTGCTCGGCCGAAAGGCTCGCGCCTTCCGACGCGAGCTCGTACCTGCCGTTCCGGTTGAACTCGGAGCTCGCGACGTCCAGGCCGAGCGCGACGTCCGTGCCGGGCCGGTAACCGGCCGTCTCGATTCCCTGCAGGATGACCTGCAGCGCTTCTTCGTTCGACTTGAGGTCCGGCGCGAAGCCGCCCTCGTCGCCGACGGCGGTATTGAGCTTCATGCCCTGCAGCACCTTCTTGAGCGCGTGGAACACCTCGGCGCCGTAGCGCAGCGCCTCGGCAAACGTCGGGGCGCCGAGCGGCAGGATCATGAACTCCTGGAAATCGATGTTGTTGTCGGCGTGCGCCCCGCCGTTGACGATGTTCATCATCGGCACCGGCAGTTGCACCGGGACATTGCCCGCGAGGCCGTTGAGATAGCGATAGAGCGGCTGCCAGGTCGCCTCGGCGGCGGCGCGGGCGCAGGCGAGCGACACGGCGAGAATGGCGTTGGCGCCGAGGCGCGATTTGTTCTCCGTGCCGTCGAGATCGATCATCGCCCGGTCAACGGCCGCCTGGTCGCGCGCATCCTTACCGAGCAAGGCCTTGCGGATTTCGCCGTTGACGTTGGTGCAGGCCTTCTTCACGCCTTTGCCGCCGTAACGTCCGGCATCGCCGTCGCGCAGTTCGATGGCCTCGCGGCTGCCGGTGGACGCCCCCGAGGGCACCGCGGCGCGGCCGCGCGCGCCGGATTTCAGGATTACGTCGGCCTCAATAGTGGGGTTGCCGCGCGAGTCCAGTATCTCGCGCGCATGTACATCTACGATCGTCGTCATGTTTTTGTTTGCTAAAAAGCGAATAGACAGGATTAACAGGATTTTTCAGGATTAACAGGATTAAAACAGATTCTGTGAATTATAACGCCTTGTTTTCTCCGTGTTCTCTGTGCCCTCTGTGGTGAAATTTTTTTAGTTCTTTAATGGCAAGGTCATTTCCGCAAGGCCACGGTGCTTGACCGTGGCGTCGAGCTCCTTGAGGGTCTCGAGCAGCGCCTGCATGTGGCCGAGCGGCCAGGCGTTGGGGCCATCGGACAGCGCCTTTTCCGGCTGCGGATGGGTCTCCATGAACAAACCGGCGACGCCGGCGGCGATGGCGGCGCGCGCCAGCACCGGCACGTGCTCGCGCTGGCCGCCGCTGCGGCTCCCCTGCCCGCCCGGCAGTTGCACCGAGTGGGTGGCGTCGAACACCACCGGGCAGCCGGTTTCGCGCAGGATCGCGAGCGCGCGCATGTCCGAGACCAGATTGTTGTAGCCGAAGGACACGCCGCGTTCGCATACCAGGATGCGGTCCTTGCCGCCCGCGGCGAGCGCCTTGTCCACCACGTTCTTCATGTCCCAGGGCGCGAGGAACTGGCCTTTCTTGATGTTGACCGGCTTGCCGGCCGCGACCACGGCCTGGATGAAATCGGTCTGGCGGCAGAGAAACGCCGGCGTCTGGAGCACGTCCACCGCGGCCGCCGCGGCCTCGATCTCGGGGATGTCATGCACGTCGGTGAGCACCGGCACGCCGATCTCGCGCCGGACCTTCGCCAGGATCTCGAGCCCCTGCTCCATCCCCGGGCCGCGGAACGACGCCGTCGAGCTGCGGTTGGCCTTGTCGTAGGAGGATTTGTAAATGAAATGGATGCCGAGCGCCGATGTGATCTCCTTCAGGCGCCCCGCCGTATCCACGGCGAGCGCCTCGGATTCGATCACGCACGGGCCGGCGATCAGGAAAAACGGCCGGTCGAGGCCGACCTCGAACCCGCACAGCCTCATCGGGCGAGGGCCTGCCGCTGCGGGGCGGACTCACGCCGGGCGCGCGCCGCCTGGATGTAGTGGGTGAAGAGCGGATGGCCGTCGCGCGGGGTCGACGTGAACTCCGGGTGGAACTGCACGCCGATGAACCACGGGTGATCGGAAAGCTCCACGACCTCGACCAGGCCGCCGTCGGCCGAGGTTCCGGCGATCAAAAAACCGTGCTTCTCCAGCGTCTCGCGATAGCCGTTGTTGAATTCGTAGCGGTGCCGGTGCCGTTCCGTGATGCGATCCTTGCCGTAGGCCTCGTGGGCATGGGTACCGGGCTTGAGGCGGCATTCCTGCGCGCCGAGACGCATGGTCCCGCCGAGCTCGCTTTTTTCGCTGCGCGTCTCGACGGCGCCCTCCGCGGTCTTCCACTCGGTAATGAGTCCGATCACCGGATGCGGTGTCTTCTTGTTGAACTCGGTGCTGTGCGCGCCCTTGAGGCCCGCGACATTGCGCGCGAACTCGATGGTCGCGACCTGCATCCCGAGGCAGATGCCGAGATAGGGTATCTTGTTCTGGCGCGCATACGTCACGGTCTTGATCTTGCCCTCGATGCCGCGCTCGCCGAAGCCGCCCGGCACCAGGATGGCGTCCATGTTCTGCAGCAGCCCGGTGCCCTCGGTCTCGATACGCTCCGAGTCCACGTAATGGATGTTTATCTTCGTGGAGGCATGAATGCCGGCGTGCTTGAGCGCCTCGGTGAGCGACTTGTACGACTCGGTGAGGTGCACGTACTTACCGACGAGCGCGACGTTCACCTCGCCGGTCGGATGCTCCATGGCCTGGATGACCTTGTCCCATTCGCTCAGGTTCGCGCGCCGGGCGTTCAAGTGCAGCTTCTCGACCACGATCTCGTCGAGCCCCTGCTCGTGCAGCAGCCGCGGAATCTTGTAGATGTTGTCCACGTCCACCGCCGAGATCACCGCGCGCACCGGGACATTGGTAAAGAGCGCGATCTTGCGCCGCTCGTCCTCCGGCAGCATGCGGTCGCCGCGGCACAGCAGCACGTCGGGCTGGATGCCGATCGAACGCAGTTCCTTCACCGAGTGTTGCGTCGGCTTGGTCTTCATCTCGCCGGCGGTGGCGATGTAGGGCACGAGCGTGAGGTGCATGTACACGCAATTGCTCGGGCCGTGCTCCACGCCCATCTGGCGGATGGCCTCGAGAAACGGCTGGGACTCGATGTCGCCCACCGTGCCGCCGATCTCGACGAGCGCCACGTCCGCGCCGTTCGCGCCCTCCTGGATGCAGCGCTTGATCTCATCGGTGATGTGCGGGATGACCTGCACCGTGGCGCCGAGGTAATCGCCGCGGCGCTCCTTGCGGATCACGTTCTCGTAGATCTTGCCGGTGGTGAAGTTGTTGCGCTTGCCCATCGTGGTACGCACGAAACGCTCGTAGTGCCCGAGGTCGAGGTCGGTCTCGGCGCCGTCGTGCGTGACGTACACCTCCCCGTGCTGATACGGGCTCATGGTGCCGGGGTCGACGTTGATGTAGGGATCGAGCTTGAGGAGGGTGACCTTGAGGCCGCGCGCTTCCAGGATGGCGGCGAGCGATGCGGCGGCGATGCCCTTGCCCAAGGAAGACACCACACCGCCGGTCACAAAGACGAATTTGGTCATATCAGCCCGCTTTAACGGGTGCCGTTCTGCGACACCGGAACGGAAACACAAACTACCAGATGGGCGCGCCCAGCACAACCGGGCGCGCCGGCGGCGTCAGCGCGGCGTCTTCTTGACTTTCCGCCCGGCCTGCGGAATTTCAACAGCGCTGTCCGCGGCACGCTCCAGCACCGGCACCCAGCCGGGCTCGTCCGCGCGCGCGCAAAACGGCTCGCAGATCCAGCGGTCGCCGACGGCGGCCAGCTCATCGTCGGCGTAGATGAGCGGCAGGCGTTCGCGCTCCCACGGCGGCACGCCCGCATCCTGCAATAATTTCTTCAACGTGTGACGGTGCGCCCGGCCCGGAAGCCGACAGCGCTCCCCGCCCCGGCGCAGACCGACGACCACCCGTGCGCGCCGTAACCGCTCCTGCGACAGGCCCGCGCCCGTCGTCGCGACCGCATGCAGACGCCAGCCGGTGCCGGCAATCTCCAGCGGTTGCGGCGGATCCCACGGCAGTTCAAGCCTTCGGTCCGGTGCCGGCGCGGCCGGCAGCACGAAGAGCGCGTCGCGATAGCGCCGCACCTGCACCCCCGGCCAGCCGACCGCGGCATGGCGCGTGCGCGGCGGCCGGTGCGCGTGGGCGAGAATCCGCTCGAGGTGCATTGCCGTGGGCGGACGGAACCCGCGCGTGCGCAGCCAATGCCGGATCAGGTTGCGCTGGCGCGCCGGCGAGTATCGCATGAGCCGGTCGATGGCAAGCGCCTCCCCCGCGTTGGTGCCGCAGTCCGCGAGATCGGCGGCGGCCAGCTCCTCGAGCAGCGCCGCGGCCTCGGCGGCGTGCCGCGCCGTGCGCGCAAGCTGCCGCGGCGCCGTTGGCCAGCGCTCGGCGATCAGCGGGAGCAAACGGTGGCGCAGAAAGTTGCGCGCGAGCCGCGTGTCGCGGTTGCTCGTGTCCTCGATCCAGGAAAGCCGCTCCTGGCGGGCGTAGGTCGCGAGCGCGCTACGGGTGAAACCGAGCAGCGGCCGGGCGTGCCGGCCGGCGGCGAACGCCGCGATCGGCGGCATGGCGGCGAGCCCGGCCAGTCCCGCGCCGCGCAGCAATTGCAGCAGCACGGTCTCGGCCTGGTCGTCCTGATGATGCGCGGTGAGGAGCACGTCGCCGGGCCCGATGTGGCGCGCGAGCGCCGCGTAGCGCGCGCGCCGCGCCGCCGACTCCAGCCCCTCCTCCCGAACGCCGCGGACCTCGATACGCTCGATCGCGCACGCCACGGCGAGGGTTTCGCAGACGCGACGGCAATGCCCGGCCCAGTCGCCCGAGGCCGGTTGCAGCCCGTGATCGATGTGCACCGCTTCCACGCGCCAGCCGCGCGCGGCGCGCAGCGCGCAGAGTCCGTGCAGGAGCACGTGGGAATCGAGGCCGCCGCTGTATGCGACCACGAGGCGCGCATCGGTGGCAATGCCTAGCGCGCGGGCGAGGATCTCCTGGAGGTCTTGCGGGGAGAACGGGGTATCAATGTTCTTCAAACTCCCCGAATTGCAGCAGCCGCTCGTAGCGCTGTTCGAGCAGCCGTTCGATGGGTGTCGCGCAGAGCGCGTCGAGCGCGCCCCCGAGCGCGGATTTGAGCACGGCGGCCATGGCGTCGACGTCGCGGTGGGCGCCGCCCAGCGGCTCGCGCACGATTTCGTCCACGAGCCCCAGGCGGTTCAGGCTCTCGGCGGTGATGCCCATGGCCTCGGCCGCCTCGGAGGCCTTGTCGGCCGAGCGCCAGAGGATCGAGGCGCAGCCCTCCGGCGAGATCACCGAATAGGTCGCGTGCTGAAGCATCAGCAGGCGATCGCACACGCCGATCGCAAGCGCGCCGCCCGAGCCGCCCTCGCCGATCACGACGCTCAGGATCGGGGTCCTGAGCCGCGCCATGACGAAGAGATTGCGCGCGATCGCCTCGCTCTGGTTGCGCTCCTCGGCGCCCACACCCGGGTAGGCGCCGGGCGTGTCGATCAGCGTGATCAGGGGGAGCCGGAAGCGCTCCGCGAGCTGCATGAGCCGCAACGCCTTGCGGTAGCCCTCCGGGCGCGGCATGCCGAAGTTGCGCCGTACCTTCTCGCGCGTGTCGCGCCCTTTCTGATGGCCGATGACGACCACCGGCCGGTCATTCAGGCGCGCCAGCCCCCCGACGATCGCCGGGTCGTCGGCGAAGGCGCGGTCGCCACGCAACTCCTCGAAGTCGGTGCACAGGCGCGCCAGGTAATCCAGGGTGTAGGGGCGCAGCGGGTGGCGCGCGAGCTGTGAGACCTGCCACGGCGTGAGGCTGTTGAAGATCGATTCCGTGAGCTTGCGGCTCTTCGCCCTCAAACGGTTGATCTCGTCGTTGAGATTGGGATCGCTGCCCGTGCCCGCGTGACTCAGCGCCTCGATCTTGGCCTCGAGATCGGCGATCGACTGCTCGAAATCAAGATAATTCGGGTTCATGTATTAGTTTTGAAACGCAGATGAACGCGGATAAACGCAGTGAACAACAAAAAGGGAAACATCAAAACAATCTGCGTTCATCATTATCTGAATCTGCGTTTATCTGCGTTTAGAAATCTTAACGGTATATCAAGTGCACGCTGCGCTCACCCGCGAGCCGCGTGAGCCGCTCGAGCATGACGCCGGTCGGATGAACCTTCCACTCCTCGCCCAGAAAGATTTCCGCTTCCGCCTCCTGGTTATGGTAGTGGAGATACACCGGACAGGTCCCCCGGGCGACCGGCGCCAGGATCTCCTTGAGCTCTGCGACGAAACCGTTGCCCACGTGCCCGGCGTCCACATCGATCACCAACCGGGCGCCGAAGGCGGCGCGGGCCTGCTCCATATTATATATCGTCTCGGCGGACATTTTGAACCCGCCGGTGTATTCGTCGACGCTGACCTGCCCCGCCACGATGAGCAGGGTGTCCTTGACCAGCAGCTCGCGGTTCTTCTGATACAGCTCCGAGAATACCGCAAGCTCGAGCCGACCCGTGCGGTCGTCGAGGGTGACGAACGCCATGCGATCGCCGCGCCGCGTCTGCATCGTGCGCAGTCCCACCACCAATCCGGCGACCACGATGGTGCTGTCGGTCGTGGGCTTGAGTTGCGCGATCGTGGTGTCGGTCATCCGCGCGAGCTCCTCGGCATAGCGCGCAATCGGGTGCCCGGTGAGATAGAGCCCGAGCGTCTCCTTCTCGCCCTCGAGGCGCTGCTCCTCGCTCCATTCCGGTGCACCCGTCGCGACCTGCGCCTGCGCGGGTGGCGCCATCGCGCCGAAGATATCCACCTGCCCCATCTCCCGGTTGCGCGTGTGCTGCTCGGCCGCGGCGAGCGCGGCGTTCAACGAGACCATGAGGGCGGCGCGATGCGCCCCGCGGCCATCCAGCGCGCCCGCCTTGATGAGCGACTCGAGGACCCGGCGGTTCACCTTGCGCGCGTCGATGCGCCGGCAGAAATCGAACAAGTCCTCGAACGGGCCGTCCTGGTTGCGGGTCTGGAGGATCGCGTCGATCGCCGCCTGCCCCAGACCCTTGATGGCGCCGAGTCCGTAGAGGATGACCTGCTCGTCCAGCGGCACGAACACGTAGTCGCAGCGGTTGATGTCCGGCGGCAGGATGTTGAGACCCATGTCGCGGCACTCGGCAATCATGGTCACCACCTTGTCGGTCTTGTCCATGTCCGCCGCGAGCACGGCGGCCATGAACGCCGCCGGGTGGTTCGCCTTGAGCCAGGCCGTCTGGTAGGCGATGAGCGCATAGGCCACCGAGTGCGAGCGATTGAAGCCGTAGCCGGCGAATTTCTCGATCAGGTTGAAGATGTCCTCGGCGAGCTTGGGGCTCGCGCCGCGCTCGACCGCGCCCTTGATGAAACCCTCGCGCTGCGCTTCCATCTCCTCGGCCTTCTTCTTGCCCATGGCGCGGCGCAGAAGATCGGCGCGCCCGAGGGTGTAGCCCGCGAGCACCTGCGCGATCTGCATCGCCTGCTCCTGGTACAGGATCACGCCGTAGGTGGGCCTCAGGATCGGCTCCAGGCTCGGGTGCGGGTACTTGATGCGCGCGCGCCCGTGCTTGCGGCTGATGAAGTCGTCCACCATCCCGGATTGCAGCGGGCCCGGGCGGAACAGCGCCACCAACGCCACGATCTCCTCGAACCGATCCGGCTGCAGGCGCTGGATGAGCTCCTTCATGCCGCGCGACTCGAGCTGGAACAGCGCCGTGGTGCGCGCGGACTTGATGAGCGCGTAGGTCTTCGGATCGTCGAGCGGGATCGCCTCGATGGCGACCGGCGGCTCGTCGCGCGCCGCGCGCCCGGCGTTGATGGTCTTGAGCGCGCGGTCGATGATGGTGAGGTTGCGCAGCCCGAGAAAATCGAACTTGACGAGCCCGAGGGTCTCGATGTCCAGCATATCGAACTGGGTGACGAGCTGGTGGCTCCCGTGCTCGCAGTAGAGCGGCATGAAGTCGGTGAGCGCCGAGGGCGCGATCACCACGCCCGCGGCGTGCTTGCCGGCGCTGCGCGCGATGCCCTCGATCTTGCGCGCCATGTCGATCAGCGCGCGCACGTCCTCTTCTTTTTCGTAGCGCTCCTTGAGCAGCGGCTCCTGATCGAGCGCCCGGTCCAGGTTGAAGTCCGGATCCTGCGGGACATGGGGGATGAGTTTGGCGATTTTGTCCACGTAGCCGTACGGATGATCGAGCACGCGCCCGACGTCGCGCACCACGGCCTTCGCCGCCATGGTGCCGTGGGTGATGATCTGGCAGACCTTATCCTGGCCGTAGCGCTCGGTGACGTAGCCGATCACCCGGTCGCGCCCCTCGATGCAGAAATCGATGTCGAAGTCCGGCAGCGACACGCGCTCCGGATTCAAGAACCGCTCGAACAGCAGGTCATATTCAATCGGGTCGAGGGCGGTGATGCCGAGCGCGTAGGCTACGAGCGAGCCGGCGCCCGAACCGCGTCCCGGACCGACCGGCACGCCGTTGCTGCGCGCCCAGGCAATGAAGTCGGCCACGATCAGGAAATAGCCCGGGAAACCCATCTTCACGATCACCTCGAGCTCGTGGGCCAGACGGTCGAGATACTGCTGCCGTTTCGCCTGGCGCTCGGCTTCGGGCATGGGCGCCAGGCGCGCCGCAAGTCCGTCCGCCGCCGTGCGCCGCAGCAGCTCATCGATGCTCGCGCCCGGCGGCACCGGGTAGTCCGGGAGATAGTAGCGCCCGAACTCCAGGCGCAGATTGCAGCGGCGCGCGATCTCCAGGGTGTTTTCCAGCGCCTCGGGGATGTCCTGGAAGAGTTCCGCCATCTCCTCGGACGAACGGAAGAATTGCTGCGGGGTGTAGCGCCGCGGGCGACGGCCATCGGTGAGCACGCGCCCGTCCTGAATGCACACACGCACCTCGTGGGCGTCGAACTCTTCCGCTTGCAGAAACATCGTCGGGTTGGTGGCAACCACCGGCAGTCCCGCGCGGTGCGCGAGCGCCACGGCCGCGTGGTTGTAGTCCTCCTGGTACGGCTGCCCCGTGCGCTGAAGCTCCAGATAGAACCGCCCCGGGAACCAGGCGGCATAAGACCGGGCGACCTCCTCGGCGAGCGCCTGATTTCCCGCGAGCAGGGCTTGGCCGATTTCGCCCTCCTGCGCGCCGGAAAGCGCGATCAGACCCGGCAGGGGGACATCGAACCAGGCCTTGGAGATACACGGCCTTCCGGAGTGCTGACCCTCGAGGTAGGCGCGCGTGAGTACCTGACACAGAGCGCGGTAACCCTCGCGGTTCTGGCACAGCAGCAGCAGGCGGAAGGGCTTGTGGACATCGACGGGATTTTCCACCCACACGTCCGCCCCGATGATGGGTTTGATGCCGGCGGCGAGCGCCTCGCGGTAAAACTTGACGGCGCCGAACAGATTCCCCAAGTCCGTCAGCGCCACGGCCGGCATGTTGCCCCGCCGAGCCGTCGCGACCAATTCCTTCAACCGGACGATGCCATCGGCAAGGGAAAATTCGGAATGGACGTGCAGATGGACGAAGGCGGCGCTCACGGTTTCATTTCACCGCAAAAGACGGGCCGGCGAAAGGGCACGGGGGCATCGCATCTGACTAAGAATTGTGCAAAACATCGCTAAACAGTAGTCTGAAGAACATCGTATAACTACTTGAACTGATAGTATAAAGTATTTCACTTTATTCGGATCCGCACCGGCGCAAATGAAAGTCGATGCACCGGGCTCACGCCCAGCCGGTCCAGGGCGAGCAGATGCTCGCGGGTCGGATAACCCTTGTGCCGGGCGAACGCATAGCCGGGATAACGGGCGTCGAGCGCGGACATTTCCGCGTCGCGCGCGACCTTGGCCAATATCGATGCCGCCGAGATCGCCTGAACGGTGGCGTCGCCGCGCACGATCGTTTGCACCGGATATGCGAGCGGCGGCGCCCGGTCGCCGTCCACCAGGACAAGCTCCGGGATGCGCCCCAGGGCCTCGACCGCGCGCTGCATGGCGAGCAGGCTCGCCTGCAGGATGTTCAGCCGGTCGATCTCCTGCGCTTCCGCGCGCCCGAGCCCCCAGCAGAGCGCACGCTCGCGAATGAGCCGCGCCAGGACCTCGCGCCGTAGCGGGCTGAGCACCTTGGAGTCGGCAAGCCCCTCGATCGGGCGCTGCGGGTCGAGGATCACCGCCGCTGCCACGACCGGCCCGGCCAAAGGCCCCCGCCCGGCCTCGTCCACGCCCGCGGTGTGCAGCGGATAATCGCTCCCGGTCCGCGTCGGTTGCGTCATGAACGGCTGCCGCCTGTCTGCGTGCGGCGCACAGGCAGGCGCGCACGGCGCTTGAGGAACCCTATGACGGCCTCGGCGGCGCGCTCGTCGGCGTTGCGTTTCAACATCCGGTGGATCCGACCGAGCGCGCCGGTGAGTCGCCGGGTCTCGCCCGGGTGCGTGAGCAACTGCTCGATTGCCTGCCCGAGCTTCTCCGGCACCGCGTCACGTTGCATGAGCTCGGGCACGATCCGGCGCCCGGCCAGAAGATTGGGCAACGCGTACTGGCGCACGTGCGCCAGTACGCGGATGAGCAGATAAGAGAACCACGAGACCCGGTAGGTCACGACCATGGGTTTTTTCAGCAGCGCCGCCTCGAGCGTGGCGGTGCCCGAGGCGAGCAACACAATGTCCGCGGCCGCCATGGCATCGCGCGAGCGGCCGATCACGCGCGTGATCGGCAGGTGCGTCGCCCGGCAGCGCTCGAGCGCCGTCTCGAAAATTGCGCGGGTGCGCGCGTTCACAAATGGCGCGACAAACTGCAGCGCGGGCTGGCGCTTTACGAGCCACGCCGCGGTCTTCACAAAAAGATCCGCATGGCGGTTGAGCTCGCTCGCCCGGCTGCCGGGGAGCAGCGCAATCAGCGTCGCGTCCGCCGGCAGCGCGAGCCGGCGCCGCAGCGCCCGCGCATCGTAGCGCTCGGGAATGACATCCGCGAGCGGATGGCCGACGAAGGTCACCGGCACGCGCCGATCGCGGTAATATTTCGCCTCGAACGGAAACAGCGTCAGCATGTGATCGACCGCGCGCTGGATCTTGCGGATGCGCCAGCGCCGCCAGGCCCAGACCGTGGGGCTCACATAGTGCAGGGTGCGGATGCCGGCGGCCTTGAGCATGGCCTCGAGCCCGAGATTGAAGTCCGGGACATCCACGCCGATGAAAACATCCGGCGGGTCGGCTGCGAAGTGCGCGGCGAGCGCGCGGCGCATGCGCACCAGGCCCGGCAACTTTCCGAGCGCCTCGAAGCCGATGAGCGAGAGTCGCTCCATCGGATACAGGCTCCGGCAACCCTCGGCCTGCATCGCCGGCCCGCCGATGCCCTCGAAGCGTACCTCGGGCAGACGGCGCTTGAGCGCACGCATGAGCCCGGCGCCGAGCGCGTCGCCCGAGACCTCGCCGGCCACGATGCCGATACGCATGGGCGGAGAAGCGCCGGCCACGCGTTAGCGGATGATGCCCCGGTCCGAGGCCTTGATGAAGGCTACGAGCTCGGCCACCGGCGGTTGCGCCGCGGCGAGCTCCTCGAGTTGGCGCACGGCTTCCTCCAGCATGAGTCCCGATTTGTACAGCACCTTGTAGGCGCGCCGCAGATCGGCGATGGCCGCCTCCGAAAAACCGCGGCGCTTCAAGCCGCGGAGGTTGATGCCGTGCGGCTCGGCGCTGTAGCCCGCGCAGATCAGGAACGGCGGCACGTCCTTGAAGATCACCGTATTCACGGCCGTCATGCAGTGGGCGCCGAGGCGGCAGAACTGGTGCACCAGGGTGAAGCCGCCGAGCACCGCATGGTCGCCGACGTGGACATGGCCCGCGAGGCTCGAGCCGTTGGCGAAGATGGTCTTGCTGCCGACCTGGCAATCGTGCGCGACATGGCAGTAGGCCATGACGAAGTTGTCGTCGCCGATGCGCGTCACGCCCCCGCCCGCCGCCGTGCCGCGGCTGAACGTGCAGTATTCGCGGATGACGTTGCGGCTGCCGATCTCCAGGCGCGTCGGCTCGCCCTTGTACCCGAGGTGCTGCGGCGCGCCGCCGAGCGAACAGAACTCGTGAATCCGGTTCTCGGCGCCGACGCGCGTGGGCCCGTGGATCACCGCGTGCGGGCCGATCCAGGTGTTCGGCCCGATCTCCACATCCGGCCCGATGATCGAAAACGCGCCGATATGGACATCGCTCCCGATCTGCGCCTCGGGATGCACGATCGCCTGCGGATGAATCACGTGCGGGTCCTTAATTAAGCGATGTCTTTATAGGTACACATGAGCTCGGCGCTCGCGCAGAGCTCGCCGGCGACCGAGGCGCTGCCCTCGAACAGCCAGACGCCTTTCATCCTGCGCTTGATGGCGACGTCGAGCTGGAGCTGGTCGCCCGGCTCCACCGGACGGCGGAAGCGCGCCTTGTCGATACCGACGAAGTAGTACACCGAGTTCTCGGTCGGCAGCGCCTCCATGCTGCGGAACGACAGCACGGCGCAGGCCTGGGCCATGGCCTCGAGGATGAGCACCCCGGGCATCACCGGGCGATTCGGAAAGTGCCCCGCAAAGAACGGCTCGTTGATGGTGACGTTCTTGATGGCGGTGAGCCGCTCGTCCTTGGTGTAGTCCAGGACGCGGTCGAGCAACAGCATCGGGTAGCGGTGCGGCAGGTGCTGCATGACCTTATGGATGTCGAGCGGGTTCAAGTATTGTGCTCCTCGGACGACGGTGCGAATTTTTCTTCAAGCCGCTTCACGCGCCGGGCGAGCTCCTCGAGCCGGTGCAGCCGTGCGGCGGTTCGGCGCCACTCCTCGGCCGGCACGGCCTTGAGGCTGGAGGAATACGCGCCGGGGCGTGTGATCGAGCTCGTGACGAGCGATCCGGCGGTCACATGCACATCGTCGACGAGCTCGATGTGGCCGACGAGGCCGGCCTGGCCGCCGATCGTGCAGCGCCTGCCGATCACGCTGCTGCCGGCGATCCCGACGCAGGCGGCGATCGCGGTGTGCGCGCCGATGCGCACGTTGTGCGCGATCTGAATCTGGTTGTCGAGCTTCACGCCGTCGCCGATCACGGTGTCGTTGAGCGCACCGCGGTCGATCGTGGTGTTGGCGCCGATCTCGACGTCATCGCCGACGACGACGCGCCCGAGCTGCGGCACCTTGATCCAGGTCTCGCCGTCTTTGGCGTAGCCGAAGCCGTCGCTCCCGACGATCGCCCCCGGATGCAGCAGGCAGTTGCGGCCGATGACGCAGTCCCGAAGCACGACGACCCGCGCCACGAGCCGCGTTCCATCTCCGATCGCGGCGCCGCGCGCAATATAACACCCCGGACCGACCTGGACGCCGGCGCCGATCGCGGCGCCCCCCTCGACCACCGCCTGCGGCCCGATAGAGGCGCTTGCGGCGATGCGCGCCGCGCCATCGACCGCGGCCGTGGGGTGGATGCCCGGAGCCGGTGCCGACTCCGGGTGCAGCCCGGCGGCGATGCGCGCGAAGCCCAGGTGCGGGTTCTCCACGATCAGCGCGTTGCCGCGAAAGCGTTCGGCGTCGGTCTCCGTCAGAATCACCGCGCCCGCGGCGGTGGTCGCAAGCTGCGCGAGATACTTCGGGTCCGAGACATAGGCGATGTCGCGCGGTCCGGCGGACTCAAGCGAGGCGACGCCCTCGATGACGAGCCCGGGATCCCCCCGCACCCTCCCGTGGACGCGTCGCGCCAGCTCTGCCAACGTGGCGGCCATGTGCGCCTATTTCTTTCCCAGCCGTTTCAGAATCTTCTCGGTAACGTCCACCTTGGTGCCGGCGTACACCGCGCTTTCCAGGATGAGATCGTAGCTTTCCTGCCGGGCGAACTCGGCGATGGCCTTCTGCACGACCTTCTGCAACGCCGCGAGCTCCTCGTTGCGGCGCAGGTTGTAGTCCTCCCGGAACTCCTGGGTCGCGCGCCGCAGGTCGCGCTTGAGGATACCGATCTCGTACTCCTTGGTGCGACGTTCAGCTTCCTTGAACACCAGCGCGTTCTTCTCGAGCTCCTCCTCCGTCTGCTTGACCCGGTTCTGCATCTCGACAATCTTCTTGTCGCGCGGGCCGAACTCGGCCTCGAGCTTCTTGAGCGCGGCCTCGCCCTGGGGCGCCTCTTCAACCACCTTCACGGCGTTGACGTAGCCGATCTTGAGCTCCGCCTGGGACGCGGGGCTCAGCGCGAGCCCGATCACGGACGCCAGCGTCGCGAGCGCAATTTTCAGAAACGAGGATGTGCTGTCCAAGACCGGCTCCTGAGTCATCGCTATCGGAAGGGCACGCCCAGGGTGAACTGGAAACGCTCGGTGTCATCCTGGGTCCTGGCGTTCAGCGGCTCCGCATAACTGAAACTGAGCGGGCCGACCGGCGAGAACCAATTAAACGCCAAACCGGTCGCGTAGCGCAACTGCCCCAGATCGAGCGCTTCGCCCGAACCGTAGGCCATGCCGGCGTCGAGGAACAGGCTCAGGCGCATGGACCGGTTATCGCGTCCGGCGCCGGGGAAGGGAAACAGCAGCTCCGCGTTGCCGAGCGCGCGCCGGTCGCCGCCGAGCGGCAGGTCGAACTCGTCGCGCGGGCCGAGCGAGCGGTTCTGGAAGCCGCGCACCGTGGTGCTGCCGCCGGCGAAGAAATTCTTGAAGAACGGCAGCTCGTCGGCGTTGTACCCGCGACCGTAGCCGAGCTCGCCCTTGAGCTTGAAACTCGTCTGTTCGGTGAGCGGCCAGTAGCGCCCGGCGATATAGACCAGCCGGTAATACGTCAGGTCGCTGCCGGGCACGCCGAGCTCCAGGGAGATCCGCTGCAGGTGGCCCTGGCTCGGAATGATCGGGCTGTCGAGCGTATCGTACGACCAGCCGAGCGTGGTCTTGAGCATGACGTTGGACGTCCCGTGCCTCCCCACGAAGTCCTGGGCGGTCCGCGCGCTGCTCGAGGTGGTCTCGATGTCGATGCGCTCGAAATCGGCGCCGAGATTGAGGCGATGGTCCTCGCTCAAAGGCACGCCGAAGAACACCCCCGCGCCGACGGTACTGGTGCTGTAGGCGGTCGTGCTCGCCTTGGCGGCATCGACGGCGCTGGAGAAAATGTTGAAACCGCGGCTGATCCCGGCCGGGGTATAGTACGGATTGGTGTAACGGATGTTGTAATTGGTGACCGCGCGGGTGTTGTCGTAGCTCACGCTGAGTTCCTTGCCCGTGCCGAAGAGGTTGCTCTCCGTGACGCTGCCGGCAAAGAGCACGCCCTCGCCGCTGCCGTAGCCGACGCTGAGCTGCAGACTGCCGGTCGAGCGTTCCTTGACGCCGACGTTCACGTCCACCTGGTCGGGGCTGCCGGGCACCGCGGGGGTCTCGACGTTCACGTCCTCGAAGAAGCCCAGGCGCTGCAGGCGCGAGCGCGAGCGCTGGATCTTCCCCGCCGAGTACCAGGCGCCCTCGAGCTGGCGCATCTCGCGCCGCAGCACCTCGTCGCGCGTGGTGATGTTGCCGGCGAAATTCACGCGCCGCACGTAGACGCGCTTGCCCGCGTCGACGAAGAACGTGAAGAAGACCTGCGACTTCTCCTTGTCGACCTCGGGGACGGGGTTGACGTTGGCGAAGGCGTAGCCGTCGTTGGCCAGGCGGTCGGAGATGCGTTTGGCCGACTCGGCGACCTCCTTGCGCGAAAACACGCTACCCGGCTTGAGCGCAATCAGCGCGCGCAGCTCCGGCTCCGGGACCTCGAAGCGGCCCGCGAGCTTGAATCCCGAGACGGTGTATTTCTTCCCTTCGGCGATGTTGACGGTAAGGTAGATGCGTTCCTTGTCCGGGGTGATCGACACCTGGGTCGAGTCGATCGCGAACTCGAGGTAGCCCTGATCCTGGTAGAAGCTGCGCAGCCGCTCGAGATCGCCCGCGAGCTTCTGCTTGGAGTATTTGTCGCGGCTCGAGAAGATCGCCCACCACGGGGCCGGACCGATGCTGAAGACATCGAGCAGATCGTCGTCCGCGAAGATCTTGTTGCCGACGATATTGATGTCCTGGATGAGCGCGGTACGCCCCTCGGAGACGTCGATGCGGATGTCGACGCGGTTGCGCTCGAGCGGCGTGACCGTCGGCCGGACGATGACGGAATAGTAACCGCGCGCGAAATATTGGCCCCCCAGCTCCTGCTCCACGCGGTCGAGAAGCGACTTGTTGAACACCCGTCCCTCGGCGAGCCCGATCTCCTTGAGTCCCTTCTTCAGATCCTCTTCCGAGAGCTCGTGCGTGCCGGTGATGCGGATCGCGGCGATCGAGGGCCGCTCCACCACCGTCACCGCCAGCACCGCGCCCTCGCGCTCGAGCCGCACGTCCTTGAAGAAGCCGGTCTTGTAAAGCGCGCGGATCGCCTCCTGCGCGCCCTTTTCCGTCAGGGTGTCGCCGACCTTGACCGGAAGGTAGTTGAAGACCGTGCCGGCGGCGATGCGCTGCAGCCCCTCGACGCGGATGTCCTTGACGACGAAGGTTTCGACGGCATGGCTTACGAGCGGAGGGGACAGGGCGAGCAGCAGCGCCAACAAAAAGCGTTTCATTCGTTATTCTGGTTTGGGTTGCGCCGAATTATACGGGATCAGCGGAAAATCCGGGTAAGGTCGTTGTAGAACGCAAGCAGCATCAGCGCCACGAGCAATGCAATACCGATGCGCTGCCCGAGCTCCAACGCGCGCGGCGGGAGCGGGCCGCCCTTCACGGCCTCGATGGCGTAGTACAGCAGATGGCCGCCGTCGAGCACCGGGATCGGCAACAGGTTCAGCACGCCGAGGCTGATGCTGATCACGGCCAGAAAGATCACGAACTGATCGAGCCCGACCTTGGCGGAGTGGCCCGCGTACTGCGCGATCGTGAGCGGCCCACTCAGGTTTTTCGTGGAGACCTCGAGCTTGAGCATGCGGTAGAGCATCTGCAGCGTCAGCCAGGACATCGACCAGGTGCTGTCGACGCTCTCGGTGAACGCCGCGAGCGGCGGCAGCCGCACGCGCACGCGCATCTCCGGCGGCAGCTCCGCAAACCGCGGACGGATATTGATGCGCCCGATCTTGCGCCCGTCCTGCTCCACGCTGTCCGGTGTCACGACGAACGACAGCGCCTTGCCGCCGCGCTCGGCGGTCAGGCCGATGCTGCGTCCCGGATTGCGGCTTATCCCGGCCACCAACTCCTCCCAGGTGCGCACGGGACGGGCGTCGACCTCGACGATCCGGTCGCCGATCTCGAGACCCGCGCGCATAGCCGGACCCGGTTCGAGCGCGCCGATCTCGGGCAGGGCCTGGGGCTGATAGCCGAAGAGGCCGATGCCGAGCTCCATCAGACCCGCGCCGACCTCCTCCGCGGGGAAATTCGCCAGGTCCAGGATCCGCTCCCGCAAACTGCTCTGCGCGTCGCGCACCTCGATGCGCACGACCGCGCGATCGAGCGCGCGCCGGAAGAGATAAAGCCGGCGGTGGTCCCAGCTCAGGACCTCCTTGCCGTCGATGCGCAGCAGCTCATCGCCGACGCGGAAACCGGCCTGCTCGGCGCGCGAGCCCTCCATGACCTTCCCGACCACGGGCTTCACGCCGTCCACGCCGATCAGATTCACGAACCCGTACGCGAGGATGGCGAACAGGAAGTTGAACAGCGGTCCGGCCACCACGATGAGCGACCGCTTCCACACCTTCTGCCGGTTGAAGGCGCGGTGCAGCTCCTGCGGCGCCACCTCACCCTCGTTCTCATCGAGCATCTTGACGTAGCCGCCGAGCGGCAGCGCCGCGACCACGAGCTCCATGCGGTCGCGCCCCACCCGGCGCACCCACAGCGGTTTGCCGAAACCGATGGAGAACCGCAGGACCTTCACGCCGAGGCGCTGCGCCGCCCAGAAGTGTCCGAACTCGTGCACCACGACCAGCACGCCGAGCGCGACGACGAAGGCGACGACGTAATAGAGAAAATCGGTCACCGCACCCCCTGCTGCACCGGGCGCTCAAGCACGGCGATGGCGCGCGCGGCCTCCGCGCGCGCGGCCGCGTCGTCGGCGAGGATCGCATCCAGTTGCACGTCGCGCCCCGCCGGCAGACGCGCGCGCACGCGCGCGATCACCTGCGGGATGTCGGTGAAGCCGATGCGCCGATCGAGGAACGCCTGGACCGCCACCTCGTTCGCGGCATTGAGGATCGCCGGCGCCGTGCCGGAGGCAGCGGCCGCCTCATAGGCAAGATCGAGACAGGGAAAGCGGCGCCGATCCGGCGGCGCGAACTCAAGCCGCGCGATCTCCAGGAGATCGAGGCTTTTCACGCCGGATTCGATGCGCTCGGGCCAGGCGAGCGCGTGCGCGATGGGCGTACGCATGTCGGGGTTGCCGAGCTGCGCCAGCACCGAGCCATCGACGTACTCGACCAGCGAATGGATGATGCTCTGCGGGTGGATGACGATCTCGACCCGATCGGGCGTGACGCCGAAGAGCCAGCAGGCCTCGATCAGCTCGAGCCCCTTGTTCATCAGCGTCGCCGAATCCACCGAGATCTTGCGCCCCATGACCCAGTTCGGGTGGGCGCAGGCCTGCTCCGGAGTGACGCGCGCGAGCGCCTCGACCGGGGTCGAGCGAAACGGACCGCCCGAGCAGGTGAGATAAATCCGGCGCACCGCCGCCGGCGCGCGGCCGGCGCGAAATCCGTCCGCCATGCACTGGAAGATGGCGTTGTGCTCGCTGTCGACGGGCAGGAGCTCGGCGCCGCTGCGGCGCGCCTCCTCGATAAAGAGGTGGCCGCACATCACCAGCGGCTCCTTGTTCGCAAACAGCACGCGCTTGCCCGCACGCACCGCGGCGAGCGTGGGCAAAAGCCCCGCCGCCCCGACGATGGCCGCGACCACGATGGCGGCCTCGGGCAGCGTCGCCACCGTGGTGAGACCCTCGAGTCCGGACAACACCTGCGTCGTGAGCCCCACCGCGCGCAGCTTCGCGCGCAGTTCCTCGGCGGCGGCCGGATCCAGCAGCACCGCCATCTCGGGCCGGTACTGAAGACACTGCTCGAAGAGCCGCTCCCCCTGGGTATTGGCGGTAAGCGCCACGACCCGGTAACGCTGCGGATGGCGCGCGATCACATCGAGCGTGCTGAGCCCGATCGAGCCGGTCGAGCCGAGGAGTGTCACGCCCCGGGGTTGTTGAGTCGCGCGTGTCATGCCGAAGACTTAAACAGAAAAAGCCAGCCCAGGGCGAACACTGGCGCGAACGTGTTGAGCCGGATCGAGCCGGTCGAGCCGATGAGTGTCACGCCCCGGGGTTGTTGGATCGCGCGCGTCATGCCGAAGACTTGAACAGAAAAAGCCAGCCCAGGGCGAACACTGGCGCGGCTGCGGTAAGCGCATCGATCCGGTCGAGCACACCCCCGTGGCCCGGCAGCAGCGCGCCGCTGTCCTTGACCCCGGCGAGGCGCTTGAATTTGCTCTCCACCAGATCTCCGACAACCGAAAACAGCGCCGTCACGGCCGCGAGCACGACCCAAAGCATCGTGAGCCTGGGCGTAAACTCCCAGACCAGGGTGCCGGCCAGGTAAGCGAGCACCATCACCGTCCCCACCCCGCCGACCACCCCCTCCACGGTCTTTCCCGGACTGACTGCGGGGGCAAGCCTGGTCCGGCCGAACAGATGGCCGAAGAGATAGGCGCCGGTATCCGCCGCCCAGACGAGCACGAACAGAAACAGCAACGATGCGGGGCTCCTCGGGTCATGTGCATGCAGATACACCGCAGCCTGCCAGGCGGGAACCAGGATGAGAAAACCGCTCGCCAGCTTCGCGGGCCGCCAGGCGAACATGGATTTATGGACCCCGCCCCCGCGCGCAAGTTCATAAAACGCCCACAGCCAAAACAGCACGACCGCGGAGAGATAGGCCGGCAGAAATCCGGGATCGCGCAATACGACCGCGACCCCCGCCGTCCCGGTGAGCATCAGCGCCAGGACATAGGCGAGCCGCGGCCACGGACGGGCGAGCCCGATCAGCGCGCCCCACTCCCAGGCGGCGGCGGCGATAAAGAGCCCGAGCAACGCCGCCACACCCGACGGGGGCAGGTAAAACAGCGCCGCCACGAGCGGCGGAATCAGGAGTAGCGCGGTGAGAATCCGCTGTCTAAGCACGACGCGCCGCTTCAACCTGTTCGCCCGTCAGGCCGAAGCGGCGCTGGCGGCTGGCGTAGGAGGCGAGCGCCTGCTCGAATTGCGCGCGGTCGAAATCGGGCCACAGCACCAGCGTGAAGTAAAGCTCGGTGTACGCGAGCTGCCACAGCACGAAATTGCTGATGCGCTGTTCGCCGCCGCTGCGGATGAAGAGATCCGGCTCGGGAACCTCGGACAAGCTCAAATAGGGCTCCAGGCTCTCGGGGGTGATGGCGTCGGGATCGATTGCGCCCGCGACCGCGCCCCGAGCGAGCTCGGCGGCCGCCCGGGCAATGTCCCAGCGCCCGCCGTAGTTCGCGGCAATGATGAGCGTGAGTCCGCGGTTGTCGCGCGTGAGCGCCTCGGCCCTGCGGATGCGCTCGGCGATGGCCTCGCCGAGGCCACGGACATCGCCAATCATGCGAAACCGCACGCCGTTTTCATGCAGTTTCGCGACCTCCCGGTCCAGCGCGTTCAGGAACAGCTCCATGAGCAGGCGCACCTCCTGCTCGGGGCGGCGCCAGTTCTCGCTCGAGAAGGCGAAGAGCGTGAGGTACTGCACACCGGCCTCGCCGCAGGCGCGCACCAGCTCGCGCACCCGCTCGAGCCCCTTGCGGTGACCGGCGATGCGCGGCAACCCCCGGGCCTTGGCCCAGCGGCCGTTGCCGTCCATGATGACGGCCACGTGGCGCGGCACGGCGGAGGATTCTGGGACAGGTGCGGTCATGAACGCGGGCGGGATTCGCTCAGATCTGCGTGATGTCCTGCTCCTTGGCCGCGACGAGCTTGTCCACCTCGCCGATGAAACGGTCGGTGAACTTCTGGATCGCCTCCTCGGCGCGCTTGTCGTCGTCCTCGGTGATGAGCTTCTTCTTGAGCAGGTCCTTGAGATGGGTATTGGCGTCGCGCCGCACGTTGCGGATCGCGATCTTGGCGTTTTCGCCCTCCGCGCGCACGTGCTTGCCGAGCTCCTTGCGGCGCTCCTCGGTGAGCGCCGGCAGCGGCACGCGGATCACGCCGCCCGCGGTCGCCGGGTTCAGGCCCAAGTCGGACTCGCGGATGGCCTTCTCGATCGTGGGCACCATGCCCTTGTCCCAGGGCGTCACGCTGAGCGTGCGCGCATCGCCCACGGCGACACTGGCCACCTGACTGAGCGGGGACTTGTTGCCGTAGTAGTCGACGCGGATGCCCTCGAGCAGCCCCGGATGCGCCCGTCCGGTGCGGACCTTGCCGAGATCGGCCTTCAAGGTCTCGACGGATTTGGCCATCCGCGTCTCCGCGTCTTTCTTTACCTGTTCGACATTTTGCGCCATGGTCAGTCTCCCGCTCTCACAAGGGTGCCTTCGTTTTCGCCCAGCACGATCCGAAGCAGCGCGCCGGGCTTCAGGATCGAGAACACGCGCACGGGCAGATTCTGGTCGCGGCAGAGCGCGATCGAGGCCATGTCCATGACCCCGAGGCGCTTCTCCAGCACCTCGCCGTAGCTCACGACCGCGTAGCGCCGGGCGTCGGAAAACTTGGCCGGATCCTTGTCATAGACCCCGTCCACCTTGGTGGCCTTCAGAACGATCTCGGCGCCGACCTCCATGGCGCGCAGGCTCGCGGCGGTATCGGTTGTGAAGAAGGGATTGCCGGTGCCGCCGGCGAAAATGACGATCCGGCCCTGCTCGAGGTGGCGGATCGCGCGCCGGCGCACGTAGGGCTCGACCACCTGGTCGATGCGGATGGCCGATTGCACGCGCACCGGGGCGTTGAGACGCTCGAGCGCATCCTGGAGCGCCAAGGCGTTGATCACCGTGGCGAGCATGCCCATGTAGTCGGCGTTCGCCCGATCCATGCCCTGGGCCGTCGGCGCCACCCCGCGGAAGATGTTGCCGCCGCCGATCACGCACGCGATCTGCGCGCCCGTGTCCGCGACCGATTTAAGCTCTCCCGCGATGCGCGCGAGCACCTCGCGGTTGATGCCGTAGGCATCGGAGCCCATCAGCGCCTCGCCCGAGAGCTTGAGCAGCACGCGGCGATAGACAGGCCTTGCCTCGGGCAACGATCAGCCTCCCCGCACCTGCGCCATCACCTCGGCGGCGAAGTCGCCGGCGCGCTTCTCGATCCCCTCGCCTACTTCGTAGCGCACGAAGCGGACCACCTTGGCGTCGGCGGACTTGAGCAGCTTCTCGACCGTGGTGTCGGGATCCTTCACAAACGGCTGACCGAGGAGCGCGATCTCGTTCAAATACTTGTTCACGCGCCCGAGCACCATTTTTTCGATGATCTCCGCGGGCTTGCCGGAGACCTTCGCCTGCTCGGCGAAGATCGCCTTTTCCTTTTCGATCTGCGCGGCCGGCACCTCCGCGCGCGAGACATACTCGGGTTTGCTCGCCGCGATGTGCATCGCGAGGTCCCGGGCAAGGCCTTCGTCCCCACCCTCGAGCTCAACCAGCACGCCGATCTTGCGCCCGTGCACATACGCCCCGATGCGGCCCCCGGCGGCGTAACGCTCGAAGCGGCGCACGCCGATGTTTTCGCCGAGTTTCATGACCAGCGCCTCCCGCGCCCGGGCCACGCTCGCGCCGGCCCCGTCCGTGAGCGGCAGATTCATCAGGGCGTCGAGATCGGCGGGGTTCGCCGCCGCGGCGCGCGCGGCGACGGCGTTGGCAAAACCCATGAAGTCCTCGCCCTTGGCGACGAAATCGGTTTCGGAATTGACCTCGGCCACGGCGGCGAGCTTGCGGTCGGGGCTCAGGTATAACCCGATGCCGCCGTCGGCGGCGATGCGCCCGGCCTTTTTCTCCACCTTCGCGCCGGCCCTCTTGCGCAGCAGCTCCGCGGCCGCCTCCATATCGCCATGGGTCTCGGTGAGCGCGGTCTTGCACTCCATCATGCCCAGGCCCGTGCGCTCGCGAAGCTCTTTCACCTGTTGTGCTGAAACGCTCATCGTGTGCGCCTTTCCGTTTTCATGCAGCGGGGAACCTCGCCAGGATCAAAGACAAGGGGGCAGCGCCCCCTTGATTGGATTTAGCGCTTCGCCGGCTACGCGGCGTCTTCGCCGTCGCCCTTGCCGCCTCCGCCCTTGGGCTTGCGCGCGGGACCCTTGCCCGCAGCAGGGTCGGCCGCCTTCGGCTCCTCCGCGCCCGCCTCCGCGAGCGCCGCCGGAGGCTCGGTGTCCGGCGCGGCCGGTTTGCGCTTGGCCACGACCTTGACCTTGACCGGCTCTTCCCTCACCTCCACGAATTCGTCGTCGCCGGCAGTCGCCGCCATGCTCCGGGTCCGTTCGCGGCCCCCGAGTATGGCGTCGGCCGCCCCCTGGGCGTAGAGGCGGATGGCGCGGATCGAGTCGTCGTTGCCGGGGATGATGCAGTCCACGCCATCGGGCTTGCAGTTGGAGTCGACCACGCCGACCACCGGGATGTTCAATTTGTTCGCCTCCGAGACGGCGATGTACTCGTGCCCGACATCGATCACGAAGAGCGCGTCCGGAAGCCCCGGCATGTCCTTGATGCCGCCCAGGCTCTTCTCGAGCTTCCCGCGCTCGCGCTCGAGCGTGAGCAGTTCCTTCTTGGAGAGCTTCTCGGCCCTCAATTCATCGGAGAGCGTGGCCTCGAGCGCCTTCAGGCGCTCGATGGATTTCTTGACCGTTCGGTAGTTGGTGAGCATGCCGCCGAGCCAGCGGTGGCCCACATACGGCATGCCGGCGCGGCGCGCCTCCTCGGCGATGACCTCGCCGGCCTGGCGTTTGGTGCCGACGAACAGCACCGTGCCGCCGTTCGCGGCGAGCTTCTCCAGATACGCCATCGCCTGGTTGAAGAGCGGGAGCGTTTTCTCGAGATTGATGATGTGAATCCTGTTGCGCTCGCCGAAAATGTACGGGCGCATCTTGGGGTGCCAAAATCGCGTCTGGTGGCCGAAATGCACGCCGGCCTCCAGCATCTGGCGCATGCTGATGTTACTCATGGTATGTCTCCTTCGGGTTTTTCCGCCGCGGACCCCATGCATCAACCCCGGCCCTCTCACTTCGAGGGGCGGGGCACCCGGATGCACGTGCCGGTGCCGCGTGTGGGTTGGTTTTAAGGCGCGCTTTTATACCACAGGGGGTGTTTTCCAGCAATGTTTTCAATGGTTTTTGCGCAAGCCCCCATGCCGCCGGGCCTTTTTAAAAAAGGTCCGATCACGGACAATTGGGCCTGCCGTGCGACGCCCCTGTCCCACCCGTCCCTGACGATCCGCTGCATGCCCATCACCGTCAAAACCCCGGAAGAAATCGAAAAAATGCGGGTGGCCGGGCGTCTCGCGGCCGAGGTGCTCCGGATGATCCGCCCCCACGTCCGGCCCGGCGTCACCACGGGCGAACTCGACCGCATCTGCCACGACTACATCGTCAACGTCCAGAAGGCCATCCCCGCGCCGCTCAACTACCGCGGCTTCCCGAAATCCATCTGCACGTCGGTGAACCACCAGGTCTGCCACGGCATCCCGGGCGACAAGCAACTCAAAAAGGGCGACATCGTCAATATTGACGTCACCGTCATCCAGGACGGCTGGCACGGCGACACGAGCAAGATGTTCTACGTGGGTGAACCCTCGATCCAGGCACGCCGTCTGGTGGAGGTCACGCACGCGTGCATGCTCAAGGGCTTCGAACAGGTCCGGCCGGGCGCGCACCTGGGCGACATCGGCCACGCGATCCAGCGCCACGCCGAGGCCCACGGCTTCTCCGTCGTGCGCGAGTACTGCGGCCACGGGATCGGGCGCGAGTTCCACGAGGACCCGCAGGTGCTGCACTACGGCGAGCCCGGAGCCGGCGTGGAGCTCGTACCCGGAATGACCTTCACGATCGAACCCATGATCAACGCCGGCAAGAAGGAGGTGAAGCTCCTGCCCGACAACTGGACGGTAGTGACCCGCGATCATTCGCTGTCCGCGCAATGGGAGCACACCGTGCTCGTGACGCCAGCCGGGCATGCGCTCCTCACCGTGCTGCCCGGCGACGCGCCGTGACGACGGTCGCGGCGAAGCGACGGTCATGACGCTCGGCAAGAACGCCCTGCTCGATGTCCACGCGCTGGCGCAGTCCGTGCACGCGAGCGCCAGCCCGCTGGCGCCGTTTCGCGAGGCCTTGAGAGGCGCGCGCGAGCGCCTCAAGCGGCGCTACTTCGAAAAACCGGATGCGGCCCCGCGGCTCGTCGCGCTGTACGCCTGGCTCGTCGATCAGCTGCTGATCCACGCCTGGCGGCTGCACGAACGCAACCTCCCCGTCGGCGCGCGCTCGGCGCTGGTCGCGGTCGGCGGTTACGGACGCGGCGAGCTCCATCCGGCCTCGGATATCGATCTGATGCTGCTGCTCGACAAAGACGGACCCGAGAAGGTGCGCGAGTTCGTCGAGACCCTGATCCGCTTTCTGTGGGACATGGGGCTCGAGGTCGGTCACAGCGTGCGCACGGTGAAGGACTGCGTGCGCGAGGCGCGCGCCGACCTCTCGGTCGCCACCAACCTCATGGAGGCGCGCCTGCTCGCGGGCGACGCCGGTCTCTTCGAGCGCATGCGCGCCGCGGTGCACGCCTCGAAGATCTGGCCCAGCAAGAAATTCTTCGCCGCCAAGCTCGCCGAGCAAGCCGAGCGCCACCATCATTTCAACGACACCGCCTACAACCTCGAGCCCAACATCAAGGACGGCCCCGGGGGGCTGCGCGACATCCAGACGATCGCGTGGGTGACGCAGCGGCACTTCGACACAGCGTCGCTGCACGATCTCGTGGCGCGCGAATTCCTGAGCGAGGAGGAATACCGCACGCTCGTCCGCGGGCGCGATCACCTCTGGACGGTGCGCGCCGGGCTGCATCACCTCGCCGGGCGACGCGAGGACCGCCTGCTCTTCGACCACCAGCGCGCGCTCGCGAAGCTCTTGGGCTACGAGGACAAGCCCGGGATCCTCGCGGTCGAGCAGTTCATGAAGCATCACTACCGCGCGGTGCAGGAACTCTCGCTCTTGAACGAGATCCTGCTCCAGCACTTCCAGGAGGTGCTGCTCGCGCGCGGACGCGCGCGCATCAAGACGATCAACCGCCGCTTCCAGTCGCACAACGGCTATCTCGAGGTGCGCCACCCGAAGGTGTTCGAGCGCGCGCCCTACGCGCTGCTCGAGCTCTTCCTCGTCATGCAGCAGCGCCCGGAGCTGAAGGGCGTGCGTGCCGATACCATCCGGCTGGTGCGCGCCAACCTGCATCGGCTCGACACCAAGTTCCGCGCCGACCTCGCTGCCCGGAGCCTGTTCATGGAGATCATGCGCCAGCCGCGGGGCATCACCCACGAGCTGCGGCGCATGAACGCCTATGGGGTGCTCGGGGCGTATCTGCCGGCCTTCGGGCGCATCGTCGGCCAGATGCAGCACGACCTGTTCCACGTCTACACCGTGGACCAGCACTCGCTGTTCGTCGTGCGCAATCTCCGGCGCCTGACCGTGGCCGAATACCGCCACGAGCTGCCGTTCGCCAGCGAGTTGATCCAGAGGGTCTTCAAGCCCGAGCGGCTCTATCTCGCGGGGCTGTTTCACGACATCGCCAAGGGCCGCGGGGGCGATCACTCCGAGCTCGGAGAATCGGAGGCCGAGGCCTTCGGCCGCCTGCACAACCTGAGCGAATACGACACCCGCTTCGTGTGCTGGCTCGTGCGCCATCACCTGCTCATGTCCTGGACCGCGCAGCGCGAGGACGTATCCGACCCCGAGGTCGTGTTCCGCTTCGCCCAGAAGGTCGGCGACCAAGAGCGCCTGGACAATCTTTATCTCCTCACCGTCGCCGACATGCGCGGCACCAGCCCCGCGGTGTGGAACGCCTGGAAGGGACGGCTGCTCTCGCAGCTCTACAGCGCCACCACCCGGCTGCTGCGCCGCGGCATCGCCGAGCCGCTGGATCTCGAGGCCCACATCGCCGATCTCAAGCGCGAGGCGGCCGCGCTGCTCCGGCACCGCCACCTCGCGGCCGAGGTGGTACAGCACTTCTGGCAGAATCTGGAGGCCGATTACTTTCTGCCCTACGACGCCGACAGCCTCGCCTGGCACGCCGCCGCCATCGCCCGGACCTCCTCGGCGGAGCTGCCGGTGGTGGCGACGCGCTACGCCCCGGAGCTCGGCGGAAGCGAGTTTCTGTTCTACACGCCCGACCGCGAAGATCTCTTCGTCATCATCACCGGCGGCTTCGACCGGCTCAATCTCTCCATCCAGGATGCGCGCATCCACACCCTGCGCAATGGATTCGCGCTCGACACCTTCGTCGTGCTCGATCACGAAGGCCAGGCAGTGAGCGATCCGCGCCAACTCGCCCAGTTGCAAAAGGCGATGCGCGAGCAGTTGCTCGAGCCCAAACCCGGGCGCGACCTCGCCGCCGCGCGCCTGCCGCGCCAGCTCCAGCACTTCCCGATCGGAACCCGCGCCCAGTTCGCCCCGGCGCCGAACAAGCCGCTCACCCTGATGGAGGTCACGGCCCAGGACCGCCCGGGCCTGCTCTATCAGGTGGCGCTTGCGCTCAAACACTGCCGCGTGAATCTGGTCGCGGCCAAGGTGGCGACCTACGGCGAGCGCGCCGAGGACATTTTTTTCATCAACACCCGCGACGGCGCGCCGGTTCCGGAGGCGCAGCAGAAGTGTCTCGAGGCGGAGGTTGTGCGCCGGCTGGAACCGACGCCGGCGAAGCCGGAAGCACGCTCGGTAGAATTTTAAAGATTTCCTGTAACCGCAGATGAACGCAGATAAACGCGGATCAAGAATCTAAAACGATGGATTTTAATCTGCGTTTATCTGCGTTCATCTGCGGTTTCAAAAATCTTATCCTCCCAGGTAAGCACGACGGACGTCGGGATTGGCGAGCAGGCTCTGTGCGGTGTCGGCAAGCACGATGCGCCCGCTTTCCATCACGTAGCCACGATCGCTCACCTCGAGCGCGAGTCTGGCGTTCTGCTCGACCAGCAGTAGCGTCACGCCCTCGGCGGCGATTTTCTTTATGGTCGCGAAGATCTTCTGCACCAGGAGCGGCGCCAGTCCCATGCTCGGCTCATCGAGCAGCAGCAACCGCGGCCGGCTCATGAGGGCGCGCGCGATGGCGAGCATCTGTTGCTCGCCGCCGGAGAGCGTGCCGGCGGACTGGGCGCGCCGCTCCGCCAGGCGCGGGAACAGCGCCTGCACCCGCTCGAGGTCCTGCGCGATCGCGCGCCGATCGCGCCGCGCGTAGGCGCCGAGCAGCAGGTTCTCGAACACGCTGAGCCGCCCGAAGACGCCGCGCCCCTCCGGCACGAGCGCGATCCCCAGACCCACGCGCTCGTAGGACGGCAGCCGCGTGATGGCGCGGCCCTCGTACTGGATGCTACCGCCCGCGGGCGCGAGCATCCCGGCGAGCGCCTTGAGCGTCGTGGTCTTGCCGGCGCCGTTGGCGCCGATCAGGCAAACGAGCTCCCCGCCCTGTACGCTGAGGTCCACGCCCTTCACGGCCGTCACGGCGCCATAGGCGACTTTGAGCGCGCGCGCCTCGAGCATCGTTGTCACGCGACGCTACCCCCGAGATAGGCCTCGATGACAACCGGGTCGCGCTGCACTTCGGCCGGAACGCCTTCGGCGATTTTTTTCCCATAATCGAGCACCGCCACGCGGTCGCACAGCCCCATGACGAGCCGCACGTCATGCTCGATGAGCAGGATCGTCACCGCGCCGCGGCGGATCGTCTGCAACAGCTCCTGGAGGCCCGCGGTCTCGCTCGGGTTCATGCCGGCGGCCGGCTCATCGAGCGCGAGCAGCGCGGGATCGGTCGCGAGCGCGCGGGCGATCTCGAGCCGGCGCTGGTCGCCGTAGGGCAGATGCTTCGCCAGCATGTGGGCATGGCGCCGGATGCCGACATAATCCAGCAGCTCGCGGGCGCGCTGCTCCGTGGCCGCCTCCTCGGCGCGCGCCGCGGCCGTACGCGCGATGGCGCCGAGGACTCCGGTTCGGGTGCGGACGTGGCGGCCGGTCATCACATTCTCGAGCGCCGTCATATTGGCGAACAGCCGGATGTTCTGGAACGTGCGCGCGAGCCCGCGCGCCACCATCTCGTGCGGCTTGCGCCCGCCGACCGGCGCCCCGCGCAGCTCGATCGCCCCGGCATCCGGGGCATAGAGCCCGGTGACGATGTTGAAGAGCGTGGTCTTGCCCGCGCCGTTCG
>Ga0154833_1099_pt1 | contig 32008 bp, 37 predicted proteins | sample Rifle2008BG16ft_FD_116137 | JGI IMG/M metagenome (GOLD analysis project Ga0154833, IMG submission 116137) | Candidatus Muproteobacteria bacterium RBG_16_65_34 | reverse complement strand
CCGCCACTAAATCGACGGTACCGCCGTGCCAATTTGCAGTCCCTTTGTGTCGATTTAGTGGCGGGACGAATATCATATGAGTTTTCGATTATTGCGGCGGCATGGAGGCTTCGATCCGGAGCCGGCGCGGAGACGGTACCTCGGGCATGTTCAGATAGATTTGTGCCGTCGCAATAATCTGCGAAATCTGCGGACAACTGCTTTTTCTAGGTTAAATCTCTGCGTCCTCTGCGATCTCTGCGGCGAATAATCATATAACTACTCGCGGGACGCGCTCGGCCACGCGGCACAGCAGCTCATAGGAAATCGTGCCGGCCCGGGCGGCGATTTCGTCCACAGACAAACCCTCGCCCCACAGCACCAACGGGTCGCCGACCTTGGCCTCGGGCTGCGTACGCAGGTCGAGCATGATCATGTCCATGGAGACGCGCCCAATCAAGGACACGCGGCGACCGTTCACCAGCACCGGCGTGCCCGCGGGCGCGTGGCGCGGGTAGCCGTCGCCATAACCGATGGCCGCCACCCCCACCGGCATGTCCTCGGGGCAGCGATAATCCCCGCCGTAGCCGACCGCCTCGCCCTTGCGGCGCCGATGCACCGCGATGAGCGCCGTGGTCAGCGTCATCACGGGTTTCAAGTCGAGCGCCTCGGCCGATTTTCCGAGAAGCGGCGATCCGCCGTAAAGCATGATGCCGGGGCGCACCCAATCGGCGTGGCTCTCGGGCCAGGCCAGCACGCCGGCGGAGTTCGCCAGGCTCGTCTCGAGCCCGCGGTCGTCGGCATGCCTGCGAAAGGCTTCGATCTGCGCACGTGTGGCGGCGTCGGCCGCGGCGTCGGCGTTGGCGAAATGCGTCATCGCCCGGATTTCGCCCACCGCGGCGCAGGCCCTGAGCCGCGCGAGGACGTCGTCGAAGGCTTCGGGCGCAAAGCCGATCCGGTGCATGCCGGTATCGAGCTTGAGCCAGATGGAAAGCGGGGCCTCAACCTGGGCTGTCTCGAGCGCGTGCACCTGGTCCGCGTGATGCACCACCGGCGACAACCGATGCCGCGAGAGCAAGTCCAGCTCGGAGTCTTCGAAGAATCCCGCCAGCAGGCAGATCGGGCGCGTGACGCCCGCCGCGCGCAGCGTCATCCCCTCCTCCACGCTCGCCACGCCGAAGGCGTCGGCGTCGGCCAGCGTCCGCGCCACCCACGCGAGCCCGTGGCCGTAGCCGCTGGCCTTCACGATGGCCATCACGCGCGCGCGCGGCGCGCGGCGCTTGACCTCACCGAGATTGTGGCGCAGTGCTCCGGCGTCGAGCAGCGCGCGCGCCGGGCGTCCCATAGATCGCGTTCAGTAAGTTCCGTCGTGTCCGGCGCTGGTGTAGTTCTCGAAGCGCGTGTACTCGCCCAAAAAGGTGAGCCGCACGGTCCCCGTGGGGCCGTTACGCTGCTTGCCGATGATGATCTCGGCCACACCCTTGTCTGCGCTCTCTTTGTTGTACACCTCGTCGCGGTAGATGAACAAAATCACGTCGGCGTCCTGTTCGATGGCGCCCGACTCGCGCAGGTCGGCCATGAGCGGGCGCTTATCGTTGCGGCTCTCCACGCTGCGGTTCAACTGCGACATGGCGATGAGCGGCACGTTGAGCTCCTTGGCGAGGTTCTTGAGCGCGCGCGTGATACCGGAGATCTCGGTGGCGCGGTTCTCGTTCGCCGCGTCGGGGGACTGCATGAGCTGGAGATAATCCACGAGGATCAGGCCGAGCCCGTGCTCGCGCTTGATGCGCCGGGCGCGCGCCCGCAGCTCGAGCGGCGATAGCCCCGGCGTGTCGTCGATATAGATCGGCGCCTCGTTCAAGAGACTCACGGCCGAGGTGAGCCGCGGCCAATCCTCGTCATCGAGCTTGCCGGTACGCACGCGGTGGGCGTTGATGCGCCCGAGCGAGGCCATCATGCGCATCGCGAGCTGCGTGCCGGGCATCTCCATGCTGAACACCGCCACCGGCGCCTTGTGGCCCACGGCGGCGTTCTCGGCGATGTTCATGGCGAGCGAGGTTTTGCCCATGGACGGGCGCCCGGCGATGATGATGAGGTCCGCGGCTTGCAGACCCGAGGTCATCTCATCGAGGTCGGTGAAGCCCGTGGGCACGCCGGTGATCGAGGACTCGGAGCGGTAGAGCGCATCGATGCGGTCGACGGCCTGGGAGAGCAGCCGGTTGATGGGTTGAAACTCGCCGCGCCGCGGGCCGAGCTCGCTGATCTCGAGGATGCGGCCTTCGGCGAAATCCAGCAGCTCCGCGGCGTTGCGGCCCTCGGGGCTGTAGGCGGCGCCGCTGATATCGCCCGCCGCCTCGACGAGGCTGCGCATGATCGCGCGTTCGCGCACGATGGCGGCGTACGCGGCGATATTGGCGGCGCTGGGGGTGTTGTTGGCGAGACTGCCCAGGTAGGTGAGCCCGCCCACCTTCTCGAGATCCCCGCTCTGCTCCAGCCACTCCGAGACGGTCACGACGTCCGCGGGGCTGCTCTCCTGGCACAGCGCGGCGATCGCCCGGAAGATCAGCCGATGCTCGCGGCGATAGAAATCGTTTTCGGTGAGGAGATCGGCGACCCGGTCCCAACTCGCGTTGTCGAGCAGCAGACCGCCCAGGACGGACTGCTCCGCATCGATCGATTGGGGCGGAACCTTGAGCGCATCGACGCTCGCTTCCGCACCGCTTCGCCTGGAATAGGCGCGTTCCTCCACCGTGCCCTGCCCTTTCTGTGGTTGCGCTGCTCTGCAGACAAGCCGCCAAAAAACATTCGGCAACGGCTCCTGCGACTGGCAGTCATCATTATCCCGCCGTGCGCCCAATGCAAGCGGGGACGGACAAGCGGCGTCTTGACAAGGCGTAAGGCTTACTTCTCGCCGACCACCGAAACGATGATCTTGACACTGACCTCGGGATGGAGCGCGATCGAAATCTCGTGGTCGCCCACTTCCTTGAGCGCGCCGTGGTCGAGATGGACCTCGGATTTAGCCAGATCGAAGCCGGCCTCGTGCATCGCATCGCAGATGTCCTTGATGCTGACGGAGCCGAAGAGCTTGCCCTCCTCGCTCACCTTGCGCACGATCTGGACGGTCGCGCCGTTCAGCTTCTCGCCGCGCGCGCGCGCCTTGCCGAGCACATCGGCCTGGGCCATTTCGAGCTCGGCGCGGCGCACCTCGAACTTGGCGCGGTTGGCCTCGTTGGCGGTCACGGCCTTGCCGTAGGGAATGAGGTAATTGCGCGCGAACCCGGACTTGACCTTGACCTGTTCGCCCAGGTCGCCGAGGTTACGCACCTTCTCAAGCAGGATGACTTCCATCGTTGAATCCTCGAATCCGGTTTAATGGCTGTCGCTGTACGGCAACAGCGCGAGGTAGCGGGCGTACTTGATGGCGCGCGTGAGCTGGCGCTGGTAGCGCGCCTTGGTGCCGGTGTTGCGGCTCGGGATGATGCGGCCGGTCTCGGTGATGAAGGACTTGAGTACCGCGAGATCCTTGTAGTCGATCTCCTCTACCTTCTCCGCCGTGAAGCGGCAGTATTTCCTGCGTTTGAAAAAACGTGACATGGCTTCTCGCTCCGGAATACGTTCAGATCAAGGCGCGGCGTCCGCACCCGTTTCGGCCGGTGCGGCCGGTGCGGCCTCGCTGGCCGGCGCCGCTTCGGCCGCGGGGGCCGACCGCGCCTCCTCCTGCTGCTTTTCCTTCATGAGCGGCGAGGGGGTGGTCACGGGCTCTATGCGACTGATGACGAGTGAGCGCAGCACGGCGTCGTTGAAGCGGAAGGCCGACTCGAGCTCGCGCAGGGTCTCCAGGGCGCACTCGATGTTCATGAGCACGTAGTGCGCCTTGTGCACCTTGTTGATGGGAAAGGTGAGCTGGCGGCGGCCCCAGTCCTCGAGGCGATGAATCTTGCCTTGGGCCGACTCGATGAGCGCGCGGTAGCGCTCGATCATGGCCGGCACCTGCTCGCTCTGATCCGGATGGACCAGAAACACGACTTCGTAATGACGCATGCAACACTCCTTATGGATAAACATCAGCCTTCCGCTGCCGTTTTGTTGTTATTTTCGGCCGGTAAGGCAAGGGTGCCCCGAGGGGCTGACTGCCTAAAAGAGCGGCGGATTCTACCGGAACGCCCCCTCCCCCGGCAAGGGCTGACCGGCCATGGGGTGCCTGCTACCCGCGCTCGTCGGCCATCTTCGGGCCCGAATAAATATTAGCGGAGACTTTGCTCTGACCCTGAGGTTTCGGGGCGCGGCCGGCGGCTGGACTACAAAGCACCAAGCGGCTCGCTGCGGGGTCAACGGCTGCGGCGGGAATGCGCGCGAAGCAGTTTCGCCAGCCCGGCGCGGTCCAGCTCGCCGACCGCCACCTGCAAGGCCCATTCGAAGAGCTGCTCCGGAGTCAGGATCGGCTCGATGCCGTTCAGCGCCAGAAAGGTCGGCATGCAGTCGGCGGCGGTGCGCTTGTTTCCGTCCAGAAACGGACGATTCTTCGACCGCAAGCGCACCCGGCGGGCGGCGACCGCATAAAGCGCGCGAACGTGAATATCAGCGGAAACTTTGACCCCGATTGTTTGTTTCAGATTGAGCTAACCCGCCAGCCCCGCATAGATGTTTTGCACGTCATCGTCGGCATCGATGGCCTCCAGGAACGCTTCGACCTCGGTGCGCTCCGCCGCGCCCAGCGTGACCGGATTTTTGGGCCGGTAACCCAATTGCGCGGACTGCATGACGAATCCATGCGCCGGCAGAGCGCGGGCCACGGCATCCAGATCGGAGGGGTCGGTGAGAAACAGTGTGGCGCCGTTTTCCGCCGGCTCCAGATCACGGGCGCCGGCCTCGATGGCGGCAAGCTCCGGGTCGGCGCCCGCGGATTCCGGGGTCGCCTCGATCATGCCGAGATGGTCGAAATCCCAGGATACCGAACCCGAGGCGCCCAGATGCCCTTGGCGAAACAGCACCCGAACGTTGGAGGCCGTGCGGTTCACGTTGTCCGTCAGGCACTCGACGATCACGGGCACCCGGTGCGGCGCAAACCCTTCGTAGAGGAGCTTCTCGTAGCTCACCCCTCCATCCAGGAGACCCGCACCCTTCTTGATCGCCCGCTCGATGTTGTCTTTGGGCATCGAGGCCTTCTTGGCCTGCTCCACCGCCATGCGCAGCTTTGAATTCATGTTCGGATCGGCGCCGTTGCGCGCGGCGATCATGATCTCCTTGGCCAGCTTCGTGAAGATCCGGCCTTTGGCCGCGGCCGTTGTCTCTTTGATCTTTGTTTTCCACTGTGCACCCATACTTACGTCCTCGCTATGCTTGTGTTGACCGCATTCATTATAAATGACAGACATCACAATATCGGGTTAGCTCAATCGAATACTCCAGCCTGGGCCCTTTAATTTCACGAAGACCCACCAGAATTATGCTTTTTTCACAAACTCGGATTTCAGCTTCATCGGCCCAATCCCGTCAATCTTGCAGTCGATATTGTGATCGCCATCGACCAGCCGGATATTTTTGACCTTGGTGCCGACCTTGACCACCAACGATGAACCCTTGACCTTGAGGTCTTTAATGACGGTAACGCTATCGCCATCTTGCAGCACGTTGCCGTGCGCATCCTTGATCACTCGGACATCGTCGCTGCTTTCGGTGACCGCCTCTTTTGACCATTCGTGCGCACACTCCGGGCAGACGAATATATTTCCATCTTCGTAGGTGTACTCCGAGCCACACTTCGGACATTTGGGCAGGTTGCTCATGGTTCTATTCTGTATCCGGTTAGCTGAATCGTGGGAATCAAAGGCCGCAGGTCGAACCGTTGTGAGTCTCCCGGCGGAGCCGGGAGTTTGCCTCAAGCCGAATCAACTCGCCGGAACATTAGCGGAAACCGTGCTCCGGACCGAGGTCTATTTCTTCACCGCCAACACCCCATCCCCAACCAACTCCGTAACAAACCCCGCCTGGCGCAGACGCTTCGCCACTTCGTTCGGCACATCGCGGCCGCTGGTGAGTTTGTTCGGTGTGCCGGTGTAATGAAACAGCTTGCCGTGGCGCTTGAGCACGCGGGCCAGTTGGTCATAAAACGCCTGGGCGTAGAGTTCGCCGGCGATGCCGAAGCGCGGCGGGTCGTGCAGCACGGCATCCACCGACTCGCTCGGCAGCGCGGCGATCTGCTCGCCAATATCGCCCGCAGTCAACGTTAATCGATCGTCACTCGCCGGCGACCAGGGATTCAGGCTGCGCAGCCAAAGCACGTCGGGATTCTTCTCGTAAGAAAGCACGTGCCGCGCCTCGCCCTGCAAACACCAGGCGGCGAAATAGCCAAGGCCGCCGCAGGTATCCAATATTACCTTGCCGCGCGGCTGTATCAATCCCACTTTGCGTTCGGCATCCGCATAGGGCGAGACCCGCGCCGTGGGCAACATCTTGATGCCATCGATCTCGAACGTCGGCGGTCCCCACTCCGTCGGCACCAACTTGATCAGCGACGTGGTGAACCGCGCCGCCGGCGCAAACGTCGCGTCAACCCAGTGGTAGATGGTTCGGTCCTTACACGCCTTCAAATACGGGAATCGCTGGCCGCGCCAGATCCATCCCTCCGCGTCGACCTCGACCCGCGTCGTCGTACGATCCAGGTCCAGCGAACACTCAACCGTGGGCACACCGGCACGCGCAGCAGCGCGCAGTGTTTCGTGGACTTCTTGAGTTAACAGCGGCCCCATCGTCTTCTCAGATAACCGGGGTCTCAGACTGAGATGTCCCGGATTGCTCCACCCGGCCAATTTTTTATTCGATCCGTGCCTTCTTGATTTGAATAATCCGACGCCGCTCTTTTTTGCCGGGACGCCCTTTTGGATGCGTGGCATAACGCCTTTCGGCGGCAAGCCGGGTCGCCAATTCCTTCCGCGAACTATCGCTGATAGTATCTCAGGACGATAATCACACGAAGGATAGCCCGATGCGCGGTGCCGACATCAGTCAGAACGCCCTGTTTGTGACGGCCACCGTGGAAAATTTCGTGCCGCTGGATCATCCGCTGCGCGCCCTGCGCAATCTGATCGATGAGGCACTGAAGGATCTCGACGGGCTGTTTGAGTCGATCTACGCCGAGGCCGGCCGCAAGTCGATCCCCCCGGAGCGCCTGGTCCGCGCCCTGCTGCTGCAGGTCCTCTACACCATCCGCAGCGAACGCCAACTGGTGGAACAGGTGCGCTACAACATGCTCTACCGCTGGTTCGTGGGCCTGACGATGGACGAGGCGGTCTGGAGCCACTCCACCTTCAGTAAGAACCGCGACCGGCTGCTGGCCCACGACGTGGTGGGCGAACTCTTTGAGACCGTGGTCGAAATGGCCCGCACCCGCGGCCTGCTCTCGGAGGAGCACTTCAGCGTCGATGGCACCCTGATCCAGGCTTGGGCCTCCCAGAAGAGCTTCCGCCCGAAAGACGAAGGTCCGGGCGGCACCGGCCGCAACGAGGAGCGCGATTTCCGCGGCGAAGAACGCAAGAACGACACCCACCATTCCGTCACCGACCCGGACGCCCGCTTGTACCGCAAATCCCAAGGGACCGGAGCCATCCTGTGTTACCAGGGCCACAGCGTCATGGAAAACCGCCACGGCCTCATCGCGCAAGCCAAAGTCAGTCACGCCAGTGGTACGGCCGAGCGCGACACGGCGCTGGCACTGCTGAGGGCCCTACCGGGTAAGCGCCGCAAGACGGTGGGCGGCGACAAAGGCTATGACGTCGAGAGCTTCGTCCGGGGCTGTCGCGATGAGCGCATCACGGTGCATGTGGCGGCGAAGAAGAAAGGCAGCGCCATCGACCGACGCACGCAGCGCCACGCCGGTTATGCGGTCAGCCAGAAAATCCGCAAACGCATCGAAGAGGCGTTTGGCTGGAACAAAAGTATCGGTACCTTACGCCAAGTCAAACAACGCGGCCTGGCGCGAGTGGATGCCTTGTTCCAGTTCGGCATGCTGAGCTGGAACCTGGTGCGAATGCGAAATATCCTGGCACTGAACGCGGCAACCGGGTGATCCAGACACCCACGCACGTCTTGAAGGTCAGAACCGGGACAGCACCCAACCCGGAAACTGGCGAGAAGGTCGGGAAATTAATGGAATGGAGAGTTCGGTTGTAGATGAAGGGGTATTTTTCAACAGCCTGTTAAGTCGAAATGGGTGGGTTAGCGTTTTTTGCGTAACCCACCAAGCGTTGCGTAGCAACACAACGCCTTTTTTAATGAGTGCCTGGCGGCATATCTGGTGGGTTACGGCACAAACTGCGTGCCTAACCCACCCTTCATCGAGCATGGAACCGTTTAAGTAAGTGCCATTCTTCTCTGACCCCGGTTTTTCCAAGATCGCCGTGGCGGAGCGGAGTGCAACGCGCGTTACATCGAAAAGATCAAGTCAGGCGAGCGCGACCGCAATGACGTCAATGAGAAGATGCTGAATGAAGAAGGGCCCCAAGGACAACTGAACCCACGTCATCGCCGGGTTGGATTTCAGCGAATAGCTCCGCGGCCAGGCGGCGCCTTCCCTCCTGAGCCTGGTCCGTCCTGTTATCACGGATTAGCTACGCGAATGCGCACGTCGTCCACGCGCACCACCTGGCCCGCGCGAATCTTGCAGGTCTTGCGCAGCTCCACCTGGTCGTCCACCGAGACTTCGCCGGACGCCACCAACAGCTTGCCGGCGCCGCCGCTGGCACACACGCCGGCCAGCTTCAACAGCTGATTCAACTCGACATAGTCTCCGATCAGTTTGAATTCAATTTCCTTCATAACACCGCCTTTTCCGCCCAGTGCGGTACCGCCTTCCACAGATCGCGCCGTTGCGCGTTGATCCGCCGAAAATCGGGGCAATGCCGTTCCACCAGCCGCCAGAACCGCGGGGAGTGGTTCAGCTCCACCCGGTGGCACAGCTCGTGAATCATCACATAATTGACCGTCTCCGGGGAAAGAAACAGCAGCTTGGCATTCAGGGAAATCGTGCCGTCGCGGGAGCAACTGCCCCAGCGGGTTTTCTGGCGCCGGATCAGCGCGCGCTGGTACGGCAGTCCCAGGTCGTGGCTGGTGCGCTCAAGCCCCGGTAGCAAATGCCGGTGGGCTTGGCGCAGCAGCCAGCGCCCCAGCGCCGCCCGGCACGCCTGCTCATTCTCAACGGCGCCCGAGATCAGCAGTTGCCCGGCTCCGGTCTCGCGCACCGCCGTGCGGGCGGCGTTGTCGGACGGCTTCGCCGACACCGCCCAGATGAGGCCAACCGCCGGCAACTGAATCTGCGCGGGCAGGCACCAGTCGGGCGCATGGAGCGCACGCAGCGATTCCATCCGTTCCAACGCGGCGCGAATCCAGCGTTGCTTGCGCTTGAGCAGCACGGGCACCCGCCCTGGGTCGAAGCCGGACGGAATCACCACCTCCAAGCCGAGCCGCGGCGTAACGCGCAAGCGGATGCGGCGGCTATGCGGGCTGATCCGCAGGCGGTATTGGAACAGCGATTCGCTCATGTCCAAATTCGCCGATTGAGGGATGGCAACAAGTAACGGGCCCGGATATTGTAAACCGGCACGTCGGTTATGCCTTTTTCACGAACTCCGATTTCAGATTCATCGGCCCGATCCCGTCGATCTTGCAGTCGATATTGTGATCGCCCTCGACCAGCCGGATGTTCTTGACCTTGGTGCCGACCTTCACCACCGACGAGGAACCTTTAACCTTGAGATCCTTGATGACGGTGACGGTATCGCCGCTTCGCCGTTCCGAACAGTCGGCCGTTTCGGTTCAGGAAATCCACGAACAGGAACGAGCCGATGCGCTTGTTGCCGTCGGAAAACGGATGATTCTTGATGACGAAATCCGACTGTAAAGAACGATGGGCTTGTCGGATTTTGCAATATGCATTTTTTGCATACTGCTTTTCTGGCCCGGCTCCTTTTCCCTGAATACGTCGCCGACATGTCGTGAAATTACCGACTGGTCGCGATCGAAAAGCTCGGCCATCTGCGCCTGCGTGAGCCAAACCGTCTCCCCGGCCAGCCGCACGTCCACGGCGGTCTTACCGTCCTCGGCCCGGTACAGGACGACTTCCCCGAGATCGTTTTGGCTTCTTGGTCATTCAACATCCTTCGTCCGAGCAGCCTCAAGGAGCGCCCACCCGAATTCGGTGAGCAGCTTGTCTATAGTCTGCCGCGCTTGTTGTTCCGGTTCCGGGACCAAAACTCCTCCCATTCCCCTGGCGATCCGCGGGAAATCCTAACACGAGGTCAACAGAAACCCCTCGGAGCCAGGTGCTATCGGGCTTTTCGGCGCTGGCGCACCGCCTCGAAGAGACAGATCCCGGCCGCGACCGAGACGTTGAGGCTGCCGACGGTGCCGGCCATGGGGATGGAGACGAGGAGGTCGCAGCGCTCGCGGGTGAGGCGTCGCAGGCCCTTGCCCTCCCCGCCCAGGACGAGGGCGGCGGGGCCGGTGAGGTCGGCGGCGTACAGGGTCGCGCCGGCGTCATGGGTGGCGCCGATGGTCCAGACCCCGGCCTCCTTGAGCGCGTCCAGGGTGCGTGCGAGGTTGGTGACCCGAAAGAGCGGCACGGTCTCGGCCGCCCCGCTCGCGCTCTTGCGCGCCACGTCGGACAGCGGCGCCGAGTTGTCCTTGGGCACGATCACGGCATGCGCCCCGGCGGCCTCGGCGCTTCGCAGGCACGCCCCGAGGTTATGCGGGTCCTGCACGCCGTCCAAAATCAGCAGCAGCGGTTTCGGCGGAAGCGCTGCGAGAAAGTCTTCGAAATCCTGCGGCCCCGGGCGCGGGCCCCGACGTAGCCGCGCCACCACGCCCTGATGGCGCAGGCCTTCGGCCATCGCCTCGAGTTCCTCGCGCGCGACGCGATGAATCGGCACCGAGGCGGCGCGCGCCGCCCGTTCCACCTCGGCGATCCGGGCGTCGGCGCGGCCCGCGCTCAGCCACACGCCCTCGATGCCCGCGGGATTTTTCGCCAGCGCCGCGAGCACGGCATGCAGTCCATAGACCTGCTCCTCGGCCATGGTCAGCGTCTGCGGCGTTTTTTGCCTCCGCGCCTACCGGCACGGCGCGACGGCGCGGCCTCAGGCGCGCGCGCGGGCGCCGGCGGCGCCACGAGCTCGAAATCGATCTTCATCTCATCGAGGTTCACCCGCGCCACGCGCACGTGTAGCTTGTCGCCGAGGCGGTACACCTGGCGCGTGCGCTCGCCCAGCAACCGGTGGTGTGCCGGATCGAAGTGGAAGTAGTCGTTGCCGAGCGAGGTAATGTGCACCAGACCGTCCACGTAGATATCCGTCAGCTCGACGAACACGCCGAAATTGGTCACGCCGCTGATGATGCCGTCGAACTCCGCGCCCACGTGGTCCAGCATGTACTCGCACTTGAGCCAGCGCGTCACCCCGCGCGTGGCCTCGTCCGCGCGGCGCTCGGTCATGGAGCAGTGCTGGCCGAGCTGAACCGCCTGCTCCTGCGAAAGCTGCGTTTTACGTTGCGCCAGAATGTTCTTGATCTCGCGGTGCACGATGAGATCCGGGTAGCGCCGGATCGGCGAGGTGAAATGCGTATAGTTCGGGTAGCCGAGCGCGAAGTGGCCGATGTTGTCCGGGCTGTACATCGCCTGGCTCAACGAGCGCAGCAACACCGTGTGGATCAGGCGCGCGTCCGGGCGCTGCTCCACGGCCTTGATGAGCTTGGCGTAGTGCTGCGCCTCGGGCGATTCACCGCCGCCGAGCGACAACCCGAGCTCGAACAGGAACTCGCGCAGCTCGGTGAGCTTCTCCGGCGTGGGGCCCTCGTGGATGCGGTACGGCGCCGGGACCTTGTGCTTCTTCAAAAGCTCCGCCGCACAGACGTTGGCCGCGAGCATGCACTCCTCGATCAGGCGGTGCGCGTCGTTGCGTTCGACCGGGACGATCTTCTTGATCTTGCGGTGCTCATCGAACACGATGCGCGTCTCGGGAAGCTCGAAATCCACCGCGCCGCGCTTCAGGCGTGTCTCGTGCAACACCTTATACAGCGCGTGCAGCTCCTCGAGTTGCGGCATGAGTTGCGCATAGTCGTGCCGAAGCCGCTCGTCCCTGTCCACCAGGATCGCCGCGACCTTGGTGTACGTGAGGCGCGCCTTGGAGTTCATCACGCCCTCGAAGAAGCGAAAATCCTTGATCGCACCGGTCGGCCCGACATGTGCCTCGCAGACCATGCACAGCCGGTCCACGTGCGGATTGATCGAACAGAGCCCGTTCGAAAGCGCCTCGGGCAGCATCGGAATCACGTTGCGCGGGAAATACACCGAGTTGCCGCGCTCGTAGGCCTCACGGTCGAGCGCCGCGCCGGGGCGGACGTAATGCGACACATCGGCGATCGCGACGATGAGCCGCCAGCCCTTGCCGTCGCGCTCGCAGTACACGGCGTCGTCGAAGTCGCGCGCGTCCTCGCCGTCGATCGTGACGAGCGGCAACGCGCGCAGGTCCATGCGCCCGCCCTTGGCCTCCTCCGGCACCTCGGGGGTAAAGCGCGCGGCCTCCGCCTCCACCGCCTCCGGCCAGACATGCGGGATCTGGTGCTTGCGGATCGCGACCTCGATCTCCATGCCCGGGGCCATGTGCTCGCCCAGGATCTCGATCACGCGCCCGACGGGCGCGGTGCGGCGGGTGGGCTGGGCGGTGATCTCGGCGACCACGATCTGACCCTCGCGCGCGCTCAACTCATCGCCCGGCGGGATCAAGATGTCCTGCGTGAGGCGCCGGTCCTCGGGCGCGACGAAACCCATGCGCTCGGCGCGCTTGAACCGCCCGACGATGGTCTTGTGCGCGCGCTCCAGCACCTCGACGATCACGCCCAGCGGCCGCCCGCGCGGGTCCGCGCCGACGGTGCGCGCCATCGCGCGGTCGCCGTGCAGCACCTGCTGCATCTCGCGCGGCGCGAGGAACAGATCGGGGGATCCGTCGTCCGGGATGAGAAAGCCGAAGCCGTCCGGGTGGCCGGTCACGCGCCCGCTCAGCATATCCATCTTGCTCGCGAGGCCGTACAGGCCGCGGCGGTTCTGGAGCAACTGGCCGTCACGCTCCATGGCGCGCAACCTGCGGGAGAACGCATCGAGATCGCGCTCCGCGCGCACCTCCAGGGCCTCAGCGATCTCCTCGAAGGAAAGCGGCCGGCCGCGCGCGCCGAGAAGCGCGAGCACCGCCTCACGCGAGGGCACCGGAAACTCATAGCGGTCCGCCTCGCGGCTACCCATCGGATCCTGGAACGGTTTGTTTTTCTGCGTTGACATGTTTTGGGTCTCTCGGTAAAGTGCGCCGTCCTGTCGGGTCCCGTATCATTATTACGGGTTCTTCGATGCCGGGGTGGCGGAATTGGTAGACGCGCTAGATTCAGGTTCTAGTGGGGCGACCCGTGGAGGTTCAAGTCCTCTCCTCGGTACCAACACTTCCAGTTCCAAGTTTCAAGTTTAAAGTTTTAACTTGGAACTTTGAACTTGGAACTTGAAACTCTTTAGTCGAACGGGTGGCGCAGGACGATGGTATCGTCGCGCTCGGCCCCGGTCGAGATGACGTCGATGCGGGACTCGGTCAGCTCCTCGATACGCTTTAAGTAGCGCTGGGCCTTGACCGGGAGCTTGTCGAAGCTCCTGATCCCGAGCGTCGACTCCTTCCAACCCGGCAGCTCTTCATAAATTGGCTCGCACTTGGCCAGCGCCTCGGCGCCGCTCGGCGGCGTCGAGCGCACCGCGCCCTCGTAGCGATAGGCGGTGCACACCCGGATCGCGTCGAGCTCATCGAGCACGTCGAGCTTGGTGATGCAGAGGCCCGTCACCCCGTTCAACTGATTCGCCCGGCGCATGATGACGGCGTCGAACCAGCCGCAGCGGCGCTTGCGTCCGGTGGTGGCGCCGAACTCCTGACCGCGTTGCCCGATGTGCTCGCCTACCCCGTCGTTCAGTTCGGTCGGGAACGGCCCCGCGCCGACGCGCGTGGTGTAGGCCTTGGTGATGCCGAGCACGTAGTCGATCCGCCCGGGGCCGACGCCGCTGCCGGTCGTCGCGGCGCCGGCGCAGGTGTTGGACGAGGTCACGTACGGATAGGTGCCGTGGTCGATGTCCAGGAGCGTGCCCTGCGCGCCCTCGAACATGACGCGCTTGCCCTCGCGCGCATACTGGTGCAGCAGCTCGGGAGTGTCGGCGACGAGGGGCTTCAGGCGCGCCGCGTGCGCCAGGCATTCGTCCAGCGTCTTCTGGACATCGACGGCGTCGCACCGAAAGTAATTCGTGAGCGCGAAGTTGTGGTACTCCATGACCACTTGCAGCTTGTCGCCGAAGGTCCTCGTGTCGAGCAGATCGGCCACGCGCAGCCCGCGGCGCGAAACCTTGTCCTCGTAGGCCGGACCGATGCCGCGGCCGGTGGTGCCGATGGCCGCTTTGCCGCGCGCCTTTTCGCGCGCCCGGTCGAGCGCGACGTGATACGGCAGGATCAGCGGGCAGGATTCGCTCACTTTGAGCCGGTGCGCCACGTCCACGCCGTTGCCGGTAAGCTCGTCCATCTCCTCGAACAGCGCCGCCGGCGAGAGCACGACACCATTGCCGATGAGGCACATCACGTTGGCGCGCAGAATCCCGGAGGGGATCAAGTGCAACACGGTCTTGCGGCCGTTGATGACGAGCGTGTGACCGGCGTTATGCCCGCCCTGAAAACGCACCACCGCGTGCGCGCGGTCGGTGAGCAGATCCACGATCTTCCCCTTGCCCTCGTCGCCCCATTGGGTACCGACGACTACGACATTCTTCGCCATATCAAATCTCTAAAAATCTCTAAAGAAAACCGGAACCGCGGATGAACGCGGATGAACGCCGATAAAAACCAAAAGCCGCTTGCCTGCAAAATCTGCGTCTATCGGCGTTCATCTGCGGTTTCATGAATTTTTTAAATTTTCGACTATCCAGCGCCCGTTCTTTTTGACCAGCGCCCGGTCGCAGCCGTAGTCGGCCGCTTTTGCCCCATCGTCCGGCAGGCGCGCCACGACACGTTCGCCCGCCGCGCGCAGGCGCGCGATCTCCGCGCGCAGCGGCGCATCGTCCTCGGCCGGCGCGAGGATGCCGGTCAACGGAATCTCCGGCCCCGCGGAAAGCCGCAGCCACTGGCGCAGGTCCGCGCCGAAGCCGGTGGCGGCGCGCGCGCGCCCGAAGGCGCGCCCGATGCCGTCGTAGCGTCCGCCCTTGGCGATCGCGCGCCCGTGCCCCGGCACGAACGCGGAGAACACCACCCCGGTGTAGTAGTGGTAACCGGAAAGCTCCGCAAGGTCGACGTAGAGCGTCGGCGCATTCGGCTGACGACGCACAAGCTCCGCCACGCGTTGTAGATCCTGCAACGCCCGGTGCACCGGCTCGGGCGCGCCGCCGAGGCGCGTCTGCGCCTCGGCGAGCACGTCCACGCCGCCGCTTAAATCGAGCAACCCGAGCAGCATCGGCCGCAGCGCCGGCGCGATCGCGGACGCCGCGAGCAGCGCCTCGACCTCGGTGCGCGCCTTGCGCTGCAAGGCATCGAAGAGATTCGCCTCAAGCTCCGGGGCGAGGCGCGCCCCGGCGGCCAGCCCGCGGAATATGCCCACGTGCCCGAGATCGATGTGTACGTCACCGATACCGGCCAGATCGAGGCTGGCCGCCATAAGGCCCAAGACCTCGGCATCGCTCTCGGGACCGGCGTGCCCGAAGAGCTCCGCGCCGAGCTGTAACGGCCGCGAGCCGCCGAACTCATCCGGGCGCGTGTGCAGCACCGAGCCGATATAACACAGCCGCACCGGGGTGTTGCGTTTCAAGTAATGCGCGTCGATGCGCGCCGCCTGTGGTGTCATGTCGGGCCGCACACCCATGAGCCGCCCGGTGAGCTGGTCGGTAAGCTTGAAGGTCTGCAGATCGAGATCGCGCGCCGCGCCGATCTGCAGGGAATCGAGATACTCGATGAGCGGCGGCATCACGAGCTCGTAGCCGCAGGCGGCGAACAGATCGAGGATACCGCGGCGCAGGGCCTCGAGCCTGCGCGCCTCCGCGGGCAGGATCTCCTCGATGCCATCGGGCAGCAGCCAGCGGTCTTTGGCGGACATGAGTCGGGTATTCAGGATGTGCCGATCAGCGCAGGATATAGAGCAGCACGAGCCCAAGCAACATGGAGCTCAGGCCCGCGAAACGCAACTGGCCGTCGTTCAGACCCTGGATCGTCTCGAGGGTCTTTCTGAGGCCGGCGGGGTTGAGAAACGGCAGGATGCCCTCCAGCACCAGGAGCAACGCCAGCGCGACGCCGAGGTCATGCGACATGCGGGGCCGGCGCCTACCGCCCGGGTTTCTTCATGTAACGGAAGAAATCCGAACTGGGATCGACGATCAGGATGTCGTCCTTTTTCCGGAAGCTTTCCTTGTAGGCGTTGAGGCTGCGGTAGAGCGAATAGAACTCCGGCGCCTTGTTGTAGGAGTCGGCGTAGATCGCGGTGGCGCGGGCGTCGCCCTCGCCGCGGATGCGTTCGGCCTGGCGGTAGGCGTCGGCGAGCAGGATATCGCGCTTGCGCTCGGCCTCGGCTCGGATCTTCTCCGCCACCTCCGCACCCTGGGCGCGCAGCTCGTTGGCGACGCGCGAGCGCTCGGCCTTCATGCGCTGGTACACCGACTGGCTCACCTCATCGGGCAGATCGACGCGCTGGATGCGCACGTCCACGACCTCGATGCCGAACTTGTGCGCCTCCCGGTCGGTATTCTCGGTGAGTATCTGCATGATCTTGCTGCGCTCGGAGGAGATCACGCTTTTCACCGTGCGCTTGCCGAATTCGTCGCGCAGCCCGCTGTTCACGATCTGCTCCAGGCGCCGCCGGGCGTCAAATTCCTGTCCACCGACCGTCAGATAGTATTTGAGGGCGTCGGAAATGCGCCACTTTACGAACGAATCCACGAGCACATATTTCTTTTCCTTGGTCAGGAACGGCTGCGGATCGGAATCCATCGTGAGGATGCGCGCATCGAAGTAGCGCGCCTCGTCGAGGAACGGGGTCTTCACGTGCAGGCCCGGCCCCTCGTCGTACCGCAGCACCTGGCCGAAGCGCACGACGATGACCTTCTGTCCCTCGCGCACGGTGTAGACGGTGGATCCCACCGCCACCACGACGAGCAGACCGATACCCAAAAGGGCGAGGAGCTTGGTCTGGTTCATTGACCGCCCCCACGCCGGCGCGACTGGTCCGAACGCCCGCGCGCCGCATCGTTACCGCGCGTGGACGCGCCCTCGGACTCCGCCGCGGTGGCCGGGGGTTCCGCCGCCCTGGCCGCGGTTTCCGGGGCCGCCATAAGCTTGTCGAGCGGCAGGTACAGGATGTTCCCGCCCGCCTTCTGGTCGACGAATATTTTGGTGGTGTTCGAGAACACCTGCTCCATGGTCTCGATGTAGAGGCGCTCGCGTGTCACCGCCGGCGCCTTCACGTATTCATTGGCGATCGCGCTGAATCGCCGCGCGTCGCCGTCGGCGCGGGCGATCGAGCTCGCCTTGTAGCCCTCGGCCTCCTGCATCAGGCGCGACGCGCCGCCGCGCGCGCGCGGGATGACGTCATTGGCGTAGGCCTCGGCCTCGTTCTTCAAGCGCTGCTCGTCCTCGCGCGCCTTCACGGCGTCGTCGAAGGAGGCCTTCACCTCCTCCGGCGGCTGCGCGCGCTGCATCTCCACCGTCACGATCTGGATGCCGATCTGATAGCGGTCGAGAATCTGCTGCAACAGCTCGCGGGCGCTCTGGTTCACCTGGTCGCGGCCCTCGGTAAACACGAAGTCGAGCGGGTTCTTGCCCACGACCTCACGCACCGCGGATTCGGTCGCCTGGGCGATGGTGGTCTCGGGGTCGCGGACGCTGAAGAGATAGTTGCTCGCATCCTTGATTTTGTACTGCACGGCGAACTCGATGTCGATGATGTTCTCGTCCTCGGTGAGCATCAGCCCTTCCTTGGGCATCTTGGTCTTGCCGCTGGAGCGCAGATTGGAGCGGTATCCGATCTCGAACGTCGAGACCTTCTCCACATTCACCTTGTCCACCTTCTCGACGGGATAGGGCAGGTGCCAGCGCAGGCCGGCCTCGGTGATCTCGGATTTCTTGCCGAAACGCAGCACCACGCCACGCTCGCCTTGCTGCACGACGTAGAATCCGCTCAGGAGCCACAACGCCAGAACGACGGCGACAATGAGCCCAAGCCCGAAACCGCCCGCGGTTCCGGAGGCAAAGCCGCCGCCGTCGCCACCGCCCTTGCGGCCGCCGAACAGCGCGCGCAGCTTGTCCTGGATGTTCCGGACGATCTGATCGAGGTCGGGCTGGCCCGCGGATTTTCTGCGCTGGCCCCAGGGGTCTTTGTCCCCGGGCTTGCCCGGTTCATTCCACGCCACAAAAAGCTCCTTCTTCTAAATTCTGGATAGGACCGCGAAGGCGGCATTTTAGGGGCAGGACCCGGTGGGAGCAAGGACGCGTTGCTCATCGGGCAGCAGATATTCCGCATGAAAATCCGGCTGGCGCGTGAACCAGGCCAGCCGGTCCGGATCGAACGCCGCCTCGATCTCGCACTCGCCGGAGTCGAGCAGGGTCTCGCGCAGCACCTCGGCGCGTTCGTAGAGCAGCGCGCGCAGCCGCCCGGCCTGCGGCGGCAACCTCAGGCGCAGGCGCTGCAACTTCCGGCGGTAATGCTGCGTCAGCACCTCGATCAAAAGCTCCACGCCCGCGCCGGTCTTGGCGGAAAGCCATACGCGCGTGCGGCCGGAGGCGTCGCGCTCGATGCGCGGCCGCTCGCCTGTGAGATCGATCTTGTTGAACACCAGAATCTGCGGGATCGCCTCCGCATGAATCTCGGAGAGCACGCGGTTCACCTGCTCGATCTGCTCGAGCCGCTCGGGGCTGCTCGAATCCACCACGTGCAGCAGCAGGCTCGCCTCGGCCACCTCCTCCAGGGTCGATTTGAACGCCTCCACGAGGTCGTGCGGCAGGTGGCGGATGAAACCGACGGTGTCGGCGAGGATCACCGCGAGGTTGCCCGGCAGCTCGAGCCGGCGCATGGTGGGATCGAGCGTCGCGAAAAGCTGATCGGCGCTATAGACCGAGGCCGCGGTCAGGCGGTTGAAGAGCGAGGACTTGCCGGCATTGGTGTAGCCCACGAGCGACGCCGTCGGGATCGGGACCTTGAGACGCGCCTTGCGGCGGTTGCGCCGCTGGGTACTGACCCGCGCCAGCCGCTCATGGAGCTTTTTGATGCGGTCGCGGATCAGTCGCCGGTCCACTTCGAGCTGAGTCTCGCCGGGACCGCGCAGGCCGATGCCGCCCTTCTGCCGCTCCAGGTGGGTCCAGCCGCGGATCAGGCGCGTGGACAGGTGCTCGAGCTGAGCGAGCTCGACCTGCAGCTTGCCCTCGGCCGAACGGGCGCGCTGGGCGAAGATATCGAGGATGAGCCCCGTGCGGTCAAGCACCCGGCAACCCACGGCCTTCTCGAGGTTGCGCTCCTGCGACGGAGTAAGCGCATGATTGACGAGCGCGAGCTGCGCACCGTGGCGCGCCGCCGCGAGTTGAATCTCCTGCGCCTTGCCTTTGCCGACGAACGTGGCCGCGTCCGGCCGGTCGCGGCTGCCGGTGATCGTCTCACAGACCTCGGCGCCGGCGGATTCCGCCAGCAGCCTGAGTTCCTCGACGTCCTCCTGGTCGGCCTTCCCGGACAGACGCAGGTGCACCAGTAACGCGCGCTCCCTGCGGGGGGATGGGCCGCGCGCGGCTGCGGGCGGGAAACTATTCGTTTCCGGGTCCTTTGGTGGTATCGACGTCGGAGTTCTCAATGTGAAATTTTACGGGGCGGCTGGGCACAACCGTCGAAATCGCGTGCTTGTAGATCATCTGGCTCACCGAATTCTTGAGCAGCACCACGAACTGGTCAAAGGACTCGATCTGCCCCTGTAACTTGATGCCATTGACCAAAAAGATGGATACCGGGACGTGCTCCTTGCGCAAGACATTAAGGAAAGGGTCTTGTAGCGCTTGCCCCTTTTGCTGGCTCATGAGAGTTCTCCTGCTTTTTATGTTCGTTTTACGATCGTTTGCTGCGTTATCGTTACTACCCACGTCGTTTTAATTATAACCTCAGTTCAGACGGCAACACGCCTTCCCGCCTCAAAAACTCCAGGCACGCGTCCACCGACAGCCCTGCGGCGGCGTCGAGAAACCGAACTCCCTCGTAACCGCGCAGCCAGGTCATCTGGCGCTTCGCGAGTTGCCGCGTCGCGGCGATGGCCTGTTCAACCATTTGATTATAGTTGATATCTCCAGTCAAGTATTTCCATGCCTGCCGATAGCCGACGGTGCGCATGGAAGGCATCTCGGGACTGAGATCGCCCCGCCGGGTCAACCCTTCGACCTCCGCGACCAATCCCAGTTCGAGCATGACGTGGAATCGCTCTGCGATACGCGCATGCAGTACCGGGCGCTCCGAAGCCAGCGCAATCTTCACGGCACGATAGGGGAAAACGGCGCGTGTTTGCATGCGCTTAACCGCGCTCGGCGGCTGACCGGTAAGCTCATGGATTTCGAGCGCGCGTTGGATGCGTTGCGCATCGTTGGGGCTTAAGCGCGCCGCGGTCTCCGGATCGAACGCCGCCAGGCGCGCGTGCAGCGCGGGCCACCCGCGGCGCGCGCCCTCCGCGCTCAGGCGCGCCCGCACCTCGACGTCGGCCGAAGGCAACTCCGAAAGCCCGTATTCCAGCGCGCGAAAATAGAACATTGTCCCGCCCACGAGCAGCGGGATGCGGCCGCGGCGCGAAATCTCCGCCATCTCCCGCAGCGCGTCGGCGCAGAACTCGGCGGCGGAATAGCGCTCGGCCGGGTCGCGGATGTCGATCAGCCGGTGCGGGGCGCGCAGCCGCTCCTCGGGCGTGGGCTTGGCGGTGCCGATATCCATCCCGCGGTAGACCTGGGAGGAGTCGACGCTCACGATCTCCACCGGCAGTCGCTCGTGCAGGGCGAGCGCAAGCGCGCTCTTGCCGGTGGCGGTCGGCCCCATGAGAAAAATCGCCGGACTCAATGTCGCTTCGTTACCCATGCCAATAAATATGCCACCACGCGCGCGGACGGCGCCGGAATCCCGGGGCACGGGGGCAACCATGGTCTATCATCATCTCTATAACCCGCACATCTGCAAGAGGGGTCGTGAATCAACCCAAGGCACTGCCGGCGGCCGCGCCCGATATCGTCGATCGCTTCATTGCGGTCGTTCTGGAAGATCTCAAGAGCAAGGCCCTGAAGCTCCCCACCCTGCCGGAGGTGGCCACGAAGGTACGCCAGGCGGTGGAGGATGAGAATACCTCCACGGCCCAGGTCGCGCGCATGATCGCGATGGACGTGGCCTTAAGCGCGCGCCTGATCCAGGTCGCGAACAGCGCCCTGTACCGCGGGCGCACCTATATCGACAGCGTGCAGCTTGCGGTCACCCGGCTGGGCAATAAGACGGTGCGCGACCTCGTCACGAGCCTCATCATGCAGCAGATCTTCCAGGCCAAGACCCCGCGTCTGCGCAAGCGCTTGCAGACACTCTGGTTGCACGGCACGAACGTAGCGGCGATCAGCGGCATGCTCGCGCGTCGTTATACCTCGCTGTCCGCGGATGAGGCGCTGCTCGCGGGGCTGCTGCACGACATCGGAGCGCTTCCGCTGCTCGTGCGCGTCGAGGACTTCCCCGAGCTCGCCAACGACGAGCAGGCGATCGACCAGGTGATCGAAAACATGCATACCTCGATCGGCAAGCTCATCCTCGAGACCTGGCAGTTCCCCGCGGAGCTCATCGCGGTGGCCGCGGAGCACGAGGACCTCGGCCGCTACAGCGCGACCGTGGATTACGTCGATGTGGTCATGGTGGCGAACCTCCTGAGCTACGCCGGCACCGGCCACCGCCATGCGCAGGTCGACTGGGGCGGCGTGCCCGCGTTCGGCAAGATCGGCATTACGCCCGAGGAAAGCCTGGCGCTGCTGGAAGAGACCAAAACCGATCTCGCCGATCTCAAGAAGCTGCTGGGGGGATGAAAGGCCGTTAGCCGTTAGCCTATAGCCTATAGCCTATAGCTTTTAGCTTTTGATTCTAATCCTGTAAATCCTGTTAATCCTGTCTATTTCTTTCTATTTTTCTCTGCCCGTTTCGGGGCGCATGTGCGGGAACAGCAGCACGTCGCGGATCGAGGGCGAGTCCGTAAACAGCATCACCAGACGGTCGATGCCGATGCCCTCGCCGGCCGTGGGCGGCATGCCGTGCTCGAGCGCGCGGATGTAGTCTTCGTCGAAATGCATGGCCTCCTCATCGCCGGCCTCCTTCTCCTGCACCTGCTTGCGGAAACGCTCGGCCTGGTCCTCGGCGTCATTTAGCTCCGTGAAGCCGTTGGCGATCTCGCGCCCGCCGATGAAGAGCTCGAAGCGGTCGGTAACCGTGGGGTCGCGGTCGTTGCGCCGCGCGAGCGGCGAGACCTCGGTGGGATATTCGGTGATGTAGGTCGGATCCTTGAGCTGGTCCTCCACGGTCTTCTCGAAGATCTCGAGCTGGATCTTGCCGGGTCCGTAGGTGTCCTTGAGTGGAATACCGAGCCGCTCGGCGATCCCGCGCAGGGATGTGAGCGCGTCGAACTCCGAGGGACGGATGCCGGAGTTGTATTTCAGGATCGCTTCGCGGAAGGTGAGTCGCGCAAACGGCTTGCCGAAATCGTACTCCGCGCCCAGATAATGCACCGTCGCCGTCCCCATTACCTGCTGCGCGAGGCTCCGCAACATCTCCTCGGTAAGGCTCATGAGATCGTGGTAATCGGCATAGGCCTCGTAGAACTCCAGCATCGTGAACTCGGGGTTGTGGCGCGTGGAGAGGCCCTCGTTGCGGAAGTTGCGGTTGATCTCGTAGACCTTCTCGAAACCGCCGACGATGAGGCGCTTTAAGTAAAGCTCCGGGGCGATGCGCAGAAACAGGCTCATATCGAGCGCCTGATGGTAGGTCACGAAGGGCCGCGCCGTCGCACCGCCCGGGATCGCCTGCATCATGGGCGTTTCGACCTCGAGGAAGCCGCGCGCGTCGAGGAAGGCGCGGAGGTAACGGATGACCTCGTTGCGCACACGGAAGGTCTTGCGCGTGACCTCGTTCATGATGAGATCGAGGTAGCGCTGGCGGTACTTTAGCTCCTGGTCCGTAAGGCCGTGGTACTTCTCGGGCAGCGGCCGCAACGCCTTGGTGAGCAGCCGCACGTCGTCGACCTTGACGGAGAGCTCCCCGGTCTTGGTCTTGAAGAGCACGCCTTCGGCACCCAGGATGTCGCCGATGTCCCATTTTTTGAACTCCTCGTACTTGGAGCTCAGCACATCGCGCTGGAGGTAAAGCTGTATCTGTCCGGACATGTCCTGGAGATGGCAGAAGCTCGCCTTGCCCATGACGCGCCGGGTCATCATGCGCCCGGCGGCCCGCACCCTGACCGGATTCGCATCGAGGGTAGCGTGGTCCTTATCGCCGTATTCGGCGTGCAGTTCGCCCGCGACGACGTTGCGCTTGAAGTCGCTGGGGAAAGCGATTCCCTGCCGGCGCAGTTCCGCGAGTTTGGCGCGGCGCAAAGCGATCTGCTCGTTTTCGTTTTGAATTTCGTCAGTCATTATTTATTATATTCAGAGTGTTACAGCATTGTTCTTATTTCTTACCTTATGTTTACCGCAGGGTCCCGCAGACTCGCCTCGATGAACTTGTCGAGTTCGCCGTTCAATACCGCATCCGGATTGCCGACTTCCACCCCCGTGCGCAGGTCCTTGATACGCGACTGATCGAGGACATAGGAGCGTATCTGGTGGCCCCACTCGACGTCGGCCTTGGTCTCCTCGAGTTTCTGCTTCTCCTTGAGCCGCTCCTTCATCTCGCGCTCGTAGAGCCGCGCGCGCAGCATCGTCATGGCCTCGGCGCGGTTGCGGTGCTGCGAGCGGTCCGACTGGCACTGGACCACAACCCCGCTCGGCAGATGCGTGATACGCACCGCGGAGTCGGTGCGGTTCACGTGCTGGCCACCTGCCCCGCTTGCACGGTAGGTATCCACGCGCAGATCGGCCGGATTGACCTCCACCGCGATATCCTCGTCCACTTCGGGATAGACGAACACCGAGGCGAATGAGGTATGCCGCCGGTGCCCGGCATCGAATGGCGACTTGCGCACCAGGCGGTGCACACCCGACTCCGTGCGCAGCCACCCGTAGGCGTACGGCCCGGTGAACTTCACCGTGGCGCTCTTGATGCCCGCCACCTCACCTTCCGAAAGCTCGAGCACCTCGGTCTTGAAGCCGCGCTTGTCGCCCCACATGAGGTACATGCGCAGCAGCATGTTGGCCCAGTCCTGGGCCTCGGTACCGCCGGCGCCGGCCTGGACGTCCACGAAGGCATTATGCGCGTCCATCTCGCCCGAGAACATCTGCTGGAACTCGAGCTCGGCGACTTGCTGCTCCAGGCGATCGAGGTCACCTGCCACCGATTGCGCCACCTCGGCGTCTTGCTCATCGCGCGCCAGCTCCAGCAGCTCATGCGCCTGAGTAAGCTCGCCGTCGAGGCGATCGAGCCGCCCGAGCTCCTCCTCCAGGCGCGCGCGCTCGCGTCCCAGCTCCTGGGCAAGCTTGGGATTATCCCAGATATTCGGCTGTTCGAGCTCGCGCCGGACCTCGGTCAGGCGCTCGTGCTTGGTGTCGTAGTCAAAGACCCCCCCGAATTTCCGTCAGGCGGGTCTTGAGGTCTTCGAGTTTGCTAATCAGGGGATTCAGCTCTTGCATGGTCGGCGTCATGTTTGCGGTCACGAGGTGCAATGATTGTATCGTATTATCAGTTGGTTATGAATTGTCATTTAAGTCTGTTCTATCCGCCGGTCTTCACGCCGAGCACTTCTCCGACCAGCTTCCTGGTGGCATTCACCACCTCCGGCGCCTCGATCTCCATCACATGCTCCAGCACCCATTTGGTTTCGGTGGCGGCCATCGCCTCGGCCACCTTCTCCCCGAGGATGCGCACGAAGTTATAGCTCGGTCCCTTCTCCGTATACGCGCAGTCCGCGTACTCGGCGAAGCGCGCATTGAGCGTGCCGACAAAAGACTCGGCGTACTCCCCCGGACCGATAAACTCGGCGAGGTTCTCCTGCACGTTGCGCGCAAGCTGCCGGCCGAGGGCGTTGATGAGCGTGCGGCGGTCGTCCTCGGCGAGCTGCCCATAAACGATGCGGTCCGCAATCTGCACCTGGAAGGCGATGAACTCGACGATCACCCGCGCCACCTGCCGGTCCCCGCCCAGCTTGAGGCCCTCGACCTCCATGTGGCGCGCCGCATGCTGCGCGATGCGCCAGAGGTTGCTCGAAATCACCGTCGCGCGTTGCTCCAGGGTCTTGGGACCCTTGGTGCTGAAGCGGGTTTTCAAACGCAGCGCCATGGCGGCTTTCTCTCAAGCGGACAGGTCGATATTTCACCACAGAGGGCACAGAGAGCACAGAGAAATGATCCATCCAAAAAAATCCTCTGTGTTCTCTGTGTCCTCTGTGGTTAATTTTTATGGGCCTACGCGTGCGCCGGGGCGTCGGCTTTGGCACAATCTCTCCACACGAATTCCGACCGGAGTGAATCGATGTCCGAGCCCAACATGGAGCTTGCGAGCGGTATCGCCGCCTTCGAGGCCAAGGAGTTCGCCAACGCGCTCAAGCTGCTCTCGCCGCTCGCGGAACAGGGCGACCCGCGGGCCCAGTATCGCATGGCGATCATGCATCAGAACGGCCTTGGGGTCGTCAAAAACGATCTCCTGGCGTTCAAGTGGATGCGCGCCGCCGCCGAGCAGGGCATCGCCCTCGCCCAGCACGGCCTGGGCTTCATGTACCTGCAGGGCGAGTGCGCGCCGAAGAACGCGGCCGAGGCGTTTCGCTGGTTTCAAAAAGCGGCGGAACAAGGTCTCGCCGGGTCGCAGATGACCCTGGGGATGATGTACGAGCAAGGCCTGGGCGTGCCGCAGAACGAGCCGGAGGCCCGGAAATGGTACGACCGGGCGCAGCGCGGCGGGTAGCCGGGGCGCCGCGCCGCGGCGGCGTGGCGTCAGAGCTTCTTCGCCCAGGATCCGAAGCCGTCGGTCTTGCCCGCGTGGCCGTCGGCATACCCGGCCTCATACGCCTGCGTCAGACGCTGCTCCTCGCGCCTGGGGTTATGCAGAAATCCGCTGGCCCAACCGTTGATGTATTCCCTATCCACGCCCTGCTTTTCCATCTTGCCGATGGTTTCATGATAGGTCTTGTCCATGACGTTCTCCCGATCGAAAGCCGTTGCCGGCAGTAAACCTGATAAATAACCAGAAATCGAGGCCGGATCGATATCACCTAAGCGATACCCCCAAAGTAGAAGGTCTCGACGCCGCAGCGGCCATAGCCGCGCAAAATTCATGCTGGTTTCCGCATGGAGGCCGGGCATATACTTTGCCCATAAACGACGGATGCGTTTCGGTGCGCGCCATGCTGAACCTGGGACTCCTCGCCAATACAGTCCAGAAGAACTGCCACATCTCCGATGCGCGGCACGCCGGCGATTTCACACTCTGCGTCTTTCTCATGAAGATGCGCGAGTATTACCGCTGGGAGCATCAACTGTCGTTCTCGTACAACCTGCCGCAACAGGACGTGAGCGCCTGGCTCGACGAGCGCGAGGCGATGTGGCAGGGACTGGAAGCGAGCGCCTTCGAGCCGCTGCCGCTGGAGCGCGGCGCCTCCGACCCGTTCGACACCGAGACCGCAAACCGCGAGCTGATCCCGCGAGGCTATGTCTACAGCGGCGGCTACGGCCGCTTCCACAAACCGCATTTCTTCCTCGGCACGCTGTTGCACAAAGAGGAGCGCGCCGGCCATACCGTTGTCGTCTCCTCCTGCGAGTATGCCCGCGACCTCGAGGCGCCACCCGCGATGCTGCAAGGCGACACGATCTTCGTGCGCCAGGAGTCGGTGCGCCGGTTTCTGTGGGAGAAGATCGAGGAGTGGCGCTGGAACCGGCGGAACGAGGCCATGAGTCGCGCCCTCGCCTGTTACGACTTCGAGGCCGACGCGGAGGGCGCGCTCGATCGCATGACGCAGAACGAGACCGAGACCATGATCCTGCACGAGCTGGGTGAGGCGCTCGCGGGCGAACGTCTGGGCGCGGACTGGGGCGCGATGCGCGCGGCGCTCGCACGCTCCAGGACCGAGATCGCGGTGCGCGCGGTCCGCGATCTTCTGGCGGACTGCGCCTCCACCCTGCCCACGCTCATCGAGCGGCGCAATACCCCGGCGCTGCACTTTTACTTCGCCTGTTTCACCGGCATGCGCCGCGAGCTTTTCCCGCAGGCGCTCGAAAGCTATCGCCGCTGGGTTGCGCGCGATGACATCGAGCCGCTGCGCGCGGCGATCGCCGAGGGCGAGGCGCACTGGCTCGAGTTGGCGCAGCGGCTGCTCGCCGCGCATCGCACGGGCGGCGCGGACGCGGAAGCCGCAATCGAGCGCCTGCTCGCGGCATCCGCCGGCGCCACCCCGGTCTGCGCGGTCCCCGCGATGAACCAGAAACACTGAGCCGCGCGGTGGAGGGTCTCGGACGGCCGTTCATGCGCGAAATCAAACCGCTCAGCTTCACCTATGAAATCCCGAATGCGCTCGCGCCCGACCTCTGCCGGGAGATGATCGTCCGTTCCGCGCTCCGCATCCCGCATTCCGCACCGGTGCGCTGATGCTCGCGCTTGCCGTCCTCACCGCCGTCTGCGTCCTCACCTACACCTTCGAGATCGTCTTCGGTCTCGCCGGCACGATTCTGATGCTGCCGCTGCTGAGCTTCTTCTACGACACGAAGACGCTCGTCGTTTACTCGGTGCTGCCGCAGATTCTGGTTGCCGCGATCGGACTGATCCGCTCGCCCAAAAAGGTGGACGCCCGATTCATGGCGCGCATGCTGTTCTTCGCGGGACTCGGCGCGATCGCGGGATTCGCCCTCTTCTATTACTTCTCGGCGACGGTATTCCAGATGCTGCTCGCCTCGGCGATCACGGCGGCGGGACTGTTTCTGGTGATCGCGCCGCACCGCGCGCGGTTCGGGCCAAAGGGGATGCGCGTCATGGATACGCTCGCCGGCACCTCGCAGGCGATGTTCGGCATCAGCGGGCCAATTGCCATGACGCGCTTGCTGGCGACGTTTCCGGAAAAGGCCGCAGTGCGCCACTACGCCTTTGCGTTTTTTCTGGCGATGAACAGTCTGCGCGCCGTCGAGTACCTGTTACACGGCACCTATACCGAACAGATCGCGCAAATGATGGTGTTCAGCGGACCGTTCTTGGCGATCACGCTCTGGTTCAGCAACCAACTGCACCTGCACATCAACGAACAGGTATTCCGCCGCGTGGTGGCGTGGATGATCCTCTTCGGCGGGCTGACGCTGTTTTACAGATGAAGCGCTATCAGCCATCAGCGATCAGCTTTCAGCGCGACCGCTTTCGGTTTAAGCTGACCGCTGAGTGCTGAGCGCTGATCGCTTTCCATGCTGCTCCATCTGAAAAGTATCCTTACTCCCGACCAGCTCCAGGGCGCGCGCGAGATGCTCGCGCGCGTGAAGTTCGTGGACGGCAAGGCCTCCGCCGGTCTCGCCGCGGCGCGCGTGAAAAACAACCAGGAGGCCGAACGCGGCGCGCAGGACCTCGCGCGGCTCGACGATCTGGTCATGGGTGACCTCGTGCGCCATCCGGTTTACCGCGCGGGCGCGCTGCCGCTCAAGGTCGCCGCCCCTTTTTACGCGCGCTACGTCCCCGGCATGCGCTACGGCGATCACGTGGACGACCCGATCATGGGCGGCGCGGCCGGACTCTACCGCACCGACATCGCGATCACGATTTTCCTCAATGATCCTGGGGATTACGACGGCGGCGAACTGGTCATCCACACCGCCTTCGGTGAAAATAAGATGAAGCTGCCGGCCGGTGACGCGGTGATGTACCCCGCCTCGAGCCGGCATCGCGTCGCCGAAGTCACGCGCGGCGAGCGGCTCGTGGCCGTCACCTGGGTGCAAAGCCTGGTGCGCGACCCGGCGCGGCGCGAGCTGCTCTACGGGCTCAACCTGGCGCGCGAGAAGCTGCTGGCCGACGCGCCGCAGGCCGAGGAAACCGCCCAGGTGAACGCGGCGTACGTGAACCTGGTGCGCATGTGGAGCGAACTCTAGCCACGGAGGTGCGCCATGGACTGGAAGGTCGCGAAAACCAACGAGGAATGGAAGCAGATGCTCACACCCGAGCAGTATCGCATCACGCGCGAGAAAGGCACCGAGCGCGCTTTCACGGGAAAATACTCCGACTGCCACGACCAAGGCGTCTACCGCTGCGTCTGTTGCGGCGCGCCGCTCTTCGACTCCGAAACCAAATACGACTCCGGCAGCGGCTGGCCGAGCTTTTATGCGCCGCTCGATCCGGGAAATCTCGCCGCGGAGGAGGATCGGAGTATCGGCATGCGCCGCACCGAGGTGCGCTGCCGCCAGTGCGGGGCGCATCTCGGGCATGTCTTTCCCGACGGGCCGGAGCCCACGGGACTGCGCTACTGCATCAACTCCGCGGCGCTCAAGCTGGACAAAAAGGAATAGACAGGATTCACAGGATTTTTCAGGATTCACAGGATTAGTTCGAGATTTTCTTTAATCTTGTTAATCCTGCGTAATCCTGTTAATCCTGTCCATTGATATTTATGAGCACTCCATTCCATCTCGCGTTTCCGGTCCACGACCTCGCCGCGGCGCGGGCGTTCTACGGCGGCGTGCTCGGCTGCCGCGAGGGTCGATCGAGCGATGCCTGGGTGGACTTCGATCTGTACGGTCACCAGATCGTCGCGCATCTCGCCGCCGACCGCGCCGGCATCGCCGCGTACAACCCGGTGGACGGCGACGATGTGCCGGTGCCGCACTTCGGCGTGATCCTGAGTATGGATGGGTGGCGGGAACTCGCCGAGCGCCTGCGCCGTGCGGGTGTAAAGTTCGTCATCGAGCCGCACATCCGCTTCCGGGGCCAAGTCGGCGAGCAGGCGACGATGTTCTTTCTCGACCCGAGCGGCAATGCGCTGGAATTCAAGGCCTTCGCCGACATGAACCAGATCTTTGCCAGGTGACAGCGTCGGGCCACCCGCCACACAAACTTGAAAGTTTTTTCAGGACCACGATAATGCTCCGCTCAGTCGAGTGGACTTGCGGGAAACAGCAAGTTCCCGCTGACGTGCATCAAAACATATCAAAAGAGCAAATCATCCATCATGAAAAGAATCGAACATGGCATGGAAGTCCTGATCTTCAACAGCCGCTGGCTGCTGGCGCCGTTCTATCTCGGCCTGGTGGGCGGCGTGGTGATTCTGCTCATCAAGTTCGGCCAGGAGTTCTTTCATCTTTTACCGCATGTCCTGGGCGCCCCGGAGTCCGATATCATCCTCATGATCCTGACGCTGGTGGACATGTCGCTGGTCGCGAACCTGCTGCTCATCGTCATCTTCAGCGGCTATGAGAACTTCGTGTCCAAAATCAACACCGCGGGCCACGAGGACCGCCCGGACTGGATGGGCAAGGTCGATTTCTCCGGCCTCAAGATCAAGGTGATCGCCTCGATCGTCGCGATCTCCGCCATCGAGCTCCTCAAGGCGTTCGTCAACGTCGGCAACGTCGGCACCCCGGGCACGCTCGGCACCTGGACGATCGAGGACAAGCAGCTCGCCTGGAAGGTCGGCATTCACTTCACCCTCGTACTCTCGGGCGTGCTGTTCGCGATCATGGACAAGATCGCCGAGAGCACCCCCAAGCACGCCAGCAAAGAGCGCCACTGATCCGCTCGCCCCGCGCCGCCCGGCGGGACAAGAAACCGACATCCGGAGACCGCGTATGGAATGGCTTTCCGACCCGCAGGCCTGGGCGGCGCTCGCCACGCTCACGGCCCTTGAGATCGTCCTCGGCATCGACAACATTATTTTCATCTCCATCCTGGTCGGACGCTTACCGGCGCGCCAGCGCCACAAGGCGCGGGTGCTCGGCCTGGCGCTCGCCATGATCACGCGCCTCGCCCTGCTGCTGTCGCTGGTGTGGGTGATGAGCCTCAACACGCCGCTGTTTGGGCTTCTCGGCCAGGAGATCTCCGGGCGTGACCTGATCCTGCTGGGCGGCGGGCTGTTCCTGCTGGTGAAGAGCACCAGTGAAATCCACGCCAGCCTGGAGGGCACGACCGAGAGCGCGCAGCACCGCGCGGTTGCCTCCTTCGCCGGGGTGCTGATCCAGATCGCCGTCATCGACATCGTGTTCTCGCTCGACTCGGTGATCACCGCCGTCGGCCTGGTCGAGCAGGTGGCGGTGATGGCGCTCGCGATCGTGATGGCGGTGCTGGTGATGATGTTCGCGGCGCGCGCCATCAGCGACTTCGTGGACAACCACCCGACCATCAAGATGCTGGCGCTGTCGTTCCTGATCCTGGTCGGCACGGCGCTCATCGCCGAAGGTCTCGAGTTCCACGTCCCCAGGGGCTACATCTACTTCGCCATGGCGTTCTCAGTGTCGGTCGAGCTCCTCAACCTGCGCATGCGCCGTCGCGCCGCGCCGGTGAAACTGCACAAGCCCCTGCGCGGAAACCGCCGGCGCGCATGACCGGCAGCCTGCCGGCGCGCGGGACACATCATCGTGTTGCACATCCCGGTGCATCTTGGGTAGAGTAGCGAACACCAACACCGCGCCCCTGCTCGCTGCGCTGCCTGGCTGCGCTCTTTATTCGCCCGCATGGATCGCCGAGGGCGCCGGGCACCACACCAACCGCAAACGCCAAACCGCCCATGCCTTCTTTCGATGTGGTGTCCGAGGTCAACATGCAGGAGGTCACGAATGCCGTGGACCAGGCCAACCGCGAGGTCGCCACGCGCTTCGATTTCAAAGGGGTGAACGCCGGGGTTGAGCGTGAGGAC
>Ga0154833_1022_pt1 | contig 32109 bp, 33 predicted proteins | sample Rifle2008BG16ft_FD_116137 | JGI IMG/M metagenome (GOLD analysis project Ga0154833, IMG submission 116137) | Candidatus Muproteobacteria bacterium RBG_16_65_34 | reverse complement strand
GCGGTCCGCAACCACGAGCAGCGCGAGAAGTGAGAAGTGATGGAGCAGGGATAGGTTAATGCAAGACCTGACCCCGTCGGTGGTTGCGGCCTAAGAACTTGTCGTTCTCAAAGTGATAACGGGAGACGCCTCATGAAATACAAATGTCCGCTTTGTGGTAGCGCTCTCACGGAGGGTCACTTCCATAGGATCATCAGACAGCAGGAGAAGAAGGGAAAGGTCCAAAAAGGGGAGCTGTGCAAAAGCTGAAGAAACAAGCAGAGACGGCCAAGGCCGTCGCCGTGGCTGCAAAGCGGAAAGAGCAGGAAACCCGCGCCAAGACGAAACAGAAAATTGATGCTGCCAAAAAAGAAGCCGCCCTCGCCGAGCACAGGAAGACCGCGATCCGGGACAAGCGCATGATGGCTCGGATCAAGAAACTAGAAGAAGAGAAGAAGATGCTTCAGAAGCACACCTCCCCTCAGGAGATCGGCCTTGCCGATGAATCGGTTCTTGTCAGAAAGCTTCGGAAAGAATTTCCTGACGACCAAATCGAGCACGCCGGCAAAGGGGGCGACGTTCTTCACTACGTGATGCTTGATAAAGAGAAAGCTGGCTGCATTGTGTACGAATGCAAGCGCACCGACCGCATCGCTTCAGACCACGTCGATCAGACAGCGCTTGCCAAGAAAACGCGACACGCCGATTACGGAATACTTGTCACAACGGGAACCCGGAAACGATTTTCCGGCCTCGATCAAGATGCTGGAATATTTATCGTGGCTCAGTCCGGCGTTCTCACGCTCGCGCGCATCTGCCGGGATAGTCTTGTTGCAATGGCGAAGCAGCGGCTCGATGCCGCCGCAAAAGCGGCTGCCGCGAAACGGCTAATGGACTATGTAACTAGCTCCGTGTGCAAAACTCCGTTGGAAGAGGCCATCTCGCACACCGAACGCGCGCAAAAGAATCTCGTGAAAGAAATGAACCAGCACAGGCGGGACTGGGAGGAAAGGCACGAGGTTTATCAAACCATTCACTACGACGTGTCGCATGTTCAAAGAAACCTCGCACGCGTCCTTGGTGACAAGGATCCTCTCAAGCTTGAAAAACCGAAGTTCGAGCCGTTGGCGCTTCCTTTGAAATCGGACCGGCCCTAACACCCGGGCTTATGCAATATTCGCGGAGGTAGTCATGTCAAACTATCTAAAGCCACACTCGTCTGAATGGTTCGCGGCCTTGGAGAAGGTCAACCCCGCCCAGGCGGCGCAAACAACGCAAATCCTATCCTTTGCTGGCCGCGATGACGTCTGCTCGATCTGTGGGGATGATCCGGCGGCAGACTATAAATTGACGAGTGAGCAAACGACTTCGGGCATCGTTGCGACACTGAGGCTGTGCGACGATTGCCTAAACATTCGTCGCAATATGCACGGTGAGAATTTCGTTCCGTTTATTAACTGACACGCCGCATAACACGGCGCTCAACCTGACTCGCTACGTCGGCGCTTCGCGCCTCGTAGCTCGCAGGTTAGCTTGGCGTTGGGCGTCAAAAGCAACGTAGTGTCAAGCGAAGCTACCGATCAGGCATCGCGCTGCGAATTGCGCGAGCTTGGTTTTTTCTCCAGCCATGACTACGATGCGGGACACGCAACTCTGCGCTCTCATGATCCCCACCATCCCCTGATAGTTCCCGTATGACGCTGAGGCCGACCTTGGCGACAAATAAATATTGACAACCAGTTTCCAATAATGGAAACTGGTTGTCGTTATGCAAGCCAGGCAAGCTTTTAACAGGCGGCCAGGAAACTCAACTGGTTATAAAGGAATCCACTGTGGCAATCGAGTCCAAACCCGAGGCAGTCATCTTGACCGAAATTATGCTCACGGTCTTCCGTGTGAATGGCCGCCTTCTGGAGAAAGGCGATGAACTGGTCGAGCCTCTCAATCTCACCAGTGCCCGCTGGCAAGTGCTGGGCGCCGTGGCACTCGCCGGGAATCCCCTTTCTGCGCCGCAGATCGCCGAAGCGATGGGCATCACCCGGCAAGGGGCACAGAAGCAGATCAATAAGCTGAAGGAGGACGGCTTCTTCGAGCAGAGTCCCAACACACGCCACCAGCGCTCGCCCCTCTACGCCTTGACTGAACTGGGGAACCGCACCTTTGCCAAGGTGATGTACCTGGAGGCAGCCTGGGCAAATGGTCTCGTTGCCAGCCTTCCCCTGCAAGACCTTAAAAAGACCCTGAAAACCCTGAACGCCGTCTATGAACGGCTCGACTCCCCCGTTCCAAAGAAAGGAGCCCGATCATGAAACCCATCATCCACGCCATCGCTGGCACCACAGCGATGCTCATCATCGCCGGCTTCTGGACTTCCACCCTGATCTCGGAGGTATTTCTGGACTATGCGGCTGTAGCCGCAGTCAAACACGCCATTGTTTACGGCCTCTTCCTGCTGGTGCCGTTCATGGCCGCTACCGGCGGCTCCGGCTTCGCGCTAGGCAAGACGCACAAAGGATGGCTTCTTGACCGGAAGAAGAAGCGTATGGCAATCATCGGCGCCAATGGCTTGCTGGTGATGATTCCGGCGGCGATCTTTCTCGACGGCAAGGCCGCTGCCGGTGAGTTCGACGCATTGTTCTATGCTGTGCAGGGAGTAGAACTGATCGTCGGCGTCGTGCAGCTCACCCTCATGGGCATGAACTTCCACGATGGGATCAAGCTGGCCGGCAAGCTACGCCCGCGAGCAAATTGATAGCTGCGCTTCAAATCAGGAGAGACTTGTGAAAAAGACCGCAAAATTGTTGCATGTCATTGGCCTCATCATGTTCTTTGGAGGCATACTGCCGTCAATCGTTATGAACTCAGTCGTTGGGGCAAGCACCGACGCGGTGCTTATCTATCATCAGAGGCTGTTTGTGTCGGCGTTTACTTGGGCACTGACGATTCCCGGCATGTGGATTCTAATCGTTGCAGGTAGTCTGACGGCGCTCGCCCGGAAGTACCGCCTTATTGAACACCGCTGGCTCATCGCCAAACTCGCGCTGGCCACCTTGATCCTCATAAACGGCACCTTCATCCTCGCTCCGTTGGTCAGTCAAGTGACTGACATTGCCGAGCAAAGCGCAGCACGGGGTCAGCTTCTGCCAATCTACATGCCGCTAAAGGCGAAAGAGGATATGTATGGGATAGCCAACTTTCTAATGCTTGTGATCGCTTTTCTTCTCGCCGTATACAAGCCGGGTTTCAGGCGCGCCCAACAAGGCGCTCCAGCGGGACGCGCCGAAAGCGGCGCGTCCCTGAGCTAGCACGTTGAGTCATATTGGGGAATCATATTGGGATATTGGGGAGGGATATTGGGGGGATATTGGGGACGCTACCCTTATAGACCGGAACGGGGACAGGAACGCAGGGGTTGGCCCTATCTATATTGACGGTCGCGCGTAATCAGATCGACGCGCTTGTCGAAGTAGTAACTGAGCCCAATCGTGAGGAAGCGAGCTTCTATCGCCTGTTGTCGGGCGGTATATGCAAACAAAAGGCTCAGGGAGTTATCGAGAAATTCCGGTTGGTAGTCCAGGCCGAGACTGTAGGTATTCTTGAAATCGAGGCCGCCGGCCGACAGCGTGGCGCGCGCATTGTTTGTGGGGTACCAACTCGCGGTCAGGGTACTGGAATTAAGGTCGCCGCCTGCCTCGAGACGGGTCCGGGTCCGCGCTATGGCGAGTGTCGCTTTTGAAAAGTAGTACGCCGCGTCGGCGGCGTAATTCCGGGTCTCCAGCGTATCGGTTCCCGTGGAGAGGAAGGTCGCGTCACAGTGCGACTGCGTCCGCCCGGCGCCATAGCCGATACCAACCCGGCCGATGGTGGGATCGCGCACGAACAGCCCCGCGGCCAGATCGTCGCGGTCGACGCTGCACAAGGGCCGCGCGCTCGCCGACGTTGAAGTGCCGGTCTCGGAGGGGAAGTTGGCAGCCAGGTTGGTGTGGGCGTAGGCGCCCGAGAGCGAGCCGCCGAGGTAAGCAAGCAGTGGAAACGTGACGCTGCCGTTGATGCCATAGGTATTGCTGTCGCGGCTGCCGGAAACGTATGTGTCCCCGGACGCGAAGCCGAGTTGAAAGTTGGTCGCCTGTACCGCCGAAGAATCCGCGAGTGCGTGGGCGCCGTAGAGCAGGAGCGATACCGCAAGGAAAAAGCGTTTCGCCGGGGAATTTTTCGCGTTCATTGTTCGACCATGATCCTAGAAAAAGCGTTAACCGCAGATGAACGCGGATACACGCGGATATCCAACGCACTGCCGGTATTCGCCAGCCCACAGAGGGGGGGATAAATGGCCTCGATCAGCGGCATGGTTCATTTCCGTTCATCTGCGGTTAAAGACCGTTTTTAGGATGATGCTTCGATTTCGGCGATCGCCTTTCCGGGGGGCAAGGCGCTCGGGTCAGGGCGGCGCCGGCTGAACCGCAATCTGGTTGTTGCCGGCAAGGAACAGGGTGCCGCCATCCGGGCTGATCGCCATCCTGACTCCGGTCCCGGGATCGCCCGCCGGCGCCGTTGCCCCGACCTGTGGGAACGCCCCGCCGGCCGGGCTCGCGGTCAGATCGAAGCTAAGCACCTGCGACGCCGCGGAATCGAATGTGTAGGCGCGGGTGGCGTCCGGTTTGACGACCACGGCGAGCGTCGTACTCGGAAGCGTGCCGAGGAAGTTGTAGCCGGCGTCGTAGACGTTGGTGCCGTTCAGCACGATGCGTGTCGCGGCGCGATCCAGCGCCGGGGCTATCGAATTTTGATTGAGGCTGACACCCGTGACGGAGAATGTCTGCGATGCCGCAAGGTAGCGGTAGACGCCGGTCGCCGAAGCCAGCGCCGGGCTGCCCTGCGCGAGCACGATCGACGATCCATCGGCGGAGCCGCCGGGGGTCGAGTTGTCCATGCTGGGGGCAGTCGCGGGTTGGGAAAACGCGGGGCTGCGCGTGGCGTAAAGATAGGTCTGGGTGTTGCTGCTGCCGTTGTAGCCCGTGGTAACGACCGCGTTACCGTCGTTGGCGACGGCGAGGTTTTTGAGAAAGACGTCCGCCGCCAAGGCAGGCGCCGGCGTGACGGTGCCGGCCGCGAGCGTCGCCGGATCGATCTGCGTCAAGGCGGTTTGCGCCAGCGCGAGCAACTGCTGCCCGTCGGTTGACAAAGCGATGTCCGAAAGACTGCCGACCGCAGCGGTCGTCGGCGCTCCCCAGGCGCCAGCGTATGCATAGCGGAGAATCTGGCCGCCGTTCACCGCGACGAGGAGCGCCTGGCGCTCGGCATCGTAACGGAGCGCCTGGATCTGCGACACGGGCGACACGGCGGCGGGATAGACGAGCGTCGTGGCCACGTAGGCCGGCGCAGCTACGATCACGAGGTTGGCCAGGGACGTGATCGCGCCTGGGCTGCTCGGTGCCTGTATCCGCACGGGATAGGTTTCGACCGCGAGCGCGGGATAGCTTGCCCGGATCTCCGTGTCGCTCACGACGGTAAACGTGGTTGCGGCCGTCGCGCCGAAGGTGACGCCCTCCACCGTAAACTTCTGAAACCCTTGGCCGCGGATAACCGCCGTGTCCGCGGTAGCGGCGACGCCCACATAAGGCGCGACGAATCTCACGACGGGAGGAATCTGATACACCACATTCACAATCTGGGAATTTCCGGAGACCAGCCGGCTGCAGGCCGGGTCCGCGCAGCGATAACCGACGACGGTGATCGTGCCCGTGAATACGCCCGCCCCCAAGCCGCCGGGCGACGCCGGATCGACCACGATTTGTGCGGTGTCGCCGGAGAGTGAGTAGGTTACGCTGGCGATCGCCGCCCCATTGTGCAGGACCGCGACATAAATCGCTTCGGGGTCGATGGTCGCGGTAAGGATCTGCGCGGGCGGCGTCGATGCGTCCGGGCTCGCGGCGCTGAAGCTGACGTCGTTGGTCGAGATGCTGGTGCTGGATTGTTGGCTTCCATCCCCCGACCCGCAGGCGGACAGAACGGCGACAAACAACAACGCGCTGACACGGCGGGCACTGGTAACGAAACGCACGACTCCCCTCCCCCTCAAAACAGGCAAAACGACGATTTTCGCTGCTAGGTCAGACGTCGAGGTTGACGACGTAGAGCGCATTTTTCTCGATGAACTCCCGGCGCGGTTCGACCTGGTCGCCCATGAGCATGGTGAATACCTCGTCCGCGGCGACGCCGTCCTCCACGCTGACCTTGAGGAGTCTGCGGATCTGCGGGTCCATCGTGGTCTCCCAGAGCTGCTCCGGGTTCATCTCACCCAAGCCCTTGTAGCGCTGGATCGTCTGGCCGCGCCGGGCTTCGGTCATGAACCAGTCCATGGCCTCGTTGATGCTCGTCACCGTCTGGTGCTTGTCGCCACGCTCGATGGTTACCTCGGCGGTAAAGAGCGTCTCGAGCTGCTTCCCGAACTCGCGCATCGCGGCGTACTCACCGGATGCGACAAACTCGGCATCCACGCGGCTCTGGGTCACCGAGCCGTGCTCGCCGCGGGCGACGAGCAGTTCGTGCACATTGTTGCGCGCATCGAACCCCAAGCTCACGTCGTAGCGCGCGCCACCGTCTTGGCTCGCGCCGAGCCGGCCCTGCAACTCGCTGGCATAGGCCTCGGTTTTGGCCTTGTCCTTCATGAGCTCGCCGGTGAGCGTCGGCAGATAAATAAGTTTCTCCAGCACCCTGGCATCGTACCGGCGCGACAACCGCTTGAGCGTCTGCTGCACCGCAAGGTACTGGCGACACAACCCCGCCAGCTCGTTACCCTGAAGCGCCCTGCCGCCCGAGACCTTGAGGGCGGCGCCGTCGAGCGCATGCCCGAGCAGATACTCTTGCATCTCGTTGTCGTCCTTGAGATAGCGCTCCTGTTTCCCCTGCTTGATCTTGTAGAGCGGGGGCTGGGCGATGTAGACATGGCCGCGCTCGATGAGTTGCGACATCTGGCGATAAAAAAAGGTGAGCAGCAGTGTCCGGATGTGCGAGCCGTCGACGTCGGCATCGGTCATGATGATGATCCGATGATAGCGTAATTTCTTGATATCAAAGTCATTATTTCCGATACCGGTGCCGAGGGCCGTGATCAGGGTGACAACCTCGGTCGAAGACAACATCTTGTCGAAGCGCGCCTTCTCGACGTTCAGGATCTTGCCCTTGAGTGGGAGCACGGCTTGGAACCGGCGGTCGCGCGCCTGTTTGGCCGAGCCGCCGGCGGAGTCGCCCTCGACCAGATAGAGCTCACAGAGCGCGGGGTCGCGTTCCTGGCAGTCGGCGAGCTTGCCGGGAAGTCCCGCGAGATCGAGCACGCCCTTGCGGCGGGTCAGCTCCCGGGCCTTGCGCGCGGCCTCGCGCGCCCGCGCGGCGTCGACGATCTTTATGGCGATCGCCCGGGCGTCGACCGGATTCTCCTCCAGGAACTCCGCGAGCTTTTCGTTGACGATTGTCTCCACCGCCCCCTTGATCTCGGACGACACCAGCTTGTCCTTGGTCTGGGACGAGAACTTCGGATCGGGGGCCTTGACCGAAAGCACCGCAGTCAAACCCTCGCGCGCGTCGTCACCGCTGATCTCGACCTTTTCCTTTTTCGCGAGCCCCGTGGAATCGATGTACTGGTTTAGCGTACGGGTCATGGCCGCCCGCAGGCCGGCGAGATGCGTCCCGCCGTCGCGCTGCGGGATATTGTTGGTAAAACAAAAAATGTTCTCCTGGTAGGAGTCATTCCACTGCATGCACAGCTCGACATTGATCTTGTCGCGCTCGGCGACAACGTAGACGGGTTTGGGGTGCAGTGGGTTCTTGTTGCGGCTCAGGTGGGCGACAAAGGCCTGGATACCGCCCTTGTATTCGAACACATCTTCCTTGCCGTCGCGCTCGTCAACCAAAGTGATCCGCACGCCGGAGTTGAGGAACGAAAGCTCGCGCAGGCGCTTGGCCAGAACGTCGTAACTGAATGTGATGTTCGAGAAGATCTGCGGGCTCGGTTTAAAGCGCACATCGGTGCCGGTTTCCCCACTCTCCCCGACCTCGGCCAGCGGCTTCTGCGGCTCCCCCAGGAGATACTTCTGATAGTGAACCTTGCCGCCCCTCCGGATCGTGAGTTCCAGGCACTCGGACAGGGCGTTGACCACGGAAATGCCGACCCCGTGCAGCCCCCCCGAAACCTTGTAGGAATTCTGGTCGAACTTTCCGCCCGCGTGCAGGACGGTCATGACCACCTCGGCCGCGGAGCGCTTTTCCTCCGGGATGATTTCGGTGGGGATTCCGCGTCCGTTGTCCGAGACGGTGACCGAGCTGTCGCTGTGGACCACCACACGGATTTGATTGCAGTAACCTGCCAGCGCCTCGTCTATGGAGTTGTCCACGGCCTCGAACACCATGTGGTGCAGGCCGGTACCATCGTCCGTATCGCCGATGTACATCCCGGGGCGCTTTCGGACGGCATCGAGCCCCTTCAGAACCTGGATGCTGTGGGAGTCGTATGTGGATTTTCTTTCTGGAATACTCATGGCTGGCAATGGTTATTTTACCACCCTCGCGTAAGCGACGGGGCAAAACTATGTGTCACGGCATTTTAGATACGGTTGTGTTCCACGTGGAACACCTGTTTTAGAGGCGCATCGGCATGATGATGTATTGTGGGTACTTGCCTTCGGTGGGATACAGCAGGGAACTGCTGTTGGCGTCGATGAGCGTGAACACAATGTCCTTGGTTTTGAGGGCGGAAACGGCGTCTATCAAATAGCCAACATTGAAGCCGATCTCAACAGGCTGGCCGCTGTAGTCCGCGGTAATCTCTTCTTGGGCCTCTTCCTGCTCTGGATTATGCGCGGTAATCCGTATCGTTTTGTCAGCGACACTCAGCCGTACACCACGATACTTCTCGCTTGAAAGAATGGCCGCTCTGCTCAGGGCTTCCTTGAACGTCTCGCGATCCAGCCGCATGAGCGTGGCTTGGGCCTGCGGGATGACTTTATTGTAGTCTGGATAGCGCCCGTCGATCAGTTTCGAGATAAAGGTCAGTGTGTCCGTCTGTACACAAAAATGGTTCGCGCCGAGGTGCACGGTGACGGGATCATCGATGTCCGCGAGCAGCCGGGTGATCTCGTGTACCCCTTTGCGCGGCACGATCGCCTGCCGCTCGGGTTTCACCGTACTGTGCAGCGTCGTCTCGCTGATAGCCATGCGGTGCCCGTCTGTTGCGACAACGCGCATCGTGTGCCCCGAGAGTTCTATGAGGAGTCCGTTGAGGTAATAGCGCACATCCTGCTGAGCCATGCAGAAATGTGTCTGTTCAAAAAGATCCTTCAAGTCCCTCTGGGCAATTTTAACCGTTTGGTCCCACTGAATGGCCTGGATGCTGGGAAAGTCGGTGGGCGGGAGAGTGAGTAACGTAAAACGACTTTTCCCAGCCTTTACCAATACCTTCTCACCCTCCTTCAGGATACTTACCGTGCTCCCCTCGGGGAGGGCACGACAAATATCGAGCAGCTTGCGCGCCGGTATCGTCATCTCACCGGCGGTTTTCGCGCTGGCCTTGGCCTCCGCGGTGATTTCAATCTCCAGATCCGTCCCGGTCAACGTGGTTCGCCCGTCTTTATGCCGCAACAGAATGTATGCGAGGATCGGCAACGTCTGGCGGCGTTCAACCACACCCACGACACAACTTAAGGGCTTCAGCAATTCCTCACGAAGGAAACTTAATTGCATTTCAAATGTTCCTTTCTACTTGTTGTTGCTGTTGTGGCAGCCTGCGCTTGTTGATTACTGTCTTGTTTCAAGGTTTTTCCCGATGTTTAGGCGCAGAACAGATTGTGCGTATCGATCCCTGTGTTCTGTGCATAAGACCTGCGCAGTGTTGATAATACCGTCCCGCGGATTCGGGGCAAGCGCAATTCACAGGATACGCACAACTTAGGTTGTCAGAAGGCGCAGCAGGTTTTCGTAATCCTCTTTCATGCGTGCGTCGCTCGAATTCAGTTCTGTGATTTTACGACAAGCGTGCAAGACGGTTGTGTGATCGCGGCCACCGAAGGCGTCGCCGATTTCCGGAAGACTGTGGTTGGTCAGTTCTTTCGCCAGCGTCATAGCCATTTGCCGCGGGCGGGTCACCTGACGCGAGCGGCTCTTTGCGTGCAGATCGCTTACGCGTATCTTGTAGTACTCGGCCACGGTCTTTTGGATATTGTGCATGGTCACCATGCGCTCCTGGAACGTAAGCAGATCCCTGAGGCTGTCGGTCGCGAGTTCGATGTCGATCGCACGTCCTGTGAACCGCGCGCTTGCCAGAACGCGCAATAGTGCCCCCTCGAGTTCACGCACATTGGACCGCACCCGCTTGGCTACGAAGAAGGCGACATCCTCCGGGAGCGTCACGCCTTCTTGCTGCGCCTTTTGCACCAGAATCGCAACACGCGTCTCAAGCTCCGGCGGCTCAATGTATACAACGAGGCCGGAGCTAAAGCGCGAAATCAGGCGCTCTTCGATGCCTTCAAGTTCTTTAGGAAAGCGGTCGGCCGTGATGATGACCTGGTGCCCAACCTCAAGTAACGCATTGAAAGTGTGGAACAATTCCTCTTGTGAGCGTTCTTTTCGGCCGAAAAACTGCACATCATCAATCAGCAGCGCGTCCACACTACGATAGGTCCTTTTGAATTCGATGATGGCATTGTGCTGCAAGGCCTTGACCATGTCGGAGACGAAACGCTCGGAATGTATATACGCAATACTGGCTTCGGGACGATGCAGCACCATCGCGTTCCCCGCCGCGTGCATCAGGTGCGTCTTGCCGAGCCCGACACCGCCATAAATGAACAGCGGGTTATAAGCACCCGCCGGGTTCTCGCTGACCTGCTTTGTGGCCGCGCGCGCCAGCTGGTTGGATTTGCCCTCGATATGTGTCCCGAATGTGAAATCGGGGTTGAGGCGGCCGAATACGAATGGCTGTCTTCGCGGCGTAACGCCGGATCCAATGGGCAACGGCACTTCGGGGCCACGCGCCACACTGGATGCTGGACGCGGTTGACTGCCAACTTCCACCACGACATGGGTGGCCGGGTCCGGGCTGCATTCGGAGACAAGCTCTATAATGCGCCCGAAGAACCGCTCTTTGACCCAATCCATGACAAAACGGTTGGGCGCGAGCAGCCGCAGGCCGCGCTTATCTTGCACGGCCTGAAGCGGACGGATCCAGGTATTGAACTGCTCGCCCGAGAGCTCGTCTTCGAGCCGTTCCAGACACTTGCGCCAAAGTGCGGACATCATGCTGTTCTCGCGGTGTCCGAAGATTTTTGGGGAACGGAAGTCTAGCGACTCGATCGCGGGTTATCCACAGCCCCGTACCCACCCAGCATTTACAGCAGGTTAGCGGACGTGTCTGTTGACAAACTTGTCTTAAAGGCAGTAACTTTGCCCGCCTTTTGCGGACCCGGACATTGCCGCCCAACCAACCATAGGTAATCGCGCATGAAACGCACATATCAACCCAGTGTTCTGAAACGCAAGCGTACCCATGGTTTCCGTGCACGCATGAAGACCGTAGGTGGACGGGCGATACTCAGCCGGCGTCGTGCCAAGGGCCGGACGCGGCTCAGCGTCTGAGTGCAGCGCACGCGCCAGAGGCTAACGCGCGCGCACAGGCTACTGCGGCCGCAGGAGTATGCGGCCGCCATGAAGGGCGGTCCAAAGTCCCGCGACGAGTGTTTCAACGCATTCGCCCATGCTAATGCGCTCAACCACGGGCGCATCGGGCTGGCAGTCTCACGACGCGTCTCCCTGAAGGCGGTGGTTCGAAACCGGATCAAACGCCAGGTGCGTGAGTCGTTTCGCCAACACCAGGCGCTGCTCGCGGGACTCGACGTCGTCGTCGTCGCACAGGCACGCGCCGCCGCCGTACCGCGGGCGCTGATAGGGTTGTCCCTGCGCACACACTGGGAGCACATCGCACACCGATGCAAAAAGTCCTGACCACAATGCTGCGCGGCTATCGCTACTGGGTGAGCCCCTTGCTCGGCCAGCATTGCCGTTTTCATCCGAGCTGTTCGAGCTATGCGCTCGAGGCGGTCCAGACCCACGGTACGCTCACGGGCTCGTGGCTCGCGTTGCGGCGCATCGGCCGCTGCCACCCGTGGCACCCCGGGGGCTACGACCCGGTTCCGTCGGCGACCAGACAGCCCCGGTATCGACATGGATAACGCCCGTCTGTTTCTGATCGCGGCGCTCGGCCTGATCTTGATGCTGTTGTGGCAGGCTTGGGAGGAGGAGCAAAAGAAGACCGCCGGCACCGATCTCACGGCCACACAGACCAAACCGCCGGCAGAGCCCAGGCTGGGCGTGCCACAGGCACCCGAAACGCAGACCGCCCCGCCGCCGCGCGCGGCCGCCGCGCCCCGGCCCGCCGACGAAGGGCTTGCGCGCGGCGCGCGCATCGCGGTCGAAACCGACGTGGTGCGCGCCGTGATCGATACCCAGGGCGGCGACCTGCGCGAGCTGTCTCTGCGCGAATACCCGGTTGCCGCGGACAAACCCAACGAGCCGTTCCCGTTCCTGCGCGACAGCGGCGCGGAGCTGTACGTCGCCCAGTCGGGCCTCATCGGCCATGGGGGCAACTACGCGAACCACAAGACACGTTTTGCCGCCGTCGCGACCGGGTACGCGTTGCGTGACGGACAAAACGATCTGCGCGTGCCGCTCACCTGGAACAGCCCGGACGGCGTGCGCTACACCAAGACCTACCTCTTCCACCGCGGCAGCTACGTCATCGATATCGAAATCACGGTCGAGAACGGCGCGCGCAAGGAGTGGAGCGGTTATCTCTACAGCCAGTTCCAGCGCAGCCACGTCGAGTCGGGCGGTCTCTTCAACGTGATCCCGAGCTACACGGGCGGCGCGATCTACACCCCCGAGCACAAGTACGAGAAGATCCCGTTCGACGAGATCGCCAAGAAATCGCTCAAGCGCGAGGTCACGGGCGGTTGGGTGGCGATGCTGCAACACTACTTCGTGGGCAGCTGGATGCCGCGGAAGGACGAGCGCAACGAGTTCTACAGCGACGCCCAGGACGGGCGGCGCATTCTCGGCTACAAGAACCTCGACGCCGTGCGGATCGCGCCCGGTCAAAGCGCGGTGCTGCGCACGCAGCTTTATGCCGGCGCCAAGGAGCAGCGGATCCTGAAGACGCTGGCCGAGGGCATGGAGCTTACGGTGGACTACGGCTGGCTCACCGTGCTCTCGGCGCCGCTCTTCTGGCTGCTCGCCTGGATCCACGGCTGGGTCGGAAACTGGGGCTGGGCGATCATCCTGGTGACGGTGTTGATTAAGGCCGCGTTCTATCCGCTGTCGGCGGCGAGCTACAGGTCGATGGCGCAGATGAAGAAGCTTCAGCCCAAGCTCCAGGCGCTCAAGGAGCGCTACGGCGACGACCGCCAGAAACTCAACCAGGCGATGATGGAGCTGTACAAGACCGATAAGATCAATCCTCTCGGCGGCTGTCTGCCCATCATCGTTCAGATCCCGGTGTTTCTCGCGCTCTACTGGGTGCTGCTCGAAAGCGTCGAAATGCGCCAGGCGCCGTGGATCCTGTGGATCAAGGACCTCTCGGCCCAGGATCCGTATTACGTGCTGCCGATCGTCATGGGCGTAACCATGTACGCGCAGCAGTTCCTCAACCCGCAGCCGGTCGATCCGATCCAGAAGAAGATGTTCATGTTGATGCCGCTGTTTTTCATGGTGTTCTTCCTGTTCTTCCCCGCCGGCCTGGTGTTGTACTGGACCGTGAACAACCTCCTCTCGGTCGCCCAGCAGTGGCAGATCACACGCGCGATCGCGGGCAAGGGCAAGCCCGCCTGACCGGCAGCGCAGCCCGATAACCGACGTCTTCTCGGCCGCCCGCCGGTGTCGCGGGAGACAGCATGTCCGAACCGACCACCATCGCCGCCATCGCCACGCCGCCCGGGCGCGGCGGTATCGGCATCGTGCGCCTCTCCGGCCCCACCACGCGCGGCATCGCCGAAACCCTGCTCGGCAGCCTCCCGTGTCCGCGCCATGCGACCGTTGCGAATTTCCTCGACGCCGCCGGCGCGCCGATCGACCGGGGCCTCGCGCTTTTTTTCCCCGCGCCGCATTCGTTCACCGGCGAAGATGTGCTCGAACTGCACGGCCACGGCGGCCCGGTCGTGCTCGACATGGTGCTCGGCCGCGCGCTCGCACTCGGCGCACGCCTCGCGCGCCCGGGCGAATTTTCCGAGCGCGCGTTTTTAAACGGCAAGCTCGATCTCGCCCAGGCCGAGGCCGTGGCCGACCTCATCGAGGCGGGGTCGGAATCGGCCGCGCGCTCCGCGTTGCGCTCGCTCACGGGCGAGTTTTCGGCGCGCGTGCATGCGCTGGTTGAAGGCCTCACTCGGCTGCGCATCTATGTCGAGGCGGCGATCGATTTTCCGGAAGAGGAAATTGATTTTTTGGCCGACGCGCGCATCGCCCAGGAGCTCGATGCGTTGGGGCGCGACGTCGTCAAGCTCCTCGAATCCACGCGCCAGGGCTGTCTACTCCATGACGGCATGACGGTCGTGCTCGCCGGTCGGCCCAACGCCGGCAAGTCGAGCCTGCTCAACGCCCTCGCCCAAACGCCGGCGGCGATCGTCAGCCCCGTCCCCGGCACCACCCGCGATGTGCTGCGTGAACGAATTCATATCGATGGCATGCCGCTGCATATCGTGGACACCGCCGGCCTGCGCGAATCGCGCGACGAGATCGAGGCTGAAGGTGTGCGCCGCGCACGCGAGCAGATGGAGCGCGCCGACCGCGTGCTGCTGGTGTTGGACGACGCGGTGGACGGCGGTGTCTCCGCGGAAGTTCTGAAACATCTGCCACCGCAGGTCGCGCGCACGGTGATCCGCAACAAGATCGACCTGACCGGCCGCGCCCCCGGTCTCGCGCGCACCGCGGAGGGTATCGAGATCGCGCTATCCGCGCAGACCGGCGCCGGACTCGACGCGCTGCGCCGGCATCTGAAGGAATGCGTCGGCTTCCAACCCGCGGGTGAGGGCACCTTCATCGCGCGCCGGCGGCATCTCGATGCCATCCGCCACGCCCAGGATCACATTGCCCGGGGCCGGTCGCAACTCCAGGAGGCGCGGGCGGGCGAGTTGCTGGCGGAGGAGCTAAGGCTGGCGCAGCAGGCGCTCGGCGAGATTACCGGCGAGTTCACGCCCGAGGATTTGCTCGGGCGGATATTCGCGGATTTTTGTATCGGTAAGTGACGGATCGGGTGTCAGGCCCGCTTCCGCGATGGGCGGAAAGACCTTACTTCGTGCCTGAACAGGCCCAGTTCGGCCTTCTCCGGCGCGGGGCCGTAGCGCAAGCGTACATAGCGCCGCGTAATGATGTCGATGCGCGCGCGCAGGTCCGGGCGACGGCGCGCGCTGCGGCCGGCGAAATCGAGCGGCCCCTCGTGCGGTGTCCGCGCGACCCCCGCGCGGGCGAGACGCCGGCAGAATTTGAGGTAAAGCGCCTGCGTCGGGTCCAGACGCGGGCGTTCGCGCCAGAGCAGCAACCCGCCGTAGACCAGGATCAGCCCCGCCGCGCCGCTTAAGATTGCAATCAGCGGACCGCTGCCGGGCAGCCGGTCGAGCCCGAGCCGTGCGAACAACCGTGCCTGACGTTCCTTGTCGAAGTCCGCCACCCAGCGGTACCAGGTGATATTGGCCAGATCCCAGTAGAGCTGCGACCGGAACCACAGCGACTCGGCCCAGCCGGGCTCGATCGCCCGCAGTGCGTCCGCCGCTGGCAGCGTCCCGAGTGCCGCGCCGCGGGCCTGGAGCCTGCGCACCGCCTCGAGCCCGAGCTCCACGCGCTCGGGGGCGACGGCGGCCGTGGGGTCGACGCGCACCCAGCCGCGCTCCGGCAGCCACACGTCGGTCCATGCGTGGGCGTCGTACTGGCGCACGATGAAATAATTGCCGGCGGCGTTGTACTCGCCGCCCTGGTAGCCGAGCACCACGCGTGCGGGCACGCCCGCGGCCCGCATGAGCGTGGCATAGGCCGCGGCGTAGTGCTCGCAAAATCCGCGGCGCGTCTCGAACAGGAACTCATCCACCGGATCGGCGCCGAGGAGCGGCGGCGACAGCGTGTAGACGAAGTTCTCGCTGTGGAAATAATCGAGACCGGCCTGAACGATCGCCGCCGGGTCGCCGCGCGCGCGCCACTCCGAGGCCAGCGCGCGCACGCGCGGGCTCAAGTTCGTCGGCAACTGGAGCGCGCCGGCGCGCTCCCCGGCGGTCGGCCCGGCGGTGCGGTAACGCGTGTGCGAACTCAGCGTGTACCGGCGCCGGTCGCGCACGGGTTCGGCGTGGGTGAGCGTAAATCCCGACTGGAATTGCGCCCCGCGCGGCGCCTCCGTGGGCAGATCGAGCGCCGGCAACCAGTGTTTGAAAGTCGGCTCAAGCACGATCTCGTAGCGCAACGGTTCGCTCAACGCGGTATACGATTCGGCGCCGGAGCGCGACCAGCGGCCGCGGAACCACTCCTGCCCGTCGGTCACGTACAGCGCGAGCGCGCGCCAGTACAGGTCGCGCATCGGCGGCGGCGCGTCCTCGAAGGTGGCGCGAAACGCGATCTCGGCGGACTCGGTCAGATTGCGCACGTTCCCCGGGGCCATGGATTCCGGCATGCCGGTGCGGGCCGCGCCGCCGCCCGGCGGCATGGCCCAGAGCGCCCCCTGGATGCGCGGGAAGAACACATACAGCACCAGCATGAGCGGCACCGCCTGGGCGAGCAGGGTCGCGGCGAGCCCCAGGGTTTGCCGGCGCGCAAGACCCGTGGGCTGGTTGAGGCGAATGAGCGCCGCCGTGCTCGCGAACACCGACACCAGCGCATACGCGCTGATCGGCAGGGTCTGGGCGTAGAGCAAGCTTCCGAGCGTCACGAGATAGAACAGAAAGACGCTCAACATGTAGTCGCGCCGGGTCTCGAGCTCGAGGAGCTTGAGCCCAAGCAGCGCGATGAGGAGCGCGAGCCCCGGGTCGCGTCCGAGCAGCGAGTGGTATTCCCGGAAGACGGCGGCGAGCACGAGTGCAGCGAGCGTGTAGCGCAAGATGCGGCCCGGGCGCGTGCCGCGGCCGGTCTCGATGACGTAGCGCCACAGACAGGAGGCGGCGAACACCAGCACCACCCAGAACGGCAATTCGAGCGCGTGCGGCGCGACCGCGACCAGGCCGGCAATCTCGAGCGCCAAGAGCGCGCCGCGATCCGCGGCGGGCGTGGGCGTCAGGGACACGGCGGTCGTCATGTCCGCAGACCGAACAGCGCGAGCGCCGCGAGGCACTGGTGCTGGTGGCGCTCGCCGCTCGCGGGCGCGATCCGGGTCCCGGGGAGCTTGAGGCCGTAGCGCGCGCCCGCGCGCTCGGCGTCCAGCACCCAGCGCGCGAGCACCGCGAGCCTGGCCTCGGTGTCGAACCCCTCAAGCGTGTCCCAATCGAGCCAGAGCAGCGTCTGCGCCCCGCCGCCGAACTGCTTGGTGTACCAGCCCTGACCGCGCGCGACCGCCTTCCAGTGGATGTGACGCGGCGAGTCGCCGGCGTGGTACTCGCGCAGGCCGGCGAAATCATCGCCCGCGCCGGTGCGCGCGTGCGGCTCGGGCTGCGCGCCTTCGTGCGCCGCGGCCCGCAGCGGCGTGGGCGGTGCGGGGCGCGGGTAGACCAGACCGCGCTGGTCGAACGCGATGCGCCGCGACCACGAGTAGAGCAGCCCCAGGGGAAATTCGGTGGAGACCAGGAAGGCCGGCGCCGCGAGCCAACCGCGCCGCTCGGCCGGGACCGCGAGCGCGACGCAGGCGGTTTCACCGGCCGCCAGATCCAGGCGCGCGACCGCGCTTCGGCGCCGCAGCCGCCACGGGGCGCCTTTGCGGGCGGGCCCCCGCTCCTGCTCGATCACCAGCCCGTAGCGCGGCGCACCCGATTCGTTGGTCAGGCAGACCGTGAACTGCGCCGCCTCGCCCGCGAATACCGGGTGACAGGCCCCGGGCGCGACGGTCAATTTGTGCAGGTTGCGGTGCGTGTGCAGCATCGACACCACGGCGAGCGATGCGAGCAGGAAGGTAAGTCCGTAGGCGAGGCCGTTGGCGTAGTTGATCGAGGCGAGCAGCAGCACCAGGAGCACGAGCGCGAACATGAGCCCGTGGCGCGTCGGCAGCATGTAGAGCTGCCGCCGCCCGAGCACGACCGCATCGCTTGCGTTCGCTACAGAAGACATGCTGCAAAAGAAAAATAGACAGGATTAACAGGATTAAAACAGGATTAACAAATTAAAGCTTTCAAAGAATTAATCCTGTGAATCCTGAGAAATCCTGTTAATCCTGTCTATCTTTAGAATATTTCACGGAATCGGCACCGACTCGATCAGTCGCTGCACCAGCACCTCGCGCCGCTCGGCCTCATCGCCCGCCGGGCGCAGGCGATGGCCGATGACGGCGGGCGCGATTGTCTGCACGTCCTCCGGCAACACCATGTCGCGGCCGGCGAGCAAGGCCCAGGCGCGCGCGCCGGCCAGCAGCGCCAGCCCCGCGCGCGGGCTCAGGCCCTCGGCGAAACGGCCGCCACGGCGCGTGGCCGCGAGCAGGTTCTGCACGTAGTCGAGCAGCGCCTCGGAGGCATGCAGGCGCGCGGCCTCGCGCTGAAGCTGAAGCAGCCGGGCGCCGTCGAGGACCGGGGCGAGCGTTTCGAGAATGTCGCGCCGGTCGCGTCCCTTGAGCAGCCCGCGCTCGGCGGCGCGGTCGGGAAAGCCGAGCTCGATGCGCATCAGGAAGCGGTCGAGCTGCGACTCCGGCAGCGGAAACGTGCCCACGAGGTGATGCGGGTTCTGGGTCGCAATGACGAAAAACGGCTCGGGCAGTTTCAAGGTGTTGCCCTCGGCTGTGACCTGACGCTCCTCCATGGCCTCGAGCAGCGCGCTCTGGGTCTTGGGCGTGGCGCGGTTGATCTCGTCGGCGAGCACCAGTTGCGTGAAGATCGGACCCGGATGGAACGCAAAGCTGTGCGTCTCGGGCTGGTAGACCGAGACGCCCAGAATATCGGCCGGCAGCAGGTCGCTGGTGAACTGGATGCGCTTGAAGTTGAGCCCGAGGATCTTCGCCAGCGCGTGCGCGAGCGTGGTCTTGCCGACGCCGGGGAGGTCCTCGATGAGCAGGTGCCCGCGCGCGAGCAGGCAGGCGAGCGCCAGACGCAACTGCGGCTCCTTCCCGAGAATCACCTGGCCGATGCGCTCGATGGTGGCCTCGAGCAGCGGCCGCGCGCTCGGGAGGGTTTTTTCCGTGGCGAGGGCCATATTCGGGAACGCCGTAAGTGGGGGATATAAAATAGTTATAGTTCAAGGGCCGCGGGTTCGATACCGGATCGGAAGCCGGCCTGATATGATTTTCGTCCCCTCTGTTTAGACCACACAATCGCCGGCGGTTTCACATGTGGCACCCGGAACACTATGACGTGATCGTCATCGGCGGCGGCCACGCCGGTACCGAGGCCGCGCATGCGTCCGCGCGCCGGGGCGCAAAGACCCTGCTGCTCACGCAGAATATCGAGACCCTCGGCCAGATGTCGTGCAATCCGGCGATCGGTGGCATCGGCAAGGGGCACCTGGTGAAGGAAATCGACGCGCTCGGCGGCCTCATGGCGCGCGCCACCGATCGCGCCGGCATCCAGTTTCGGATTCTCAACGTACGCAAGGGCGCGGCGGTGCGCGCCACCCGCGCCCAGGCCGACCGCGTGCGGTACCGGGCCGCGGTGCGCGGCATGCTGGAAAACCGGCCGAACCTCACGCTGTTTCAGCAGGCGGTCGAGGACCTCATCGTCGAGCGCGGCCGCGTCACCGGCGTGGTGACGGCGATGGGCGTGAAGTTCCGCGCCGCCGCCGTCGTACTCACCACCGGCACCTTTCTGGCCGGACGGATTCATATCGGCCTTTCCAACTACCGGGGCGGGCGCGCGGGCGATGCGCCGGCGAACGCGCTCGCCGCGCGTCTGCGCGAACTCCCGTTCCGCGCGGGCCGCCTGAAAACCGGCACGCCGCCGCGCCTCGATGGCCGCAGCATCGATTACTCGGTGCTCGAGCCGCAGCCGGGCGATGAGCCGACCCCGGTGTTCTCCTTCATGGGTGCGCGCGCCGAGCACCCGCGCCAGGTCGCCTGCCATATCACGTATACCAATGAAGGCACACACGACATCGTTCGCGGCGGGCTCGACCGCTCGCCGATGTACACCGGCGTCATCGAGGGCGTCGGGCCGCGCTATTGTCCCTCGGTCGAGGACAAGGTCGTGCGCTTCGCGGACAAGGACCGGCACCAGATCTTTGTCGAGCCCGAGGGGCTCGACACCCACGAGGTCTATCCGAACGGGATTTCCACCAGCCTGCCGTTCGACGTGCAATACCGGCTCGTGCGCTCGATCAGGGGGTTCGAGAATGCGGTCATCACGCGCCCGGGCTATGCGATCGAATACGACTACTTCGATCCGCGGGATTTGCACCCGACGCTGGAAACGAAAGCGCTGCCGGGACTCTTCTTCGCCGGCCAGATCAACGGCACCACGGGTTACGAGGAGGCCGCGGCGCAAGGGCTTATCGCGGGCCTCAACGCCGCGCTGTCCGTAAAGGAGCACGAACCGTGGTGGCCGCGGCGCGACCAGGCCTATCTGGGTGTGCTCATCGACGATCTCGTGACACGCGGCGTGACCGAGCCCTACCGCATGTTCACCTCGCGCGCCGAATACCGCCTGAGCCTGCGGGAAGACAACGCCGATCTGCGCCTGACCGAGATCGGTCGGCGGCTAGGGCTCGTGGACGAGGCGCGCTGGCGCCGCTACGGCGAAAAACGCGAGGCGATCGAGCGCGAGCGCGCGCGCCTGGCGCAGACCCGGCTCAAGCCCGAGCACCTGGCGCCGCCGCTGGCGGAGCGGTTTTTGGGTCAGGCGCTCACGCGCGAGACGAGCCTGCTGGAACTGCTGCGCCGCCCCGAAGTAAGCTACGCTGCGTTGAGCGAGCTGTCCGGCGGTGTCGGGGTTTCGGACCCGGAGGTGGCGCAGCAGGTCGAGATCGAGGCCAAGTATTCCGGTTATATCGAACGCCAGAGCGAGGAGATCGAGCGCAACCGCCGCCACGAGGAGCTCAGGCTCCCGGGCGATCTCGATTATCAGGGCGTGCGCGGGCTCTCGATCGAGGTGCGTCAGCGGCTCGCGGCGCATCGCCCCGCCACCCTGGGGCAGGCGGCGCGCCTCTCGGGGGTGACGCCGGCGGCGATCTCGCTGCTGCTGATACATCTGAAGCGCCGCCGCGCCTGAGGCGCAAGCGGCGCGGATCTCGAGCCGCCGCAGAAGCCGCCGCGGTTTAGAAACCGGTTTTTCCAAGAAACGGAACGCCAACCTGGAGGGTTACTATGCCAAGCAGCGCCGCAAACGATGCGATTCGTTACCTCGTCTTCCTGTTGATCGCCGGAAACCTCTTCGCCCTTGCCATCGGCGTGCTGATGCTGGTGGCGCCGCTGCGCATGAATGCCTGGTTCAGCGTCACCGGCAAGCCGATCTCGCTGCGCAAGCTCACCAAGCCGCTCGATGCCATGCGCGACACCGACACCGCCATGCTCCGATATTCGCGCGTCCTCGGTGCGGTCCTGCTTGCCGGGGCGGTCTTTATCCTGGTCCAGGGCGGGCAGCTTGTTTTCCAGTTGAGCGCCGCCGAAGGCGGGCGGCTGCTGGCGCGGTTTTTCGGCGCCGCGAAGGGGTCGAACGCCGCGTGGGAAACCCTGTGGACGTCCGTCAGCATTTTTATCGTGCTGGGCGCGCTGCTGGCTTTGGCGGTCGGGGCGGTGTCGTTGTTCCGGCTCGAGACCCTGAAGCGCTGGTCCGAGGTCGCCAACCGCTGGATCTCGATGCGCCGCGCGTTGAAGCCCCTGGCGGTGGCGAATTTCGGGCTCGTCCGGCACGTGCGCGAGAAGCCGCAGCTCTGGGGCGGGATCATCACCGCGGTCGCGCTCTATAGCCTCGTCCTGCTCATCTGGTTCGCGCGCGGATTCGCGTGATCCGGTGCGCGCCGCGCCGGGGAGAGACCGCCCGACCCGCCCGGTCGCGATTTGCGACGCGGAACCGGGCGGTCTCTTCCCTCACCCCCATCCCCTCTCCCAAGGGGAGGGGGGGGCGAGCCGATGCGGCCTTCGGCCGCAAGGTTCCGGAGTAGGCGGGTGAAGCTCGAAAAGCGGCTGCACGAGGGCCTGCAGGCGATGGGGCTTGAGCTGCCGGCGCCGGCGCGCACGCAGCTCATCGCCTTGCTGCGGCTGCTCGAGAAATGGAATCGCAGCTATAATCTCACCGCCGTGCGCGACCCCGAGCAGATGGTGCCGCGCCACCTGCTCGACAGCCTCGCGGTGCTGCCCTACCTCAAGGGCCCGAGCATCCTCGATATCGGCACCGGCGCTGGCCTGCCGGGCCTGCCGCTCGCGCTGGCCCGTCCCGACCTCGGCTTCACGTTGCTCGACAGCAATCTGAAGAAAATCCGCTTCGTGCGCCAGGCGGTGCGAGAACTCGATATCAAAAACGTCGAAATCGCCCACGCGCGCGTGGAAAAATTCCATCCGGAGCGAAAATTCGATACCCTCATCGCCCGCGCCTTCGCCTCGATCGCGGCGCTGCTCGAGGCCGCCGGGCGCCTGTGTGCCCCGGACGGCCGGTTTCTCGCGATGAAAGGCGTGTTCCCGCAGGCGGAGCTGGCGGCGATCGGGGCCGAATATCGGGCGGAGGTGAAGGCGCTCGTCGTGCCGGGGCTGGATGCCGCCCGGCATGTGGTTATCATTACGCACGCATCCACGACGGAGCACAAGCCCGATGAGCAAGGTACTGGCGATCGCCAATCAGAAGGGCGGGGTCGGCAAGACCACCACCAGCATTAATCTCGCAGCCGCGCTCGCGAAGACGCGCCGGCGCGTGCTGCTCATCGACATCGACCCCCAGGGCAACGCCAGCATGGGCAGCGGCGTGAACAAGGAGGAGGCCAAGGCCTCGACCTACGAGGTGCTGATCGGGCTCGAGCCGATCGAGGCCGCGCGCGTGGCGACCGAGGGCGGCTACGACCTGGTGCCCGCGAACAGCCGGCTGTCCGGCGCCGAGGTCGAGCTGATCGAGCTCGACCGGCGCGAGCGACGGCTGCGGGGCGCGCTCGATTCGGTGCGCGCCCAGTACGACTACATCCTGATCGACTGCCCGCCGGCGCTCAATCTCCTTACGGTGAACGCGCTCGTGGCGGCGCAGTCGGTACTGATCCCGATGCAGTGCGAGTACTACGCGCTCGAGGGCCTCACCGCGCTGGTGAACACCATCCGCAAGATCCGCGAGACGCTCAATCCCCAGCTTCAGATTGAGGGGCTGCTGCGGACCATGTTCGATCCGCGCAATAACCTCGACATCGAGGTCTCGGCGCAGCTCAAGGAGCATTTCGGCGACAAGCTCTACCGCAGCATCATCCCGCGCAACATCCGCCTGGCCGAGGCCCCGTCCCACGGGCGGCCCGTGATCACCTACGACATGCAATCGAAGGGCGCGCAGGCCTATCTCGCGCTCGCCGGCGAGATCCTGCGCCGCGACGAAGGAGTCGCCGCCGCATGATGCCCAAGAAACCGCGCCTCGGCCGCGGGCTCGATGCCTTGCTCGGGGTCTACGAGCCGGCCGCGGACAAAGAGGAGCTCAAACAACTGCCGCTCGAGCTGCTGCAACGCGGCAAGTACCAGCCGCGCACGCACATGGACAAGGATGCGCTCGGAGAGCTGGCCGCCTCAATCAAGGCCCAAGGTGTGGTGCAGCCGATCGTGGTGCGCCCGCTTCCCTCCGGCAACTACGAGATCGTCGCCGGCGAGCGGCGCTGGCGCGCGGCCCAGATCGCGGGGCTCGAGACCATCCCGGCGGTGGTGCGCAAGGTTCCGGACGAGGCCGCAATCGCCATTGCGCTCATCGAGAACATCCAGCGCGAGGACCTGAATCCCGTGGAGGAGGCGAACGCCCTCCAGCGCCTGATTGACGAGTTTCGCATGACCCACCAGCGGGTCGCGGAGGCCGTGGGCCGCTCGCGCGCCGCGGTGACGAACCTGCTGCGGCTGCTCACGTTGAACGAGGACGTGCGCGAGATGCTGGAGAAGGGCCGCATGGACATGGGGCACGCGCGCGCGCTGCTCGCGCTCGAGGGCCGGGCGCAGAGCCAGGCGGCGCATCAGGTGGTGGAGAAAGGCATCTCGGTGCGCGAGACCGAGAACCTCGTGCGCCGGCTGCTCGCCAAGCCCGCCGCGCGCAAGGGCACGCGCTCCCTGGACCCGGACATCCGCGCGCTCGCGCAGCAGCTCTCGGAGAAGCTCGGCGCCAAGGTGCGCATCGGCCACGGGCGCAAGGGCCAGGGCAAGCTCATCATCGAATATACCAGCCTCGACGAGCTCGACGGCATCCTCGCACGCATCCGTTGAATGGGTTCACCGCGGAGAGCGCCAAAAAAATCAGAATAGACAGGATTAACAGGATTTCTCAGGATTAACAGGATTAAACCTGTCAAAATTTTTTACGCGGATTTTGCGGGTACTTGGATGACCAGAACCGCTTGGCTGTTGATGCTGACGCTGTTCGCGCCTCTGGCGGCGTACGCCGAGGAGGACGCGGCGGGGCTTGCACCGTTGCGCGCGGCCGCGGAGCGCGGCGACCCCGAGGCCCAAGTCGAGCTCGGGATTCTCTACGAGTACGGCTTCAGCCTCCCCGACCACAAGGCCCAGGCGCTGGCGTGGTACATGATTGCCGCGGAAAGCGGCAGCGCCAAGGCTGTTGTTCGGCGCGATGCGCTCAAAGGCCGCATGAACGCGGCGGAAATCGAGGAGGCGGAGCGGCGGCACGCCGAGCTCGCTGCGACGGTCCAGAAGCCCGCGGCCCCCGAGCCCGCCCCGGTGGAGCCAGCGTCTAAACCGCTGGAATAAACTCTGCCGTCCAGAGCCAGGAGTCGCGAGTTATGACACGCTGACCCCCGACCCCCGATCCCTGTCCCCGACGCAATGACTCATTTACTGGTCGCCCTGTCCGCCCACGGCTACGGCCATGCGGCGCAGACGGCGCCGGTGGTCAATGCGCTGCGCGCGCGGCTGCCGGACCTCAGGCTCACGCTGCGCACCGCCCTCCCGCGCCCGTTTCTGGAGACGCGCTTCGAGGGCGAGTTCGAGCTGATTGCGGCGGCCGACGACTTCGGCATGGCCATGGACTCGGCGCTCGATATCGCGCTCGCGGAGAGTGCGTGCCGCTATGTCGAGTGGCATGTCGACTGGGAGGAGCGCGTCGCGCGCACGGCCGCGGAGCTTGCGCAGCTTGCCCCGGATCTGGTGCTCGCAAACGTGCCCTATCTCACGCTCGCGGCGGCGCGCGCGGCGGCTATTCCGGCGGTGGCGCTGTGTTCGCTCAACTGGGCCGATATTTATCGTCATTTCTTCGGCGCGCGGCCGGAGGCCGGGCGCATACTCGACCAGATGCGGGAGGCCTATGACAGCGCCCTGACGTTTCTGCATCCCGAGCCCGGCATGCCCATGGAGGATCTCCGAAACCGCGTGCCGATCGGTCCGATTGCCCGCATGGGCACCGATCGGCGTGCGGAGCTCGAGCGGCGGCTCGGGCTTTCGCCCGGCACGCGACTGGTTTTGGTCGCCTTGGGAGGCATTGACCTGCATCTCGATATGAATTCCTGGCCTCGCATCCCGGGCGTACACTGGCTCGCCGCTGCGTCCTGGGGCGCGCCGCGTCCGGATGTCAGTGCGATCGAGGCGCTCGGGACGCACTTCACCGATATTTTGCGCTCCAGCGACGCGCTCGTCGGCAAGCCCGGTTACGGCAGCTTCACCGAGGCGGCCGTAAACGGCGTGCCGGTGCTCTATGTCAGCCGTGACGAATGGCCGGAGGAGCCCTATTTAATCCGGTGGTTGCAACGCCACGGCCGCTGTCTGGAGATCGGGCGCAGTGCGCTGGAGCGCGGTCTGCTCGGTGGGGCGCTTGAGGCGTTGTGGCGCTTGCCGGATGTTTCCCCGCCGCCACCGAGTGGTGTCGCGCAGGCGGCCGATTTCCTGAGGCGGCTATTGGCCCCGGACATGCTTGCGCAACCCGCGCACGACCGAATCCCGGTAACGCGATAATCAAAATTTATCCCCCTATATTGACCCCTCTTTGGGCTGACTTTATACTTCGCCGCCTTTGAAAAGGTCCCTTCTGCGGATTTGTCCGGACGGATGACACAAATCAAAGGCGGGGCCGGCGCGTGAATGCTGACGCGGAGGCCTTGCGCAGGGAGATCCGCCGGGTTGTGCTCGCCCAGGCATTGATCACAGTTAGCGTCGCCGCCGTTTTCTGGTTCGTCCGGGATCGGTATCAGGCGCTCGCCGCGCTTTATGGCGGCGCGACCGCGTTGCTGAGCAGTGTTTGGCTCGGACGGGGGGTACAGCGGGCGGGTGCGCAGCCGCGTGACGGCGGCATCGTGGGCGCGCTGTTTGTCAACGCCCTCATGCGCTATGTGGCGGCCATCCTGTTGTTGGGCCTGGGAATCGGCGCGTTGCGGCTGGCGCCGGTGCCGCTTGTTTTTGCGTTCGCCGTCGCCCAGTTCGGGTTTTTGGCGAATGTCCGGCGCGCCTGAGGCGCGGTCCCGGGCCACGACCGGTATTTTATTGATTTCTGTGGGGTTGACAGACCATGGCGAGCGAAATGCTGACCTCGTCAGAATACATCAAGCACCATCTACAGAACCTGACCTTCGGCCGGCTCCATGACGGCAGCTGGGGCATTGCCCACGGCGCGGAACAGGTGAAGGAGATGGGTTTCTGGGCGATCCATCTGGACACCCTCGCGTTTTCTGTCGGCCTCGGCATATTGTTCCTGTTCCTGTTTCGCCTGGCGGCGCGGCGCGCCACGGCGGGCGTGCCCGGCGGGCTCCAGAACTTCGTGGAATGGGTGGTGGAGTTCATCGACGGGACGGTGCGTGGCTCCTTCAGCGGGCGCAACCCGTTGGTCGCGCCGCTCGCGCTCACCATTTTCGTATGGATTTTCCTTATGAACCTGATGGACCTGTTGTCCGTCGACCATGTGCCCACGATCGCGCACGCGGCCGGTGTGCCGTTCCTCAAGGTTGTGCCGACCACCGATCCCAATGTGACCTTCGGCATGGCGCTCGCGGTGTTCGCGCTGATCTTGTTCTACAGCGTCAAGATCAAGGGCCTCGGCGGCTTCCTCGGGGAGCTTACCCTGCAGCCGTTCCAGGCCGGGTCGTGGCCGATGAGGCTGGTGTTCCTGCTGCCCAACCTGTTTCTCGAAACCGTCAACCTCATCGCCAAGCCGATCTCGCTCGCCCTGCGACTTTTCGGCAACATGTACGCGGGCGAAATGATCTTCATCCTGATCGCCGTCATGTACGGCGCCGGCTGGCTGTTCGGTTCCTTTGCCGGGCTGTTGCAGCTCGGTTGGGCCATCTTCCATGTCCTGATCGTCACGCTGCAAGCGTTCATCTTCATGACGCTCACGGTCGTGTATCTCGACATGGCGCACCAGGAACATCACTGATTTCATCATTTCCGAGACTTAACAGGAGAAAAACATGGAACAATCGCTGTTGTATATCGCCGGCGCCCTCATGATGGGCTTGGGCGCGCTCGGCGCGGCCGTGGGCATCGGCATCCTCGGTGGGCGCTTCCTCGAAGGGGTAGCGCGCCAGCCGGAGCTTATCCCGACGCTGCGCACCCAATTCTTCATCGTCATGGGTCTGGTGGACGCGGTGCCGATGATCGCCGTCGGTATCTCCATGTACATCCTGTTCGCGGTGGTCGGCAAGTAACGAACCGCTTTCGGAGCACGGGAATGAACATCAACGCAACCCTGATCGGGCAGTCCATCGCGTTCTTCCTGTTCGTATGGTTCTGCATGAAGTTCATCTGGCCGCCGCTGACACGGGCGCTGGATGAACGCAAGCGCACCATCGCCGACGGTCTGGCCGCGGCCGAGAAGGGTCGGCGCGAGCAGGAGCTCGGCGAGAAGAAGGCGCTCGAGACCATCAAGAAGGCCAAGCAGGACGCCGCCGAGGTCATCGCGCTCGCCGACAAGCGCGCCGCGGAGATCGCGGACGAGGCCAAGGCCAACGCCAAAGCCGAGGCCGAGCGCATTGTCACCGCCGCCCGCGCCGACATCGGCCAGGAGGTCAACCGCGCCCGCGAGCACCTGCGCCGCGCCGTGGCGGAGCTCGCGACCGCCGGCGCCGCCAAGATTCTGGAGAAAGAAATCGACGCCAAGGCCCATGCCAAGCTCCTCGAAGCCGTGATGAAGCAACTGTAGGGATCCGACGCCATGGCCGAAAGACAGACCGCCGCCCGCCCCTACGCCGAAGCCGCGTTCCGGCTCGCGGCCGAGCGCGGCGAGCTGAAGGCCTGGTCCGAGATGCTCGGCTTCGCCGCCGCCGTGGCGGCCGATGCGGTCATGGCGCGGCTCGCATTCGATCCAAAGATCGGGCGCGCGCGCCTCACCGAACTTTTTCTGGAGGTCTGCGGCAAGCGGCTGAACGCGGAGGCCGGTAATTTCGTCCGGCTTCTGGTTGAAAACCGGCGTCTCACGCTGTTGCCCGAGATCGTGGCGCTCTACGAGGAGCTGCGGGCCGAGGCCGAAAAGCGGCTCGAGGCGACCGTCGTCTCGGCCTATCCGCTGGAGCCGGCGCAGATGAAGGCGATCGAGCAGGCGCTCCAGCACAAATTCGGGCGCGCGATCCATCTGGCCTCGCAAGTGGACAAGTCGCTCTTGGGCGGCGTCGTCATCCGCTGCCAGGACCTGGTGATCGACGGCTCGGCCACCGGCCGCCTGCGGGAGCTCGCGTCGCATTTGAGCCACTAGCGAAGAATTTGGAACCGCAGATAAACGCAGATGAACGCCGATTTTCAAAAACGTTCGGGTTTAGAGCGCTTATCTGCGTTCATCTGCGTTCATCCGCGGTTACACAAATATTTATCTGATACTTTGGGAATGTGCCCATGCAACTGAATCCTTCCGAAATCAGCGATCTCATCAAGGCCAAGATCGAGAAGTTCGAGGCCAAGGCCGAGGCCCGCAACGTGGGCACCGTGGTCGCGCTCACCGACGGCATCACCCGCATCCACGGTCTGTCGGACGTGATGCAGGGCGAGATGATCGAGTTCCCGGGCAACACCTTCGGGCTCGCGCTCAATCTCGAACGCGACTCCGTGGGCGCCGTGATCATGGGCGAATACACCCACATCAGCGAAGGCGACACCGTCAAGACCACCGGCCGCATCATGGAGGTGCCGGTGGGTCCCGAGCTCCTCGGTCGCGTGGTCGATGCCCTGGGCCAGCCGATCGACGGCCGCGGGCCGATCAAGACCAAGCTCACCTCGCCGATCGAGAAGATCGCCCCTGGCGTGATCGCGCGCCAGTCGGTGAGCCAGCCGGTGCAGACCGGCTACAAGTCGGTCGACGCGATGATCCCGATCGGCCGCGGCCAGCGCGAGCTCATCATCGGCGACCGCCAGACCGGCAAGACCGCGCTCGCGATCGACGCCATCATCAACCAGAAGGGCACCGGCGTCCTGTGCATCTACGTCGCCATCGGCCAGAAGGCCTCGTCGGTGGCGAACGTCGTGCGCAAGCTCGAGGAGCACGGCGCCATGGGCCACACCATCGTGGTCGCGGCGACCGCGGCCGAGTCTGCGGCCATGCTGTACCTCGCGCCCTACTCCGGCTGCGCCATGGGCGAGTACTTCCGCGACAGCGGCCAGGACGCGTTGATTATTTACGACGACCTCACCAAGCAGGCCTGGGCCTACCGCCAGATCTCGCTGCTGCTGCGCCGCCCGCCGGGACGCGAGGCCTATCCGGGCGACGTGTTCTACCTGCACTCGCGCCTGCTCGAGCGCGCCGCGCGCGTGAACGCCGAGTACGTGGAAAAGATCACCGGCGGCAAGGTGAAGGGCAAGACCGGCTCGCTCACGGCGCTTCCCATCATCGAAACCCAGGCCGGTGACGTCTCGGCGTTCGTGCCGACCAACGTGATCTCGATCACCGACGGCCAGATCTTCCTCGAGACCGACCTCTTTAACGCCGGTATCCGCCCGGCGGTGAACCCCGGTATCTCGGTGTCGCGCGTGGGCGGCGCAGCGCAGACCAAGATCATCAAGAAGCTGTCCGGCGGCGTGAAGCTCGCGCTGGCGCAGTACCGCGAGCTCGCGGCCTTCGCCCAGTTCGCCTCCGACCTCGACGCCGCCACGCGCAAGCAGCTCGACCGCGGCCAGCGCATCACCGAGCTCATGAAGCAGCCGCAGTACGCGCCCATGAGCGTGGCGCAGATGGCGGTGTCGCTCTTCACCGTCAACGAAGGCTTCCTCGACGACGTGGACGTGAAGAAGGTACGCGCGTTCGAAGACGCGCTGCAGTCGTACATGAAGTCGCAGCACGGCGCGCTGCTGGAGAGCATCAACCAGAAGCCGGAGTACACCGACGATGTCGCGACCAAGCTCAAGGCCGCGCTCGAAGACTTCAAGAAACATCACAGCTGGTAATGGCGCGCGGCTGGATGAAAGAATTCGACCCTCGCGCCTCGACCCTCGTACCTCGGACCTGATTTTATGGCCGTCGGCAAAGAGATCCGCAAGAAGATCAAGTCCATCCAGAACACGCAGAAGATCACGCGTGCGATGGAGATGGTCGCTGCGAGCAAGATGCGCCGGGCGCAGGAGCGCATGCAGGCGGCCCGTCCGTACGCCGCGAAGATATTGAACGTGATCAGCCACCTGCACCACGCGCACCCCGAGTACAAGCACCCGTTCGTGCTCGAGCGCGAGGCCAAGTGCGTCGGCTTCATTATCGTGACCTCGGACCGCGGCCTGTGCGGCGGCCTGAACGCGAACCTCTTGCGCGCCCTGATCGCCGCCATGAAGGAGTGGCATGCGCGCAAGGCCGCGATCGAGGTCTGCACCGTCGGCACCAAGGGCTTCGGCTTTCTCAAGCGCCTGGGGGGGAATATCGTCGCGCATATCTCGCACCTGGGCGACAGCCCGCGGCTCGAGGACCTGATCGGCACGGTCAAGGTGATGCTCGATGCCTACGCCAAGGGCGAGCTCGACCGGCTCTACCTCGTGTATAACCGGTTCGTGAACACCATGTCGCAGGAGCCGGTGCTGGAGCAGTTGCTGCCGCTGCCCGCCTCGGAGCTCGACGGCGAGAAGCTCACGCATTACTGGGACTACATCTACGAGCCGGACGCCAAGGATGTGCTCGATGACCTGCTCACGCGCTACATCGAGTCGCTCGTCTACCACGGCGTGATCGAGAACATCGCCTGCGAGCAGTCGGCGCGCATGGTGGCGATGAAGTCCGCCTCCGACAACGCCGGCACGCTCATCGACGAGCTCAAGCTCCGGTACAACAAGGCGCGCCAGGCGGCGATCACGCAGGAGATCGCCGAGATCGTCGGCGGCGCCGCGGCGGTTTGAGGAAGAGAGAGTTAATATTAATTTTCAACGCAGAGACGCAGAGAAAGTCCTAATGGATAAATCAACCGAAAAACTCCGCGTCCTCTGCGCCTCTGCGACAAGAACTCATATTTTGAGGCATTGAAAGATGGCTAACGGAAAAATCGTGCAAATCATCGGCGCCGTGGTGGACGTGGAGTTCCCGCGCGCGGGCCTGCCCAAGGTCTACGACGCTTTGACGCTCGTGGACGGCGATCTGACGCTCGAGGTGCAGCAGCAACTCGGCGACGGCGTCGTGCGCGCCATCGCCATGGGTTCGACCGACGGGCTGAAGCGCGGCCTCGCCGTGGCCAACACCGGCGCGCCGATCTCGGTACCGGTCGGTATCAAGACCCTCGGGCGCATCATGGACGTGCTGGGGCGGCCGATCGACGAGAAGGGACCGGTCGGGGCCGAAAAGGCCATGCCGATCCACCGCAAGGCGCCCTCGTACGAGGAGCAGGCGGCCTCGGCCGAACTGCTCGAGACCGGCATCAAGGTCATCGACCTCATCTGCCCGTTCGCCAAGGGCGGCAAGATCGGCCTGTTCGGCGGCGCCGGCGTGGGCAAGA
>Ga0154833_1028_pt1 | contig 32282 bp, 28 predicted proteins | sample Rifle2008BG16ft_FD_116137 | JGI IMG/M metagenome (GOLD analysis project Ga0154833, IMG submission 116137) | Candidatus Muproteobacteria bacterium RBG_16_65_34 | reverse complement strand
TTCTTTTGGTAGCTTTTCTTTGCACGAGCAAAGAAAAGCTACCTGCCGTGGGTCAGCCACCCACAAGTAGCTTTTCAGATCATCGCCGAAGGCGATTCAACATCGACATAAACCCGACAAAGCGCAACCGGTGAAACGCAGCCGGGCCACATCAAATCACTCATGCGCTGGCGCAAAGAGCCCGTTTCAGGATACCTCGCGCATCGGCGCCGCGCGGGCGGCCTCGGGCTCGGTGAGCGCCGGCTTCCCGAGGTGATAGCCCTGGCCGTAATCGACGCCGATCTCGCCGAGCAACCGGAAGTCCTCTTCGCTTTCGACGAACTCGGCGATGGTTTCCTTGCCGAGCGCGTGGGCGATGTCGTTCATGGCCCGTACCATCGCCTGATCTACGGGGCTCGCGATCAGGTTGCGCACGAAGCGGCCGTCGATCTTGACGTAATCGACCGGCAGCTCCCGGAGATAGGCGAACGAGGCCATGCCGCTTCCGAAATCATCGAGCGCTACCAGGCAGCCGAGCGTGCGCAGCCGCATGAGGAAGGCCGTGGCCGTGTTCATGTCGGCGATCGCCGCGGTCTCGGTGACCTCGAAGGTCAGCGCCGCGGCATCGACGCCGTTTTCGGCGATGCACTGCGTGACAAGGTCGGCGACCGCGGGCGCGCCGAGCGACTGCGCGGAGAGGTTGATCGCGAAGCGCATCGTGGGGTCGCGCCGGCGTCGCTCCGTCAGGAGCGCGATCGCGTGGCGGATGACCCAGCGGTCGATCTCCACCGAAAGTCCGAAGCGCTCCGCGGTGGGGAGAAACCCCCCGGGCATGATGAGCGCGCCGTCGTCCTCGCGCAGGCGCACGAGGATCTCGTGGCAGGCGACGGCGCGCGTGCGCGTGTGCACCACCGGCTGGGTGGCGAGCACGAAGCGGTCCTTCTCGATCGCCTCGCGGATGCGGCGCGACCAGCCCATGTCGAGCGACATGATCTGCACGTCCTTGGCGTCCGCCGCGGAGAAGACGTGCACGCTGTTGCGCCCGGCGCGCTTGGCGAGGTGGCAGGCGAGATCCGCCTGCGACATCGCCTCGGTGGGCGACTGCGTGCGGGCGTCCATCACGGCCACCCCGATAGAGCAGCCGATGGCCACCGCCTTGCCCTCGTGCTGAAAGGCGTAGTCGGCGAGGTGGTGGCGGAACGACTCCGCGACCTTGTCCACGAGGTCCGGGGCGATATCGTAGACGAGTATGATGAACTCATCGCCCCCCAGGCGCGCCACGAGATCGCTCTTGCGCCCCCGGCGGCTGAGCACGCCGGCGACCTCGATGAGCAGCTGATCCCCGGCCGCGTGGCCCAGGGTGTCGTTGACGTATTTGAAGTTGTCGAGGTCGAGGTAGAGCAGTGCGCAGGTGTTCTTTTCGTTGCGTTTCACCCGCTCCACGAGCCGCTCGAGTTCCGCCAGGAAGTAGGTGCGGTTATAGAGTCCTGTGAGGCCGTCGTGTTCCGCCATCCGGCGCAGGTTCTCCATCATCGACTTGCGCTCGGTGATGTTGGCGAGCAGCGCGGTGTACTTGGTCTTGCCCTCGAACTCCATGCGGCCGATCTTGAGCGCGAGCGCGAAGGTCGAGCCGTTCTGGTGCAAGCCGATGACCTCGCCCTCGTGGCCGACCAGGCGCTGGATCTCCGAGCGCATGAAGTGCTCCACATAGTCGCCGCGGTTCTCGCGCGATTCGGGCGAAACGATCCGCGCGATCGAGGTGCCGATGATCTCGGCCTCGGTCCAGCCGAAGAGCCGCTCGGCGGCCTTGTTCCAGGTCTCGATTTGACCGCGTTCGTTGAAGGTGACGATGCCCTCGGCGGTGGTGTCGAGAATGGTCCGCATCCGCTGCTCGCGCATCTGGACGTTTTGGAGCAGCGCCTTGCGCTCGCTGATGTCGGCGATCATGCCGAGGAACAGGCGCCGCCCGTTCACGTGCATCTCCGTCACGCGCAGCCCGATGGGGAGCGGGATCCCGTCCTTGCGCAGGCCGACCACCTCGCGCTCCTGGCCGAGGAGGCATTTTTTTCCGGTTTCGAGGTAGCGGCCGATATAGCCGTCGTGCTGACTGCGGTGCGGCTCGGGCATCAGGAGCTTGACGTTTTGCCCCAGGACTTCGGAGGCCGGATAGCCGAAGAGTTTTTCCGCGGCGGGGTTGAAGCCCTCGATCAGCCCGTCCTCGTCGATTGTGACGATGGCGTCGGCCGCGTAGGTGAGCACCGCCGCGAGCCGTTCCTGGCGCGTGCGCACCTGCTCGCGCATGTGCCGGAAGGCCTCGACCAGATCTCGTATCTCCACCGTGGGCGTGGCCAACACCGGGAGGTCCTGCGCGCTTTCGGCCTCGGACTTGAGCGCCTGCGCCACGCGCGCGAGCGGACGGCGAATATGGAACGCAAACACCGCCGCCCCGCCGGCCGACCCCAGGAGCACGAGCAGCACGAACACCCAGAGGTTGTCTGACACGCGCTCGGCCACGCGCTCGAGCGTCTCGATGTTCCGCGCCGAGTCGGTCTCGGTGTCGCGCTCGAATACGCGCAGCGCCTGCGAGGCGCGCATGAACAGCGGCTGAATGGTGCCCCGCAGCAAGGCCTGGTCCGCGCGCCCGCCGCCCGAGGCGTCGATCGCGCGCAGCTCCCGGTAGCGCTGGAGCCAGTCGCGATATGCCCGCTGCATGATCCTGAGCGATTCGCCCTGCCGCGGGCTCAACCGCCCTTGCCGCTCGAGGGACGCCAGGGCCTCGAGGTGGTTGCCCAGCAGCTCGGCGTGGGGTTTGACCTCGTCGGCCCGGGCGCGGGCGGCGTGCTTCGCGTCATCGAGCGCGACGAAACCCTTGGCGACCCACAGGCGGTTGGCATTGGTCATGAGGGTCAGGACGTGGCGTGCCTCGGAGAAGCGCTCGGTGACTCCGAGCCGCTCCCCGTCGGCGCGCGCGCCCCGCGCCTCGTCCAGGGCGCGGGTGGCGGCGTCGTAGAACTCCGCGGCCGCAGGCGCCATCCGCGTGGTCAGGATCGCCATTGTCGGGAACAGCCGCTGCGGGTCGCCGCGGATGTCCAAGGCGCGGCGCACTTCGGCGGAAAGTTTGGTCAAGTCCTGGTGCAGTTGCGCGGCGACCTCGCGCGAGTAGGCGGATCGCCGAAGCCGTTCGTTGCCGGCGAGGGTGCGGGCGTCCGCGACCAGGCGCCCCAGCAGGTCCTGGATCGCACGCCGCTGCCGCCCGTCGGGGGCGAGGAGATAGCTCTGGAAGGTGAGCTGGCAATCCTCCAGATCGTTTCCCAGGTCGCGGATTTGGTCGCTCAGTTGCCTGTGCTCGGACTGGTTGGCGGTGTTTTCGCGCACGGCATCGCCGACGTGGCGATCGGTGATCCAGGCGGCGGCGGCGAGCAGCAGCACGGTGATCCCCACGACATGGAGATAGCGCCCGAGCAGGCTGTGCAGGCCGAGCGTCTGGAGCAGGCGCTGCCGGATCGCGGCGCCGCCGGGCGAGTCGGTTCGACGTTCAGTACGCATACGCTCCTTGCCGGGCCGGGTCGTGGGGAAATTGGCGCGCAGGCTCCTTTTTATCCGGTGCGGCGCTGTCGGTCTTTCCCAGGTTCACGCTGCAAAAGCCAGACCACTATATTTTGCAGACAAAACAAAAGCGACCGCCGCCGGAAGCTGAAATTCGCCTCTCCGCGCCGATTCTCAGGACGGTTATCGGCCTAAGGCCATGAAAGTTTAGGAAAAGCCTGGGAAACAGGCGATGCGGACCACCAAGGCTCAGTGCGCGCGGCGCTTCAGGGCGGCCACGAGTTTTTGCAGCGCCTGGCCGCGGTGGGAGAGTTGGTTCTTCGTCTCCGGCGGCAATTCGGCGGAGGAGCAGTCATGGGTAGACACAAAGAAAACAGGGTCGTAGCCGAAGCCGTTTGTGCCGCGCGGCTCGAAGAGAATGCGCCCTTCCCAGGTGCCCTGGCAGATGAGGGGGGTGGGGTCGAACTCGTGGCGCAGGTAGACCAAGAGGCACTGGAAGCGCGCCGTGCGCTCGGCCTCCGGGACGCCGATGAGATCGGCAAGCAGTTTCCTCAAGTTCTGTTCGTCGCTCGCCCCGTGCCCGGCGTAGCGCGCGGAGTAAATTCCCGGTGCGCCGTTCAGCGCATCCACCTCGAGGCCCGAGTCGTCGGCGATCGCGGGCAGGTCCGTGTGGCGGGAGGCGGCGCGCGCCTTGAGGATCGCGTTCTCGACGAAGGTGAGGCCCGTCTCCTCGATCTCCGGCACGCCGAAGTCCGACTGCGGCACGACGGTCAAATCGAGCCCCGCGAGCATCTGGTTGATCTCGCGCACCTTGCCGGGGTTGCCGCTCGCCAGAACGATCTGTCTACTCATCAGTTGCAAACAAAAATAGACAGGATTAACAGGATTTCTCAGGATTAACAGGATTAAAGCATTAAAACAGGATTAACAAGATTAAAGATTTTTTTGAAGTAATCCTGTTAATCCTGAGAAATCCTGTTAATCCTGTCCATTCTTCATTTCATTTCGAGCGCCTGTTTTTGGCGCGCGATGAGCTGCCGGATGCCGGCCTCGGCGAGCCCGGTCATGGCGAGCATCTGCGCTTTCGTGAACGGCTGGCCCTCGGCCGTGCCCTGGATCTCGATGAAACCCTCTCCATCATCCATCACGAAGTTCATGTCGGTCTCGGCGCTCGAATCCTCGGCATAGTCGAGATCGAGGATCGCCGCGCCCCGGTAGATGCCGGCCGATACCGACGCCACCAGATGCCGGAGCGGATCGTTCGCGATGAGTTTCTGCGCGCGCAGGTGCCGGATGGCGTCGGCGAGCGCGACGCAGCCGCCGGTGATGGAGGCCGTGCGCGTGCCGCCGTCGGCCTGGATCACGTCGCAGTCCACGGTGACGGTGCGCTCGCCGAGGCGCTTCAGGTCCACCGCGGCGCGCAGGCTGCGCCCGATCAGGCGCTGGATCTCCTGGGTGCGACCGCCCTGTTTACCGGCGGCGGCCTCGCGCGGCATGCGGCTGCCGGTCGAGCGCGGGAGCATCCCGTATTCCGCTGTCACCCAGCCCTGACCCTTGCCCTTGAGAAACGGCGGCACCCGCTCGTCGACGCTGGCGGTGCAGATGACGCGGGTGTCGCCGAACTCGATCAACACCGAGCCCTCGGCGTGCTTGGTGTAATCGCGGGTGATTTTGATGTCGCGCAGTTGGTCCGGCGTGCGTCCGCTGGGTCTCATAGCATCAGGTACGAGGTGCGAGGGAAAAGGTACGAGCGGCAAGATACAAGATAGAGGATCAGAAGGAAAGCCGGACTGCCGGCGCCCCCTCGTACCTCCAATCTGGGATCAGGGGTCATTGAAAGTGCGGAATGCGGAATGGGGAATGCGGAATGGAACATCAAATGCCACGACCTCAGTTCACCCATCACCCATCACGGCTCACGGATCACCGTTCACCGATCACGGTCACGAATCACGAGTCACGGTTTTTTCTGTTTCCGTGCTTCAGCGTGGCGCTGACGTGCGCGGCGGTGTCCCACAGGGTCTTCTCGTCCACGACCGTCTCGGCGTTGCCCTGAAGCGGCACTCCGGCGGGTTTGTCCTCCTGCCAGCGCAGGCAGACGGCGCTCAGATTGTCGCTGGAGCCCTTCATTTTCCGCTCCGCACCGTGCAGCATGTCCTCCACCGCCTCCTCGATCGACGGCTGCTCGAGGTAGTGGCGCAGCGCCTCCGGCGCGTGCGCCTCCCACACCCCGTCGGTACACAGCAGCAGCACATCGTCGCGCTGGAGCGCGGTCTCCTCCCCGAGGCTGATGGTGGGCTTGTTCGGCCCCCCGACGCATTTCGTGAGCCGCCCCTTCTGGGGATGGCTCTGCATCTCCTCCTCGGTGAGCAGTCCGTCCTGGCGCATCTGCTCGATGGTGGAGTGGTCCTGGGTGCGCCGCATCAGGCGCTTGCCCCGGAAGTGATACAGGCGCGAGTCGCCCACGTGCGCCCAGTAGGCGTAGCCGTCCTGCACCAGGCAGGCGACGCAGGTCGTGCGCGGCTCGAGCCGCGGGCGGCTCGCGGCGGCGTGCCGGCCGATGGCGGTGTGCGCCTGCAGGATCGCCAGCGCCAAGAACGCCGAGGGCCGGGTGATAACGGCCGCGCGCACGCTGCGGAAGGCGCGCACGAGCGCCTGCGTGAGGATCTCGGCCGCGATCTCGCCGCCGCGGTGGCCCCCCAGGCCGTCGGCGAGCACCATGAGCACGGCGTTGTCGCGCTCGGCCACCGCCGCGCGGTCCTCGTTCGTGGGCCGCGAGCCGCGCAGGCTGTAGTGCGCGAGCTGATAGTTCACGTGGACTCGTCCTTGCGCCACGGCAGCCTGAGACCCAGCCGTCCGAGCAGCGACTCGGACCCGGCCTCCCCCGGCGGCGTGTGGGGCCGATCGAACGCCGCGAGCAGCTCGTCCACGCTTTGCGGCCGCTCGACCTGATTCATCTGCAGACACCAGTCCACGGCCTCCAGCAGCTCGCGCGAGTAGCGCCGCGCGAACTCGCGCACCGCGGGTTTGTAGGCGTCGTGCTCCGCGCGCTCGGTGGCGGGCGGCGGCGCTTTGCCGCTCAGGCAGGCCCACATCGTGGCGCCGATGGCGTAGAGGTCGGTCCACGGGCCGATGTGGCCGCGCAGGTGTTGCTCGAGGGGGGCGAAGCCCGGGGTGAGGGTGTGCGGCCCGGCGCGCCGGTTGTCGACGAACGCCGCGGCGGCCGCGCCGAAATCGAGCAGCAGCGGCCGGCCCCCGGGACGCAGGAAGATGTTCGCGGGCTTGATGTCGAGGTGCAGCAGGTTGTTGCGGTGCAGCTCGCGCAGGCCATCGAGCAGTTGCGGGAACACGGTGCGCATGAATTTCTCGCTCACCTCGGGCGCGCGGCGCTTGACGTACCAGCGCAGGTCCTTGCCCCGCTCGTGCTCCATGACCATGTACACGGTGTTGTTTTCGCGGAAGAAGTCGGTCACGCGCACGATGTTGGGGTGGTTGATTTTGGCGAGCACCGCGGCCTCGTCGAAGAAGCGCTTCATCCCCTGGCGGAAGCTCGGCGAGCTGCCGGCCGAGAGGCTCTCGACGGACTCGTTCTCGCGGCGCGTCGCCTTCTCGCTCGGCAAGTACTCCTTGATCACCACCGGTTTGCGGGCTTCGATATCGTAGGCGAGGTAGACAATGCTGAAGCCGCCGCCGCCCAGGGTCTTGGCGATGCGGTAATGGTGCAGCAGGTAGCCCGGAGGGAGGGCGTTTTTAATCGTTACGGCCACGCGATACCTTCGACGATGCGGCGGGGCGCGGGAGCGCCGGCCTCCACTTATATATACCATAGCGCACCACCGGCGGGACGGCGGCCCGAAGCGGGTTTCGCCCACGGGGCTTTCAGTTTACCATCCGCAGCCATGCAATCCGGCAATCCCCGCGCATGATACTCAGCATGACCGCCTTCGCCCGGCGCGAGGCCGGCACCGCCGCGGGCAGCCTCACCTGGGAGCTGCGCTCCGTCAATCACCGCTACCTCGAGACCGCGCTGCGGCTGCCGGAGGAGCTGCGCGGGCTCGAGCCGCGCGTGCGCGAGGAGATCGGCCGGCGCCTCACGCGCGGCAAAGTGGACGGCACGCTGCGCTTCCAGCCCAGGGAGGCCTCGGCCCAGGCGTTCGAGGTGGACGAGCCGCAGCTCGCGCGCCTGCTCGATACACTTCAGGCGATCCGCGGGCGCGCGGGCGAGGCCCTCGCGCCCTCGGCCCTCGAACTGCTGCGCTGGCCCGGGGTGCTCCAGGTCGCGGCTCTGAACGTCGATGACCTGAACGCCCGCGCCCTGGAGTTGCTCGCCCAGACGCTCGATGAGCTGGTGGCGGGCCGCGCGCGCGAAGGCGGGCGGCTCGCGGAGGTTCTCGCCCAGCGCCTCGACGCCATGGAGAAAATCGTCGCCGAGGTGCGCCGGCTGATGCCCGAGACCGTCGCCGCCTTCCGCGAGCGCTTGCGCGCGCGCTTGAGCGAGGTGAAACAAAGCCTCGATCCGAACCGCCTCGAGCAGGAGATCGTGCTCTTCGTCCAGAAAAGCGACGTGGCCGAAGAGCTCGATCGACTCACCGCGCACCTCGCCGAGACCCGGCGCAGCCTCGCGGCCGGCGGCCAGATCGGCCGGCGGCTGGATTTCCTGATGCAGGAGTTCAATCGCGAGGCCAACACGCTCGGGTCGAAGTCCGTGGACATCCGCATGACCAACGCCGCGGTGGAATTGAAGGTGCTGATCGAGCAGATGCGCGAGCAGGTCCAAAACATCGAATAAGATCTTGTAACCGCAGATAAACGCAGATGAACGCGGATTTTGGAAACAAAAACCCATTTTGGATTTTCTATCTGCGTCATTGACCCGGCACGATTGCACTTGAACGAAGACAGGCCGCGATGGGCATCTCCGGGCATTCCTAATGGCACGGACATGCCGGGTCAATGACGAAAGTCCTTAAGAATTTTCGATTATTGCGGCGGCGCGAGGGCTTCGATCCCGGGCCGGGGAAACAACAGTCGGCCGGAAATGTTTAAATAGATTCGTGCCGCCGCAATAATCCGCGTTCATCTGCGGTTCCGATTTTATGAATAGTAAAGGGAAGCTTTTCATTCTTTCCGCCGCCTCCGGCACCGGCAAGACGAGCCTGGCGAATGCGCTCGTCGAGGGCCTGCCGGATCTGGAGTTTTCCGTGTCGCACACCACGCGCGCCCCGCGCCCGGGCGAGCGCCACGGTGCGCATTACTACTTCGTCCGCCGCGCGGAGTTCGACGCCATGGTCGCGCGCGGCGAGTTCCTCGAGCACGCCACCGTCTTCGGCAACTCCTACGGCACCGCGCGCGCCGAGGTCGAGCAGAGGCTCGGGCGGGGCGAGAGCGTGGTTCTCGACATCGACTGGCAGGGCGCGCGCACGGTCAAGCGCCTGCTGCCCGAGGCGGTGAGTATCTTCATCTTGCCGCCCTCGCGCGCCGCGCTCGAGGAGCGGCTCATCAAGCGCGGCCAGGACAGCCCGGCGACGATCGCCCGGCGCATGGCCGAGGCGGTGTCCGAGATGCGTCACTACCCCGAGTTCGACTACGTCGTGGTGAACGACGACTTCGACGCCGCTTTAAGCGATCTCCGGGCCATTATCCTCGGGCGGGGCGCGCCCCGACCCCCGACCCTGGACCCCGCCGAGCTGCTGCGCGACTGACAGGATGCTGGAAACGGGCGGCGGTTATCGGCTAAGATGAAAACCGGCGCACATCCACTCCCCCAGAGGGTGCCCCACGGGCGACGCACCCGGCCACGGCTGGCGCGCTGTTTCTGTCCCATTCAAACGATCATTAGAGGTACTGGCATGGCCCGCATCACGGTAGAGGATTGTCTTGCAAATGTGGAAAACCGCTTCCAGCTCGTGCTGGTGGCAAGCCGGCGCGCGCGGCAGCTGATGCTGGGCGCGGAGCCCTGCGTGGCGCGGGAAAACGACAAGCCCACGGTGATCTCGCTACGCGAGATCGCCGGCGGATTCGTCACCAACGCGATCCTGGATGAAGAGGCGCCGCCGGCCGGAACCGAGGCAGATGAAGACGCAGCCAACCAAACCACGCTGGCCGGACCCGGTCCCGCAGTCGAAGACGCGGGGAGCGGACTCGGGGTCTGACCCGACGGCGCACGCGGCGCAGGGCCCGCAGCCGAAATCTGCCGCCGATTCCCCTGTCGGCGCGCAGCGGTTTCAGATCGCGGATCTCTGCGCCGTTCTTGAGGCCTATCTCGAGCCCCAGGACGTCGCCGACGTCTATCGCGCCTACCTGTTCAGCGCCGCGGCCCACGAGGGCCAGCGCCGCATCAGCGGCGAGCCCTACATCTTCCATCCGCTCGAGGTGGCGCGCATCCTGGCCGGGATGCGCCTCGACGCCAAGAGCATCGCGGCCGCCATCCTGCACGATGTAATCGAGGACACGGCGACCGCCAAGGAAAAACTCGCGCACGAGTTCGGGCGTGACGTCGCCGAGCTCGTGGACGGCGTCTCCAAGATCACGCGCATCGAGTTCCAGTCCCAGGAGGAGGCGCAGGCGGAGAACTTCCGCAAGATGTTGCTCGCGATGGCGAGCGACATCCGTGTGATTCTCATCAAGCTTGCCGATCGGCTCCACAACATGCGCACCCTCGAGGCGCTGCCGCTCGCGCGCCGCCGTGCCATCGCCCGCGAGACGATCGACATCTACGCCCCGATCGCCAACCGCCTCGGCGTGCGCCAGTGGGCGCTCGACCTCGAGGACCTGGCGTTCCAGGCGCTTTATCCGATGCGCTACCGCATCGTCGCGGAGGCCGTGCGCAAGCGCCACGGCAACCGCAAGGCGATCCTGGAAAAAATCCGCAACGCCGTCGTGGGTCAGATCGGGCAGGAAGGCCTCGAGGCCGAGGTGCAGGGGCGCGAGAAGAACCTCTACAGCATCTACAGGAAGATGCACGCCAAACGCCTCACGTTCGAGCAGGTGTACGACGTCTACGGCTTCCGCGTCATCGTGGACAAGGTGGACACCTGCTACCGCGCGCTCGGCGTGATCCACAACCTCTACAAACCGATCCCCGGGCGCTTCAAGGACTACATCGCCATCCCCAAGGCCAACGGCTACCAGTCGCTGCACACGGTGGTGTTCGGGCCGTTCGGCGTCTCGATCGAGGTGCAGATCCGCACGCGCGAGATGCACCGCGTGGCCGAGGCCGGGGTCGCCTCCCACTGGCTCTACAAGAGCGGCGACGCGAGCCCCAACCACATGCAGCAGCGCGCGCTCCAGTGGCTCAAGGACCTGCTCGAAACCCAGCAGCAGGCGGGCAACCCGCGCGAGTTCCTGGAGCACCTGAAGGTCGATCTCTTCCCGGACGAGGTCTACGTGTTCACCCCCAACGGCGAGATCAAGAAGCTGCCGCGCGGGGCGACCGTGATCGACTTCGCCTACGACGTGCACACCGATCTCGGCAACCGCTGCGTCGGCGCCAAGGTGAACCACGAGCTGGCGCCGCTGCGCACCGTGCTGCGCAACGGCGACCACGTCGAGGTCATCACCGCCGAGTGGGCCCGGCCCAACCCGGGCTGGCTCGATTACGTCGTGACCGGCAAGGCGCGCGCCCACATCCGCGGTTTTCTCAAAAACCAGAAATTCGGCGAGGCGGCGAAGCTCGGGCGCAGGCTGCTCGAGCGCGCGTTCAAGGACCTGGGCGTGGAGCCGGGACAGATTACCGACGCGATGGGCGAGGCGCTCGCCGCCAACCTGAAGCTTGGGAGCTGGAATGCGCTGCTCGCCGAGATCGGCCTGGGCAACCGCCTGGCGGCGGTCGTGACGCGCCAACTCGCGCCCGCAGCGCCGGGCGCGCCCGCGGAGGGGACGAAGGAGAAAACCAAGACGCCGAGCCTCGCGATTCGCGGCACCGAAGGGGTGGTGGTGACCTATGCGCGCTGCTGTCGCCCGATCCCGGGCGATCCGATCCTCGGCGTGCTCTCCTCCGGCCGCGGGATCGTGGTGCACACCGAGGACTGCCCCAACCTCGCGAAGTACCGCAAGCATCCGCAGCAGTGGATCGACGTGCAGTGGGAATCGGAGATCGCGGGCGTCTTCCCGGTGAATATCCGCGTGGAGGTCAAGAACCAGCGGGGCGTGCTCGCCTCCGTGGCCGCCATCATCGCGGAGCAGGAGGCCAATATCGACACCGTGAACTTCGACGACCGCGACGGCCAGTACACCGCCATGGATTTCACCGTCGAGGTGCGCGACCGCGTGCACCTGGCGCGTATCCTGCGCCGCCTGCGGGCGCTCGAATCGGTGGTGCGGATCAATCGAAAAAAGGGATAGTGATGAGCGATGTGTAATGGGTGATGGGCAACGACGCTGACCCATCACCCATCACCCATTACCCATTACCCATCACCCATTACCCATCACCCATTACCCGATCGAGGAAGCAATGAAACGCCAGATAATCAGCACAAACAGCGCCCCCGAGGCGATCGGAACCTATTCGCAGGCCGTGAAGGTCGGCGACACCGTTTATCTCTCCGGCCAGATCCCGCTCGACCCGGTGTCCATGCGGCCCGCCGCCGGCGGCCCGCGCGCGCAGATCGCGCGCGTGTTCGAGAACCTGAAGGCCGTCGCCGCCGCCGCCGGCGGCTCGCTCGCGGATACGGTGAAGCTCAATGTTTACCTCACCGACCTCGCCGACTTTCAGTTCGTGAACGAGGCGATGGCCCGGTACTTCAAGGAGCCGTACCCGGCGCGCGCCGCGGTGGGCGTCGCCGCCCTGCCCAAGGGGGCGCGGGTCGAGATGGACGCCATTCTGGTACTCGGCAAGAAGGGCTCCGTCAAGGTCGCCAAGAGGGGAAAGAAGAAGGCTTCGAGGCGCCGTCGCTAATGCGGAATGGCGAGTGCGGAATGCGGAATGAAAGATGGAAAAGAGAATCCGCGGACTTGATTCCGCATTCCGAATTCCGCACTCCGCATTTGAGACGGACATCGCCGCGCTCTCGATCACCGCGCTTAAAGGAGTAGGTCCCAAGCTCAAGGACAAGCTCGCGCGTCTCGGGCTCGACACCGTCCAGGACGTGCTGTTCCACCTGCCGTTCCGCTACCAGGATCGCACGCGCCTGAGGCCCATCGGCGGTCTCGTGCCGGGTCAGGAAGCCGTCGTCGTCGCGCAGGTGGAGCTCGCCGATATCGTCTACCGCGGCCGGCGCAGCCTCGTCGTGCGCGTGGCCGACGGCACCGGCCATCTGATCCTGCGGTTCTTTCATTTCAGCGCCGCGCAGAAAGAGAATCTCACGCGCGGCCGGACGCTCAAGCTCTTCGGCGAGGCGCGCGAAGGCCCGATGGGGCTTGAGATCGTGCATCCCGAGTACGAGCTCATCGGGGAAGGCGCGTCGCCCAAAGCCGACGAGCATCTGACGCCGGTCTATCCCGCGACCACGGGGTTGCATCAGCTGAGCCTGCGCAAGCTCACGCAAAAGGCGCTCGACGGCTACCTCGAGCACATCCCGGAATGGCTGCCGCAGGAAATACTCGCGCCGCTTAAGCTCCCGACGCTTCAGGAGGCGCTCGCCTACGTGCACCGCCCGCCGCCGGGCGCGCCGGTTCAGACGCTCGAAGCGGGAACGCATCCCGCGCAACAGCGGCTCGCCTTCGAGGAGATGCTGGCGTTTCACCTGAGCCTGAAGCGCCTGCGCGCGCGCATGCAGCGCCACGCCGCCCCGAAACTCGACGGCGCGGGCAAACTCACGCAGGCGCTGTTGCACAGTCTGCCGTTCGCGCCCACGGGCGCGCAGCGGCGCGTGATCGGCGAGATCGCGCGCGATCTCGGGCAGCCGTATCCGATGCAGCGCCTGGTGCAGGGCGACGTGGGCTCGGGCAAGACGCTGGTGGCGGCCGCGGCCTGTCTCACGGCGATCGAGTCGGGCTTCCAGGCGGCGGTGATGGCGCCCACCGAGCTGCTGGCCGAGCAGCACCGGCACAACTTCACCCGATGGCTTGCGCCGCTCGGGATCGAGGCGGCGCTGCTCTCCGGCAAGCTCAACGCGCGCTCGCGCCGCGCCGCGCTCGCGGGCGTGCGTGAGGGTCGGGCGCGGCTCGCGGTCGGCACGCACGCGCTGTTTCAGGACGAGGTCGAATTCGAGAAGCTCGGCCTGATCGTCGTGGACGAGCAGCACCGTTTCGGCGTGCATCAGCGGCTGCTGCTGCGCGAGAAGGGCGGCCGCGACGGGATGCTCCCGCATCAGCTCATCATGACCGCGACACCGATCCCGCGCACGCTGGCGCAGTCGGTCTACGCCGATCTCGATGTCTCGGTGATCGACGAGCTGCCGCCGGGCCGAAAGCCGGTGGACACCGTCGTGCTGCCGGAGGCGCGCCGCGCCGAAGTCGTGGCGCGCGTGCGCGCGGCCTGTCTCGCCGGCCGTCAGGCCTACTGGGTCTGCCCGCTCATCGAGGAGTCGGAGGCGCTCGAATTGCAGACCGCCACCGATACCGCCGCCGCGCTTTCCCAGGCGCTGCCGGAGCTCAAGGTGGCGCTCGTGCACGGGCGCCTGAAACCGCAGCAGAAAGCGCAAATCATGGCGGCGTTCAAGGAGGGCGGCGTGCACCTGCTGGTCGCCACCACGGTGATCGAGGTCGGCGTCGACGTGCCGAACGCCACTCTCATGATCGTCGAGAATGCCGAGCGCCTGGGGTTGTCGCAGTTGCACCAGTTGCGTGGGCGGGTCGGGCGCGGCGCACAGCAAAGCGCCTGCGTGCTCATGTACGCCGCGCCGCTCTCGGAGGCGGCGCGCGCGCGGCTCACGGCCATGCGCACGACGAACGATGGCTTCGAGATCGCGCGCCGCGATCTCGAGATGCGGGGCCCGGGCGAGGTGCTCGGCACGCGCCAGACCGGCGAGCGGCAGTTTCACATCGCCGATCTCCTGCGCGATCAGGCGCTGCTGCCGCACATCGAGCGCGCCGCCGCCGTGCTGCTCGAGCGATACCCCCGGCACGTCGCGCCGATTGTCCGCCGCTGGCTCGGGACGAAGGAAAGCTACGGCGAGGTCTAGCAAGCCGCCCATCCTAGAAAAAGCAGTTAACCGCAGATGAACGCAGATGAATCAACTGGTTTGAATGACTGCCTGACGCACCCATAGGGTGAGAGAAGAAGAGTCGATAACATTCTTAAAATCTGCGGAAATCTGCGTAATCTGCGGATGCAATCGCCGTTTTTAGGATCAAGGGAACCACAAATTCCCGTTATTCACGGTACATCCGGCCCACCGCAGCGCTGTAGAGGCACGAAGCTACTGAAACAGAAATGGATTTTCTCTGCGTGCTCTGCGCTCTCTGCGGTGAAAAATATCTTTTCAGGTATTTTTAGAGGTGGCGCGCGAGCAGGACGGTCAGGTAGTTCTCGCCGCTGTTGGGACCGTCCCAGCCGACCAGTATATGTCCGTTCGAGTAATGGATGACGCCGACGGACAGGTCATAGTCCCCGAACGAGCGACCCGCGGCGAGGCGTAATATAAACTGCGCGCGCGTGCCGAAATTGCCGGTGACGCGGTCGGCATAGGCCAGACCGAAACTCGCGCTGACATAACTGTTCTCGTGCAGATCCCATTGCAGGCCGCGCGCGACGCTGATCGCGTTGTTCCAGTTCTTGCCGTTCCACCGGGCCAGCGCGACATCGTAAAAACTCTTCCGATCCCATAACGGCGGCGCGTCCTTCTGGTACCGCAGAAAAAGACCCTCCGCGCGGTAGGAGTTGCCGAAGCCATATCCCGCTTCCGCCGCGAGCTGGTCCGCGGCGGCGGTTTCCAGCGATATCAGAAACGCCAAAACGGTGAAACCCAAATAAGCCCTCATGGTTCTTGTCACCCCGTGCATCGTTACAGAGCGATGATAACGAGAATGGCGCGATTTCGGGAATGCGTGCCGGCGTTTTTTTTGGATCGTGGAAACGGCGCGCGTTGCGCTGACCGCTGCGGCGCATTCTGCTAGGATGCCTCTTTTTTCATCCGCAGACTCGATGACGCCTGCCGCCGCTTCCGTTGCCTCGGACCCGCACGCGGAACCGCTGTGGATTCCGGCGCGGCGGCTGCTGCGCTCCGGCGTGCCCGGCGATCGGCTGCCCTGGCTGCTCGACGCCGACTCGCTCACGCGGCGCATCCAGTCGTCCTGTCGCGGCGCCTTTCGGGTCGAAGTGCTGTGCCAGCGGCGCGAGCGCCCGCTGCGCAATGAGTCCCGGGCGTTGGGTCTGCGTCCCGAGACCATGGTGCTGGTGCGGCAGGTGCATCTCTATTGCGGCGCCGCGCCGTGGGTGTACGCCCGCACCGTGGTTCCCGACGCCACGCTCACCGGTCGCTGGCGCCGGCTCAAGCACCTGCGCGCGCGTTCGCTCGGTGCGCTGCTCTTCGCCGAGCACTCGGTGCGCCGCGGCGAGCTCGAGGTGACGTGCCTCACGCCGCGCGACCGTCTGTTCGGCCTCGTTGCGGCGCGGCTCCCGCGCCCGCCGCGGGCGATCTGGGGCCGGCGCTCGCTGTTTTATCTCGGCGATCGGCCGCTGTTGGTAAGCGAATTCTTTCTGCCGGAGTTGGGGGCCTTCCCGTCATGACGTTTGCGCTGCGCCTCAGAGAGTACGCCCTGCTCATGCGTCTGCACCGGCCGATCGGCATTTTGCTTCTGTTGTGGCCGACGCTGTGGGCGCTGTGGATCGCGGGGCAGGGGCGGCCCGACCTCAAGGTGCTTATCGTGTTCGTGCTCGGCGTGGTGCTCATGCGCTCGGCGGGCTGTGTCATCAACGACTACGCCGACCGCGACTTCGATCCGCACGTTGAGCGCACGCGCGAGCGCCCCATCGCCGCCGGGCGCGTTTCGCCCAGGGAGGCGCTCGTGCTGTTCGTCATTCTCTGCGTGGCTGCTTTCGGTCTGGTGCTGTTCATGAACCCACTCACGATCGCGCTGTCCGCGGTCGCGGTGCTGCTTGGGGCGAGCTATCCGTTCACCAAGCGCTACACGCACCTGCCGCAGCTCTATCTGGGCGTGGCCTTCGGCTGGTCGATCCCGATGGCGTTCGCGGCGCAGACCGGGGCGGTGCCGCCGCTCGCCTGGGTGCTGTTCGCCGCGAATGTTCTCTGGGTCATCGCCTACGATACGGCCTATGCCATGGTCGACCGCGACGACGACCTCCGCATCGGCATCAAATCCACCGCCATTTTGTTCGGGACCTACGATCGCCTGATGGTAGGATTGAGCCACACGGCGGCGCTCGGGCTGCTCGTGCTGATCGGAGCTGTCGCCGGTCGCGGGATGGCGTACTATTTCGGGCTCGCGGTTGCGGCGGGACTCGCCGCGTATCAGCAGCGCCTCATCCGCGAGCGCTCGCGCGAGGGCTGCTTCCAGGCGTTCTTGAACAACAACCGCTTCGGCGCGGCGGTGTTCACGGGGTTGTTGGCGGACTATTTATGATTTCTGAAACCGCAGATGAACGCAGATAAACGCAGATCAAAAGAGATGCACCGGTTCGCACGCGTTTTTATTCGCGTTCATCTGCGTTTATCTGCGGTTCCAAAAATATTTCGGGTATCGTCATGAAACTTTACGGCTCGTTGACATCGCCCTACGTGCGCAAGGTGCGCGTGCTCATCAGGGAGAAGAACCTCCCGGTCGAGTTCGTCGTCGCCGGACCCGGCGATCCGGGGAGCCCGGTGCCGGCGCTCAATCCGCTCGGCAAGGTGCCGGTGCTCGCACTCGACGGCGAAACCGCAGACGCGCCTCATCAAATGACAGGACGAACGAGCGAAGCGCGTAGGGCTTCCGTCTCGGCGCGCGGCCCTCTCCTCGATCCCATCGGCGACACGTTGTTCGATTCGCCGGTGATCGTCGAGTATCTCGATACGCTCGCGTCCCCGCCGCTGCTCGCTGCATCCGGCGCGGCGCGCTGGGAGATGTTGCGTTGGGAGGCGCTGGCGGACGGCATTCTCGATGCCACCGTCGCGCGCGTCATGGAGACACGCCGGCCCGCGGCGCAGCAGTCGGCGCCGGAGATCGCGCGCCAGGAAGAAAAGATCGCGCGTGCCCTGGACTATGCCGAGCGGCGGCTCAAGGACGGACCCTGGCTCGTACCGGAGCGCCTCAGCGTGGCGGATCTCGCGCTCGGCGTGGCGCTCGAGTACATCGATTTCCGCTACCCCCACGACTGGCGCGCGCGCCATCCGCGCCTGGCGCGCTGGCTCGCCGGCATCAGCGCGCGTCCCTCGCTCATCGAAACCCGCCCGCCGCAAAAGTAGCAAGTAGCAAGAAAGATTTTTCCGAGCAGTTAAACTCGCAACTCGAAACTTGACACTCGAAACTGCCTAAATATGACCCTCATCCTTCTCCTGATCGCCCTGCTCATTATTCTCGTCGGGGCCGAAACCTTCACCAACGCCCTGGAGCACATGGGCCAGCGTCTCAAAATTTCCGAAGGCGTTACCGGCTCCATCTTCGCCGCCGTGGGCACGGCGCTGCCCGAAACCATGGTGCCGATCGTTGCGGTCCTCTCCAGCGCGGCGACCCAGCAGGTGCGCGAGGAGGTCGGCGTGGGCGCGATCCTCGGCGCGCCGCTCATGCTCTCGACCCTCACCCTGTTTCTCATGGCCGCGTTCGCCGCGCACAAGCGCGGGTGGAGCGGGCATTTTCACCCGGAGCGCAGCGGGCTCAAGCGCGATCTTTCCTGGTTCCTGGCGGCGTTCGCGCTCGGCACGGTCGCGATATTCATACCGCACGAGCTCGCGCTCGCGCGCGGCGTGATCGCGCTCACGCTGGTCGTGCTGTATTTCGTGTATCTGATGCTCACCATCCGTGCCTCCGCGCGGCTCGTGGCCGACGGCCACGCCACGGCGGCGGACAATCCGCTGTATCTCACGCACCTCCTCGGGCGCTTCGGGTTGCGCGAGAATATGTTCGTGGTGCTGGCGCAGCTCGGGACCGGTCTGGCCCTGATCATCGCCGGCGCGCACGGCTTCGTGCAAGGCGTGGAGGAGCTCTCGCTTCTGCTCGGCATCTCGGCGCTTACGCTCGCGCTCCTCATTGTCCCGGTGGCGACGGAGCTGCCCGAGAAGGTGAACAGCATCCTGTGGATACGCCGCGGGCGCGATACGCTCGCCTTCGGCAATGTCACGGGCGCGATGGTGTTCCAGGGCTCGCTCCTGCCGGCGCTCGGCATCCTGCTCACCCCCTGGGAGCCGCGGCCGGAGGTCATCGCGGGCCTGGTGCTCACGCTCGCCGCGAGCGCCTATCTGCTCGTTCAGTTGCGCCGCGGCGCGCTCAAGCCCTATCACATGGTCGTGAACGGGCTCTGCTATCTGGCCTATCTCGCCATCGTGCTCGCTTAGCCGCGGCGGCCGCGTCCCCGGCAATGGGTGGATCATCCTGGAAAAAGCAGTTGTCCGCAGATTTCGCAGATGAATCATTTGGTTCGAATGACTGCCTGGCGCACCCGGGCGAGAGTAAGGAGCGTCAATCCCATTCTTAAAATCTGCGGAAATCTGCGTAATCTGCGGATGCAATCGCCATTTTTAGGATCATGACCGGCCACGAGGATTTTCCCTGCGATGCCGCCGTGAGCCTGGCCGGCCCGGCCGGTAGGCTCGAGGCGCTCACGGCGTGCCCGCCTGTCTGCGTGCATCGCACAGGCAGGGAGGAAGACCGGGCGGGCGCGGCGACCGCGGTGATCTGCCACCCGCACTCGCTGCACGGCGGCACCCTGCACAACAAGGTGGTGCACACGCTCGCGCGCGCGTTCGGCGCGCTTGGGGCGCGCACGCTGCGCTTCAATTTCCGCGGCGTCGGAAAAAGCGAAGGCGCGTACGATCTCGGGGTCGGCGAGACCGAAGATCTCCTCGCCGTGCTCGAATGGGTGCGCGCACGACGTCCGCGGGACGAACTCTGGCTCGCCGGGTTTTCCTTCGGGGCGTACGTGGCGCTGCGCGCGGCGGCGCGCTTCCCGGTCGCGCGGCTCGTGCTGGTCGCGCCGCCCGTGCCGCTTTACGATTTTGCCGCGCTTGCGCCGCGTGCGCCGGCGCTCATCGTCCAGGGCGCGGCCGACGAGGTGGTGCCCGCGCCTGCGGTGCGGGAGTGGGCGCAGGGGCTCCAACCCGCGCCGCAGCTTGTGAGCCTTCCCGGCGCGGGACACTTCTTCCATCGGCGGCTGAACGAGCTGTACGATATCGTTCTCGCGCACCTCGCGCCCCATCGGCCGCACGCCTGAAATGGCGCTGTTCTCACCGGCCCGGGACTCCGCGTAAGATTACGTCATGGCCGATATCGAATCTGCGTCGCTTCAGTTCGCCGTGATGGGCAGCCCGGTGGCCCACAGCAAGTCGCCGCGCATCCACACGCTCTTCGCCCATCAGTTCAAGCACCGCATCGAATACACCGCGATCGAGGTCGATCCGGGCGGATTTGCCCAGGCCCTCGCGCAGTTCCGCGCCGCGGGCGGGCGCGGTTTGAACGTCACCGTGCCGTTCAAGCTCGACGCTTTCCGGCTCGCCGATCACCTGAGCGACCGCGCCAAGCTCGCCGGCGCAGTCAACACCATCCGCTTCGAGCCCGACGGCACGGTCTTCGGCGACAACACCGACGGCGCCGGGCTGGTGCACGACCTCACCAAGAATCTGGAAGTCGCGATCAAGGACAAGAAGGTGCTCGTGCTCGGCGCCGGCGGGGCGGTGCGCGGCGTGCTCGCGCCGCTTCTCAAACACCACCCGGCGCTGCTCGTAATCGCCAACCGCACGGTGTCTAAGGGCAAGGAACTGGCCGAGGAGTTCGCGCACTTCGGCAGGATCGAGGCCTGCGGCTTCAACGAGCTCAAAGGCAAGCGCTTCGATATCGTCATCAACGGCACCGCGGCGAGCCTGAAGGGCGAGGTCCCGCCGCTGCCCGAAAACCTCTTCGCCAACCACGCGCTCGCCTATGACATGATGTACGGCGACAAGGCCACGCCGTTCATGGACTGGGCCGCGCTCCACGGCGCGGAGCGCATCGCCGACGGCCTCGGGATGCTCGTCGAGCAGGCCGCCGAGTCGTATCTCGTCTGGCACGGCGTGCGGCCGGAGACGAAGTCGGTGATCGCGGCGTTGCGGAAAGGAGGATAAGTTTTTCGGGCGGCCCGCGGCCGCGCTTTGTAATTGCGGGTGGCTGACCCGCGGCAGGCGACTTTTCTTTGTTCGGCCGAAAGAAAAGTCACCAAAAGAAATCCGCCCCGGAGCGCGCGCCGCGCTTTCAGCGCGGTGTCCTGCGTTTCTCGCCCCATCGGGCGCTGCGTAACTCGCCGGGCGCTCAACAACGCGCCTCGGGCTCGATCAATACTCGCTTAAATGCTCCCGGTGGGGCTGCGATACTCGGCGTGCGCTACGGGGACCGGAAAAACAAAACCTCACTCCCGCTTCGGCCGCCCTCGGTGTCCTGCTCGCCTACGAGGCGCCGGCGGCACGACCCTCAAGCTTGCCGAAATCCGGCCCCCAGGCGTAAGCTGACACGCGCCGAGCGAACAACAACAAGCGAGGGAGCGTCATGCACGACTTGGCCGTCCGCCGTCCGGGTCAGAAGGGCACGCAGCGACTGCTGCAACCCTACGGCTCGCGACTCGGTGCGTCCGTTACCGCTGCGATACCGAGGCGAAGAAGCGCTACAAGACCGTCGAGCTGATCGTCGAGGAAACGAGCTCAAGTCCGCCGCCCGAGCCCGCCGTCGAGGAAGTACCGGCGCCAAAAAACTCCGCGCACGGTCGGCGTCCGCGTCTTCTATCGCGAGCGCGAGCTGCGCGAGAAAGTTCGCACGGCTGCGGCGGGCAGTGGTCGCCCGCGGAAAAGCTCTGGCGGCTGCCTCACGAAAGGGTGCGCGCCCTCGGGCTTGGCTACCGCATCGTGAAGCGACGAGGGTTACATATGTGGAATCTGGTTTCCAGATATAGAAACCTGGTGCTATATCTGGCAACGGTTTCCATGAGTTTCTACGCGGTCTAATAAGTTAGGCATCTTAAAGATATCGCATGGGAAACAAAGACGCACGCCGATACCCTGTTGTCTCGCTTGGTGCCGAGCACCTTGTCATTGGTCATCTTATGCGTCGCAATATCCTTGCGTACAAGGCTCCACCGAACAATGAAGGCTATGATCTTATCTGTATACATCCAGACCCCAGAAAGAGTGCAGAGCAAATTCGAGTGCAAGTTAAAAGCCGGTACCAAACTGATAGTGACCGTGCTTTTCCCGTTAAAGAAAAATCGTTCTCGGCTTTCGATTACGTCATTGTTGTTTTCTTGAATAACGGTTATTACTACAAGAAAAAACCAATTCGTGAAGGTTTTGCTGAACCGGAGTTCTACACGCTTCCCGTCAAATTCATCCAAGAAAACCATCAGAAGGCTGTGTCGGGCTGGGAGAGGGTTTTGACGAAAGGGAAAGATATGGAGAAATACAAGAATGAGCGTGGGTTTGAAATCATTGCTAACGATCTTGGCATCCCATACCCCGGTACAGAAGATGCCTAACCCCCGGTTCCAGGCGACGTCGTCGCTGACGCGCCGCCGCGCCTGAACCGGAACGTTATGCCCGGAGTAAATAATGAATGATATACGCCAAATTCTTGAGCTTATATATTTTGCTTCAGGACCTTTGCTTGTCTTAGTAGGGATGTTTGTTCTTATCCAAATCCGTGTTGCCAAAAAGAATATCAAAATAACTTCCCAGCGAGATGCATTGCGACTTGCGGTCGAACAGAGTGAATTCTTTGCTCAGGAAATTATACCGTTACACAGCCAACTGCTGAAGATTGCTGAAGATGAGGGGTTGGCCATATTCGATTCTATTGAATACGAGAGGTCCCACGACTCAATCAAAATTCACGTCAACTTACCTGAAGAGCAACGTGTAAATGAATGTGAGCGACTCGCGGAACACTACGATGTACTAATTCCATTTATCAATGCGCTTGAAAAGTATTCTTTATATTTTGTTTCTGGAGTCGCGGACGAATCCGTAGGTTATTCCGGTTCCGGAAGCGCTTATTGCCAATGCGCAGAATTGATTTTGCCATGGCATATCGAAATGCAGTCATCAACAACTATTAATCACAGCAATCTACTCAGACTGTGGAAAATGTGGGCGGATCGACTGGAATATGAATCAGCTACACTTAGCATTAAAGAGATGAAGCGTCGAATTGCTGGAATTAACGCAAACTACAAACTACCAATTGGGGTGGACTAGGCATAACACTTATGAGGCCCCCGCTCGTCAAGGGCAACAAAAACCCCTGACGAAGGCACTCCGTCATCCGCGTCGCACGCGCGCCAGCCGAAGCGGTTCGTGACCTGACTTCGTTTCTCATCTTGGGGTGTCAGACCAACGTGTCTGCACCAAACACTTATCGAGGTTCACACGCCGCGATGAGCGTGGTGCTGCCGTGGCGGTTGCCGCAGCGACCTAGAAACTCATCGCTGAAAACGAGGGTCAGGCTTGCGAGTCAGACCTCGATGCCCAGATGGCCTCGGCCTTGCGCCCGGGCTTCGGCGAGGGTCTTGCAGCGCCCGATAGACGCTATTTCCCGCGGACAATCCCGATGATTTTTTCGACCACCTGATTGAACTTATCCGCCCCGAGCTTCCCGGTACGGTACAGAACGATATGGCTGTCAGCGGTGAACAGGCGGTTGGGGCGAATGTTGCTCGGTTGCTTGAGGCCGCCCTCGGAAAAGTCGGCGTCGTCGAGGGCGAGGGCGTAGGAATCCTTGATGGGTTGGCTGGTGATCTGGCACAGGATAAGGTCATCGCCGGCCAACTCGACCACCACCAGCGCCGGGCGTCGCTTGGACTGACTCAGGTCGGAAAACGGAAAAGGAACAACGACAACATCGCCCCTTACAAATTTTGCCATGCACTGTCTTCCCTGGCATCGAGCCAATCCTTCCCCAGGGACGACTCGCTGGCGATCGCCGTTTCCGACTTTTCCCTGATGATCCGGGCCTTCAGGTAACTTACAAAATCGTAAATTTCCTCAATGAACGGTTCCGGAATCTTTTCGATTTCGTTGATAAGGAGTTTTTTATCCATGGCCGACAAACTCGCTGCGGTGACACGGGGACATCCCCGAATATTTCAAGTTTACTCCTGCAAACGGAAAAATCTACAAGTTAAGCCGATTTCGACATCAAGCCGAACGCGCAAATGACGCGCTGGGTCACCTGGGTCCCCGGGTCAAGCCGACTCTCTTTTGAGTTCCGCGATTTCGGGCTATTTCAGGTAATCGTCCTTCAACTTTACGTAATGCCGGGCCGAGTATTCGAACCAGGCCTTTTCCTGTTCGGTGAGCGGGCGCACCTTTTTCGCCGGGCGGCCGAGCCAGAGGTAGCCGCCTTCGAGATCCTTGCCCTCGGTGACGAGGCTGCCGGCGCCGAGGAAAACACCTTCACGCAAAACCGCGCCGTCCAAAAGAGCCGAGCCCATGCCGATCAGGCAGCGCGACTTGATGGTGCAGCCGTGGATGATGCATTGATGGCCGATGGTGACGTCGTCGCCGATGAGGACCGGATGGCCGCCGGTGGTGCTTTCGTGCGGGTGGGTGACGTGGATCACGGTGCCGTCCTGGACGTTGGTGCGGCTGCCGATGCGGACGATGTTCACGTCCCCGCGCACCGAGCACATGGGCCAGACCGAGGAGTCCGCGCCGATCTCGACATCGCCGATCACGGCGGCCTGCACGTCGACGTAGGCGCTCGCGGCGATCTTCGGCAGTATGTCTTTGTAAGATCGAATGGCCATGATGACATTCTCAAGAATAGACAGGATTAACAGGATTTCTCAGGATTTACAGGATTACTCCAAAAACTGTTTTCGATTTTTTAATCTTGTTAATCCTGCTTAATCCTGTAAATCCTGTCCATTCTTTTTGTTGTTATTCATACTGAGGCCGCCAGGCAAGCGGCGGTTCGTCGAGCACGGCGGCTTGTTGTCGCAGCGTGAGGATCTGCTCCTCCCAGAAGCGGCGGCCGTCGAACCAGGGAAAGGCGCGCGGGAACGCCGGGTCGTCCCAGCGCTGTCCGATCCAGGCGTTGTAACGCAGCAGCCGCAGCGCCCGCAGCGGCTCGATGAGGGCGAGCTCCGCCGGATCGAAGTCCATGAATTCGGTGTAGCCGGCGAGGGTGTCGGCGAGCTGGCGCTCCATGTCCTCGCGGTCGCCCGAGAGCAGCATCCACAGATCCTGCGCCGCCGGGCCCGTGAGGCAGTCGTCGAAGTCGACAAAGTAAGGGCCCTGCGCGCTCCAGAGAATATTTCCGAGATGGCAGTCGCCGTGAAGCCGGATCCAGGCGATGTCCTCCGCGGCCTTGAATGCGGTCTCGACCGACCCGAGAACTATCTCTGCGATCGCGCGGAAGGACGCGCGCAGCTCATCCGGGATGAAGTGACTCGCGAGCAGGAACTGCACCGACCGATGGCCGAAGTCCGCGACGTTCAGCCGCGGGCGGTGGCGGAAGGGTTCGGCGGCGCCGGCACGGTGCAGCCGGCCGAGGAAGCGGCCGAGGAGCTTGCGGTCTTCCGCGGTGTTCAATTCCGGTGCGCGGCCGGGCTGCCACGGGAACACGGCGAAGAAGAATCCCGCGTGATGCCTGAGGGTACTGTCAACGCAGATGCGCGGAACCACGGCGGGGATCTCCTGCTCCGCCAGCAACTGCGTGAAGGCGTGCTCTTCGAGGATCTCGGGTTCGCTCCAGCGGCCCGGGCGGTAGAACTTGGCGACCAGCAGGCCGTGTTCCTCGGTCTCTACGCGATACACGCGGTTTTCGTAGCTGTTGAGCGCCATGAACCGGCCGGTGCAGCGCACGCCGCAGGTTTCGACCGCATCGAGGATCGCCTCGGGCGTGAGGGCGTCATAGGGGTGGGCGCGGTGCATGGGCTGCGGTAGAGCTCCTATATAATCCGGTTCGGCCCCGACTTTGTAACACGACATCACAGGTTTTGCATGACCGAAACTCAAACACAGAATCCCCTGCTCGATTTTGCCGGCCTGCCGCGCTTTGGCGCCATCCGCCCGGAGCATGTCACCCCGGCGCTCGATCAGGTCCTGGCGGAGAACCGCGCGCTCAAAGAATCGCTGCTCACGCAGGCCGCATACGCCTGGGATAGCTTCGCCCAGCCGCTCGAGGACATGAACGAGCGCTTATCGCGCCTGTGGTCGCCGGTGTCGCACCTGAACGCCGTCATGAATAACGACGCCCTGCGCCAGGCGTACAACGAGAACCTCCCCAGGCTCTCTGAGTACCACACGGAGCTCGCCCAGGACGAGCGCCTGGTTGCAGGATACAAGCGCATCGCCGAAAGCCCCGGGTTTGCCGGCCTCACACCGGCGCAGAAGAAGATCATCGCGAACACCCTGCGCGATTTCCGCCTCGCCGGCGCCGAGCTGCCGCCGGATAAAAAGGCACGCTTCAAGGAGCTCCAGAAGGAGCTTGTGACGCTCACGAGCAAGTTCTCGGAGAACGTGCTCGACGCGACCCAGGCCTGGGACCTGCGTCTCTCGGATGAGAACGACCTCGCGGGCCTGCCCGAGACCGCGCGCGCCATGGCGCGCCAGGCGGCGCAGGAAAAAAACCTCGGCGGCTGGCGCTTCACGCTGGAAGGCCCGTCGTTTATCGCCTTCATGACCTATGCCGACCGCCGCGACCTGCGCCAGAGCATGTACCAGGCCTATGTCACGCGCGCGAGTGACCAAGGACCGAATGCGGGCAAATGGGACAACAGCGAGTTGATGGCGCGGATTCTCAGGCTGCGCCGGGAGGCCGCGGGTCTGCTCGGGTTCGCAAACTATGCCGAGTACGCGTTGCAGACGCGCATGGCCAAGACCGTGTCGGAGGTGACGGACTTCCTGAACGACCTCGCCGCGCGCGCCCGGCCCGCGGGCCGGAAGGACTACGAGGAGCTCGAACGTTTCGCGCGCGAGACCCACGGCGTCGAGCGACTGGAGGCCTGGGATCTTGCGTACTACTCGGAAAAACTCCAGCAGGCAAAGTACCGCTTTTCGCAAGAGGACGTGCGGCCGTATCTTCCCGAGACCAGGGTCGTGCCCGGCATGTTCGCGGTGGTGGAGCGGCTTTACGGCCTGACAATCGCCGAGGTGAAGGGCGTCGAGACCTGGCATCCCGACGTGCGGTTCTACGAGATCCGCGACAACGCCGGCGAGGTGCGCGGGCGCTTCTACCTGGACCTCTACGCGCGCGCCAACAAGCGCGACGGAGCGTGGATGGACGACTGCATCGCGCGCAAGCGCACGCAACAAGGCGTGCAGGTGCCGGTCGCCTACCTCACCTGCAACTTCTCGCCGCCGGTTAACGGCAGGCCCGCGCTCTTTACGCACGATGAGGCGATCACGCTGTTTCACGAGTTCGGCCACGGACTGCACCACCTGCTCACGCGCGTGGATTTCACCGGCGTCGCCGGCATCAGTGGCGTGGCCTGGGACGCCGTCGAGTTACCCTCGCAGTTCATGGAGAACTGGTGCTGGGAGCGCGCGGCGCTGAACCTGGTCTCCGGACATTACCAGAACGGCGCGCCGATCCCGGATGACCTGTACCGGAAGATGTACGCCGCCAAGAACTTCCAATCGGGCATGCAGTTCGTCCGCCAGCTCGAATTCTCGCTCTTCGACATGCGCCTGCACGCGGACTACGACCCGGACTCGGAAAAGTCCGTGCAGGAGGTGCTCGATCAAGTGCGGCGCGAGGTCGCGGTGGTGTTTCCGCCTGCGTATAATCGCTTCCAGCACAGCTTCACGCATGTCTTCGCCGGCGGCTATGCCGCCGGTTACTATAGCTACAAGTGGGCCGAGGTGCTGTCGGCGGACGCGTTCTCGAAGTTCGAGGAGAACGGCATCTTCGATCGCGCGACCGGGCTCGAATTTCTGGGACATATTCTGGAGCAGGGGGGCGTGCGCGAGCCGATGGAGCTGTTCGTCGCGTTCCGCGGCCGCAGGCCGACGATCGACGCCTTGCTGCGTCATTCCGGGCTCAGCGCCTGAGGGAAACACGACAATGAAGAAAATCGTGCTGTTGCTGTCGCTCGTTGGGTTCGTGCCGGCGGCCTACGCGGAAACCGGCTATGTCGCCGAGCAGCCGAATGTGGCGCTCAAAAGCGCCCAAGGTGAGGGCGGCACCGTCGTGAAGCCGCTCGATCCGGCCGCGCCGCTCGAGGTGCTCGAGCGCGTCGGGGCGTGGGCGCGCGTGCGCGACAAGGCCGGCGTCGAAGGTTGGGTCGAGACGCGATTCATCTCCGCGGAAGTGCCGGCGCGCATCCAAGTTGCGCGGCTTCAGGATGAATTGAACAAGGCCAAAGCCCAGCTCGCCGAGACGCAGGCGCAACTCAAGAAGGCGGAGGCCGCGGCGGCGCAGGCGACCGCGCGCGCCGGCGAGCTCGCCAAAAAGCCGAACGAAAAGCCCGCGGCGACGGAGGCGAACCCGCCCGCCGGCCCGGCGCCGGAAGTGCAGGAGGAGGGCGCATCGGGTTTCAGTTGGGGCTGGCTCGTGTTTTCCTTTGCTATGCTGGGAGCAGGGTTCTGGGCGGGGATCGTGTGGTTACGCGAGCGCACCCGCAGGAAGCTCGGCGGGATGTACCTGAGGGTCTGAGACATGAGCGGCAAAACGGTATTTCTGGTTGCGGCGCTGTGGGCGCTCGCCGTGCCGGCTGCGCACGGGGGGAAGCTCTACAAGTGGGTGGACAAGGACGGCAACGTGTCGTATCACGACCAGCCGCCCCTGCCCTCCGAGCCGGGATACCGCGTGGAGGAGAAGGCGATCCGCGGGAGCGAGAAGCCCGCGCCCAAGGGCAATCTCGAGGAGATCGCCGCGAAGAACCCCATCGTGCTCTACACCATTCCCAAGTGCTCGGGCTGCGACCTCGCGCGCATGTACTTTCAGAAGCGCAAGCTCCCGTTCACCGAAAAGAGTGTCGAGTCGGACGTAACGAGCCAGGACGAGCTCAAGCAAAAATCGGGCGGGTACTCCGTGCCGACGATCCTGATCGGGACGAAGGTGATGCGCGGCTTCATGGAGTCGCTGCTCGACGGCGAGCTCGATCAGGCGGGCTACCCCAATCCCGAGGCCGCGGAAAAGGACAAGGAAGCCAAGCCCTAAGTTTCCGCGCCAGCGCGCGGCCGGCGGCGGACGAGACGAGGCCGCGCCCCCCCATGAAAATCGCCACCTGGAATGTCAATTCCATTCGCGTGCGCTTGCCGCAGGCGCTCGCGTGGCTCGAGCGACACAAGCCTGACATCCTCTGCCTGCAAGAGACCAAGGTTCCGGACGATGGGTTTCCCGCCGGGGAATTCCGCGAGGCCGGTTACCACGCGGTCTTTGCGGGACAGAAAACCTATAACGGCGTGGCGACGCTCTCACGCGCGCCGGCGCAGGCGGTCGTCACCGTCCTTACGGGCGCGGACGGCGAGCAGAGGCGCCTGATCGCGGCGGACATCGGCGGCGTGCGCGTGGTCAACGTGTATGTCCCGAACGGCGAGGCCGTGGGCTGCGACAAGTACGCCTACAAGCTCGGCTGGCTGAAGGCGCTCACGCGCCACCTCCGAGACGAGCTCGGGAGCCACCCGAGGGTTGTGCTCGTCGGCGACTTCAACATCGCTCCCGAGGAGCGCGACGTGCACGATTCAAAACTCTGGGCGGGGCAGGTGCTTGTCAGCGACAGGGAGCGCGAGGCGTTTCGCGTGCTGCTGGAGCTTGGGCTGATCGATGTGTTTCGTCTGTTCGGGCAGCCGGAGCAAAGCTTTACCTGGTGGGATTACCGCATGCAGGCGTTTCGCCAAAACCACGGCCTGCGCATCGACCATATTCTATGCGGCGCCGCGCTCGCCGAGCGGTGCACGGCCTGCACGATCGACGTCGAGCCGCGCCGTGCCGAGCGGCCGTCCGACCATGCGCCGGTGGTGGCGGAATTCGCGCCTTAGCGGCTCGCTTTTTCGCCGAAGCCCCACTCGTTCTTGAGCAGGATATGGTGGTCGCGGTAGGCGGCGGGGTCCGCGGCCTCGAACGGTTTGCCGTCGGCGTACTTCTTGAGGAATGTGCCGAGGTACTTTTCGGCGTCGGGTGCGGCGAGCGCCTCGTGGATCTTGCGCTTTTGCTCCGGCGTCACGTTCGGTCCGGCCGAGATCGCCTGCTTGGGCAGCGGCTCGGTAACGATCACGGCCCTGGCCACGTCCTTTTCATTCAGCTTCTTAAACTTGGACTCGCTCACCACCGCGCCCGCGCACCGGTTTTCCATCATCTTCTCGAAGGCATCGTCGTAGGACTCGGCCGGAACGATCAGCGGCTGGCGGCTCGGGTTGGGAAATTCATTGAGCATGACGAGGCTCGAAAGATTCGGCGTGGGGCGGCCGCAGATCCTGTGACCGGCGAGGTCGTGGATCGTCTTGAACTTGGCGTTCTCCTTTCTCACGGCCACCACGTGGCGTCCGGGCGCACCGGCCACCTTGACCAGCACCTCGTGGTCGCGGTGCAGCATGCGCCAGGAGACGAACGCCGGACCGTCGAACACGATATCGAACCGCCCCTTCTGCATCTCGATCGCGTAGGCGAGCCAGGTGTCGATGTACTTGTAGGTGACCGTGGTGCCGGTGGCTTGGCTCAGGTAGGCCGCGAGTTCCTCGAAGGGCTTGTCGACCTCCGAATGCGGGCCGCGCGGTTGAGTGCTGAGGACCAGGTCGGCCGATGCGCTGGTTGCAACCATCAACGCCAGGACAGCGGCGGCCCCTTTGAGCAGGTCTTTGTGAGGCATGACACACCTTTAAAAGGTAGGAGTGGCTAAATTTGGCGCAATCGGCATGCCAATTACAGATTATTGTCTTGTGCCAACCTGGCCCGGCGGAGGCGGTCGAGCTCTCATTGCCGGGGACGGACGAATCCCAGAAACGGCTGCCGGCTGCGGGTATTGGCGGCGTGCGGATGGTGAACGTAGATGTCCCGAACCGCGAAGCGGCCGGCGCGGAGAAATTCTCCCACAAGCTCGTCTGGCTCCAGGCGCTACGCGCCGCATCGATGCCGCCCCGCGCCGGCAGCTCGGCCGTCCGACCATGTGCCGGTGATCGCCGAATTCGACCGGATGCGGGCATAACGCGCATCCGCCGTGCCTTCCCGGAACCCCCGAATATTTCCGCTCCCGCCTGGGCCTGCGGGCACGCGCCGCGGCGCCGGCCTTATGCCCTGCTTGACCTGGGTCTATGTGCGAATGATAATGATTCTCATTGGTGGTTTGACGCGGGTCATCGTTGAAATGGCTGACCGGGTGCGCGCCGCGGAGTGCGTCCGCGCCCGATCCCCCCGCAAAAGCAAAAACGCACGATTCATTAGCAATGAGAGGTATCGCGCGCGGCCTCCGGCCCGCGTGCATCGGGGGCGCGCGGTATCCCGGCCGGGTTATGATCGGCACGGGGCAAGGCCGGTACTGATCGCCGTCCAAACAATCGTTCTCATCGAAACAACCAAGGAGTGCCTATGTCGCAGTTTTCGAAATCCGCGCGGCGGTGGGTGGCCGCGATGCTGTTCGGCCTGCCCGGTCTCGGTCTCGCCGCGGAAGAGATCGTGGTGTATTCGGCGCGCAACGAGCAGCTCATCAAGCCGTTGTTCGACGCCTACACGCAGGAGACCGGTACGCAGATCAAGTTTCTGACCGACAGCGAAGGCCCGTTGCTCGAGAAGCTGAAGACCGAAGGCGCTGCGACCCCGGCCGATCTGCTGATCACCGTGGACGCCGGCAACCTCTGGCTCGCGGCGAAGGAGGGCGTGCTCGCGAACGTGCAGTCGAAGACACTCGAGGCGAATATCCCGGCGCACCTGCGCGACCCGGACGGCTACTGGTTCGGCCTGTCGGTGCGCGCACGCACGATCGTCTATCACACCGGCAGGGCGAAGCCCGCGGAACTGTCCACCTACGAGGATCTGGCGAGCCCCAAATGGAAGGGCCGGCTCTGCCTGCGCACCTCGAAAAAGGTCTATAACCAGTCGCTGGTGGCGATGATGATCGCGCGCCAGGGCGAGGCCAAGACCGAGGAGATCGTGAAGGGCTGGGTCGCCAACCTTGCCACGGAGCCGCTGCCGGACGACACCAAGGTCATGGAGGCGATCGCCGCCGGCCAGTGCGACGTCGGTATCGTGAACACCTATTACTACGGGCGACTCATGAAGAAGCGCCCGGATCTCAAGCTCGCGCTCTTCTGGCCGAACCAGCAGGACCGCGGAGTGCACGTCAACGTCTCGGGTGCCGGCATCACCGCCCACGCCAAGCACAAGGCCGCGGCGATCAAGTTCCTCGAGTGGCTGTCGTCTGAAAAGGCGCAGAACCTCTTCGCCGACGAGAACCTCGAGTACCCGGCCAACCGCAAGGTCAAGCCGCATCCGAACGTGGCCGCCTGGGGCAGCTTCAAGCAGGACACGATCAACGTCTCCGAGGCCGGCCGGTTGCAGGTGCAGGCGGTGAAGCTCATGGATCGGGCGGGGTATAAATAGAGTTCCAAGTTCAAAGTTCAAAGTTTCAAGTTAAAACCCTGAACCCTGAACCCTGAACCCAATGAACACCACGGCTGTTTCGTCCGACGAAAGCGGTCCTGCTCGCGAAGCGGGCATCTCCGCTTGGCTCGACGTCGATGTGCGGCTGTGGCGCGTGGCGAGCTTTGCGGTCGCGGCCATGGTGGCGGCGCCGATCGTGGTCGTGGCGCTCGCCTGGTTTG
>Ga0154833_1059_pt1 | contig 32991 bp, 28 predicted proteins | sample Rifle2008BG16ft_FD_116137 | JGI IMG/M metagenome (GOLD analysis project Ga0154833, IMG submission 116137) | Candidatus Muproteobacteria bacterium RBG_16_65_34 | reverse complement strand
GGAGGGCGCTGAGCAGGAGCAGGGCGGTGAGCAGGGCGGTGAGGTGCCAGTGGCTTAGGGAAGCCGGCTGGCCCCGACCACGGCGGCTGCTGGGTACAAGGATAATATTCATGGCGGTTTAATTAAAGTTTTTTACCTTGTTTACGCCAAGTTCAAGTTACAGAGCCAGCGGCTTCTGCCCAACCGCCCTAACTAGACGGCCGGGACGGTACGTATGAACGTGATGGGCGCTTCGTCGTTCTCGTTGTAGGTAATCAACTCCCAAGCCTCGGTGTTCGCCACGAGTTTCTGCAACAGGCGGTTGTTCAGGGCATGCCCCGATTTATAGGCACTGAAGGCGCCGATCAGCGGATGCCCGAGCAGGTACAGATCGCCGATGGCGTCCAGCACCTTGTGCTTGACGAACTCGTCTTCGTAACGCAGTCCGTCGTCGTTCAGGATGCGGTAATCATCGAGCACGATGGCGTTGTCGAGCCCGCCACCGCGCGCGAGGCCCGCCGAGCGCAGCGCCTCGAGATCGCCCATGAAGCCGAAGGTGCGCGCACGGCTGATCTCCTTCACGAACGAGGTGGTGGAGAAATCCACGGCTGCGCGCTGGCGCGAATTGCGGAATGTCGGGTGGTTGAAGTCGATGTCGAAGGCGACCTTGAAACCCTCGAACGGCTCGAAGCAGGCCCACTTGTCGCCGTCCTCGATCGCGATCCGGCGCTTGATGCGAATAAAACGCTTGGGCGCGTTCTGCTCCGCGATGCCGGCGGACTGGATCAGGAACACAAACGGACCGGCGCTGCCGTCCATGATCGGCACTTCCGGGGCCGTGAGGTCGACATAGGCGTTGTCGATGCCCAGGCCCGCGAAGGCGGACATGAGATGCTCGACGGTGGAGACCCGTGCGCTACGGCTCTCGATTGTGGTGGAAAGACGCGTATCCGAGACGTTCTCCGGGCAGGCCCGAATCTCAATGGGCTCCGGCAGGTCGATCCGCCGGAAGATAATGCCCCGGTCGGCTGGCGCCGGTCGCAGCGTGAGGTATACCTTTTCGCCTGTATGAAGTCCGACGCCCGTGGCGCGGATGATATTCTTCAGGGTGCGTTGCTTGATCATTATATTTTTTGGAAACAGAATCCGTTCCGCGTGCGCGGAGAATTGTTTTCTCGTGAGCATAGCCCGACTCCCAGATGCCGCCCGCCGGGACTGGCCATCCTCTACTAATGGAATTTATGGACGTATTTAAGGATAAAACCTTAACCCTGTCCAGCAAGTTCATCATAAAAAACGTATCTTCGGGTGCATTTACCCGATAAGCGGTTAAAAAGCAGCGGCTTGGTTGCGTCAGTCCGCCTGCTTTCGCAGAAAGGCCGGGATATCCAGATACTCGACTGCCGCCTCGGAACGGGCACCGGCTTGCCGCTCGATGCGCCGGTTGCGGATCACGGTCGGCGTATCGAGATGTTCATAATCCGTTGTTCCGGTTCCGGTTTTTACCACTTTGTACGGCTGCTTGCGCTTGTCGTGCCCAAGCCCCGTGGCCACGATGGTCACCCGAAGCTCCTCGCGCATCTCGGGCTCGATCACGGTGCCGATCACGACCGTGGCGTCATCCGAGGCGAATTCCTTGACGGTATTGCCCACTTCCTCGAACTCGCCGATCGACATATCCAGACCCGCGGTGACGTTGACCAGGATGCCCCGCGCGCCGGAGATGTTGACGTCCTCGAGCAACGGGCTCGAGACCGCCGCCAGGGCCGCCTCGCGCGCGCGCGTCGGGCCCCGGGCCGTCGCCGAACCCATGATGGCCATACCCATCTCCGACATGACCGTGCGCACGTCGGCGAAATCGACATTAATAAGTCCCGGCCGTGTGATGAGCTCGGCGATCCCCTGCACGGCGTTTTGCAGCACCTCGTTCGCCTTGCTGAAGGCGTCCTTGAGCGTCACGTCCTTGCCGAGCACGGTGAGGAGCTTGTCGTTCGGGATCGTAATGATGGAGTCGACGTACTCCGCGAGATCCCTGATCCCCTGCTCCGCGATGCCCATGCGCTTGCGGCCCTCGAAGGGAAAGGGCTTCGTGACGACCGCGACGGTGAGGATCCCCATGTCCTTCGCCACCTGCGCCACCACGGGCGCCGCGCCGGTGCCGGTGCCGCCACCCATGCCGGCGGTGATGAACACCATATCGGCGCCGGCGAGCGCCTCGGCGAGGCGCTCGCGGTCCTCGACCGCCGCCTGGCGCCCGATATTGGGGTCGGCCCCGCAGCCCAGACCCTTTGTGAGGTTCGTCCCAAGCTGCAGGATGGTCTTCGCCTGCGATCGCCTGAGCGCCTGCGCGTCGGTGTTGGCGTTGATGAACTCCACCCCATCAATGTTGGCGACGACCATATGGTCGACGGCGTTGCCGCCGCCACCGCCTACACCGATGACCTTGATCACGGCCTGCTGACCGTAGGTATCCATAAGTTCAAACATTGTGCTGTCTCCTAGAGAAAGTTGGTGTTGCTGTTTGCATCGCTGCTTGTTACCCCCTCACCCTTGCCCGACCAAATCGGTGAACGTCTCCCTCCCCCTCTCCCATCCTCTCCCACAAGGGGAGAGGTGAGTCGGTAAACGTCCCCATTAAAAATTGCCCTGAAACCAGCTCTTCATCTTGTCGAACATGCCCCGCATCCCGGCGGCCGGCGCCACATGACTCACATACTGCTTGCCCTCGCGGCACCTGGCGCCGAACAGCACCAGCCCCACGCCGGTGGCGAAGATCGGGTTTTGCACCACACCCTTCAAGCCGCCGACGTACTGCGGCAGCCCCAAACGCACCGGCATGTGGAACACCTCCTCCGCCAGATCGACCATGCCCTCCATCTTGGCGCTGCCGCCGGTCAATACGATCCCCGAGCCGATCGTGTCCTCGAAACCGCTGCGTCGAAGCTCCGCCTGAACAAGTCCGTACAGCTCCTCGATCCTCGGTTCGATCACCTCGGCGAGCGTCTGGCGCGAGAGCTTCCTGGGCGGACGGTCGCCCACGCTCGACACCTCGATGGTCTCGTCGCGGTTCGCAAGCTGCGTCAGCGCGCAGCCGTATTTCTTCTTGATGTCCTCGGCATTCTGCGTCGGCGTGCGCAGCGCCACCGCGATGTCGTTCGTCACCTGATCGCCCGCGATCGGGATCACCGCGGTATGGCGGATCGCGCCTTCGGTGAACACCGAAATGTCGGTGGTGCCGCCGCCGATGTCGACCAGGCACACGCCCAACTCCTTCTCGTCCTCGGTGAGCGTGGATATGCTGGAGGCGAGCTGCTCCAGGATGATGTCATCCACCTCGAGCCCGCAGCGACGCACGCACTTGATGATGTTCTGCGCGGCGGAGACCGCGCCCGTGACGATGTGCACCTTGGCCTCGAGGCGCACACCGCTCATGCCGATCGGCTCGCGGATGCCTTCCTGCTTGTCGATGATGAATTCCTGCGGCAGGATGTGCAGCACCTTCTGATCCGTCGGAATCGCAAGCGCGCGTGCCGCCTCGATCACGCGCTCGACATCCCCGGGACCGACCTCCTTGTCCTTGATCGCCACGATCCCGTGTGAGTTGAAGCTCGAGATGTGCGAGCCGGCGATGCCGGCGTACACCGAGTGAATCTGGCAGCCGGCCATGAGCTCGGCCTCCTCGACCGCGCGCTGGATCGACTGCACCGTGGACTCGATATTGACCACCACCCCCTTTTTCATACCGCGCGAGGGGTGGTGCCCCACGCCGACGATCTCGACCTCGCCGGTGGGCGATATCTCACCCACGATCGCCAGCACCTTGGAGGTGCCGATATCGAGTCCCACGATCAGCTTCGCATCGTCTTTCTTCGCCATAGTCAGCCCCCTTTCATACCGGGTATCGGGCGTGCGTCGCGCCACTGCACGGCGAACCCGTTGGTGTACCGCAGATCTACCTGCTTCATGCGCTGCGCCTCGCGCGCAAATCCCCGGGCATAGGCGCGGGCGAAACGCTCGAGCTTGCGCTCCGGAACCTCGCGGTCGAGCACCAGCGTCAGACCCGTGTCGAGATCGAGGCGCCAGGAACGCCGCGGCGTCAATGTCAGGCGCTCGAGCTTGCGGCCCGACGCCGTCAGGATGCGGCCAAACGCCTCGAACCGCTCCCGCACCAGCGCCTGCGCGCCCTCCGGCCCATCGAGCCGCGGGAGATCCCGCGGCAGATCCGCGCCGCGCACGCGCACCACCCGATCCCCCTGATTCACCCAGGCGTCCTCGCCCCAGCGCGCGATGAGCCGCTGCTCGGTGAAACGGACGTCAAGGTCCTGCGGCCAGCGCCTGCGCACCGAGGCCGAGTACACCCACGGCAGCGATTCCACGGCGCGCCGCACGGCGGCGAGGTCCAGCAGCAGGATGTTGCCGCGCGCCACCTCCCGTACCGCCGCATCGAGCTCCGGCTGCGTCACGTGCCGGAACTCGCCCTCGAAACGGATCCGCTGCACCGCAAAACGCTCCGCACTCAGCAGCCAATCCAGGGCGAGCAGCGCGGCCGTGAGCGCCGCGAGCCCGAGAAACAGCGCGACCATCGGCCGGAACAGCGCCGCGGTCGGTGTTTGCGCCTGCTCAGCGTGCGCCGTGAAGGAAGCCCTACTCGCTTCGCTCGTTCGTCCTGTCATAAAAAAGAAGCCTCCAGGATGCGCACCACCAGTTCGTCGAAGTCGATGCCGGCCGCGCGCGCCGCCATCGGCACGAGGCTGTGGTCGGTCATGCCCGGCACCGTGTTCACCTCGAGCACATAGGCCGTGCCCGCCTCATCCACCAGAAAATCCACCCGCCCCCAGCCGGCGCAGCCGAGCGCATCGAAGGCCAGCCGCGCCAGGCGCCTGATCTCGGTCTCCTGCTCCGGCGCCAGTCCCGAGGGACAGAGGTAGCGCGTGTCGTCGCGCAGGTACTTGGCCTCGTAGTCGTAAAACGCCCGCGGCGTTTCGATGCGTATGAGCGGCAGTTCCTGGTGTTCCAGGATGGCGGCAGTGATCTCCTGGCCGCGGATGTAGCGCTCCGCGAGCACCGTTGAGTCGTACCGCGCCGCCTGCTCGAAGGCCGCGCGAAACTGCTCGCTCGAGGCCACCAGGGTGATGCCGAGGCTCGAACCCTCGCGCGAGGGTTTGATCACCACGGGGAACCCGAGCCACTTGCCGACGCCGGCGGGATCGGTGTCCGGGGCGAGCACATAGTATTCCGGCGTGCGGATGCCTACGGTCTGCCACAACTGCTTGCAGCGCAGCTTGTCCATCCCGAGCGCCGAGGCGAGCACCCCGCTGCCGGTGTAGGGCAGTCCCAGCACCTCGAGCGCCCCCTGGATCACGCCGTCTTCGCCCCCGCGCCCGTGCAGTGCGATGAACGCGCGATCGAACTTTCCGTCCTCCAGCCGGCGCAGCACATCGCGTCCGGCATCGATCCCGTGGGCGTCCACGCCCTTGCGTTTCAAGGCCGCAAGCACCGCGCTGCCGCTCTTGAGCGACACCTCGCGCTCGGCGGAGAGCCCACCCATCAACACCGCCACCTTGCCGAAATTTTCAGTTCCCATAAGAACACCTAAAGCAACCGCAGATGAACGCAGATACACGCAGATAAAAATCAACAGATCTTTTCATATTCATATCCGCGTTCATCTGCGTTCATCTGCGGTTTCAAGAATCATTTCTAATCCTTTTCACCGATTACCCGCACCTCTGGTTCCAGTTTGATGCCGTGCCGCTTCTCCACTTCCGCCTGCACGCGGGCGATCAAGCGCTCGATGTCCGCGGCGGTCGCGCCGCCGTTATTCACGATGAAGTTCGCGTGCAGCTCGGAGACGCAGGCGCGGCCGACGCACGCGCCCTTGAGGCCCGCGGTCTCGATCAGGCGCGCGGCGAAATCGCCCTGCGGGTTCTTGAACACCGAGCCCGCGTTGGGCAGTTGGGTCGGCTGGCTGGCACCGCGCCGGGCGAGCAGCGATTTAATAAGCGTCTTGCCGTGCGCCGCATCGCCCGCGCGCAGCCGGAAATGCCCGGCGACAAACCACTCGCCCGCCGGTCCGCTGAGCGCGCGGTAGCCGATCCGGTAGTCCGCGGGCGGGCGCACGCGCAGCGCGCCGCGATGGTCGATGGTTTCCACCGCCGCGACGATGTTCCAGGTCTCGCCGCCGAAGGCGCCGGCGTTCATCGCCAGCGCCCCGCCCACGGTGCCGGGGATGCCGGCGAGGAACTCGGCGCCGGTGAGTCCCTGGTCCACGCAGAAGCGCGCGACCTTGGCGCTCGCGACCCCGGCCTCGGCGCGCACGAGCGCCTCGCCGATGAGATCCAGTTTGCTCAACGCCCCGCTGGTCATGACCACCGTGCCGCGCACGCCGCCGTCGCGTACCAAAAGATTGCTCCCGAGTCCCACCCAGGCAAGCGGCTCCTGCGGTGGCAGGCTCGCTAAAAACGCCGCGAGGTCCTCAAGGTCGGCGGGGATATACAGCCGATCCGCCGGACCGCCCACGCGCCAACTCGTGTGCCGGCTCATGGGCTCGCTCCTTAATAGCTGTCCCCGCAGGCTCGGGGCCGCCGCCGGCATCATGGAGCCCCCCGCGAAAGCGCCTGCGGGAGACTCGCCGCGACGCGCCCGATGTCGCCTGCCCCGAGGGTGAGCAGCACGTCGTTTCCGCGCAGCAGCCCATCGAGCACCTGCGGCAGTTGATTCACCTCCGGCACGAATATGGGATCGACCTTGCCGCGGGCGCGGATGGCGCGGCAGAGCGCGCGCCCGTCGGCGCCACCGATGGGTTTCTCGCCCGCGGCGTACACCTCCGTCACCAGCACGATTTCGAGCTCGGACAGCACGGCGCTGAAGTCATCGAGCAGATCGTGCGTGCGCGTGTAGCGGTGCGGCTGGAACACGACGACCAGGCGCCGCTGCGGCCAACCGCGGCGCGCCGCCTCCACCGTGGCCGCGATCTCGCGCGGGTGATGGCCGTAATCGTCCACCAGGATCACGTCGCCGCCGGCGCGCGCGATCGTCCCGTTGACCTGGAACCGCCGGCCGATGCCGGAGAAGGCGGCGAGTGCCCTGGCGATCGCGTCCTTGCCCACGCCGAGCTCGTTGGCAACCGCGATCGCCGCGAGCGCATTGAGCACGTTGTGCCGGCCCGGCTGGTTGAGCGTGACCGCGAGCCAGCCGGCCTCGCCTTTCATCGAAACCGCGAAATGCATCTTGAGGCCGTCGGCGCGGATGTCGGTCGCGCGCACATCGGCCTCGGGGCTCTCGCCGTAGGTGAGCATCGGCTTGTGCACCGCCGGCAAAATCTCGCGCACCACCGGGTCGTCGAGACACAGCACCGCGAGTCCGTAGAACGGCAGGTGGTGCAGGAACTCGACGAATGCCTGCTTGAGCCGCCCGAAGTCGCCACCATAGGTGCTCATATGGTCGGCGTCGATATTGGTCACCACCGCCATGAACGGCTGCAGCGACAGGAACGACGCATCGCTCTCATCGGCCTCGGCCACGAGATATGCGCCGCGCCCGAGGCGCGCGTTGGCCCCGGCGCTGTTCAACCGCCCGCCGATCACGAAGGTCGGATCGAGCCCGCCCTCGGCGAGGCAACTGGCCGCGAGGCTCGTGGTCGTCGTCTTGCCGTGCGTGCCGGCGATGGCGATCCCGCGCTGCAAGCGCATCAGTTCGCCCAGCATCTCGGCGCGCGGGATCACCGGGATCTTGGCCGCGTGCGCCGCCGCCACCTCCGGATTGGCCTCGGCCACCGCCGAGGACACCACGACCACCTCCGCGCCCGCGACCCACCGAGCGTCGTGTCCGATATGAATCCGCGCGCCGAGCGATTCCAGGCGTTTCGTATTGGCCGACTCGCGCACATCGGAGCCGGAGACCTCGAACTCGAGGTTCGCGAGCACCTCGGCGATCCCGCACATGCCGGCCCCGCCGATCCCGACGAAATGCACGCGCCGTACCCGATCACGCATGGATGGCCTCCAGACATTCGCGCGCCACGACCTCGTCGGCATCGGCGATGGCACAACCGCGCGCGGCCTGCGCCATTCGAAGAATCACCTCGCGGTTGGCCGCGAGGTCGGCGAGCAATGCGCGCACGCGCGCGGCGCTGAATTCGGTCTGCGGCAGCAGCGTCGCCGCCGCGCGCCCGGCCAGGTACTGCGCGTTCGCCGTCTGATGGTCGTCCGCCGCATGCGGATACGGCACGAGGATCGAAGCCGCGCCCGCGGCCGCCAGCTCGGCGATGGTCATGGCGCCGGCACGGCACAGCACCACGTCGGCCCAAGCGTAGGCCGCGGCCATGTCATCGATGAACTCACTCACGCGGACTCGTGACTCATGATTCATGATTCGTGATTCGTATTGCTGTTGAACGGTGGTGAGATTGTCGCGCCCGCACTGATGCCAGACCTCCGGCCGCTCCGACTCGGGCATGCTCCGGATCGCTTCCGGCATCACCTCGTTAAACACCGTCGCACCCTGGCTGCCGCCGACGATGAGCAGGCGCAACCGCCCGCGGCGGTTCGCGAGCCGCTCGCCCGGCGCCGGCAACTGCGCGATCTCGCGCCGCACCGGGTTGCCCACGTGGTAGGCCTTGGCGAGCCCGCCGAACGCGGCCGGGAAGGCGCACAGCACGCGGTCGGCGAGACGCGCGAGCAGGCGATTGGTGAAACCGGGAATGGCGTTTTGCTCGTGCACCACGAGCGGAATGCCGAGCAGGCTCGCCATCATGCCGCCCGGACCGGCGGCGAAACCACCCATCGCGAGCACCGCGTCCGGCCGGCGCCGGCGCAGGATGCGAAACGCCTGCAGCATCGCGACGTTCAGCCGCAACGGCAGCAGCAGCCAGCGCAACACGCCGCCGCCGCGCAGGCCGCGGATCTGGATGTACTCGATCTCGATCCCGGCGGGCGGCACCACGCGCGCCTCGATGCCCTCGCGCGTGCCGAGCCACACGACGTTCACGCTCTGCTCGCGCAGCCGGCGCGCCACGGCCAGGCCCGGGAACACGTGCCCGCCCGTGCCGCCGGCCATGATGAGCACGCTTCGACCCGGATCCGGGCGCGCACCGTGGCGCGTCATGCGTCCCCCCACGCGCGCGGGCGCGACTCGCGTTCGATGCGCGCCAGCAGCCCCACGGCCGCGCAGCTCGCCAGCATGCTCGAGCCGCCGTAGCTCATCAGCGGCAGCGTCAACCCCTTGGTCGGCAGCAGCCCCATGTTCACGCCCATGTTGATCATCGCCTGCACGCCGATCAGGAATCCCAGGCCCTGCGCGAGGCGCGCGCCGTAGAGGCTGCCCGCGCGCTCGGCCTGGCGCGCGATGGCGAAGGCACGCGCGATGAGCACGCCGAAGAGCGCGATCACGCCGAGCACCCCGACCAGCCCGAGCTCCTCGGCGATCACCGCGAACAGGAAATCGGTGTGCGCCGCCGGGAGGTAAAACAGCTTCTGCACGCTCGCGCCCAGGCCCACGCCCAGCCACTCGCCGCGCCCGAAGGCGATCAGCGCCTGCGTGAGCTGAAAGCCGCTCCCGAACGGATCGGCCCACGGGTCGAGGAAGCTCGTCACGCGCCCCATGCGGTAGGGCGAGATCACGGTGAGCAACACCATGCCGCCGAGGCCGGCGACGGCGACGAGCGCGAAGTGCCAGAAGCGCACGCCGCCCAGGAACAGCATCGCGAACACCGTAAGGCAAATCACGACCACGGTGCCGAGATCGGGCTCCATGAGCAGCAGCATGCCGATCACCGCCACGACGAGACTCATCATCACGATGCCCTGGGTGAAGTTCCTGAGCGCCTCCTGCTTGCGCACCAGATAACCCGCGACGTACACCACCATAAAGAGCTTCGTGAGCTCCGAGGGCTGAAGGGTGACGAACCCGAGCCGGATCCAGCGCGCGCTGCCGTTCACGTGACGGCCCACCCCGGGCAGAAGCACCGCCACGAGCAACCCGATCCCGAGGAGCAGCAGCAGCGGTCCGCCCCGCTCCCACCAGCGCACGCGGCTGTGCATGACCAGCGCCATGACCGCCAGCCCGAGCACCACATAGGCCGTGTGGCGGATCAGGAAATAGGCGCTCGCCCCGTGGGTGTGCGCGCCGTAGGCGACCGAGGCCGAGTGCACCATCACGGTCCCAAGCGCGAGCAGCGCGCCCGCGCTCCCGAGCAGCCACGCATCCCAGGCGGCACGCGGCCGGCCGGCGGCGCGCGCCGGGGCATCCAGGACCGCAGCCGCCGTCATCCCAACACCTCGCGCAGCGCCTCGCGGAAGACTTCGCCGCGGTGCTCGTAGTTGCGGAACATGTCGAAGCTGGCGCACGCGGGCGAGAGCAGCACCGCATCGCCCGGCCGCGCCAGCGCGCGCGCCGTCTCTACGGCCGCGCGCATGTCCTGTGCGCGATGCACCGGCACGGCGTCGCCGAGCGCGCGCGCGATGAGCGGGGCGTCGCGCCCGATGAGCACCACGGCGCGCGCGCGGCGCGCCACCACCGGCCGCAATTCGTCGAAGTCCTGGCCCTTGCCGTCGCCGCCGGCGATGAGAATCGCGGGCGCGGTCATGCCGTTCAACGCCGCCGCGGTCGCGCCGACGTTCGTGCCCTTGGAGTCGTCGTACCAGCGCACGCCGTCGCGCTCGGCCACCAGCTCGGTACGGTGCCTGAGCCCCGTGAATTTCCGCGCCGCCTCACGCTGTGCCTCGGGGGCAACGCCGACCATCTCGGTGAGCGCCATCGCGGCAAGCACGTTTGCGAGGTTGTGCCGCCCGGCAAGCGCCACCTCGGCCGCGGGCATGAGGGGTTGCGCGCCCTTCACAAGCCACTCCGCGCCCGCGTGGGTCGCGAGCCCGTAATCCCCGGCGCTCGCGGGCGGATTCAGGCTGAAGCGGATGACCCGCCGATTGGGCCGCACCATGGCCATCACCAGGGGGTCGTCGGCGTTGAGCACCATCGCGCCGTCGCCGCGGAAGACATGCGCCTTGGCCTGCGCGTATTCCTGGATGTCGCGGTAGCGGTCCATGTGATCCGGCGTGAGGTTGAGCACCGTCGCGACGCGCGCGTTCAGACTGTGCGTGGTCTCGAGCTGAAAACTCGAGAGTTCGAGCACATAGACATCGGAGGTATCGTCCTCGAGCAGCGCGAGCGCCGGCAGGCCGATGTTGCCGCCGACCGCAGTCTTCAGGCCCGCCGTGCGGCACATCGCGCCCGCCAGAGCGGTCACCGTGCTCTTGCCGTTCGCGCCGGTCACGGCGATCACCGGCGCCCTGGCCGCGGTCGCGAACAGCTCGATGTCGCCGATCGCCTGGTGGCCCGCGGCGATGGCGCGTGCGATCTCGGGTTCCTTGACCGACACGCCGGGGCTCACCACGAGCAATCCCGGATCGACGAACAACGCCGGCACGAAGCCTCCGGTATGCACCGCGACTTGCGGATAATCGCGGCGCAGGGCCTCGAGCTTGGGCGGCTGCGCGCGCGTGTCCATGACGGTCACCTCGTAGCCACGCGCGGTGAGATAGCGCACGCACGAAAGCCCGGTGAGCCCGAGGCCCACGACGAGCGCGCGTTTCGTTTCCGTCTTTGCCATCGCCAATGCCATGGTCTCAGGAAATATCTGAATAATACTGTTCGCCGCAGAGACGCAGAGGACGCAGAGTTTTTTTCTGTTCGATCGTCATCGAGTTTTCTCTGCGAGCTCTGCGACTCCGCGGCAAGAATTCATATAAATAAAACTTCCTCATCGTATCTTCAACGTCGCCAAGCCGATCAACACCAGGATCAGGCTGATAATCCAGAAACGAACAATCACCCGCGGCTCGGGCCAGCCCTTCAATTCGAAGTGGTGGTGCAGCGGCGCCATGCGAAAGATCCGTTTGCCGGTGAGCTTGAACGAGGCCACCTGCAGCATCACCGACACCGTCTCCATCACGAACACCCCGCCCATGACGAACAGCACGATCTCCTGGCGCACCGCGACCGCCACCACGCCGAGCGCCGCGCCGAGCGCGAGCGCCCCGATGTCGCCCATGAACACCATGGCCGGATAGGTGTTGAACCACAGAAACCCGAGGCCCGCGCCCACGATCGCGGCGCAGAACACCAGCATCTCGCCCACGCCGGCAAGATGCGGAAAGCCCAGATAGACGGAGAAATTCGCATGTCCCATGACGTAGGCGAAGATCCCGAGCGCGCCGGCGACCATCACGGTGGGCATGATGGCGAGCCCATCCAGGCCGTCGGTCAAGTTCACGGCGTTGCTTGAGCCCACGATCACGAAGTACGCGAGCAGCACGAACGCGGGTCCGAGATCGATGACGAGGCTCTTGAACACCGGCACGATGAGCGCGGTCTCGGCCGGGCTCTTGGCGCCCGCGTACAGAAACAGCGCCACCGCCAGCGCCGCCACCGACTGCCAGAAGTATTTTTGCCCGGCGCCGATGCCGCGCGGGTCCTTGTTCACAATCTTCTTCCAGTCGTCCACCCAGCCGATGACGCCGAAGGCGGCCGTCGTGAAGAGCGCGACCCAGACGTAGCGGTTGGTGAGGTCGGACCAGAGCAAGGTCGAGGCGAACACGGCAACGAGGATCAGCGCCCCGCCCATCGTGGGCGTGCCGGCCTTCGTGAAATGGGTCTTCGGCCCGTCGTCGCGCACCGTCTGGCCGAACTTGGCGGCGGTGAGCTTGCGGATCATCCCGGGCCCGATCCAGAAGCTGATCGCAAGCGCCGTGAGCACCCCGAGGATGCCGCGCAGCGTGAGGTAATGAAACACGTTGAAGAACGAGTAGCTGCGCGTGAGTTCTTCGAACAGGTGGTAAAGCACTTAGTTCTCCTCCGCGGCGGCCTGGTCGGCTTTGGCGCGCACGATGCCCGTGACGACACGTTCCAGGTGCATCACGCGCGAGCCCTTGATGAGCAGCGTCATGTCGCCGTGCATCACATCCTGGAGCGCCTCGATGAGCGCCTCGTGCGAATCGAAGTGGCGCCCGCCCCGGCCGAAGCGCTCGACCGCAAGCCGCGCCAGTTCGCCGATGGCGTAGAGACGCTTCAGGTCGAGGCGGCGCGCGAGCTCGCCCACGCGCCGGTGGATGTCCTCGGCCGCGGGCCCGAGCTCGGCCATGTCGCCCAGCACCAGCACGCGCTCGCCGGGGAACTCGCGCAGCGCCTCGAGGCCCGCGGCGAGCGAGGCCGGGTTGGCGTTATAGGTGTCGTCGAGGACGCGCGCGCCACTGATCCCCTCCTTCAACTCGAGGCGGCCGGCGGCGGGCTTCACCCGCTCGAGCGCGCGCTGGACATCTGGCAACGAGGCCCCGGCCTCGAGCGCGGCGGCGCTCGCCGCCGCCGCGTTCAGGGCGTTGTGCCTTCCGAGCAATGACAGTCGCATTTCGATTTCCCCCTGGGTGGTTTTGAGGCGTATCCGGCTTCCCGCGGCGCCGAGCGTGTACTCCGCGCGCACGTCCGCGGGCGGCGCAAACCCGAAGGTAAGGCAGCGGTGCGGTGCGGCGAGACTTTTCCATAGCGCGCAGTGCGGGTCGTCGGCGTTGAGGATCGCGACGCCGTCCTCGGCCAGCCCGGCGAAGATCTCGCCCTTGGCGCGCGCGACATCCTCCACGGTGCCCACGCCGGCGAGGTGCGCCTCGGCGGCGTTGGTGATGAGCGCGATCGTCGGGCGCGTCAGGCGCGAGAGATACTCGATCTCGCCTTTGTGGTTCATGCCCATCTCGATCACGGCGTATTTGTCCTTCGCGCGCAGGCACGTGAGCGTAAGCGGTACGCCGATGTCGTTGTTGAGGTTGCCCCGCGTCACGCAGCCGGGCCCGGCCTGCGCCATGATCGCGCCGATCATCTCCTTGACCGTGGTCTTGCCGTTGCTGCCGGTCACCGCGATTACCGGAATCGCGAACTGACAGCGCCAGAAGGCCGCGAGATCTCCGAGCGCGCGGCGCGTGTCGGCCACGCGCACATACGGCAGTGTCGTCTCGACGGCGCGGCCCAAAACCGCGCCGGCCGCGCCCGCGGCGATCGCCTCGGACAGGAAGCTGTGGCCGTCGTGATGGGGCCCGGTGATCGCCACAAAAAGCTCCCCGGCCTTGAGCGCGCGCGTGTCGGTGGACACGCCGGTGAACACGGCGTCGGCGCCCACGAGCGGCGCCTTGAGCACATCGGCCAGGATTGCGAGCGACATCACGCGGCTGCCTCCAGGATTTCCTGCACGGTCGCGCGATCGCTGTAGGGGCGGCGCTCATCGCCCACCTGCTGATAGTCCTCATGCCCCTTGCCGGCCACGAGCACGATGTCCTCGGGGCCGGCCGCGGCGATCGCCTGCGCGATCGCCGCGCGCCGGTCGCGCTCGACGCGCGGCGCGGTCTTCATCCCGGCGCGGATCTCCTCGACGATGCGCTCGGGCGCTTCGTGGCGCGGATTGTCGTCGGTGAGCACCACCGCATCCGCCAGGCGCTCGGCGATTTCCCCCATCAGCGGGCGCTTGCCGCGGTCGCGGTCGCCGCCGCAGCCGAAGACGCACCAGAGCCTGCGCGGCGCATGCTCGCGCAGCGCGGCGAGAATTTTTTCGAGCGCATCGGGCGTGTGCGCATAGTCGACGATCACGAGCGGCCGGCCCGTGGCCCCGCCGAAGCGCTCGGCGCGTCCGGCCACGGGGCGCGCCCGGGAAAGCCGCACCGCGGCCTCCTCGAGATCCATCCCGAGCACGAGCAGCGTGGCGAGCACGGCCAGGAGGTTATAGGCGTTGAAGCGCCCGAACAGCGGGCTTTTCAGCTCGATCGTGCCGGTGGGAGTGCGCACGCGCAGCGTGAGCCCGGCGTGCGAGGGCCGCAGCTCGAGGGCGCGCACATCGCCCTGATTCAGCCCATAGCTCAGCGTGGCGACACGCCCGCGCATCTGCGCCAGCAGTGCGCGGCCGAACTCGTCGTCGGCGTTGATCACGGCCTGCTTCAGCGTCGGCCATTCGAACAGCCCGGCCTTGGCCGCGCCGTAGGTCGCCATGTCGCCGTGGTAATCGAGATGGTCGCGCGTGAGGTTCGTGAACACCGCCACGCTGAACGCCACGCCGTTCACGCGCCCTTGATCGAGTGCGTGCGAGGATACCTCCATCGCCGCATACGCGGCGCCGTGCGCGCGAAACTCGGCGAGCAGGCGGTGCACGCTGAGCGCATCGGGTGTCGTGTGGAGCGAGGCGTCGAGCGCTTCGGGGAAGCCGTAGCCCAGGGTACCGATAATGGCGCAACGGCGCGCGCCGCCTTCTCCCATCGAATTGCCCTCACCCCGTCCCTCTCCCGGAGGGAGAGGGGGAGTCGGTTCGCTGACGCGACTCGTGGCCGGGACTTTCCCCCTCTCCCCATCCCTCTCCCGCGGGGGGAGAGGGGGAGTCGGTTCGCTGACGCGACTCGTGGCCGGGACTTTCCCCCTCTCCCCATCCCTCTCCCGCAGGGGGAGAGGGGGGGTCGGTTCGCTGACGCGGCTCATATTCATGGCCTGCGCCAGAAGCTGCGTACAGGTCGTCTTGCCGTTGGTGCCGGTGACACCGATCACCAAGAGCGCGCGCGAGGGCGCGCCGAAGAAGCGGTCGGCGATCACGCCTACGGCGCGGCGCAGATCGGCGACGGCGAAGGCCGGTACCGGCGCCTCGCGCAGGGCAAAACCCTCGCCCGCTTCATACACCACCGCGGCGGCGCCCGAGGCGATGGCATCGCCGATGAACGCGCGCCCGTCCGCGACCATGCCGGGCAGCGCGAGAAAGAGATCCCCCGCGCCGACGCGGCGGCTGTCGAGCGCGAGACCCTGCACCGCGCGGTCCTGCTCCGCTGGAACCTCGGCGATCCCTTCGAGCAGCGTGCGCAGGCGCGCGGTCGGCACGACGCGGGTCATCCTGCGCCTCCCGCGGTTTTCACGGTCAGGATCGGGCGCGGTTCCGCGCGTGGGGCGTCGGGCGGGATGTCGAGGAGACGAAGCGCGCCGGCCATCACGTGCGCGAACACCGGCGCGGCCACCTCGCCGCCGAAATACCCGCCGGCGCGCGGCTCATCCAGCAACACCACCATCACCAGCCGCGGATGCGAGGCCGGCGCGAAACCGGCGAACCAGGCGAGATAGCGCTCCTCGCTGTAGCCCTGCTCGGTGAGCTTGCGCGCCGTGCCGGTCTTGCCGGCCACGCGGTAGTCCGCCACGCGCGCAAGCCGCCCCGTACCCCGGCCGTCGACGACGAGCTCGAGCATGGCGCGCAGCTCGCGCGCCGTCGCCGCGGACAGCACGCGCGTCCCGGTGACCGGCGCCTCACGCTTGAGCACCGTGAGCGGCAGCGCCGCGCCCTCGTTCGCGAGCACCGCATAGGCACGCGCGATCTGCAAGGGCGTCACCGAGATGCCATAGCCGTAGGCGATGCTCGCCTGATCCACCGCCACCCAACTCGACGGCGGGTTGAGCAACCCGGCGGACTCGCCCGGCAGCCGCACCCCGGTGGTCTCGCCGAAGCCGGCGCGCCGCAGCATCTCCCACAGCGCCGTCTTGTTCAGCGCGAGCGCGATCTTGGTGGCGCCGACGTTGCTCGATTTCTCGATCACACCGGCCACGGTGAGCGCGCCGTAGTTGTGTGCGTCGTGGATCGTCTTGTTGCCGACCTGAACCAGGCCGGGCGCGGTGTCGATCACGCTGCGCGGCGAAAATTTTCCACTCTCGAGCGCCGCCGCGATGGTGAAGGGCTTCAGGGTCGAGCCCGGCTCGTAGACATCGGTGATCGCGCGGTTGCGGAATACCTGGCTCCTCAAGCTGCCGCGGTTGTTGGGATTGAAATCCGGCTCGTTCACCAGCGCCAGCACCTCGCCGCTACGCGCATCGAGCACGACCGCCGAACCCGCGCGCGCGCGGTGCGTCTCGACCGCGGCGCGCAACTCGCGATAGGCGAGATACTGGATGCGCCGATCGAGACTCACGACGAGATCCTTGCCCGGTGTGGGGAGCGTGAGGCTCTCGACCATCTCCACCGCATTGCCCTGCAGGTCCTTGAGCACACGCTTGGCTCCGGGAACGGCGCGCAGCCAGGCGTCGTAGGCGAGCTCGATGCCCTCCTGCCCCTGGTCGTCCACGTTGGTGAAGCCGAGCACGTGCCCGGCGACCGGGCCCAGGGGGTAATAGCGGCGGTACTCGCGCAGCAGCGATACGCCGGGGATCCCGAGCGCCGCGACGCGCTCGGCGACCTCCGGCGTCACGTGCCGCCGGAGATACACGAACTCGCGCTCACCGCTGCGCGCGAGAAGTTGGGCGATCTCCTTCGCGCTTAACTCAAGCAGCGCGGCGAGCGCGGGCCAGCGCTCGCGCGATTCGGCGAGTGTGGCCGGATGCGCCCACACCGAATCCACCGGCGTGCTCACCGCCAGCGGCGCGCCGTTGCGGTCGAGGATCATGCCGCGGTGCGAGTTGTCCTTGACCACGCGCGAATGGCGGGCGTTGCCCTGACTCTGGAGGTAATCGGCGTTCAGCACCTGAAGATACACCGCGCGCGCCGCAAGCCCGACGAGGCCCGCGAACAGCAGCGCCGCCACGAGCATACGGCGGACGGGGAAGCCGCTGGTGCGCGCGTTCCGGCTCATGGCCCGCCCTCGCCTTCCAGGCGGACCATGCGGATCTGATCGGGATGCGGCATGTCCATGGTAAGGCGCGCGCGCGCCACCGCGTCGATGCGCCGGTGCTGCGACCACGTGGCCTCCTCGAGCAACAACTGGCCCCATTCGGTGTTAAGCGCGTCGCGCTCGGCCTGGAGCGCCTGAAGCCGCGCGAACGACGCCCGCGACTCGTGCCTGAGCTCCACCACCGCGATGGCCGAGGCGAGCAGCAGGGCGAAGAACACCAGCAGGCGGCTACGCATGAGGCCCCCCGGTTTCGGCATCGGTACGCTCGGCGGCGCGCAGCACGGCCGAGCGGGCGCGCGGGTTGTCGCGCTCCTCCTGTGCGCCCGGACGCACCGGCTTGCCGAGCAGCCTGAGCCGCGGGGCGAATGCCGCGGGCGCAAACGGCAGGTCCGGCGGAGTTTCCCCGCCCTTTGCCTCGGCGCGCATGAACCGCTTGACCAGGCGGTCCTCCAACGAATGAAAGCTGATCGCGACGAGTCGCCCGCGCGGCGCCAGCGTGCGCACCGCCTGGGGGAGCGCCCGCTCGAGTTCCTCTAGCTCGCGGTTCACAAAGATGCGGATCGCCTGGAAGGTACGCGTGGCCGGGTCCTTGCCGCGCTCGCGTGTGGGCACGGCGCGGCGCACGATGTCGGCAAGCTGGAAGGTGGTCTCGATCGGGTGCTCGGCGCGCGCGCGCACGATCGTGCGCGCGACGCGCCGGGCGAAACGCTCTTCGCCGTATTCGCGGATAACCCGCTCGAGCTCGGGCTCCGGCGCGCGGTTGAGCCACGCCGCGGCCGACTCGCCCGTCTCCGGATCCATGCGCATGTCGAGCGGCCCGTCCTGACGAAAACTGAATCCGCGGCGCGGGTCGTCGAGCTGGGGCGAGGACACTCCGAGGTCGAACAGAATGCCGTCGACGCGCCCAGTCAGCCCGCGGCCGTCGATCATCTCACCCAGCATCGAGAACGAACCTTTGGTAATCGAAAACCGCGCATCTCCGGCAAACTCCATGCGCGCCGCCGCGCAGGCCTGCGGATCGCGATCCAGCGCGAGCACCCGGCCTTGGGCGGACAACCGGGTCAAGATTCCCCGCGCGTGGCCGCCGCGCCCGTAGGTGGCATCGACATAGACCCCGTCGGGGCGCACATCGAGCGCCTGCAACGCCTCCTCGAGCAGCACCGGGACATGTTGTTCCTCCTCCACGCGCAACCTAAAGCGAGAGCGACTCCAACTCCGAAGGCGGTTTGCCCTCGTCCGCACCGCCCTCGGCGAGCCATTCCGCACGGCGCACATTCCACGCCTGTGCGTCCCAAATCTCGAACTTGTTGCCCTGTCCGATCAGCATCACGTCCTTGTTGAGACCCGCGAACTCGCGCAGCGGTGGCGGCAGCAGGATGCGGCCGGCGCCGTCGAGATCGCATTCCGTGGCATGACCGATGAGCAGGCGCTGCAACCGGCGCGCCTGTTTGTTAAGGCTGGGCAGTTTCACGAGCTTGCGTTCGATCTCCTCCCAGTCGGGCAGCGGATAGAGCAAAAGACAGTGATCGCGGTCGACTGTCATCACCATCTGCCCGTTGCAATTGCGCGCAATCTCCTCCCGATAACGCGTCGGGATGGCCAGTCGCCCTTTGCTGTCGAGACTCAGATCGTTGACACCGCGAAACATTTTTCCCCGCTTTTCCCCGCCTTATTCCACAAATTTCCACAATTTCCCACTTACGCACACTATAGATAGCGAAACCAAAGGGTGTCAAGAGGAAGTTTAGTGCCAAAGGAAATTTCTCCTTTGCGCGACAGGGAGTTAGCGACGGCGAGACTGCGGGAGTCCGGCTAAACGACTCGGGGCTCGTGCGGATGCGATACTGCACTTAACTTCGTAGTGAAAACTATACTTCAAACACGTTTTAAAACAGTAATCTAAACAGACTAATTAACGTGAAAATAAAAAATGGAGTCAGCCGTTAAGCCGGGTTCTGTCGTGGACAGCCATTCATCTAGGACGCACGTCGCCGCGCGCCTCAAGCGGCCTACCCGGGAACGGTGCGGGCCGCACCATCGTTCCCCTATTTGGCCTTGCTCCAGGTGGGGTTTGCCGTGCCACGGGTGTTGCCACCCGCGCGGTGCGCTCTTACCGCACCATTTCACCCTTACCTGATCCGGTTGCCCGGCCATCGGCGGTGTATTTTCTGTGGCACTTTCCGTAGGCTCGCGCCTCCCAGGCGTTACCTGGCACCTTGCCCTATGGAGCCCGGACTTTCCTCCCCGCCACTAAATCGGCCCCGAAACACCGAGTAATTGAACTTTAAAACTCGCCGGTCTGCGGAAATCAGCGTACCGGCAAGGGTCGATTTAGTGGCGGGGCGGCTGTCTGGCTGACTCCGTTTACGATTATACCGCAACATGTAACCCTTATGTCCGCGCGAAGTCTGTCTTTTTGAGTCCAAGGACCAACGTCGCCCGGCTGCGGACGTACTAAGCAGCTTAACTATAATTAAGCTTATGGCGAGGGGGCGCCTTTATCGCCCCATCCCCTCCCGAGGCAAAGGCCCGGTCCTGCGCGACCGCCGATCGCCGCCTCTCCAGGAAGCGCCGCCCGCGGCGGCGAGGACACAAGCATGAAACACCCGTCTGTTGCGGCGCAGAACACCACGATCAGGTCCGCAAGCATGTTCATCCTGCTGACCCTGGGACTGGCGCTCGCGCCGGACGCCGGGGCGGCGCGTTGCCTCTACGTCTCCTCGTACCATTTGGGCTACGAGTGGAACGACGGCATCGAGCGCGGCCTGGATCCGATTCTGCGGGGCAAGTGCGAGCTCAAGAAATTCTACATGGACGGCAAGCGCCGTCTCGAACCCGAGTTCGCGCAGCAAAAAGCGCTCGAGGCCAAGGCGTTGATCGAATCCTGGAAACCGGATGTCGTGATCGCCGCCGACGACAGCGCCTCGAAATATCTCATCATGCCCTACTTCAAGAACGCCGCCGTGCCGGTGGTGTTCTGCGGGCTCAACTGGACCGCGGAGCCCTATGGATACCCGTACGACAACGCCACCGGCATGATCGAAGTCGGTCCCATCGAGCCACTCGCGCGCGAGGTCAAGCAGACGGTGCGCAACGCCCGCCACGGCGTATTCCTTTCGGTCGACGAGATGACCCAGTACAAGGAATTCGCCATGAACCAGAAGGTCTACGGGCAGCTCGGCATCCGCATGACCCACGTGCCGGTCACCACCATGGCCGCGTGGGAGGAGGCCTATATCGCGGCGCAGAACGACGCCGACTTCATCGTCGTCGCGAACAACGCCGGCATCGGCGATTGGGACAAGCAGCGCGCCGCGCAGATCGTGCACACGCACTCGCGCAAGTTCACCGTCAGCTACCTCGAGTGGCTGGCGCCCTACAGCATGCTCACGATGGCCAAGATCGCCGACGAGCAGGGCGAGTGGGCGGCCAAGGTCGCGGTCATCATCCTGAACGGCGCCAAGCCGCGCGACATTCCCATCGTGGCGAACCGGCGTTGGAACATGTATGTGAACCCGCCGCTGCTCGCGAAGGCGCGCATCCGTCTGTCCCAGGACATCCTGCACAAAGCCGTCAAGGTCGGGGGCTGAGCGCGGTGCGGTTGCCGCTCAGACTCAATCCGGCCCTGGCGCTGATGGCGCTCGGGCTCGTCTTCACCGCGATCCTCGTCAACATCGCCTGGAACGAGGCCCTGGAGAACGAGGAAAGGGAGTTCGCCGCCGACGCCGACGGCGTGCGCGACAACCTCTTCCAGCGCGTCGGTGCGGCCGAAGAGGTCATCACCAGTCTCGTCACCCTCGTCAACTCCACCCCGCGCGTGGACGGCGACCAGTTCCGGCTCTTCTCCGAGGAAGCGATGGGCCGCCATCGCTTCCTCGTCGCCACCGGCTACCTGCCGCTCGTTACGGACGCCGACCGTCGCGAGTTCGAGCGCGTCAAGCGCCAGGCCGGCTTCCCCACCTTCTCCATTACGCACTGGCAGCAGGGCCGGTTCCGCGCAAGCCCCTGGTACGAGCGCCACTTCCCGCTGCTCTATCTCGAACCGTTCGAACCGGCGAGCGCGGCGATGATCGGTTTCGACTTTCTGTCGGATGCGGTCTTCGCGCAGGCGATACAGCTTGCCATCGACAGCGCCGCCGAGGTTCCGGCCCCGCCCGGCGCGATGGATCGGGGCTTCACGGGCTACTGGCTTTTCAAGCCTGTCTACGCCGGCAAGAGCGTGCCGGGGAGCGCCGAGGAACGTCGCCGCGCCGTGAACAGCATCATCGCCCTCAAGATCGATGCCGCGAAGCTGCTCGATGAGTCGGTGAGCGCCGGCGCCCTCTCCGTTCGCCTGGACATCGAACCGCTTGCGACCGCGGCCGCAACCAGCGCCCCGCCGATCCACGCCGAGCGGGCGCGGCCGACGCCAAACCCTACCCGGTCCCTGACCGAGCTTGCGAAGAGCTACCACATCCGCCTCCCGGGACAGAGCGTGCGCCTCGAGGTCCGCTCCATCGTCGCCTGGGGCGATATCGACTACAAGGTGATCGCGATCGTGCTCATCGCCGGCCTCATGGTGAGTGCGCTGCTCTACATCTCGGGCCACAACATCTATCTGCGCGCACGCGAGCTGCAGCTGCGCAACATCGAGATCGAGCACCAGGTGGCGCTGAAGACCGCGGAGCTCGCGCAGGAGAAGGAGCGCGCGCAGGTGACGCTCGAGTCCATCGGCGACGCCGTGATCGCCACGGACGCCAAGGGCGACATCCAGTACCTCAACCCGGTCGCCGAGCGGCTCACCGGTTGGACCGAGGCCGAGGCGCGCGGCCGGCCGCTGCTCGAGGTCTTCCGCATCTTGACGGAAGCCGCGCGCGCGCCCGGCGAAAATCCGGTCACGCTGTGCCTCACCGAAAAACGCGTGACCCGGACCGTCTCGGAGCACGTCCTCGTGGCGCGCGACGGCGCGGAGATCGCGATCGACCACTCCGCCGCCCCCATCCGCAACCACGACGGCAGCACTCTCGGCGCGGTGCTCGTGTTCCACGACGTCAGCCGCACACGGCGCATGTCGCAGGAGATGTCCTACCAGGCGGCGCACGACCCGCTCACCGGACTCAAGAACCGGCGCGTCTTCGAGCAGCGGCTCGCCGCGCTGCTCGAAGACGCGCAGGCGGGGCGCACCGAGCACGCCCTGCTCTACCTCGACCTCGACCAGTTCAAGATCGTCAACGACACCTGCGGCCATATCGCCGGCGACGAGCTGCTGCGGCGCGTCTCCGCCCTGCTGCTCGATGAGGTGCGGCACACGGATCTGGTGACGCGGCTCGGCGGCGATGAATTCGGCGTGCTGCTCGATGGCTGTACACCCGAGATCGCGCTGGAGATCGCCGACAAGCTGCGCCAGACGATCCGCGACCTGCGTTTCTCCTGGCGCGAACACACCTTCGCCATCGGCATGAGCATCGGGCTCGTACCTATCACCGCCGAAAGCGGGAGCCCCACGAGCCTGCTCTCCGCCGCCGATGCCGCCTGCTATGCCGCCAAGGACAAAGGACGCAACCGTATCCAGGTGTACCAGGCCGGCGACCAGGAGCTCGCGCGCCGGCACGTGGAGATGCAGTGGGTGACGCGCCTGACCCAGGCCATGGAGGAAGATCGCTTCGTGCTCTACCGCCAGCGCATCGAGCCACTGGCGTCCGCGCCGGCGCCGGCGCTCCATGAGGTGCTGCTGCGCCTGCGCGGTGAACAGGGCGAACTCGTGCCCCCGGGCGCCTTCCTCCCGGCGGCCGAGCGCTACAACCTGATGCCGGCGATCGACCGCTGGGTGGTGCGCGCCGTGCTCCGATGGGTGTCCGCTCGCATGCAGCAGGGTCCGACGGGGGAGTGCTACAGCATCAACCTCTCCGGCCAGTCCCTGAGCGATGAGGACTTCCCGAGCTTCATCGCCGAGGAGATCAACCGCTCGGGGGCGCCGGCGGACCGCATCTGCCTGGAGATCACGGAGACGGCCGCCGTGGCCAACCTGGATCACGCGCTGCGCTTCATCCGGGCGCTCAAGAAACTGGGCTGCCGCTTCGCGCTCGACGACTTCGGCAGCGGCTGGTCCTCGTTTTCCTATCTCAAGAGCCTGCCGGTGGACTATCTGAAGATCGACGGCAGCTTCGTCAAAGACATGGCCGCGGACGCAGTGGACTTCGCCATGGTTGAATCCATCAACCACATCGGCCACGCCATCGGCATCCAAACCATCGCCGAGTTCGCGGAAAGCGAGGCGATCCTCGAAAAGCTCAGGCAGATCGGCGTCGATTACGCCCAGGGCTACGCCATCGAGCGGCCGCGCCCGCTCGCTGAAGCCGCGGAATCTCAGGACAAACCGCAAACACGGATTTCAAAGACGTAGGCGAGAATAGACAGGATTTACGGGATTACTTTGGAAAGCTTATTCACCACGGAGGGCACAGAGGACACAGAGAGAACAAAAACGGAATGGACAGGATTAACAGGATTTACAGGATTTACAGGATTAGCACAAGGATAACTTCAAGAGAAGTTTTCGCCCTTTTCTAATCCTGTTAATCCTGTAAATCCTGTCTATTATTCTTTTCTGATTTTCTCTGCGTACTCTGCGTTCTCTGCGGTGAATATCAGCGCTTAGGATCGGTCCGGACCAAATCGAGCGCGCGTTCGTAGAGCAGGTTCTTTCTCGCCCCGGTGATCCGCGCCGCGAGCGCCGCGGCTTGTTTCACCGCAAGCTCGGCGAGCAAAATCCGCAGCACCCGCTCGGCCTCGGCATCGAGCGCGCCCTCCTCCGCGGCCGGGGCGCCGCGGATCAGCACGACGATCTCGCCGCGGCTCTGGTTTTCGTCCCGGCGCACCCACTCGGCGACCTCCGAAAGCGCCCCCAGGCGGATGGTCTCGAAGTGCTTGGTCAGCTCGCGCGCGAACGCCGCCTCGCGCCCGGGGCCGAAGATTTCCGCCATGTCGGAAAGCGACGCGGCGATGCGGTGCGGGCTTTCGTAGAAAATAAGCGTGCGCGGCTCACGCGCGAGACGCTCAAAGGCCGCGCGCCGCGCCGCCTCCCTGGCGGGCGGGAACCCCTCGAAGGTGAAGCGGTCGGAAGGAAGGCCGGCGGCCGAAAGCGCGGCGATGGCGGCGCAGGCCCCGGGGACCGGAATCACCGGGATGCCGGCGGCGCGCGCGGCGCGCACGAGCTGATATCCCGGATCGCTGATAAGCGGCGTGCCGGCGTCGCTCACGATTGCAATAGACTTACCCGCTTGCAGCAACGAAAGCAGCCGGGGAAGCTGCTCGCGCTCGTTGTGCTCGTGGAAGGCCGTGGTCTTGGTGGCGATACCGAAGTGCCGCAGGAGCTTCCCGCTCTCGCGGGTGTCTTCGGCCGCGATCAGATCGACCTCGGAGAGCACGCGGCGCGCGCGTGGCGACAGGTCCTCGAGGTTGCCGATCGGTGTGGCCACCACATAGAGCGCGGCCGTCAGGTTTGACACAGGGGTCTCCGGTTCGGATACACTTCGCCTGGACACAGGATTCTACATGAAGGCCACCCGCTTCTCGCCTCGTTTCCCCTGGGCCGTCGCTGTGCTCGCCGCCGTCCTCGCCGGCTGCGGAACGGTGCGCGTCGCGCCGCCGCCCGAAGTCCCCGTGCGACCCGAGGCCGCCGAGCGTGCCGAGCAGGCCGGCGAATACGTGCTCGCCGCACGCGAGTACTCGCGCCTGGCGCACGCCGCGCAACCGCCGCAGAAGCAGCACTTTCAACTGCGCGCCGCCGACGCGCTGATCAAAGCCGGGCAGGCGCGCGAGGCGCGCGACATCGTCCAGGGCGTGAAGGTCGCGGGCCTCGATTCCTCGTTCGCGGCGCGCAGGCTCATCCTCCTGGCGCGCATTCTCGCGTCCGAAGGCGCGCACGAGAAAGCGATCCGTCAACTGGACGAGGCCGCGCGCACGCGCAACCTCGACCCCAACCTGATCGCGGAAATTCACCGCGTGCGCGCCCAGCAGGAGCTTGCGCTGAACAACCCGATCGGCGCGGTCCGCAACCTCGTCCAGCGCGAGTCCTATATCGTCGGCAAGGAGGCGATCGCGGAGAACCAGGTCGACCTGTGGAAGATCCTCTCGGCGCTGTCGCGCTCGCGGCTCGCCGCCGAGCGCGACCTCGCGCGCGACCCGGCGCTTTCGGGCTGGATCGACCTGGCGCTCGCCGCATCGGAGAACGCCGGAAGCCCGAGCCGCCTGGCAACCGCGATCGCGCGCTGGCGGCAGGAATATCCGAAGCACCCGGCGGGCGAGCCGCTGCTCGCCCTGATCGCGACTCCGGCGCCGGGATTCGCCGCGCGCATCGACCGCATCGCGCTGCTGCTGCCGCTCACCTCGAGCTATGCGCTCGCGGCGCAGGCGGTGCGCGACGGCCTGCTCGCCATGGATGCCGCCAACAGCGATCCGGAGAAACCCAAGGTCAAGGTCTACGATACCGGCGCCGACCCGGCCAAGGCCGCCGAGGCGTACAACACCGCAGTTCAGGAAGGCGCCCAGGTCGTCATCGGCCCGCTCGGACGCGAGGCCGTGGACAGCGTGATCCGCAGCACCCAGATCGCCGTCCCCACCCTGCTCCTGAGTCACACGGACGAGGAGGCCGCCGCGAAGAGCAAAATCCTGTTCCAGTTCGGCCTGCCGCCGGAGCAGGAGGCGCGCCAGAGCGCCGAACGCGCCTACCTCGACGGCCACCGGCAGGCGGCGCTGTTTTATCCCAAGAACGCCTGGGGCGAGCGCCTGGCCGCGGCCTTTACCGCGCAGTGGCAGCGGCTCGGCGGCCTCGTGGTCGCGACTCAGGCCTACCAGGAGGATCAGAACGATTACTCCGAGTCCATCAAGCAGATGCTTAACATCGAGCAGAGCATCGCGCGCAAGGACCTGCTCGAGCGCAAGCTCGGCGTGAAGATCCCGTTCGAGGCGAATCACGCGCGCCGGCGCCAGGACGTCGATTTCATTTTCCTCGCGGCCGACGCCAAGCGCGGACGGCTCATCAAACCGCAGCTCAACTTCTACCAGGCCGCGCGCGTGCCGGTGTACGCCACCTCGCACATCTACACCGGCAAGGACGACCCCGTGAACGACACCGACCTGGATGGGGTGCTCTTCGCCGACATGCCCTGGATGCTCGTCGGCGACGGCAAGATCCAGGAGCTGCGCGCCCGCCTGCAAGGCAACTGGCCGCACGCCCGCAGCGACCTCGATCGCCTGTACGCGCTCGGCATGGATTCCTACGCCATCCTCCCGCACCTGAACCGCATCGGCGCGGATTCGGGCGCGCGCTTCAATGGCGTGACCAGCGGACTTTCCCTCGACCGAAACGGCCGGTTGCATCGGCACCTGCTCTGGGCCCAGTTCCGCAAGGGCGTACCGCGGCTCATCGACACCTCGCTCAGCAGTCGCGGCCAGTTCCAGATCGAATCGGCCTCCGGGGGCTAGATGGCGGCGGACACGCCGGCCCACCTGGCGCAGGGACGCAACGCCGAGGCGACGGCCGAGGCGCATCTCCGGCGCGAGGGCCTCGATCTCATTACGCGCAATTACCGCAGCCCCTTCGGGGAGATCGACCTCGTGATGCGGGAGGGCGCGGTGGTGGTGTTCGTCGAGGTGCGCTTTCGCGCCAGCGCGGCGTTCGGCGCACCGGCGGAGACGATCGACCCGCGCAAACGCGCGCGGCTGCGGGCCACGGCCGAGCATTACCTGCAGCGCAGCAAAAGGGACTCCAAGAGGCCGTGCCGATTTGATATCGTAGCGATCACCGGGGGCGGCGCCGACGCCGGCCTCGAATGGCTGCGGAACGCCTTTTAACGACGGATTTTGCCATGGCAAAAGACAATCTTTTCGCGGTAGACAATTCCGCGCTTGCCGCGCGCGTCAAGAACCATTTCCAGGAGAGCGCCCGCACCCTGAACGACTGCGTGGACGAGCTTGCGCCGCTCATCACCCAGGCGGCCGGGCACATGATCCAGGCGCTGCTTTCGGACCGCAAGATCCTCGCCTGCGGCAACGGCGGCTCGGCGGCCGACGCCCAGCACTTCTCCGCGGAGCTGCTGAACCGCTTCGAGCGCGAGCGCCCCGGGCTGCCCGGGATTGCGCTCACGACGGACACCTCGACGCTGACCGCGATCGCCAACGACTACCATTTCGACGACATCTTCTCGAAGCAGATCCGCGCCCTCGGCCAGCCGGGAGACGTGCTGCTCGGAATCACCACCTCCGGCAACTCGCGCAACGTGTTGCACGCGATCGAGGCGGCCCACGAGCGCGGCATGGTGTGCGTGCTGCTCAACGGGCGCACCGGCGGCGAGGCCTCGGCGCTGCTCACCGGCGGCGACGTGGATCTGTGCGTGCGCGGACCGTCCACCGCGCGCATCCAGGAGGTGCACGGTCTCGTCATCCACTGCCTGTGTGACCTCATTGACTACCAGCTCCTCGGTCAAGGCTGACATGCGGCTGCGGCTCGCGCTCGGCGCACTCCTGCTGATCCACCTCGTCGTCTCCCCGGGCTGCGCGGCGGTCATCGTCGCGGGCGGCGCCACGGCGGCCGTGGTGGCGAACGACCGCCGCACGCTCGGCGTACTCATCGACGATGAGAACATAGAAATCAAGGCGCGCGCGCGGATCGCCGGCGACGAGACGCTGCGAGAAAACGTGCACGTGAACGTCACGAGCCTGAACGGCGTCGTGCTCCTGAGCGGCGAGACCGCCGCCGCCGAGCAGCGCGACCGCGTGCTCGCACGCACGCGCGACGTCCCGGGCGTGCGCCGCACGGTGAACGAGATCCGCATCGCCGCGCCCGCCCCGTTCGCGAGCCGCTCCCACGACACGCTCCTGACCACCAAGGTCAAATCCCGGCTGCTCGCCACCGAGAATCTGGACTCGGCAAACGTCAAGGTGGTTACGGAGAGCTCGGTCGTCTACCTCATGGGGCTCATGAAGAAAGACGAGGCCGAGAAGGCGACCGAGGCCACGCGTGATGTGGGCGGCGTCGAGCGCATCGTAAAGCTCTTCGAGTACCTCGATTGATCTTGAGCGAATCCAAGATCGTGACCGATCCCGCGCGCGAGCTTGCGCCGAGGCTCGCCGCGGCTGCGCGCCCGTTCGTCTTCACCAACGGCTGCTTCGACCTCATACACCGTGGCCACGTGACTTATCTCGAAGAGGCCGCGCAACTCGGCCGCAGCCTCATCGTCGGCGTGAATTCCGACGCCTCGGTCAAACGCCTGGAGAAGGGTGCGGACCGACCGATCAATCCGCTCGCGGACCGCATGGCCGTGCTCGCCGCGCTGGCCTGCGTCGCGTTGGTGGTACCGTTCGATGAAGACACGCCGCTCGAGTTGATCAAGCGGGTCCGCCCCGACCATCTGGTCAAAGGCGGCGACTGGACGCCGGACAAGATCGCCGGGGCCGACTTCGTCCAGTCCTGTGGCGGCCACGTCCACTCCATCCCGTTCCGCTTCGACCGCTCCACGACGGACCTCATCCGCCGCATCCGCTCATCACATGACAGGACGAACGAGCGCAGCGAGTAGGGCTTCCTTATCATGACAAGACGAACGAGCGACGCGAGTAGCGCATCCGTCACGGCTGAGCTTCCCCGCCGCTTCCTCGAAGAGCTGCGGGCAGCGGTCGGTGCGGAGAATGTCCTGACCGATCCCGCCGAGCGCTGGACCTACGGCTACGACAACTCGCGCAAACACGCGCAACCCGATGTCGTCGCCTTCGCTGCGACGCACGAACAGGTGGTGGCCATCGTGCGTCTGTGCAACGAGTTCGGCGTTCCGATCGTCGCCCGCGGGCGGGGGACGGGCACCGCGGGCGGCGCGATCCCGACCGCGGGCGGTCTCGTGCTTACACTCGAGCGCATGGACCGGATCTTGGAGACCGACGCCGCCAATCGGCTCATGCGCGTCGAACCCGGCGTACTCAATCAGACAGTGCAGGACGAGGCCGGGAAACACGGCTTCTTCTGGCCGCCCGACCCCACGAGCGCGGCCTTCTGCACCGTCGGCGGCAACATCGCGTTGAACGCCGCCGGCCCGCGCGCGGTGAAATACGGCGCCACGCGCGAGAACGTGCTGGGCCTCACCGCCGTTACGGGCAGCGGCGAAACCCTCCACGCCGGATTCCTCACCACCAAGAGCGTCGTGGGCTACGACTTGACGCGCCTCATCATCGGCTCGGAGGGGACGCTCGCCATCGTCACCGAGGCGATCCTCAAGCTCACGCCGCGCCCCGAGGCCAGGCGCACCCTGCAAGCGGTCTATCGGGACATCCGCGCCGCCACCGAGGCCGTGGTCGCCGTCATGGCGCAGCCCGTGACGCCCTGCGCGCTCGAGTTCATGGACGGCGCCTCGATCGAGATGATCCGCAACTACTCAAAAGCGGCGCTGCCGCACGGCGCCGGCGCCATGCTCATGATCGAGGTGGACGGCCAGGAGGCCGCTCTGGACGCGGCCGTTGCGGCCGTCTCGCGCGCGGCGCGGAACGACGGCCTGATCGAGCTCACGGCGGCCGCGACCAGAGAAGACGCCGAGGCACTCTGGGTCACACGCAAGGCGCTGTCACCGGCGCTGCGCAACATCGCGCCCAACAAACTCAACGAGGACGTCGTGGTACCCGTCTCGCGCATCCCCGAGCTGATCGATGGCCTCGCCGCATTGAGCAAGGAATACGGCATCCCGATCGTCAACTTCGGCCACGCCGGCAACGGCAACATCCACGTGAACCTGCTCTACGACACCCAGGACCCCGCGCAGGAGCAAAACGCTCTGCCCTGCCTCGCGCGCGTATTCGATCTGGTGATCGCGCTCGGCGGCACGCTTTCCGGCGAGCACGGCATCGGACTCGCCAAGCGCGACTACATCGACCGCGCCATCGACCCCGCCACGCTTGGCTTGATGCGCGCCATCAAGCGCCAGTTCGACCCGAAGGGCATACTGAATCCGGGGAAGATTTTTCCGCCCTAGCCCAATCCCGCGCAAGGGATTATCCTAAAAACGGCGATTGCATCCGCAGATTACGCAGATTTCCGCAGATTTTAAGAATGGGCGCGCTCCTTCTCTCACCATATGGGTACGCCAGGCAGTCATTCGAACTAAATGATTCATCTGCGTTCATCTGCGGTTAAACGCCGTTTTAAGGATAAACTTCCTGCGCCCGCGCGCGAGCGTGGCCGACCCCGGAATACGGATCGCCAACCGACAAGGAGACCGCCATGAACCTGAAACGTTGGTTGCACGCCAGCCTCGCGGCTTTAGCCGTCATTCTGGGTCTGGAAATCGTCCTCTACTCTACCCTGCTGCAGGATATGTACCGACAGACCGCCGCGGTGTGGCGCCCGGGGCCGGATCTCGCGCGGCTCATGCCGCTGCTGTGGGTGGGCATGGCGGTCTCGACGCTGTTCTTCACGCTGATCTACGCGCAAGGCTACGAGCGCCACAAGGCCGGCGTGGCCCAGGGTATGCGCTTCGGCCTGTACATGGGGCTGTTCTACTTTACCCTGTATTGCGCGGTCTCGTACGTGGTCCTGCCCATTCCCGCGGTGCTTGCGGCGTGGTGGTTCCTCGGCGGGATCGTCGAGTACGTCGCGGCGGGCGCGATCGTGGGCTGGATGTACCGCACCGAACAGCCGACGTGATGGCCCGTTCCAGCGCGATGACAAAACCCAGGCTCCTGCTCTCCTGGTCCAGCGGCAAGGACAGCGCCTGGACGCTGCACGTGTTGCGCGCGTCGAATCGCTACGACATCGTCGGCCTCGTCACCACGGTGAACGAGCGCTTTAATCGCGTCGCCATGCACGGCGTGCGCGCGGAGCTGTTGCAGGCCCAGGCCGAGGCGGCCGGCGTGCCGCTCTGGCGCGTGCCGCTCCCGCACCCCTGCCCCAATGCCGAGTACGAATCGCGCATGCGCGCTTTGATCGCGCGCGCGATATCCGAAGGCGTAACGCACATGGCCTTCGGCGACCTGTTCCTCGAGGACATCCGCGCCTACCGCGAGAAGCAGCTTGCCGGCACCGGCCTCACGCCGCTGTTCCCGCTCTGGGGCCTTGATACCGGCGGACTCGCGCGCGACATGGTCCGCTCCGGCCTGCGCGCGAAACTCACTTGTGTTGACCCCAGGCACCTCGACCGCTCTTTCGCCGGGCGCACGTTCGACACCGCACTGCTCGCCGATCTGCCCGCGGCCATCGACCCCTGCGGCGAGCGCGGCGAGTTCCACACCTTCTGCTACCAAGGGCCGATGTTTCGCCGTCCCGTGCCGGTGCAAACCGGTGAGGTCGTAGAGCGCGACGGCTTCGTCTTCGCCGACCTCCTGCCCGGCGGCGAAGCGATACGCCCGGATGAAGACGCACATCCGGCGCATTCAGCACAATAGTGCAATGATGCGAGCCTGACCCATTTCTCCTTCAAGAAATAATGGGTGGCGCCCTACTGTACTGCTTGACAGGCAAAAGGAAAGACCTGACCCCGTTTCCTCGAATGTAGGGTTAGGTCTCATCTGGCGGCAACTCCTCGCGAGACCACGGTTCGTTGGGGCTAGCTCGCCAAGCACACCAACCAGGGGGAAGATCAGCGAGTTCTAAGAGAGATGAATCTAGGTTGATTGGGTGGCTCATGCAAACATGCACGAAGTCGGAAGGTGGCTCCGCACCATCTAGAAACTGCCAGCCATGATCATGCTCGTCATGTGAGACAAACAGGATTGAATGGCCGTCGTAGACAACTGACTTTGAAACTAGAGCCGCTGTATCTGGAGCTTGATCGAACTTCCACATATGAGACCTAACGCCGAGTTGTGCCGCGCCCGCCACGGACACGACAGGAAACGGGGTGCGCTGTCCCGGGCGTCGGCACGAACGACGTGTTATAACCACCACTCGCGTTCTGCATCACTGCCCAAAGAACGAGGATATCTTTATGTGTGCCCACTCTTTTCAACTCGATCAAGAAGAGTTCTGACAATTGCTGTTCGGTCCCGAGACGAAAAGAGCCGTAAAGGAACTCTTCTCTTTCTATTTTCACGCAATAGCTCAATTAATAAGGTTGATGCGTTATTCTCCACAGCAGCAATTTCACGACGTGATTCTGTCGGCCATACCACAATCCTAGTTTTGGAAATGTCTCGGCCTTGCAACGATATGCCTTTGATATTTTCAAAAGGCGTGCTTAAAACTGCTGAATAACTCAGGAACATGATGCCGCTTTTATGAAAAATTAAGACCTGAAAGATTTGCGGCCGACGGGGTCAGGTCTTGCATTAACCTATCCCTGCTCCATCACTTCTCACTTCTCGCGCTGCTCGTGGTTGCGGACCGCGCGGCTGACGG
>Ga0154833_1052_pt1 | contig 33207 bp, 29 predicted proteins | sample Rifle2008BG16ft_FD_116137 | JGI IMG/M metagenome (GOLD analysis project Ga0154833, IMG submission 116137) | Candidatus Muproteobacteria bacterium RBG_16_65_34 | reverse complement strand
GGTAGTTTCGGTAGGTGTTTCACCGTAAATAAGTTCCGTTCTATGACCCGCATCCTCCAAGCGTCTACGCAGCAATTTCAGCGTCTCGACGAAATTGGACCAAATGACTACTTTTTCCCCTTGCTGGCGCAACTGCTCGACAAGCGCGAGTGCCGCTTCCAATTTTGCCGGAGATTCTAGCTCATCGTAATGCTTGATCGTATCAGCGAGTGACACTTTTTCATCAAGCAAATCCTCACTGTATTCTGAAACGGCGGTTCCAAGCAGTCGTGTATAAGATAGGCATTGTCGGAGCCTCATCATGCGACCTCGTCGTAGCCGAATCAGCAATTCAAACTCTCGAAAATCATCTCCTATAGAAAGATTTCGTATCTTTTCAACGATCGAATCGTAGACATGTCGCTCATGTTTGTTCATTTGGATCATCATGGGCGGGCGGAAGTCCTGTGGAGCCAACCCGAGATCACGCTTCCTGACCCTATAAAATAGCGGCCCAATACGTGAGCTAAGCAAATGTGCAGCATCAGCATCTTTTTTATTCTGAATATCGTTCGTGATTCTGATCCTATCGTGTTGAGAAATTGGTGAACATCGAGGCCACAAAACATCGAAATAATTGAAGGCGTCTGCATACGAGTGCGGAAACGGGGTACCGGTCAATATCCAGCGAATCCTGGCGTACTGTGCAACAGTTAATACGGCATTCGCCCACGCACCGTTTAACTGCTTAATATAGTGCGCCTCATCAACGACAAAGACAAAGCGGACGTCTCGCTGATTAAATAGCAACTTAACCCGCTCCCAATCCCTCTGTAACGTCTGAAAAGAGGTTAGATAGAGGTCGGATAGATTATCCTTGCTCGCGTAGTACTTGCTTTGTCGATCTTCGACGTCACCTCCTGCCAAAATTTCGAGTGACGGTTTCTTCCCAATTACTGCCTCGTACTCCATACGCCACGGCGCAAAGCACGACGGGGGTCCAACGACAAATAACGAATCGACTTCGCCGCGACTTCTGAGCCAATCAAAGACCGCCAAGACAACTGTAGTCTTACCGCTTCCAGGGACTGAAAAATTGGCTCCATTACGGACTGCGAGAAGATGCAGGGCAGCTTTAACCTGGTGTTCTTTGAGTCGGCGCGGAATCCGGCTGATTAGGAAATCCGTGAAATCGCGAACGTTCAAGGGCTCGGTCACGCCGCTTTTGAAGAGTGCGCCCGTTTCAAGAGCAGTACTCAACTCATCTTGTGACTGTTGGACCTCGGACTGCGCTAATTCGACATCTTGACTCAGCTCTAGCGGAATTTGATACCGCGAAAAATATTTCGTGATCTTTTGCAACAAAGTGTATATTTCATCCGCTCGCGCTACGTACGAGTTTGTGTTGGGTTCATATCGGAAACCCCAAACGGACATTTGGCTATGGTGCCTGCCGGTCAATAACCGCGATGGGTCATCAATTACCAGTCTGCCGTTGCTGATAGTTACCTTGCAGCTCATTTCTTACGGTGCAAATCTTTTAGCTTTTTCTCGTTTTCGTAAAGCTGGTGCTCGATGTCCCGTGCAATCTGCTGGATCTCACGTGCAAGTCTTCCTGCTTCATGGTATTGCACATGAGGTATATTTTCGATAGCAAAGTCTTCGTGCGTGAGTTTTTTCAACGCCGCCTCAAGAAGCATCAACGGCGTTTCCTTCTCCCTGGATGATTCCGCGAAATCCAGCGCTTTCTTTGTAAGCATAATCAGCTTTTGCTGATGGCGTTGTGCCCACTTTTTGTCAACATCATCCAAGGATAGCGCGTCCCCCTGGGCGTCAAACTGCTCGTCCGACGAAAGAGAAGAGTCCACTTCGTTTGCGATGCTAAGAATTGACTTTCGGCTGTCTTTCAGAGCGCACATCTTCGGCAACTCCCGCATTATGTGGTGAATCTTTGGTAGCCCCTTCAATGTCCGCAGTCGGATCATCTTGAATGCCGCCTCCTCAATCGCCCCTACGTCCTCTTCATCAACAGCATTTTCAATTTGCCACTGCTGGTTTTTCAAACGGGTAGAATAAGAGTTGCTGTAATCAATAAATGCTTGCCAACGTCCTTCCCTGTCTGACACCCCTGAAGAAATGGTCCCGTACATGCCTTCGCGATCAAATTGCTGAAGATAACGATCGACGCATTCCAGAGGCAAAATGTAATCACGCTCGTATTGTTTAACTGCCTTTTTAAGTTCCGGCTCCGTTGACCTTACATATCGCGGGTCATCCTTCAGTTGCTCTTCAAGGGAAAACCCCAGTTCCATCTTTCGCTTGATAGATAGTGCTCTATCGAAACCATAGTACTCCGACTTTCCCTCACTCTGCAGTTGGTAGCGGTTCTCGAGACGCTCAATCTCCAACAGAGTAGGCGGTCCACCTTCTTCGCCAGTACCGGGAAGTATGACAACTTTCACGTATTGGTATTTTTCATCTCCGGGGTGGCGCTTGCGCAAGGATTCAAGCACCATTTTTCGGCGATTGCCGTTAATTATGAATCCGTCACAAGTGATTATTGCGGGTTCGCTCTGTCCAGTATGCTCGATCGACTTGATAAGTATCTCGGTCATTTCGGGATGCTTTTTCTCCAAGAAACCTCGGAGAATTTGCTGGGCATCCTTATCCTTTTCGTCTAAGCGGCCATTCAGTTTTTCATAGTTCATCACGTCAGAAGCAATCCGCCCGTTGTCCTTACGATATCGAAGGAGGTCGATCGGTACAGACTCAATTGGCCGTTCATAGTTTTGCGACTTTTCATCGCGAAAGTTGATAACTGCAAACGCTGGTTTAACTGTCTTGGTTTTCTTTTCCCGGATAGCCTGTGCGAAGTCCGGAACTATTTCCCGCAGCATTTCTTGCGTTATAGGTCTCATCGTAGTCCTCACCGTTCACAGTTAGCAGCTACCAAGAACTGCACACACTGTATTCCCTCACTGACCTACACAGATCTTCTGTGCCAATCCAATTGAGACAGTCTACCGCATCAAAGTCGGCTGTTCAGGATGTAAAGATAAGCGAAATCAGGGGTCGTTGCTTTACGTTACACAACGCCCCTGCCAATTCCGATCGAATTGCCGAGCCATGCGTGCGGCCATAACGCGGCGGTAAAGTGCAACGTCAAGCAATAAGCCCATTGGTTCATCAAAGATGAAATACTCTTTGCGCCTTTGCTGCAAAAACTATTATTCAGGCCTTCGTTATCCTGTGAATCCCGAGAAATCCTGTTAATCCTGTCTATTCCCTTTAGCGTCTGCCGGCGAGGCCGCGCAGTGCGGCGTAGCGCGCCTGGTCGTTGTCGCGGCCGAGATAGCCCGGGACGATCTGCTCGAGGCTTGCGGGCGTGAGGCCGAAGACTTCCGGGAAGCCCTTGGGGCAGACGCTGTCGAGTTTGAGCGAGCGGTAGTTGTCGAGGGAAAACGGCTTGCCCGGCACGAACTCCATCGCGACGGCTTGCAGGTACGAGAGCGTGTCGTTCAAGCCGACGATGCGCGTGCGCCGGCCGAGCAGGCGCGCGAGGTATTCGACGATCTCCTTGAACGTGTAAGCCTTGGGGCCGCAGAGGTCGTAACGCTGCCCGAAGGTCTTGTGGTTTTCGAGCGCGGCAATGAAGGCCTGCACCACATCCTCGATGTAGACCGGCTGAAAGCGCGCGTTCGGGCAGGCGAGCGGGAACACGAACGGCGAGAGCCTGAGGAGCTGCGCGAAGCGGTTGGTGAAGGAATCGCCCGGGCCGAAGATCACCGAGGGGCGAAAGCTCGTTACCGCGAGCTCCGGCCCGTGGGCGCGGTGCGCCGCGTCTTCGCCCATCGCCTTGGTGCGCAGGTAATGACTCGGCGCGGAGAGCGCGGCGTTGAGCGCGCTCATGTGCAGCAGACGCTTGACGCCCGCCTTGCGGCACGCCTCCACCACCTTGGCCGGCAGATCCGCATGGGCGTGCGCGAAGCCCCGCCCGCTGTGGCCCTTCTCGTTCAGGATGCCGACGAGGTTGATCACCGCGTCCATGGCCGCTCCCGGCGCCCGGCCGCCCGCGGCCATGGCGCTCCCCGGCGCATCGCCCGCGAACAACCGGGCCAGGAACGCCGGGTTGTGCACGTCGCCCTCGATGAGCTGCACGGTTGGCAACACCGAGAGCTCCCGGTGACGCATCAACCGGCGCGTGGGAATCCAGACTTGGTGGCCCTGTTCGCAGAGGCGCGCGGCGAGGCGGCTGCCGACGAAGCCGGTTCCGCCCAAAATGCATATCTTCATAGGCAGCAGCTAGTTTCGAGTGGCGAGTAGCGAGGCAACGGCTGAATACTATAACGCACTCCGCCCCACTAGCCACTAGCCACTAGCCACTAGCCACTAGCCACTAGCCACTAGCCACTAGCCACTAGCCACTAGCTACTAGCTACTCGCTACTCGCTACTCGCTACTCGCTACTCCTTGGCCGGCACGACCTGCGGCATGCGCGCGGAAATACGGGTGGGCCGGATGCCCAGGCGGTAGTCGTAGACGGTGGTGAAGGCCATCACGTTCTTGACGTAATCGCGGGTCTCGTTGAACGGGATGGTCTCGACCCAGATGTCCGCATCCAGGGGCTCGCCCTGCGGCATCCAGGCGCCGATGCGATTGGGGCCGGCGTTGTAGGCGGCGGTGGCGAGCGCCTGATGGCCGTTGTTGCGCGTGAGGACTTCTTTTAGATAGCCCACGCCCAGAAGCAGATTGTTCTCGATGTTGAGCAGCGCCTGGTTGCTGCGGATGTTCAGGTTGAGCTTGCGCCCCGTGAGGCGGCCGGTCTGCGGCATGAGCTGCATCAGGCCCAAGGCCCCGGCCTGGGAACGCGCGTCCACCACGAAGGCCGATTCCTGGCGCACCACGCCGTAGACCCAGCCGGGATCGACGCCGTGGAGACTGGCGTTCGCCTCGATCGTGTCGCGGTAGAGGATCGGGAAGCGCAGATCGAGGTCGTCTTGATGATCGCTCTTGCTCACCGTGAGGATGGCGCGGTCGTACCAGCCCCAGTGGCGCGCGATCACCGCCGCCACCGCGAGCTCGCGATTGTTCATGCGCCGCACGATCCAGCTCCACTGCCGGCGCGCATCCAGAACCTGGCCCATGAGGTAGAGCTCCTGTGCCATCTGGATGCCCGGGCGCGCGAGCACGGTGCTCACCTCCTCCGGGCTCGCCTCGACGGGCTGGTGCTGCATGGAGTAATCCGCGCCCACGCGGTCCGCCGCGAGGAAGCCGTAGTAGCCGCGCTCGCGCGAGAGCCCGGCGTAGAGCCGCTCGGCCTGCTTCTGCTCGCCGGTCCCCTCCAGGATACGCGCCTTCCAGTAGCGCCACTGCTGCTGCTTCTGCTGCTCCTCGGTAAGCCCCGCGACGAAGCTCTTCGCCATCTCCCAGTCGCCGGCGCGCAGCGCCGCGTGCACGCGCCAGAGGCGCAGGTTCTCGTCGTTCGGGTCCGCCGACACCGCGGCGAGCCACTTGAGCGCCAGGGGCGAATGATTCTGCGCCGCGAGGATGCCGATGTAGCGCAGGACGTAATTGTCGTCCTCGCCGAAGAACTGGTAGCGGCCCTTGAGCGCCTCCCAGCGGCGCATCGCCTCCTCGGGATCGCGGTGCGCGAGCCGCACCACACCGTGCGTGACCACCATGCGCGCAACCGGCGTGTCCACGGGATAATTAACGCCCTGGAGCCCGCGCACCGGATCGCGGTGCATGGCCTGCCAGCGGGCGACCCAAACGCGCTCGCGGGGATCGAGATACGGCGCGAGCTCGCCGGCGAGCACGAGATTACGCGACTCCATGGCGAGCCGGATGCGCTCCCACACCCGCTCGCGCGTCATGTGCCCGGCCTTGCGCCAGACGGCGAACACCGGCTCGCAGGCCGCGGGCAGTCGCTTGCCCGTGCGCCAGAGTTTTTCGATCTCGATCATGAGCGCGGCCTGCTCTTCGCTCCCGCGCAGGAGCTGCGCCAGGCGCACGCACGCGAGCTCGGGGTCGTCGTCGATGTCCTTGTATTCGGCGAGGAAGGTGTTCCAGTCGCCGCGGGCGGCGAGCTGGTGCAGCCACTTCTTGCGGATGGTGTCGGCGATCGGGGCCTGGGCGTTGTCCTCGAGGAAGCGGTGCAGCTCCGGCGCCGGCGTCGTCGCCACCCGGTCTTTCAGGTATTCGTACTCGAGGTAGCCGTGCAGGATGTAGCCGTCGAGGCTTTTCAGCAGAGACTGAAACTTGGAGATATTGCCGGCGCGGATGGCGGTCTGGGCCGCAAGGTAGTCGCGGCGCTGTTCTTCTTCACTGACCAAAAACCCCATTGCCGGCAGGGCCGCGGGCCAGGCCGCCAGCAAAGTCCACAGAAGAAACGCACCCCGGAGTCGGAACGTCATTTTAGCTTTTAGCGTACCTCTGGAAATTCAACACCAAGACATCTTGCCGCAAACAATCTTATGCGAATGCATTTTTAGAGGTTCCATTAGTATAGAGTATCTTGTCTGCCCCAAGATCGCAGTACCGACGAAAGGTCATGGAATCCATCAATCCCGCGACCGGCGAGTTGTTGAAAAGCTACGAACCGTGGCGCGACGCGCAGCTTGAGACGGCGCTCGCGGAGAGTGCCGTCGCGGCGCCGGCTTGGCGGGCGACCCCGTTCGAGGAGCGCGCGCGGCTGATGCGCAACGCCGCCGCGGAACTGCGGCGCTACGCCGCGCGCTACGGCGCGCTCGTCGCGCTCGAGATGGGCAAGCTCCTCAAGGAGGCGCGTGCCGAGGTGGAGAAATGCGCTTGGGGCTGCGAGTACTACGCCGGGCAGGCCGCGGAGTTTCTCAGGGATGAAAAGATCGAGACCGACGCGGGATCGAGCTACATCGCCTATCTCCCGCTCGGGACGATCCTCGCCGTCATGCCGTGGAATTTTCCCTTCTGGCAGGTGTTCCGCGCGGCCGCGCCGGCGCTCATGGCCGGCAACACGATGGTGCTCAAGCATTCCTCGAACGTGCCGCAATGCGCGTTGGCGATCGAAGAGATCTTCCGCGCCGCGGGCTTTCCCGCGGGCGTGTTCCGCACGCTCATGATCCCGGCGACGCAGGCGGAGCAGCTCATCGCCGACCCGCGCATCCACGCGGTGACGCTCACGGGCAGCGAGGCCGCGGGCCGGAAGATCGCCGCGGCCGCGGGCGCCGCGCTCAAGAAAACCGTGCTCGAGCTCGGCGGCTCGGATGCCTTCGTCGTGCTCGCCGACGCCGACCTCGAGCAGGCCGCAAGTGTCGGTGTGACCGCGCGCTTCCAGAACTGCGGCCAGAGCTGCATCGCCGCCAAGCGCTTCATTCTGGTTCCCGAGATCGCGGAACGGTTCATCGCACTGTTCCGGCAGAAGGCCGAGGCGTTGAAAGCCGGCGATCCCCTGAAGGCGGACACAACGCTTGCGCCCCTGGCGCGCGCGGATTTGCGCGCGCAGTTGCACCGCCAAGTCGCCGACTCGATCCAGGCGGGCGCCCGCGCCGTCTTCGGCTGCGCGCCGATCGCCGGGCCGGGTTATTTTTACCAGCCCTCCATGATCGATCAGGTCCGGCCCGGCATGCGCGCCTATGAAGAAGAGCTCTTCGGGCCGGTGGCGATCGTCATCCGGGCCGGCGACGAGGACGACGCCCTGCGCATCGCCAACGACAACCGTTACGGCCTGGGCGCGAGCGTCTGGACCGCGGACGCCGCGCGCGGCGAGCGATTCGCGCGGCGTATCCAGTCGGGCGCGAGCTTCGTGAACGGCATGGTGAAGAGCGACCCCAGGCTGCCCTTCGGCGGCGTGAAGGCCTCCGGTTATGGGCGCGAGCTTTCCGTTCACGGCATCCGCGAGTTCGTGAACATCAAGACGGTGTGGATCAGGTAAATGCTGGACGAGCAACGGGCGCTGCGGTTCGAATGCACCGGCTGCGGCAAGTGCTGCACCGGCGATCCCGCGTACTACTACGTCGAGGCGTCGCGGGCCGAGCAGCGGCGCATCCAGGACTATCTCGGCATCTCCTGGCGCTGGTTCCGGCGCCGCTACATCGTGCGTTACGACGACGGCACCGAGGGTCTCAGCATGGCCGGCGGGCGTTGCGTCTTCCTCGGGCCGGACAAGCGCTGCCGCATTTATCCCGTGCGTCCGGCACAGTGCCGCAACTATCCCTTTTGGCCGCAACTTATGAATCAAGCCGCCTGGCGGCACGAGGCGCAACGCTGCGAGGGCATTGACTGAGGGGGCTTTCCGCCCGCGGCATCCGCGAGTTCGTGAATGTGACGACGGTGTGGATCACGCAGTCGGCCGAGATGGGTCTGACCGCGGCATGCGGGATGGCAGAGTTCTTGCATGCCTACGGGTCAGGGTGATACATGCTAGTCCTGACCAGAAAACTCGATGAAGGAATCCTGATCGATCTCGATCCGAGCGCCGATCCGTCCATGCCGGCGGGCGAGCTGTTCGCGAACGGGCCGATCGAAATCCGCGTGGTCGACATCGCGACCAGCCGTGTGAAACTCGCGGTGGGCGCCGACCGGCGGCTGTTCGTGCGGCGCGACGAGCTCGACGAAAAGCGCTGAGGACACTGATCGCGGAGAACGGAAAAGCAATAGACAGGATTAACAGGATTTCTCAGGATTAACAGGATTAAAACCAAATCAAGGAAAGTCTTTTTGGTTTTGCCTTTGACCTAATCCTGTTAATCCTGAGAAATCCTGTTAATCCTGTCCATTCTTCTTTTTCTTTTTCCGCGTCTCTGCACTCTTGGCGTCTATTCCAGAGCGCACGGCCCGTCACCTGTGCCGCCCCCACCAGATCAATCCCGCGCCCAGCAGAATCATCGGCAGGCTCAACACCTGCCCCATCGTGACCCAGCCGAAGGCGAGATAACCTAACTGCACATCGGGCTCGCGCACGAGCTCGACCGCAAAGCGGAACACGCCGTAGCAGGCGAGAAACAGCCCCGAGACTGCGGCGGTCGGGCGCGGGCGCGCGGAGTACAGCCACAGGATCGCAAACAGCGCCACGCCTTCGAGCGCGAACTCGTAGAGCTGCGAGGGATGGCGCGGGAGCGGCCCGCCGGTGCGAAACACCATGCCCCAGGGAAGATCCGTTGCCTTCCCCCACAGCTCCTGATTGATGAAATTACCGATGCGTCCGGCGCCGAGGCCGAGGGGAACCAGCGGCGCGACGAAATCGGCGACGGCGAAAAACCCGCGCTGCGTCTTGCGCGCGTACAGCCACATCGCGAGGATCACGCCGAGCAGCCCGCCGTGAAACGACATGCCGCCGGTCCAGAGGAAAAACACCTCGAGCGGATGCTTCAGGTAATAAGGCAGGTTGTAAAACAGCGTGTAGCCCAGGCGTCCGCCGAGAATGACGCCGAGCGCGAGATAAAACAGCAGATCGGAGATCTCGTTCGGCTGCCAGCCGGAGCCCGGGCGCTTCGCGCGGTACACGCCGAGCCACCAGCCACCGAGAAAACCGACGAGGTACATGACCCCGTACCAGTGGATCTTGAGGGGCCCAAGCTGGAGGGCGACGGGATCGATGTCGGGAGCAATCATGGCGCGCCATTATGCGGCAGCGCGGATGTTTCGACCAGCGCGCGGCAGCAGGATCAGCCGATGGAGCAACAGGATGACAAACCAGACAACGACCGCGGACCAGAAAATGTGCGACAGGAAATGCGCGCCCTGGAGGATGCGGCCGAAACCGAGAATAGAGCCATAGGTAACGCCCGCCGCGAGCGCGGCATACGCGCGGCGCCGGCGGCGGTACCAGACGAAGTAAAACGCCATGAGCCCGAAGCCGCCCGAGGCGTGGCCGCTCGGGGAGCACTGCCCGGCCTTGATGCCCGGCAGCGCCGGCTCGAGCAGCCGCGTCTGCGGCGCATACCCGCCGTAGATTTCCAGATTATGGGGACAGTGCTGGCTGGAAAACTCCTTCACCGCCCCGGCGGCAAGCGGGCCCAGGACCATGGCGAGAAAGACGAACAGCAGCGTGCGGCGCTGCGCGCGCAGCGCCGGAACCCCGAACGAGGCGACAAAACCCGCGAGCGTGCCGCAGCCGATGACCACGAGCAGATACTTCGCCCACTGGTGCAGCACCACCTCGAGAAACCAGGCGTAACGCAGTGGAAACTGCCGCGCGGCGGGATCGTAAAACAGATCGCTGAGCGCCCGGTCGAGATCGGTAACCTGGAACACGACCAGCAGCGCGAGCGTCAGCAGCGCCGGCAGGCCGGCATGGATCAGGTAAAACCGCGTCACGGACGGCGGCGCGCGGTCGGCCGGGGGTGCGGGTTGCGTCATGGGTCGCGTGCGACGTTTTGGGCTAGGCGCGCTGGACGGCGAGCGTGCCCGAGCGCCCGTCGACCTCGCCGGCGATCAGCTCGCAGACCGGGATGCCGGCCCGGTTGCGCAAATAATCCTGCGCCAGCGCGTCCAACCGCGCGAACTGCACGCCGAGCGCCCGCAGCCGATCGAGTAGTTCCCGGAAGAACCCGATCCGGCTCATGCCCTCGATCTCGGCGTGGATCGTCAGGATATTCGGGCGGTCGCTGCGAAGCAGCGCGACATAATGATCCACCAGGCGCGCGTCCGGGAATTCCGGCCGCCCGAGCAGCTCATCCAGGGTCGGCAGCGTCGTCGGAATCTGCAAGGTCCGGTACACCGTGCCGTCAGCGCGCGGGAAAAAGGCGTAGGCGCCGCGGGTGTCGCTTGCGTACAGCAACTCCGCGGCGTCATAGGCCGCGAGGCTCAAGCCGTTCGCCTGCCAGCCGGCGGCGCCGGCGGTGCGCGCCGGCGCGCCGAAGATGCGCTCGAACTCCGCGCGCGCCTTGGCGAATTCGGCGAACACCTCTTCGCGCGTCATGCGCGCGAGCCCGTCCTGCCAGCGGATGTGGTCGTAGCAATGGATGCCGACCTCGTGGCCGCGGCTGCGCGCATCGCGCATCAGCGCCTCGTGGCGCCGGCCGATGTGCGGCCCGGGGAGCAGCACGCCGTTCAACAGCGTGCGCAGGCCGTAGGTGCTGACCACGCTCGTGCGCGCGACCTTGCGGAAAAATCCCGGCCGGAAGATGCGCCGGATCGCGCGGCCGGTGTTGTCCGGCCCGAGCGAGAACAGAAACGTCGCCGGGACGCCGAGCTCGCCGAAGAGCTCGAGCAACGCCGGCACGCCGAGGCGCGTGCCGCGCTCGGTGTCCACATCGACCTTAATCGCCAGTTCAGCGGTCACGTCCGAATCAAAGAAAAGAAATAGACAGGATTAACAGGATTTACAGGATTAAATCTTGAAAAAGAAAATCCGGTTTTTGCTTGTTTTTGAATCCTGTAAATCCTGTTAATCCTGTCTGAATTTTTTTGTTGTTGGGGTTTCTTAACCTTCCAGTTCCTGCGACGGCCGCCCCAGGTGGTAGTCGAGCGTCTTGCGCAGCGCCGTCGTGAAATCGGTCGTCGGGTTCCAGCCCAGATACTGCTGCGCGTTGCGGATCGAGGGTACGCGCGTCAAGATGTCCTGGTAGCCCTTGCCGTAGTAGTCGCCCGAGCTCACCGTGACGAGACGGGTCTTGTCGGCGAGCGCGGCGTACTTGGGATAGGTCTTCACGAGCGCGACCAGGGTCTCGGCGAGCTCGCGCACCGACATGTCGTTCTTCGGGTTGCCGATGTTGAAGATGCGCCCGTCGGCGCAACCGTCCTTGTTCTCGATGATGCGCTTGAGCGCGTCCACCCCGTCGTCGATGTAGGTGAAGCTGCGGCGCTGCGCGCCGCCGTCCACGAGCCGGATGTCCGTGCCGCGCAGGATGTTGCCGATGAACTGCGTGAGCACGCGCGAGCTGCCCTCCTTGGGCTCGAGGATGTTGTCGAGCTTGGGACCGATCCAGTTGAACGGCCGGAACAGCGTGAACTTGAGGCCGTCGCGCTGACCGTAGGCGTAGATCACGCGGTCGAGCAACTGCTTCGAGCACGAGTAGATCCAGCGTTGCTTGTGGATCGGCCCGAGGACGAGGCTGGTGCTCTCCTCGTCGAACTCGGTGTCCGCGCTCATCCCGTAGACCTCGGAGGTGGAGGGAAACAGCACGCGTTTCTTGTAGCGCGCGCACTGGCGCACGATCTCGAGGTTCGCCTCGAAGTCGAGCTCGAAGACGCGCAGCGGGTCCTGCACATAGGTCGCGGGCGTGGCGATGGCCACGAGCGGCAGCACCACGTCGCATTTCTTGATGTGGTATTCGATCCACTCCTTGTTGATCGTGATGTCACCTTCGACATAGTGGAAGCGCTCGTGGCCGAGCGACTCCCCGAGCTTGTCCCGGCCCATGTCCATGCCGTACACCTCCCAGTCGGTGTCGCGCAGGATGCGCTCGGTGAGGCTGTTGCCGATAAACCCGTTCACGCCGAGGATCAGGACTTTGAGGCTCATGCTGACTCCATTTTTGGATGCGTAAGTTAAACCGATGCCGCCTGCGGGGCTGTCTCGCCCAGAAGCTGGTCAAGCGTGAGGCCGTGGGCGTCGCCGGCGCCTTGCTCCGGCCCGTCGCGCCATTGCCATTTTGCGACCTCAAGACAGCCTTGGCCGGCCGCCACGCGCAGCGGCGCGACCGCGACGATCTGTCCGGGCGCACCCGCGCAGTCCGTGTGCGGCTCGGCCCACCAGATGAATAACCGCCGCCCGCCGACGTCGGTGAACGCACCGGGATAGGGATGCGTCACCGCCCGGATGAGATCGAAGATCGCGCGCGCGTCGCGGCGCCAGTCGATGCGCCCGTCCTCGGGCTTGCGTCCGCCGAAGCAGGTCGCCCGCGACTCGTCCTGCGGACGGCGCGGGGCGCGGCCCTGCTTGATGGCGTCGAGGCTCCGTTCCAGGACCTTGCGCGCCGCCGCGGTCACCTTGATAAAGACCTCCTGCGCCGTGTCCCGCGGGCCGATGGGAACGGCCTCCTGGTCCACAATGTCACCGGCATCCGGGCGCTTGACCATATAGTGCAGCGTCGCGCCGGTCTCGGTCTCGCCGTGCAGCACCGCCCAGTTGATCGGCACGCGCCCGCGGTACTTCGGCAGCAGCGAGCCATGCAGGTTGAAGGCGCCGAGGCGCGGGATATCCAGAATTTCCTGGCCGATCAGGTTGCGGTAATAGAACGAGAAGATAATATCCGGCTTGAGCGCGCGCAGACGCGCGATCCACTCCGGCGTGTTCACGGTCTCCGGCGTGTGGACCGGAATCGCGTGCCGCCGCGCCAGCTCCGCCACCGACTGGAACCAGATGTTCTCCGCCGGGTTGTCCCGGTGCGTGAACACCGCGAGCACGCGGCTGCCGCGGGCAATCAGCGCGTCCAGACACTCGTAGCCGACGTCGTGGTAACCGAAGACGACGATCCCGGGCTTAAGCATCGGTCTGCTCCAGGATCTCGCGGATCACGAAGCGCGGGCGCCGCCGCACCTCCTGGTAGATGCGGCCGATGTATTCGCCGATGATCCCCAGTCCCAGGATGCCCACCGCCACCAGGAAATAGAGGATCGCGAACAAGGTGAACACGCCTTCGGCCTCGGGCCCGATGACGAGCCGGCGGATGACGAGGTAGACCACAAACAGCCCCGAGAGCGCCGAGAGCGCAATGCCGAACAGGGTGAAGAGCTGCAACGGCACCACGGAAAATCCGGTCATGAGATCGAAGTTGAGCCGCACGAGCTGGTACAGACTGTACTTCGAGCGTCCGGCGGCGCGCGCGGCGTGCTCCACCTCCACCTCCGTGGGGTTCGCGGCGTAGCTGTAGGCGAGCGCGGGAATGAAGGTCGAGGTCTCGCTGTTCGAGGCGATCAGGTCCACGATCCGCCGGCGGTAGGCGCGCAACATGCAGCCCTGGTCGCGCATCGTGATATGGGTGATGCGCGCACGGATCGCGTTGATGAGCTTGGAGGCGTAGCGGCGGAAAAAACTGTCCTGGCGGTCCTTGCGGTAACCGCCGACCACGTCGTGTCCGGCCTCGATCGCCGCGAGCAGTTTCGGAATCTCCTCCGGGGGGTTCTGGAGGTCGGCATCGAGCGTCACCACCACCTCGCCGCGCACGCGCTCGAACGCGGCCATGATCGCCATGTGCTGGCCGAAGTTGCCGTTGAAGTCGATGACCCGCACTTCGCGCGGACGGCGCCGGTGGAACTCGCGCAGCAGCGCGCCCGAGCGGTCGCGCGAGCCGTCGTTGGTGAAGAGGATCTCGTACGGCCGGCCCAGGACATCGAGCACCTTCGTCAGACGCCCGAACAGCGCCTCGAGGTTCTCCTCCTCGTTGTACACCGGGATCACGACGCTCACATAGGGCTGCATCACGCGCGCCTCCCGAAGACACTCGCCATGGCGGCGATCGCACGATCCTGATCGGCTTCGGTCATGGCGGGAAAGAGCGGCAGGCTCACGATGCGGTCGGAGATGGTTTCGGCGTTCGAAAAATCGCCCGGCTTGAAGCCGAAATGCTCGCGGTAATACGGATACAGATGCGCCGCGCGGTAATGCAGCCCGGTGCCGATGTTGCGCTCCTTCATGCCGGTCATGAAGGCGTCGCGGTCCATGCCCGCGGCCTGCGGATTTATGAGCGGCGTATAGAGATGCCACGCATGCCGGTGCGGATACCCGGGCGCGCCGGGCAGCGTCCACTGCGGCCAGCCCGCGAGAAGTTTTTGATAGCGCTGCGCGAGCTGCGTGCGCCGCTGGATGAACCCCTCGAGCGCCGGGAGCTGGTGCAGCCCGAGCGCGGCCTGGAGGTCCATCATGTTGTACTTCAGGCCCGGCAGGACGATCTCGTAATGCTGGGAACCGGTCTTGCCGAAGCGGTTCCACGCCTCGCGGTCCATGCCGTGGAAGCGCAGCAGCGCGATCGTCTCGGCCAGCTTGTCGTCGCGCGTCACCACACAGCCGCCCTCGCCGGTGGTCATGTTCTTGTTCGGGTGGAAGCTGAACACCTGCGTGTCGCCGAAGGCGCCGATGCGCTTGCCTTGGTATTCCGTGCCGATCGCGTGCGCCGCGTCCTCGATCACGCGCAGGCCGTGCTTGGCCGCCAGCGCATACAGCGGATCGAGGTCCACGGGCAGGCCCGCGAAGTGCACCGGCACGATGGCGCGTGTGTGCTTGGTGATCGCGCCTTCGAGCTGGGAGACATCCATGTTATAGGTGTCCGGCTCCACGTCGACGAGCACCGGTTTGCCGCCCGCAAGCACGATGGTGTTGAGGGTGGCGGCGAAGGTCATCGGGGTCGTGATGACCTCGTCGCCCGGCTTCAATTCGAGCGCGAGCAACGCCAGATGCAACCCGGCCGTGGCCGAGGACAGCGCCAGCGCGTGCGGCGCCCCGAAATAGCGCTTGAGCTCGTCCTCGAATTTTTTCACGCGCGGCCCGGTGGTGATCCAGCCGGATTCGAGGCACGCCACCACCTCGGCGATCGCCTCGCGGCTGATCGAGGGCCGCGAGAACGGCAGGAATTCTTCGGTTGCCATGTTCGGTCCTAGCTGCGGGTGATGAGATAGACCCCGGCGACGATGATGAGGATGCCGGCGATGCGCGTGAGCGAAATGTTTTCCTGGAACAGATAATACGCGGCCACGGCATTGACGATGTAGCCCACGGAGAGCAGCGGGTAGGCGAAGCTCACCTCCACGCGCGAGAGCACCAGCAGCCACACCATCACGCTCACGACGTAAGCGAGCAGGCCGGCCAGCACGAACGGGTTGGCGGCCACCTGCACGCCCACGGGGACGGCGTTCGCCCAGGCGAACTCGAAATAGCCGATGCGCCGCATGCCCTCCTTGAGCAGCAGTTGCGCGCCGGCGTTGAGCAACACGCCCAGCAGAATCAGCGGAAGATGGTTCATGAGGCGGGTTCCTTGTTGGAGATCAATACGTTTTCGCGCGTCTGCGCCAGCAGGTGAAACCGCGCGCGGTTGCCCGCCCGCAGGCGTTCGTAGTTTTCCCGGCGGGTGATCAGGTAGACGTGGTTCGCGCCCTGCCAGCGACGCCAGAACGTCGCGTCGTCGATCATCCAGGCGCCGGTGTCTTCCTGCCGGGTGCCGAACTCGAGCTCGCCGCGCCATTCTACCACCGTGACCCGCCGGCCCAGGTAGACCGGAAGCTCCTGATAATAGGTGTGATAGACCATCACCTCGTCGGCCGGCTGAAGCCGCGGCTTCAGGGCCAGGACCAGACTTTTGACCGAATACCTGTCATCGAGCGCGGTAAAACGCACGGCGGCAAAACTCAGCGCCACGGCCGAGATCAGCGCGAGCGCGGTGACCGCCGCGGCGGGACGCCGGAGCCGGAGGAAGACCGCGGCGACGATCGCGGTCGCGAGGAAAAACCCGCTGAAGGCGCGGATCAACCCACCGAATGTCTCGGCAAACTCGATGGCTTGCGACCCCTCTCCCACGTACCACCGCGGCATAAGCACCACCGTCAGCGCGAGCGCCAGACCCGCCCCCAGTAGCGCCCACCAGGCCGAGCGCATCCCGGGGGTTTCGGGCAGACGCGCCAGATACCGGCCGATGAGCAAGGCCAGGGGCGGCAGCACCGGCAGGATATACGCAATCAGCTTGGAAGAGGAAAACGAGAAGAACGCGAACACCACGCCGACCCACAGCATCAGGAACAGCGCATCCGGGTGCTGCCGGCGCTGGCGCCACGAAACCGGCAGGGCGTCCTTGATCGCCTGGAGCAGAAACGCCGTCCACGGATAGACGCCGAGCAGCAGCACCGGGATAAAACTCCACGCCGGCTGATAGCGCTGATGGACCGTCGTGAGATAGCGCTGGAAATGCTCGTGGATGAAATAGAACTGCGCGAACTCGGGGTTCGCCTGCGAGACCAGGATGTGCCACGGGGCGGCGATGAGCAGAAACAGCGCGAGCCCCGAGGGCAGATACATCGAGCGCAGCAGGCGCCACTCGCCGAGCAGCGCCATCCAGGCGCCGATCACCATGCCCGGGATGACGATGCCGATCAGGCCCTTGGTCAGCGTGGCGAACGCCGTGAGCGCGTAGAAGCCCCAGAAATACCACCGCCGCGCCGCGCCCGGCGGCGCGCGATACCCGATCAGAAACGCCAGCATGGCCGCCGTGAGCAGCGCGGTGACCGCCATGTCCAGCGTGATGACGCGCGCGAGGAAATAATACAGCGGACTGGTCGCCAGCACGCCGGCGGCGAGCAGGCCGGCACGCCGGCCGTAGAGCCGCCGGCCCGCGGCGTAGACGACGAGACACCCCGACAGCGCGAACAACGCCGGCCACAGCCGGGCCGCCCATTCGTTGAGGCCGAACGCCTTTAGCGCGAGCGCCTGCTGCCAGTAAAACAGCACGGGCTTCTCGAAGTACTTCACGCCGTTGAGCCGCGGGGTCACATAGTCGCCGGTCTCGAGCATCTCGCGCGGGATCTCGGTATAGCGCCCCTCGTCCGGGTCCCACAGCGCGCGCTCGCCCAGCGCGTACCCGAACAGCGTGCCCAAGATCAAGGTCAGAATAACCAGATCCTGCTTCCAGGAACGCCTTGAATCGTTTGTTTGCGGGGGCTGTGTGGGCATGGTGTGCGCGAGGATCCGGTTTTTTTGTGAGGCCGCTTGAATGAACCTAAAAACGGCGATTGCATCCGCAGATTACGCAGATTTCCGCAGATTTTAAGAATGTTACGAGTAACTTTCCTTCTCTCACCATATGGGCGCGCCAGGCAGTCATTCAAGCCAAATGATTCATCTGCGTCCCGCCACTAAATCGACGGTACCGCCGTGCCAATTTGCAGTCCCTTTGTGTCGATTTAGTGGCGGGACGAAAATCTTATGACTTTTCGATTATTGCGGCGGCATCGAGGCTTCGATGCGGTGCCGGCGCCGTTTCAGGCCTCCTCGGCATGTTCAGGTAGATTCGTGCCGCCGCAATAATCTGCGAAATCTGCGGATAACTGCTTTTTCCAGAAAAAATAGCCACGATCGACACCCAACGCAATGCGTGCCGCCGCGAATCCGGCTTCGGGAGATCGCGGCTTCGCCAAGCCGATATCGGCGGGCGAGGCCGACCTACCCGCACGCTATGCTACGGCAGGGAACATCAATTTTCCGTCGCGGCCGCGTGAAGATTCTGTGAAGAACCGGCGTCGGCGAACGAAACGCTCACGCGCGTGCCCGCGCCGAGGCGGCTTTCGACCGCGAGCCGCCAGCCGTAGCGATCGCAGATGCGCTTGACGATGGCGAGCCCCAGTCCGAAGCCCTCGCCGGTGCCGGCCGCGCCGCGGTAAAAGCGCTGAAAGATCCGCGGCAGCTCCTCCTCGCGAATGCCGCGTCCGGAGTCTTCGATCTCGAGCCGCCGGTCCCGGTAGCGCACGCGGATGCTCCCGCGCTCGGTGTGCTCGACCGCGTTCTTGAGGAGATTGGCGAGCGTGAGGAACAGCGCGTTTCGGTCCACGCGCAGCACCGCCGGCGGATCCACCGCGATCTCGAGCGCGAGCCCGCGCTGCGCCAGCGCATCGCGCAGAAGCTCCGCGACCTCCGCGACGCACGCGTGGACCGAAACGTCCTCGACCTCGGCGGCCGGCTCCCCGCGCGCGAGGAACAGCAGCGCGCGCGTGAGCTCCGACATGCGCGCCGCGGCGCGCCGGATCATGTCGAGGCGCCCGCGCGCCGCCGCATCCAGGCGCGGGTCCTGTGCCAGCAGCTCGCAGCTCGTCTGGATCGCGGTCAGCGGCGTGCGCAACTCGTGGCTGACGTTGGCGGTGAACTCCTGCTCCCGCTCGATCAGATCCGCGACCTTGCGCAGATAGCCGTCGAACGCCTGCGCCAGCCGCTTGACCTCCTCGTCGGCGTAGCGGTCGGCGAGCGGTGCGTCCGGGCGCCCCGGCCCGAGCGCGCCCACGCGCGCGGCGAGATCGCTCACCGGCTGCGTCAGCAGCTCCGAGAGCCAGTATCCGAGCCCCGCGGCGAGCGCCGCCGTGGCGACGACCCCGAGGAGCAGCAGCCACAGGAGCTGGCGCATCCGGTCTTCGTGGTGCGTGGCGTCGTAGGCGATGTAAAAGCGCGTCGCGCCTACCGCGCGCACCGCCACCCGCAGCGTGACGTCGCGCACGCGCAACTCGTGATCGCCCAGGGGCAGCTCGCGCAGGTACGGGGGCAGCTCCGCGCGGGCGCGCTCCGTCGCTACGAGGTAGCCGTTGAGATTGCGGATCCGCGGCGGCGGCGCGCCCGGGTCGCGCGCGTGGGCCGCGATCAGATGGTCCATCTCCTCGGTGAGGATCTGGGCGGTCAGCTCCTCCTCCTGATCCCGCGTCACCAGGTAGAGCGCCACGCTGTGGGCGGCGACGATCAGGATGCCGAGGGTCGCGATCCCGAGCGCGACCCGCCGCCGCAGGCTGGGCTTAACGTTCAGCCGCATCGGTGAGGCGGTAGCCCAGCCCGTGCACGTTTTCGACCAGGTCGGGCTTGCCCGGTCGCGCGAGCGCGCGCCGCAGGATGTGCATGTGCGAGCGCAGCGTGTCGCCGCGCTCCTGCTCCTCGCCCCACACGGCGGTCTCGAGCTCGGCGCGCGCGAACACCCGGTTGGGATGGCGCATCAGCAGCTCGAGCAGCCGCAGGCACTTGGGCGGCAACTTCACCGGCGCGCCGGCGCGCTCGACGCTGAGCGTGTAGGGGTCGAACACGAGATCGCCGACGCGCAGCGCCCGGCCCGCCACGCGCCCGCTGCGTCGGCGTTCGAGCGCGGCGAGCCGCGCCTCGACCTCGCTCAGCGCGAACGGCTTGACCAGGTAGTCGTCGGCGCCGCTCGCGAAGCCCGCGAGCTTGTCCGGGAGCGTATCGCGCGCGGTGAGCATGAGCACCGGCGTGTCGCGCTTGGCCTCCTCGCGCAGCTTGCGACACAGCGCGAGCCCGTCCATCCCCGGCAGCGCGAGGTCGAGCAGGATCGCGTCGTACTCGTGGGTGACCGCAAGATGCAGCCCGGTCACGCCGTCGGCGGCGCGGTCCACCTCGTGCCCGCGCCCCTCCAGGTAATCGTAGAGATTGGCGGCGATGTCGGCGTCGTCCTCGATGATCAGAATGCGCACGGAAAGACCCTAAGCTTCTCAGGCGCACTATAAGACAATCCGGGGATGAAGGGGTATAGTCGAACGGCCCGCCCGGAACGAGGTTCGCGCATGGCCCGGACCGCCCACAGCAATCGTTTGATCCACGAGACCAGCCCCTACCTGCTCCAGCACGCGCACAACCCGGTGGACTGGTATCCGTGGGGCGAGGAGGCGCTCGATCGCGCGCGGCGCGAGGACAAGCCGATCCTGCTCTCGATCGGCTATTCCGCCTGCCACTGGTGTCACGTGATGGAGCGGGAATCGTTCGAGGACGAGGACGTGGCGCGGCTCATGAACGAGCTCTTCGTGTGCATCAAGGTCGACCGCGAGGAGCGCCCCGACCTCGACAAGGTCTACCAGACCGCGCACCAGATCCTGGCGAGCCGCCCCGGTGGCTGGCCGCTCAACATGTTCCTCGCGCCCGCCGACCGGATGCCGGTCTTCGGCGGCACGTACTTCCCGAAAACCTCGCGCCACGGCCTGCCGGCCTTCACCGACATCCTGCGCCAGGTCGCCGCCGTCTACCGCGACCGGCGCGACGCGATCGAAGCGCAAACCGATACGCTGCGGGAAACCTTCGCGCGCATCGAGCCCGCGGACGCCGCGCCCGGCGCCTCCCCGGCGCCGGAACTGCTGGAGCGCGGTTTCGCCGAGCTCGCGCGGCAATACGAACCGCGCCACGGCGGCTTCGGGGCCGCACCGAAGTTTCCGCATCCCACCGCGCTCGAGTTCCTGCTGCGTCATGCCGCGCGCGCCGGCGGCGCGGCCGGGGGCGAGGCGCTGGCGATGGCGCGCCACACCCTCGCGGCGATGACGCGCGGCGGGCTCTGCGATCAACTGGGCGGCGGCTTCTTCCGCTACTGCGTGGACGAGCGCTGGGAGATCCCGCACTTCGAAAAAATGCTCTACGACAACGCGCAACTGCTCGGCGTGTATGCCGACGCCGCGCGCGCCGCGGGCGACGAGCTGTTCCGGCGCGCGGCGCTCGCGACCGGCGCGTGGGTGATGCGCGAGATGCAGTCGCCCGCGGGCGGCTACTACTCGACGCTCGACGCCGACTCCGAGGGACACGAGGGCAGGTACTATGTCTGGAGCGCGGCCGAGATCGAAGAACTTCTCACGCCCGAGGAATGGGGCTTCGTGGAGCCGCACTACGGGCTCACGGGCGCGCCGAACTTCGAGGGCCGCTGGCACCTCAACGTCCGTGCCGACGTCGCCACCATCGCGGAACGCTTCGGGCGCCCCGAGGCCGAAGCCGGCGCGCTCCTCGCGTCGGCGCGGCGCAAACTCTTTGCGGCGCGCGAGCGCCGCGCGCGCCCCGGGCGCGACGACAAGATCCTCACCGCGTGGAACGCCCTCGCGATCAAGGGTCTGGCGCGCGCCGGACGGCTGCTCGGGCGCGAGGACTTCAGCGCCTCGGCGCGCCGCGCCTTCGAGTTTGTGCGCGCGCAGCTCTGGCGCAACGGACGGCTTCTCGCCACCGCCAAGGACGGCCGCGCGCGTCTCAATGCCTATCTGGACGACTATGTTTTTTTGATCGAGGCGGGACTTGAGCTGCTGCAAACGGAATTTCGCGCCGATGATCTCGAATTCATCACCGAGCTTGCGGATATCGTTCTCGAACGCTTCGAAGACAAACACCACGGCGGCTTTTACTTCACCGGCGACGATCACGAAACGCTCGTCTACCGCCCGAAACCGACGCACGACGACGCCACCCCGTCCGGCAACGGCGTCGCGGCCCAGGCGCTGCTCAGGCTCGGGCACCTGCTGGGCGAGCCGCGCTATCTGCACGCAGCCGAACGTACGCTGGCGGGCCTGTCGGCGGCGATCGCGCAGCAGCCCTCGGCGTACTGCTCGCTGCTGATCGCGCTGGAGGAATATCTTTATCCGCCCGAGATCGTGGTGCTGCGCGGCGCGCCCGAAGCGCTCGCACCCTGGCGCGCGCGGCTTGCGCGCCATTACGCGCCGCGCCGGGTCGCGCTCGCCATATCGAATGAGATCGAGGCGCTACCCGGCGCACTTGCCGGGCAGGCGCTGCACGCCGAGGTCACGGCGTATGTCTGTGCGGGAAGCGCCTGTCAGGCGCCGATGACCGATCCGAGCGAGCTGGAGCGCCTGCTCGCGCAAAACGAGCCGGCCGCCGCGACGCCGCGCTAACCGACGGTCGCGCCGCGCTCAGCGGAGATACTGGAGATACCCGTATAAGGCGCCGTAGGCCGCGAGCATCGCCGCGAGGTTCCAGTGGCCGTTGTTGCGGATGAGCACGTCGCGGCGGAAAAACCGCAGCCCCGGATCGGCGAGGCGCGAGAACGTGGGCCAGAAGCGGTTCACGCGCCGGCGGTACTCGCGATATGGCTCGCCGAGGAGCGCTTCGAGGCGCCGCTCCTCGCGCCCGACACGGTTGACCATATAAAAGTAATACAGCACGACATACGCCGCCGTGACATAGACGTTCGCCAACAGCAGCACGACCCCGAGGATCAGAAAGAAGCGCCCGAGGTACATCGGGTTGCGCACCAATACATACGGCCCGCGCGCCGTGAGCTGCTCGTTTTTCACCAGCGAGGCGAACGACCAGAGCTGAATCCCCTCGCCGAAGAGTGACACGAGGAACGCGGGCGGCAGCCACTCGGGCCGCGCGTAGCGCGCCACGGCCGCGAGCAGGACGAGCGCGAGCACGTAGCGCAGCCGAAGAAAAAGCTTCCTCAGGCCGGGATGGTTGAACAGGCCGTGCAGGACATCGAGCATGAACGGGTCATTGGACACGAATGAGGTGCGCGATTATACGGATATAAAGCGCGCTTGCTCAACCGCGGCGGACGCGGTTCGCACAGGCTGATCCGGCGGCGCGAAAGGCGATATAATCCGGCGACCCCATGCCCGATTTCCCCGCCCCTCAATGCACCGTCTGGCAGGCGCGCCTGTTTCCGTTCCTGCGCTGGTGGCCGCGCGTCGGCCGCGCGACCCTTAAGGCCGATCTCCTCGCGGGGCTCACCGGCGCGGTGGTGGTGCTGCCGCAGGGCGTGGCCTTCGCCATGATCGCGGGGCTGCCCCCGGTATACGGGCTCTACACCGCCATGGTCCCGCCGATCGTCGCGGCGCTCTTCGGCTCCTCGCGCCATCTGATCTCCGGCCCGACGACGGCGATCTCGATCGTGGTGTTCGCGACCGTCGCCAGGTTCGCCGAGCCCGGCAGCGAGCGCTTCATCCAGATGGCGCTCACGCTCACCTTCCTCGCCGGTGTGTATCAGCTCGCGCTCGGGGCGGCGCGCATGGGCGCGCTCGTCAATTTCGTCTCGCACTCGGTCGTGGTCGGCTTCACCGCCGGCGCGGCGATCCTGATCGGCACGAGCCAGTTGAAACACTTCTTCGGCATCCAAATCCCCGCGGGCGAATCGTTCCTGCACACCTGGCAGGACCTCTTCCTCCAGATCGGCGAGATCAACCCCTACGTCACCGCCGTCGCCGCGGCTACCCTCGCCGGCGGCGCGCTGCTCATGGTTTTCAAGCCGCGCTGGCCGGGTATGCTGCTCGCCATGATCCTCGGGAGCGTGCTGGCCGCGCTCCTCGGCGATACCGCACGCGGCATCGCGCTCGTGGGCGAGCTGCCCGGGCATCTCCCGCCGCTGTCGATGCCGGACCTGAGCTTGAGCTCGATCAAGGCGCTCGGCAGCGGCGCGCTCGCCATCGCCATGCTCGGGCTCGTGGAGGCGGTGTCGATCGCGCGCTCCGTGGCGCTCAAATCCGGACAGCGCATCGACGGCAGCCAGGAGTTCGTCGGCCAGGGGCTGGCCAACATCGTGGGCAGCTTTTTCTCGTGCTACGCTTCATCGGGCTCGTTCACCCGCAGCGGCATTAACTACGCCGCCGGCGCGGTGACGCCGCTCGCCGCGATCTTCGCCGCCGGCGCGCTCGCCCTCATCGTGCTGATCGTCGCGCCGCTCGCCGCGCACCTGCCGATCGCGGCCATGGCCGGCATCCTGCTGCTCGTGGCCTGGCGGCTCATCGACTTCCACCACATCGCCACCATCGTGCGCGCGAGCAGGCGCGAGACGGCGGTGCTCGCGACCACGTTCCTCGCCACGCTCTTCGTCGAGCTCGAGTTCGCGATTTACGTCGGCGTGATGCTCTCGCTCGTGATGTACCTCATGCGCACCGCGCGCCCCGGGATCGTGACGCGCGTGCCCGACCCCGCGAGCCCCAACCGCCACCTCGTCACCGACCCGAAACTGCCCGAGTGTCCGCAGCTCAAGATCGTGCGCGTGGACGGCTCGCTCTTCTTCGGCGCGGTGGACCACGTGCAGGGTGTGCTGCAAAGCCTGCTCGCGCAGCATCCGGAGCAGCGGCATCTGCTCATCGTCGGCAACGGCATCAACTTCATCGATGTCGCCGGCGCCGAGATGCTGGTGCAGGAGGCCGAGCGCCGGCGCAAGCTGGGCGGCGGCCTTTATCTATGCAAGGTCAAGGACGAGGTCTGCGAGATATTGAAACGCGGGGGCTTCGCCGAGAGATTCGGCCGGGAGAACATCTTTATCACCAAGGCCGACGCCATCGAGAGCGTCTTCAAGCGCCTGGACCGCTCGGTCTGCGAGCGCTGCGACAAACGCATCTTCCTCGAATGCCGCCGGGTGGCGCGTAACGAAGCTCCCGACACGGCACAGGGCAAAAACGCCGCCGCTTAGCCGCCTCCGGAGAAGCGCTCCCACAGCACGAGCGCCCAAGTCAGCGGCACGAGCACGAGTGCAAGCAACACCGCCGCCGAGCCCAGGTCCTTCGCCCGGCCGGAAAGCTCGTGGCGCTCGGAGCCCACGCGGTTCACCACCGCCTCGATCGCCGAATTCAGCAGCTCCACGATCAGCACCAGCACGAGGCTTCCCACGAGCAGCGCGCGCTCGACGCCGCTGCGCCCGAGCCAGAAACCGAGCGGTGCAAGAATCACGAATAGCGCCGCTTCCTGACGGAAGGCCGCTTCGTTCCTGAGTGCCGCCTTGAGGCCGCACAATGAATAACCCCCGGCGCGCACCACGCGCCGCAGGTCACAGAGGTCTTTCAGCAGCGCCATCTTTTACGCCGCCGGCTTCCAAGTAAGGTCCAGTTCGCGCGCCGCGCGCACGTCGTCGAGGCGCTTGACCGGCAACGTGTGCGGCGCGCCCTGCACCAGCTCCGGGTTGGTGCGCGCCTCCTTCAGGATTTCCTCCAGCGCCGCGATGAAGCGGTCGAGCTCCTCCCTGGCCTCGGTCTCCGTGGGCTCGATCAGGAAGCACTCCGGCACCAGCAGCGGGAAATAGGTCGTGGGCGCGTGGAAACCCTTGTCGAGCAGGCGCTTGGCCACGTCCATCGCGGAGACGCCGGTCTCGTCCTTGAGCTTCTTGAAGGTCAGCACGAACTCATGCGTCGCGCGCCGGTTGGGGTACGCCATGTCGAAGCCGCGCTTCGAAAGTTCGGCCATGATGTAGTTGGCGTTGAGCGTCGAGAATTCCGCCACCCGGTGCATGCCCTCGCGTCCGAGGAGCTTCGCGTACACGTAGGCGCGCAACAGCACGCCGGCGTTGCCCATGTTGACGCTGAGCCTTCCGATCGTCTGCGGGCGCGTCTTCTCCGTGAGCCAGTGATACTTGTCAGCGGTCACGCCCACGATCGGCACCGGCAGAAACGGCTCAAGTCTTGCGCCCGCCGCCACCGGACCCGCGCCGGGGCCGCCGCCACCATGGGGCGTGGAGAAGGTCTTGTGCAGATTGAGATGAATCACATCGAAACCCATGTCGCCCGGCTTCACGCGCCCGAGAATGGCATTTAAGTTCGCGCCGTCGTAATAGAGCAACCCGCCGGCGTCGTGCACGATCTTGGCGATCTCGGTGATGCGCCGCTCGAACACACCGAGTGTCGAGGGATTGGTGAGCATGAGCCCCGCGGTCTGCGGTCCGACCGCGGCCTTGAGCGCCTCGATGTCCACATCGCCGTTGGCATCGGTCCGGATCTCGCGCACGGTATACCCGCACATCACCGCGGTCGCCGGGTTGGTGCCGTGCGCCGCGTCCGGGATGAGGATCTCGGCGCGCGCCCTGTCCCCACGCGCATCGTGATACGCGCGGATCATGGCCACCCCGGCGAACTCGCCCTGCGCGCCGGCGAGCGGCGTGAGCGACACCCCCTTCATGCCGGTGACGTCTTTCAGAATTTCCTGGAGCTCATACATGCAGGCCAGAAACCCCTGCCCGGTGCTCTCCGGCGCATACGGATGGCGCCCGAGGAACTGCGGCAGCATCGCAGCCTTGTTGCACGCCCGCGGGTTGTACTTCATGGTGCACGAACCGAGCGGATAGAAATGCGTGTCGATCGAGAAGTTCTTCTGCGACAGCCGCGTATAGTGCCGCACCGCCTGCATCTCGGACACCTCCGGCAGCAGCGGGCGCTGCTTGCGGCGGAATTTTCCCGGAATATCCTTAACATCGGCCTTCGCCAGCGGGGCCTGGGACGGATTGCGACGGCCGGTTTGGGACTGTTCGAAAATCAGCATTGACAACCTCGAATCAAAATAAAATCGTTTGCCGCCACAGATAAGGCCTTCGGTACTCGCTCAACCGTCGTCCGCCCTGGCAAAGTGGTGGACTCGACGCTGACGCGCCTTAATCCACCCTAGCTTTCGCTTTTCTCTGCGCCTTCGCGTCTCTGCGTCGAAAACTAATACCAGTCTCTCTTCCTCATTTCAACGCCGCCAACGCCTTGTCGTGATTCGGCTCCTGCGCGATCTCGGGCACGAGTTCCATGTGCCTGGTGACATCGAGCCCTTCCGGCGTCACAACAAAGCCCTCCTGCACGACTCATCAGAGCACCCGATCAAACACTTCCACCGATAGGTCGGCATCTTTCAGGATGCTCTTTAGCAGCTTCGGGTGTAGCACTTTTCCGGCGTGGAACGATACCGTGACTCTTCTTCCAGCCGCGTTCTTGTAGATCTTGTGGCTGCCGCTCTGGCGGGCTAACGAAAATCCCGCTTTCTCCAGAACCCCGATAACCTCCGCTGCGGTAACACGCGGAAGCCGTGTCATACGGCGATATCAAAATACGTCAGACTGATCTGTTCCGCTTGGGGAAGCTCCTCGCCCGAGGCCTTTCTGTCCTCGACGTGAAGATTGATTGCATCGTGAATGTTCTCCAGCGCCTCTTCGTAGGTGTCCCCCTGCGTATAGCAACCCTGCAGCTCCGGGCAGAACGCAAAATAACCGTGCTTATCTTTCTCAACCACGACGGAAAAACGATGTCGCTCCATTGCCGCCTCCTTAGAGGAAATCTCGCCTACCTCGATTCGTTATTCTAGCCTTCTTTGCGCCTTCGCGTCTCTGCGTCGAAAACTAATACCAGTCTCTCTTCCTTATTTCAACGCCGCCAGCGCCTTGTCGTAATTCGGCTCCTGCGCGATCTCGGGCACGAGCTCGGTGTACTTCACCTTGTCGTTCTCATCGAGCACCACCACCGCGCGCGCGGTGATGCCCTTCAAGGGCCCGTCCTGGATCAGCACGCCGTAGTCCTTGGCGAAGTTGCGGTCGCGCATCATCGACAGCGTCTTCACGCTGTTGGTGTTCTCGGCGCTGCAAAAGCGTTTCTGCGCGAACGGCAGGTCGGCCGAGACGATCAGCATCACGACGTCGTTGCGCTTCTTGGCGTCCTCGTTGAACTTTTTCGTCGACAGCGCGCAGGTCGGCGTGTCGAGCGAGGGCACGATGTTGAGGAGTTTCTTCTTGCCCTTGAAGCTCGCGAGCGTGACGTCGTTCAGATCCGCGTCCGTCAGATGAAAGTCGGGGGCGGGGCCGCCGACCTTGGGCAGATCGCCGTTGGTGTGGATGGGGGTTCCGCGTAGTTTGATCTCGGCCATGGTTGCTCTCCTTGTTTACACGTTGGGTGACACCTTAACCGCGCACGGCGGATCCAGCCGGCGCTTGCTGACAACGCGTTCCAGGTGAAAGGCATACTGCTCGATGTCCTCGGGCGTACGGGTCTCGGTGGCGCAAACAAGAATGCTCTGGCCGAACTCCGGATAATGCTCGGTCAGATCGTAGCCACCGAGGATGCCCTGGGCCTCGAGCGCGCGCAGCGCATCCGCCACCGGCACATCGAGACTGAGCACCGCCTCGTGGAATACCGGGCGGTTGAAGACGCGCGTGACACCCTTGATCGCGGTGAGCCGGTCGACGAGCGCCGTCGTGTTCACGTGACACGCGGCGGCCACGCGCTCCAAGCCATCCGGCCCAAGGAGCGCCATGTGAATAGTCGCCGCGGCGACGATCAGTCCCTGGTTGGTGCAGATGTTCGACGTCGCTTTGGAGCGGCGGATGTGCTGCTCGCGCGCCTGGAGCGTGAGCGTGAACCCGGGCTTTCCGTCCTTGTCCACCGTGCGGCCGATGATGCGCCCCGGCATCTGGCGCATGAGCGGCTCCTTGCAGGCCATGAAACCGAAATAGGGTCCGCCGGAGGCAAGCGGCGCGCCGAGCGGCTGGCCCTCGCCCACCGCGATGTCCGCGCCCTTCGCGCCCCACTCGCCCGGCGGCTTCAATAGCGCGAGCGAGACGGGGTTCACGAGCGCGATCGCGAACATGTTGTGCGCGTGCGCCCAATCGGTGAGCGCGTCCGCCTCTTCCAGCACGCCGAAGAAGTTCGGCTGCGGAATCACGAGCGCGGCGAAGGCGCCGCCTTCGTATTTTTTGAGGGACTCCGGAATGGTGTGGCCGCCCTCGGTGCAATACGGAATCTCGATGAGCTCGATCCCCTGGTTCTTGACGATGGCGTGCACGACGCGGCGGTAGATCGGGTGCACCGTGGACGGCATGAGAATCCGGCGCGCCTTTTTGTGCGCGCGCACCGCCATCAACACCGCCTCGGCGAGCCCCGAAGCGCCGTCGTAGAGCGAGGCGTTCGAGACGTCCATGCCGGTGAGCGAGGCCATCATGGTCTGGTATTCGTAGAGGAGCTGGAGCGTGCCCTGGCTCGCCTCGGCCTGGTACGGCGTGTAGGCGGAGTAAAACTCGCCGCGCGTCACGATCTCCCACACCGCCGCCGGAATGTGATGCTCGTAGGCCCCGGCGCCGATGAAGTTGATGTAAGCGCCGTCCTGCGTCGCGCGGCTCTGCATCAGGCGCGCGACGTCCATCTCGCTCATGCCTTCGGGCGTCTGCGTCAGTTTTCCCGCACGCAGCCGCTCCGGAATCTCGCTGAAGAGTTCGTCGATGGACTTCACGCCGATGCTTTGGAGCATCGCTTTGATATCGGCGTCGGTATGCGGAATAAACGGCATCGTATTTCCTAATAATTCAATTCACAGGATTAACAGGATTGAAACAGGATTAACAAGATTAAGGCCTAAAAAAGTATTCTCGAAGTAATCCTGTAAATCCTGAGAAATCCTGTTAATCCTGTCTATTTTTTCAATGCTTCTCCGAAGCCACCAGCGCCTCGTACGCCTTGGCATCGAGCAGACCATCGAGCTCGGCTTTGTTCGCGGGCTTCAACCGGAACATCCAGCCCGCGCCGTAGGGGTCCTTGTTCACGGTCTCGGGCGCGGCGGCGAGCGCCGCGTTGGCCTCGGCGATCTCGCCGGAAACCGGCGCGTAGATGTCGGAGGCCGCCTTCACCGATTCGACCACGCCGCACTCCTTGCCCGCGGCGACCTGCGCGCCTGCCTGCGGCAGGTCCACGTACACCATGTCGCCCATCAGGTCCTGGGCGTGGTGCGTGATGCCGACGGTCACGGTACCGTCGGGATTCTGCTTCACCCACTCGTGCGACTTCGTGTATCTAAGGTCTTTGGGAATCGTGTTCATAAACTCTTCCTTTTGTCTTTCCTCTTTTCACTTTTCTCTAGCCAAAGCAACTCTTGCCATTACGGACGAACGGATACTTCACGACGCGCACCGACGCGGGCCTGCCGCGCAGGTCCACCGTGCAGCGCTCGCCGATACCGACGGCGGCCGGCACGCGCGCCAGCGCGATCGACATATCGAGCGTGGGCGAAAACGTGCCGCTGGTGATCTCGCCCTCGCCCGCGCCGTCGCAGGTGACCTTCTGGTGGTTGCGCAGCACGCCCTTGTCTTCGAGCACGAGCCCGACGAGCTGGCGCGGAACGCCGGCGGCATTCTGCTTTTCCAGGGCCTCGCGCCCGATGAACTTGCGATCCGCGGGCTCGAGCGCGACGGTCCAGGCCAGTCCGGTTTCGAGCGGCGTGGTGGTTTCGTCCATGTCCGCGCCATAGAGATTCATCCCGGCCTCGAGCCGCAGCGTGTCGCGCGCCCCGAGCCCGCAGGGCGGGACGCCGGCCTCGTGCAGCATCTGCCAGGTAAAGGCGGCGGCCGTGGCCGGAAGAACGATCTCGAATCCGTCCTCGCCGGTGTAGCCGGTCGTGGCGACATGCAACGCTCCGACCGTCACCGAGTGAAACGGCTTGATCTCGCCGGCGAGCCCGCGGAGCTGCTCGCCGAGCGCCCGGTAGACCTTCTCTTTGGCGTTCGGACCCTGCACCGCGATCATGGCGAGATCGTCGCGCTGCACCACTTTCACCTCGCCGAATTCGCGCGCGGCGGTGCCGATCCAGGCCATGTCCTTCTCGCGCGTGGCGGCGTTGGCGACGATCCGGAACCACTGCGCGTCCATGAAGTACACGATGAGGTCGTCGATCACGCCGCCCTTGGTATTGAGCAGGCAGCTGTACAGCGCTCTGCCCTGCGTCTTCAGTTTGTCGACGTTGTTGGCGAGCAGCAGCTTGAGGAAATCGCGCACGCCCGCGCCCTTGAGATCGACCACGTTCATGTGCGAGACGTCGAACATGCCGCAGTCGGCCCGCACCTTGCGATGCTCCTCGATCTGGGAGCCGTAGTGCAGCGGCATGTCCCAGCCGCCGAAGTCCACCATCTTGGCGCCCATCTTGACGTGGTTGTCGTATAACGGCGTTCTAAGTCCCATATGATTTTCGTAACCGCAGATAAACGCAGATAAACGCCGATGTTAAGAAACAAGAAATTCCAGAGACGGTTTATCTGCGTTTATCCGCGTTCATCTGCGGTTTCGGGTTAATAAATAAAAAAGGGGCGATGGCCATAAAAGCCATCGCCCCTCTGTCCGGTAACCTGAGAGCTTGAGCCCCTTCGGTGCCCCGCCACTAAATCGGGTAATGCCTTCGATGCGAACAAAGCGAGTGGTCGCCGTCTACTCTATTTCGCACCGGCATTCCCCCGGTTTAGTGGCGGGGTCTCTCCAGAGTCGACTGATCCCCGCGGTCCTTTTGCCTGAGCGATTCCGGGCGGGTTGCGCCGTCGGCGCCCCGCCACTAAAACAGGGGCCTGCCATCGGCATCCATCCGAGCAGCGATGGGCCCAACGGCTCCGCATGTTCACCAGAACATGCCCCTGATTTAGTGGCGGGGTCTCTCCCACGGGGGTATGTCGAGGGCGGGACTATAGCGCACGCCCCGGTCCAAGCCAAGGCGGGTGAAATCCCGCAAAGTTTCTACCACTTTGCGACGCTACGACTTGGGCGCCGCACGGCGCACGAGCAGAATGACCGGAACGAATCCCGCGAGCACGAGCGTGACGGCCGGCAGCGCGGCGCGCTCCCATTCGCCCTCGGAGGTCATCTCGAAGATGCGCGTGGCGAGCGTGTCCCAGCCGAAGGGCCGCAGCAGCAGCGTCGCCGGCATCTCCTTCATGACCTCCACGAACACGAGCAGCGCCGCGCCGAGCAACCCGCCGCGCAGCATCGGGAAGGTCACGCGCCAGAGGATCTCCCGACCGGAGGCGCCGAGGCTGCGCGCCGCGAGCCAGAGCGAGGGTTTGATGCGCTCGAAGGCGCTGTCCACCGGCCCGTGCGCCACGGCCATGAAGCGCACGCCGTAGGCGAGCACGAGCGCCAGCAGGCCGCCGGCGAGCACCGGGCCGGACGCAAGGCCCATCCACTCCAGCACCGGCCGCAGGAAATAGCGGTCGAGCCAAACGAAGGAGATCATGATGCCGACCGCGAGCACCGATCCGGGCAGCGCATAACCGAGCGTCGCGAAACGCACGGCGCCGCGCACGATGCGGTCGGGCTTGAGGCGATAGGTAAAGGCGAGCAGCAGCGCGCACAGTGTCGTAATCGCGGCGGCGGCCGCGCCGAGGGCGAGCGTGTTGGCGAAGAACCGCAGGTAGCGCGCGTCGAGGTCGGTACGCGCTACCTGCCACGCCCAGTGCGCGAGCTGGGCCACGGGCAGGACAAAGGCCGCGAGCAACACGGCCGCGCAAAACCCCGCCGCCGCCCAGCCGCGCGCGCCCCGCAGCCGGTAACGCTGCTCGCGCGCGGGCCGCATACCGACATGATACTGCGCGCGCCCGCGCAGGCGCCGTTCGCCGACGAGGGTGGCGGCGACGAACAGCAGCAGCAGCGAGGAGAGCTGCGCCGCGGCGCTCAGACTGAACAATCCCTGCCAGGCCTTGTAGATCGCGGTGGTGAAGGTGTCGTAATTAAACACCGCCACGGCGCCGAAGTCGGCGAGCGTCTCCATGAGCGCCAGGGCGACACCGGCCGCGATCGCCGGCCGCGCCATGGGCAGCGCGACACGCACAAACGCCGCGACGGGCGAGAGGCCGAAGACGCGGCCGGTCTCGAGCAGGCTGCGGCCCTGGGCGAGAAACGCCGTGCGCGTGAGCATGTATACGTAGGGGTAAAACGCCAGCACCATGACCGCGATCACGCCGCCCGCCGAGCGCACCTGAGGAAACCAGTGGCCGGGACCGAACACGGCACGCAGCCAGGACTGCACCGGTCCGCTGAAATCCAGCAACCCCACGGCCACGAAGGCGAGCACGTACGCCGGAACCGCGAGCGGCAGCATGAGCGCCCAGTCGAAAAACCGCCGCCCCGGGAACTCGCACACCGCCACCAGCCAGGCGAGTGCCACCCCAAGGGCGAACACGCCCACGCCGACGCCGATGAGGAGCACCAGGGTATTACGCAGCACCTCACCGAGCACGTTGTCGACAAGGTGCCGCCAGACATCGCCTGCAGGCGCAAACCAGGCGAGCGCCACGACCACGATCGGCGCCGCCACCATGGCCGCGACCGCAAAGCTCGCCACGCGCCACAGCCGCACATCGACGTCGAGCC
>Ga0154833_1008_pt1 | contig 33439 bp, 28 predicted proteins | sample Rifle2008BG16ft_FD_116137 | JGI IMG/M metagenome (GOLD analysis project Ga0154833, IMG submission 116137) | Candidatus Muproteobacteria bacterium RBG_16_65_34 | reverse complement strand
TCAGCGCGGGCCCCAAAGCCTGAGGAGCGCAGGGTTGGGTTGCGCCATCCGGGGCGGCCTTTCTTTTGGTGACTTTATCTTTGGCCGCGCAAAGAAAAGTCACCTGCCGTGGGTCAGCCACCCACAAGTACACGCCGCCTGAAGGGCGGCTCGATATGAAGCGGTGACGAACAACTCGATCTTCTTTCAACAGAAGCGAAAAGGAGAAACAGCAATGAAAGCAGCAAAACACGTAGTTCTTGCAGCAATCGGGGCGATGCTCCTGGCGGGCCAGGCGCCGCCGGCAGCGGCATCCTCACATACCCATCGGGCCGAGGGGGTCGTCCGGGCGCTCGATACGCAGGCGGGCAAAATCAAGATCGAACACGGCCCGATCCGCAGCCTCGGCTGGGCCGGCATGGCCATGGTCTTCGACGTGGCGGACCCCGGGCTGCTCAAGGGCTTAAAGTCCGGCGATACGGTGGCGTTCGAACTGGCCCAGGGCAAGGACGGCCGATTCGCCGTCACCAGTATCACGCCGCGCCGTTGATGTCTCGGCACGCACGCGGGCTCGCGGGAGGCACGAGCCCGCCTCGCCCGTTCGACGCCGGGGGGCGCGGCCCGGTAGTGGGTCCCGGGAAACCGCTGCGAATCCGGCCGTCTTTCTCGGCCGTCTCGCTTGTCTGGGCTAACAGTTTGTTGAAAAAGTCCTTCCATGGACTTTTTCAACACGCAAAGCCCCAGGTAATAATTTAGAGGGGCGTGGTTTTTTTTGCTTTGCTTCATTTTTCAAACACTTAACGTGTTCAAAAAATGGCGGCACGCCTCTGTACCGCAGATTTTCAGAAGAAAATTCTAATTTAGAAGACGTCCGGGCATGACGATGTGCGGCGGCCGTGAGGCCGTCCTGACGCCGCCGCCAACCTGCGGTTGCAACCCGACACGCCAGGGCCGATACTGTTCTTACGAGTCAGGATGACTCGGCTGTAAGACGAAGCAGCGCACGCCCTGCGCCTTCGTAACAGCAACGACAAGGATCGAGTCAACGTAATGGCGTCCACCCCGCCTGCCGGTCCACGGACGAAGGACCGCTCCCGCTTCTCGTCCACGCGCCGCCCTGCGCCTGCGCGTCTTCGTCGCATCGCGGCCGCGTTGCTCGCCGCCGGTCTGCTGCTCGTCGACCCGCCGCCGGCAACGGCGGAAACGCTTCGCATCCTCTCCTCGTACTCCGTCGCCGAGACGGGGCTCATCCATGCGCTCGCGGAGGAGTTCCGCCGCGCGCGCCCGGATATCGAGCTCCAGATCCGGACCACCGGCGCGCTGACGGTGCTCGACCGTGCGCGCGAGGGCGAGGCGGATCTCGCGATCACGCATCACCCGCAGGGCGAGGAGCTTTTCATCGCGGAGGGCTACGGGCTCCGGCGCACGATCTTCATGTACAACGAGCTCGTCATCCTCGGGCCCCCGGACGATCCGCTGGGGCTTGCGCGCGAGGACGACCTGCTCGCCGCGCTGAGGCGCATCGCGAAAAACAAAACGCCGTTCCTCGTCGCCGGCGAGCACTCCGGGACCGCGAACCGGCTCGACCGGTTATGGGCCACGGCGGGCGTCGAACCGGGCTGGGCGGGCTACCGGCGCACCCAGGCGGGCATGGCCGCCACGCTGCGCCAGGCGGCGCGCGCCGGGGCGCACACCTTCGCCGACCTCGGCACGTATCTCGCCAACCGCAAGGCCTTGGCCGGCGGTATCGTACCGCTTTACCGGGACCACGTGCTGCTGCGCAACTACTACGCCGCCATCGTGGCGGATCAGCGCCGCCTCCCCGGCGCCAACCAGCGCGCGGCCGAGGAGTTCCTCGAGTACCTGGTGTCGGATCCCGGGCAGGGGCTGATCCGCCGCTTCGGCGAGGAACGCTTCGGCGCGCCGGTCTTCACCGCCGCCGCCCATCTCGACGAGGGCCTCACGGCACGCCGCATCCAGGCCGAGCTCGAAGGCGAGCGGCGGCGCGCCGCCCAGTTGGCGCTGCTCGCCTTCTTGCTCACCGTGGCCGGATGGCTCCTGTGGCGGGTGCGCCGGCTCGAGCAGACGCGCGCGAGCGAAGAGCGCTTCCAGCTTGCGATCGCCGGCGCCAACGACGGCATCTGGGACTGGGATGCGGCGCGCGACGAGGCGTTTCTTTCCGCACGGCTATGCGAGATCCTGGACCTGCCGCCGGCCGCGGGCGCGGTGAAAGCGCCGCGCCGGGTCCTGGCCGAATGCATCCACGCCGCGGATCGCACCCGAGTGCTCGCGGCGATCGAGGGCTATCTGTGCGCCGCGGGACCCGATCAGCCCCTGGACCTCGAGTTCCGGACCGCGCGAACCGGCCTGCCTGTGCGTCGCACGCAGACGGGCGGCGCGCCCACCTGGGTGCGGATGCGCGGCAAGGCGCTGCGCGATGCCGCCGGAGTTGCGCGGCGCGCCTCGGGTTCCCTCACCGATATCACCGAATACAAGAACCAGGCGGCCGCGATCGAATACCAGGCACTGCACGACGCCCTGACCGGTCTGCCGAACCGCCTGCTCCTGCACACGCGCCTGGAACAGGCGCTCGCCGTCGCCCGGGAGCAGGGCGGCTCGGCGGCGCTCATCATCATGGACCTCGACCGCTTCAAGCGGATCAACGATACGCTCGGGCACGAGGTCGGCGATCGGTTATTGCAGCAGGTATGTGCGCGGTTGCGGCGCATCGCGCGCGAAGCCGACACCGTGGCGCGCCTGGGCGGCGACGAATTCGCCCTCCTCCTGCCGGATGCGGACGAACCGGCCGCGCGGCGGGCGGCGCAGGAGATCCAGCTCGCCCTGAACGATCTGTTCGAGCTCGAGCATCATTCGTTCTATGTCGGCGGCAGTCTCGGGATTGCGGTATTTCCGCAGCACGGCGCGGACGCCCAGACCCTGATCCAGCACGCCGATGTCGCCATGTACGCCGCCAAGCGCGCCAACTGCGGCTGCGCGGTGTACGACGCGCGCCAGGACCCGCACAGCCTCACGCGGCTTACGCTCGAGCGCGATCTGCGGGAGGCGCTGGAGCGCAACGCGCTGGACATCCACTTCCAGCCCAAGGTGGATCTGCGCACCCGCGTAGTCACGGGCGTGGAGGCGTTGCTGCGCTGGAACCACCCGCAGCGCGGGGCGATCCCGCCGTGCGATCTGATCCCCATCGCCGAGGAGACCGGCCTGATCCGGCCGCTCACCCTGTGGGTGCTGAACGCGGCGCTCACCCAGGGCGCGGAATGGCGCCGCCGGGGGATATCGCTCGATATCGCCGTGAACCTCTCGGTCTGGAACCTTCAGGATCCGACCTTCCTCGACCAGGTCAAAGGCGTGCTGGCCGCGCTGGATGCGCCGGCGCAGGGCCTTGAGTTCGAGATCACCGAAAGCGCCATGATGTCGGACCTGGAGCGCGCCGCCGCGGTGCTGCACGGGCTGAGTGCGATGGGAATCCGCCTGGCGGTCGACGATTTCGGCACCGGCTTTTCATCGCTCGCCTACCTCAAGAAACTGCCGGTCGATTCGCTCAAAATCGACAAATCCTTCATCCAGGGGATGGTCCAGAACGAGGACGATGCCATCATCGTGCGCTCAACCATAGACCTGGCCCACAACCTCGGCCTCAAGGTGGTCGCCGAAGGTATCGAGACCGAAGAGGTCCTGGAGACCCTGATCGACATGGGCTGCGATCGGGCGCAGGGAAATTACTTCAGCCGGCCCAGACCGCACTCGAGCATCACCCGCCTGTTGCGCGGACCGCAGCCGCGCCTGCCCCGGACCCCGCAGGCCTCGGGCGCCGAGGCGTAATTCCATAGCGGGCCTCTGAGATGCAATACCGCCATTGCCTAATTTATCTTTCAAACCTAAAAACGGCGATTGAATTCGCAGATTACGCAGATTTCCGCAGATTTTCATATGGTTATTTGTTTTCGTATCACACCCGGCGGGTGAATGGGCGATATAGGAACCTGGTGATTTATCTGCGTTAATCTGCGAAATCTGTGGATAACTGCTTTTTCTAAGTTGACGCATTCAATTTTTTGAATGCGCCTGAAATGCAAGGCAGCGTGAATTTTTCTTTGCCCATGCGCAACGCGCGTGCTTTACTTGACGAATACCCGAATACCCGAGCGTTGGGGGAGGAAAATCTTGCGTTTCGACTCAAGGCGTGGCATCAGCGCCGCGGTCGGCCTGCTCGCGCTGGGCATCATCGCCCTGGCGGGAAACAAGGCCTGGCACTCCTATGGGGAGCTGGCGGCCGCGGATCGCCTGGTCCTCATCAACACACTCGCCGACCGCCTGATTCAGACGGCGGGCATCGTGGCGCTGGAGCGCGGCTACACCTCCGCCGCGATCGGAGCGCGCGGCCCCGCCCGTCCCGCCCTGGTCGGTAAAATCCAGACGCTGCGCAATCAAGGCGATGCCGCCTGGGCCACGGCGCTCGACGTGGCCGAGCAGGCGGCCGTCCGGGCCGCCGCCTCGCGCTTGCGCGCCCTCATCGCCGATGCGAACCGGTCTTATGCGGCGATCATGATCGCGCGCCGGCGCGTGGATGCGGCCCTGCGGGGCGCAAGAGACGGGATCGGTTCCGCGGAATGGCTGGCGGCCGCCGGCCGGTTCATTCACGACACCGCGCGGCTGCGCGAGGCGGCCTTCGCCGAGGGCGCCATAGAATCCGAAGTCGCGCGGGGCAACCTCGTCATCAAGAACCGCGCCTGGACGATCAGCGAATACGCCGGACAGGAGCGCGCGAACCTGGCGTATTCCCTCAGTGCCGGCCGGCCGCTCACGGCGGAAAAGCTCGACGAGCTCAAGGCCCTGCGCGGCGTGGTGATGCACCTCTTCGAGACGATGCGCGGCCTGCGGGACGTGGCGGAGGTCGACGAGCGCATCATGCGCGCCGTCGAGGCCATGTCGCAGGATTACTTCGGCCGCTTCGAGCGCACCCGCCGGCAAGTCTACGCGGCCGCCGCGACCGGGCGCTACCCCATGAGCGCCGAGCAGTGGCTGGAGGCCGCCACCGCCGCGATCGACTCCATCCACGCGGTGATCGCCGCCGCCTCCGCGGTGATCGCCGAAAAGGCGCAGCAGATCGTCGCCCAGGCCCGTCGGACGCTGGCGCTCCAGAGCATCGTCGCGGCGTCCGCCCTGCTCCTCGCCCTCGTGAGCTTTACCCGGATCAGGCGCACGGCCGACGCCATGCACTACGAGAAGGAGCTCGCCGAGGTGACGCTGCACTCGATCGGCGACGCCGTCATCACCACCGACGCGCAGGCCCGGGTGGAATACCTGAATCCCATCGCCGAGACCCTCACCGGCTGGAGCGTGAAGGCGGCCAAGGGCCGCCCGCTCGCGGAGGTCTTTCGCATCATCAACGGGGTGACCCGCGAGCCGCAGGTCAATCCGGCGGAGAAGTGCCTCAAGGAAAACCGCATCGTGGGTCTCGAAAACAACACCGTGCTCATCTGCCGCGACGGCTCCGAACGCGTGATCGAGGACTCGGCCGCGCCGGTGCGCGACCGCGAGGAGAAGGTCGTCGGGGCGGTCATGGTGTTCTACGACGTCACCCTCATGCGCAACTCCACGCACCTGCTCTCCTACCACGCCACGCACGACGCCCTCACCGGGCTCGTCAACCGGCGCGAGTTCGAGCGCGCGCTCACCCGGCTGGTGGAAAACGCCAAGCTCGAAGGCAAGGAGCACGTGTTGTGTTACCTCGACCTCGACCAGTTCAAGGTGGTGAACGACACCTGCGGCCACATCGCCGGCGACAAGCTCCTGCGCCAGCTCGCGTTCCATCTCAAGGGCCGCGTCCGCGACACCGACACGCTTGCGCGCCTCGGGGGCGATGAGTTCGGCGTGCTGCTCGACTCCTGCCCCCTGGAGGCGGCGCATCGGCTCGCCGAGGGGCTGCTGCGCGCGATCAACGATTTTCGCTTCGTGTGGGAGGGCGAGACCTTCGAGATCGGCGCGAGCATCGGCATGGTGCGCATCACGCCGCAGTCCGGCAGCCCGGCCGAGCTCCTGGCCCAGGCCGACTCCGCCTGCTACGCCGCCAAGGAAAAAGGCCGCAACCGCTTCCAGCTCTACGAGCCGGGCGACGTCGAATTCCTGCGCCGCCAGGACGAGATGCACTGGGTGGCACGCATCCGGCACGCGCTCGAGGAAAACCGCTTCACACTCTACTGCCAACCCATCCAGCCGCTGCGCGACGGCGCCGACCCGCGCCACTACTGCGAGATGCTCATCCGCATGGTGGATGAGTCCGGCAACCTCGTGCCACCGATGGCCTTCATCCCGGCCGCCGAGCGCTACGGCCTCATGCCCGCCATCGACCGCTGGGTGATCCGCAAGGCGCTGTCCACGTTCTTCTCCGGGCGAAAAGATTCCGGCCGCAACGTCCTCTGCTTCATCAACCTCTCGGGGGCCTCGCTCGCCGACACGGGCATGCTCGAGTTCATCCGCAAGGAGATCCGCGCGCACGGTGTCGCACCCGAACGGATCTGCTTCGAGATCACCGAGACCGCGGCGGTGGCGAACCTCGATGCGGCGATCGCCTTCATCAAGGCGCTCAAGGAGACCGGCTGCCGCTTCGCGCTCGACGATTTCGGCAGCGGCATGTCCTCCTTCGCCTATCTCAAGAACCTGCCGGTGGATTACCTGAAGATCTCCGGCGCGTTTGTCCTGAACGTCGCGCACAACCCGACCGACCGCGCCATGGTGGACGCCATCAACCACGTCGGCCACGTCATGGGCATCCTCACCGTCGCCGAGTCGGTGGAAAGCGACCAGATCCTGGAGCCGCTCAAGGCGATGGGGGTGGATTTTGCGCAGGGCTACGGCATCGCCCGGCCGGCGCCCATGGAGGAATACCTGGCGTCCGCCACCGCGGAGAGCGTTTAACAGTCTGGAGTCTTGAGTCTGGAGTCTTGAGTCTTAATCCTGTAAATCCTGAGAAATCCTGTTAATCCTGTCTATTCATTTTTCTGTTCTCTGCGCTCCACGACGCGCTCACGAAAACCAACGCAGAAACGCGGCGGCGGTCAAGGCGGTGGCGCTCAAGACCGCCTGAACGCGCCAGGCGCGCGTGCGCGCCGGTTCCGCCCAGCGTGCGGCGGCACGCAGATAAACCGCCGCCAGCAGGAAGCCCCCGGCGGCGCAGGCGATCTTGATAACGAGTGCGGCGATCGCGATGCCGTGGATGTCCGGAAGCTCGCCATAATAAAGGAAGCTCACGGCACCGAACCCGGCGCCGCTCGCGGCCTGGACCGCCCAACCGAGAAGCATCACCCAGGCGAGCTTGTATCGGATCTCCGGTTGCCGGTCAGCCAGCCACAGGGCCGAAAAGGCGCTTCCCACCAGCGCGGCGGCGCCGAAATTGTGCGCTACCTGGACTATGGCATAGGCCAGGCTCTGCCAATCCACCTTACTGGGCTGCGACCTTGACGCACCGCTCAACGCCAATCGGCGTGTGGCCTTTATCGACGACCTTGACGCAGATATCGTGGTCGCCCCTGGCCAGAGGTTTCAGATCGTAATCGCCCTTGAGCTTGCGCAACACGGCGGCCTCGGCTCCGTCCACGTACAGGTGGGTGTGATCCCCCCGGGGGCCGGGCGTGACGTCGTAAGTAATCTTGTTACGCGCCGAGGCGACCAGCTTCGCGCCCTCCGCCGGCGAAAGTATCTTTACCGAGGCCTCACCGGAGAACGCGGGCATGACGCCGAGGCCGAAGACCAGAACGAAAAGAAGACCGGTTGATTTGACGACGTTCATATTTCCTCCTTGTGCATGATCCTAAAAACAGCGATTGCATCCGCAGATTACGCAGATTTCCGCAGATTTTTAAGCGCGCCCCCCTGTACCTTGTATCTCGTACCTGTAAAGCTGGCGACCACAACCCGCGCGGTGATTTAGCCGGCGAGCTTGGCGGCGATGGCGGCGACGTGCCGGCCCTGGAACCGTGCGGCCGCAAGCTCATTTTCGCTCGGCAGGCGCTCGCCCTTGCCGCCGGCTATGGTCGAGGCCCCATACGGCGACCCACCCGTGATCTCGTCGATTCGCATCTGTCCCTGAAAACTGTACGGCAAACCGACGATGACCATGCCGAGGTGGAGCAGCGTGGTATGAAAACTCAGGATGGTCGACTCCTGGCCGCCGTGCTGGGTGGCGGAACTCGCGAACACGCTGCCCACCTTGCCGACCAACGCGCCTTTGGCCCAAAGGCCGCCGGTGGCATCCAGAAATTGGCGCATCTGGCCGCACATGTTGCCGTAGCGCGTGGGCGTGCCGAAGATGATGCCGTCCGCCGTGGCCAGCTCATCCACTGTGCAGAGGGGAATGTGGGACAGGCTTTTCTGCGCCTCCAGCGCGCCCATGCTGGCGAGCACGCCCTCGGACAGCGTTTCCGGCACGCGCCGCAGCTCCGCCGTCGCGCCACCGACCTCCCCGACGCCAGCGCGTACCGCGTCGGCCATGCGTCCGATATGTCCATACATGGAGTAGAAAACGACGAGGATTTTCATAAACGGCCTCCTTGGGTTTCCCTGGCGGCGGCTTGGCCGAGCGTGCATCCCGATACGCCCATCCGATTTACAGCGGCCAGGCCTCCGCCGAACAGGCGGGGGGATTGGCGGCACGGAGCTTATGGATCGTTGCGACCCGCACCGAGAACTATTCTATAACCGCCGACCTCCCCGGGGCCACCACAAGGCATCCCGCGATACCGCGGAGCATGCCGAGAAAATCTCCTTGCATCTTAATTGTTTTGGAAAAAGCCGTTGTCCGCAGATTTCGCAGATTAACACAGATAAATCATTTGAATGACTGCCTGGCGCAACCACATGGTGAGAGTAAGAAGCGCGCCCATTCTTAAAATCTGCGGAAATCTGCGTAATCTGCGGATCATTCAATTTTCGTCGACCTGCTATTCTCTTAGGAATTCCCGGATATCTCCAGAATATCGGGTTATGAAAATCCACCATCTCGATGTCCCGGCGGCGCTGGCGAGCCTAAAGACCACCGCCGAGGGCCTCGCCGAGACCGAGGCCGAGCGCCGGCTCAGGGAGTTCGGGCCCAACCGGGTCGAGCGCGTGGCCACGCAACCCCTGATCTGGCGGCTCCTCAAGAACTTCGCGCATTTCTTCGCGCTCATCCTCTGGCTCGCGGCCGCGCTCGCCTTCATCGCCGAGGCGAGCAACCCGGGCCAGGGCATGGCGACGCTCGGGTTCGCCATCGTCGGCGTGATCCTCGTGAACGGCGTGTTCGCGTTCTTCCAGGAGTACCGCGCCGAGCGCATGCTCGAGGCGCTGCAGCGGCTGCTGCCGCACGAGGTCAAGACGCTGCGCGCGGGACAGCTGCGGCTCATCCCCTCCGCCGGGCTCGTGCCCGGGGACGTGATTTTCCTGGAAGGCGGCGATGACGTACCGGCCGACTGCCGGCTCATCGAGGCCTTCGGCGTGCGCGTCAACAACGCCACCGTCACCGGCGAATCGCTCCCCAAGGCGCGCACCGCGGACGCCGGTGCCGAAGAGGACCTGCTGCGCGCGCGCAATGTTCTGCTCGCCGGCACCTCGCTCGTCTCGGGCGAGGCGCGGGCGGCGGTCTTCGCCACCGGCATGCACACCGAGTTCGGCAAGATCGCGCATTTGACGCAGGTGACCGGCAAGCTCGCCTCGCCACTGCAACAGGAGATCGCGCGCCTGAGCCGCCTCGTGGCCGCGCTCGCCACCGCGCTCGGCGTCGCGTTCTTCTTCCTCGGCCGCGCCCTCGGGCTCTCGTTCTGGGAAAACTTTATCTTTGCGATCGGCATCATCGTGGCGAACGTCCCCGAGGGCCTGTTGCCCACGGTGACGCTCGCGCTCGCCATGGGCAGCCAGCGCATGGCGAAACGCAACGCCCTCATCCGCCATCTGCCCTCGGTCGAGACCCTGGGCTCCACCACCGTGATCTGCACGGACAAGACCGGGACGCTCACTCAAAACCGCATGGAGGTGAAGCGTCTGTATTTCGGGGATCGGTCGTGGGAGGCCGCCGATGCGGCGGGTCTGCGCGCGGGCGCGGCGCCGCAACTGCTCGAAGGACTCTGGCTCTGTCATGACCTGAAGCTCGCCGAGCGCAACGGGCGCACGGACTGGGTCGGCGACCCGCTCGAGGCGGCGTTCGTGCAGCTTGCGCAGCGGCTCGCACCGCACCGGCCGCAGTACGCCCGGATCGACGAGATCCCCTTCGACTCCGATCGCAAGCGCATGTCCGTGCTCTACGCCACCCCTACGGGCCCGACGCTCTACAGCAAGGGGGCGCTCGAGATGCTGCTGCCGCTCTGCACGCGCGTACAGAGCGGAAAAGAACCGCGCGCGCTCACGCCGCAGGCCAAGGCGCAATTTCTTGCCGCCCAGGAGGCGATGGCCAAGCAGGGCCTGCGGGTGATCGCCTTCGCCTATCGCCCCGTCGCGGCGGAGACCCGCGACCCGCAGCAGCTCGAACAAGGGCTCACGCTTCTCGGGCTCGCCGGGCTTGAGGACCCGCCGCGCGCGGAGGTGCCGGAGGCGATCCGCCTGGCGTGCGCGGCGGGCATCCGGGTAATCATGATCACGGGCGATCACCCGCATACCGCCGAGGCCATCGGCCGCGAGATCGGGCTGGTGCACTCGCGCGCGCCGGTGCTCGTTACCGGCGATCAACTGCGGCGGATGTCCGACACCCAGCTTCAACTGGCGCTCGATGCGCCGGAGATCCTGTTTGCGCGCATCGGGGCGGATCAGAAACGGCGTATCGTCGCCGCGCTCAAGCGCAAGGGCCACATCGTCGCGGTCACGGGCGATGGCGTCAATGACGCCCCGGCCCTGAAGGAAGCCCACATCGGCATCGCCATGGGGCTCAGCGGCACCGATGTCGCCAAGGAGGCGGCCGACATGGTGCTGCTCGACGACAACTTCGCCTCGATCGTCGCCGCGATCGAGGAAGGCCGCGCGGCGTTCGACAATATCCGCAAGTTTCTGACCTATATCCTCACCTCGAACGTACCCGAGATCGTGCCCTATCTCGCCTTCGTGCTCTTCAAGATCCCGCTGCCGCTTACCGTGATTCAGATTCTCGCGGTGGACCTGGGCACGGATATGCTCCCGGCGCTCGCCTTGGGCGCCGAGCGCCCCGACCCGAAGGTGATGCAGCGCCCGCCGCGGCCGTTCACGCAGCGCCTGCTCGACTGGCGGCTCATCGCCCGCGCCTACCTGTTCCTGGGCGTGCTCGAAGCGACGGCGGCGATGGCGGCCTTCTTTTTCGTGCTCGGGGACGGGGGCTGGAGCTACGGCGAGGCGCTGGCGCACACCGATCCGCTGTACCGGCAGGCCACCACCGCCTGCCTCGTCACCATCATCGCCATGCAGGTGGTGAACGTCTGGCTCTGCCGCAGCGAGCGCGACTCCGTGCTGGCGGCGGGATTCTTGAGCAACCGGCTGATCCTCTGGGGCATCGGCGTGGAGGCCGCGCTGGCGCTCGTCATCGTCTATACGCCCTGGGGCAATGCGCTCTTCGGCGCGACGGCGCTTGCGCCCGCGGTCTGGCTCTTCGTGCTGCCATTTGCGTTTTCGCTGCTGTTCCTGGAAGAAGCCCGCAAATGGCTTGTGCGCGGCTTCCTGGCGCGAAACCGCAAAACGGTGGACAGCGCCGCGGAATAACGCTACTTTCACAGTGCGCAACGGAAAATTTGCGGCACGCAACACGCGGGGCTACGCCCCTATAAAAGCAGGGACGAGATACAAGATACGAGGTCGGTATAGGCAATAGCAGGCGGTTGGCCTTTCCCCTCGCCCCTCGTATCTCGTCCCTCGTATCTGCTAACAGGGAGGAGGCAAGGTTGAGGCCGACTGCTGCACCGCGCCTTCGGTTGCGATCCCATCGCGTCTCGAGCGTTTCGCGCGGGCGCCCCGGAGCGTTTTCCACCTCCACCCCGGATCCGTTGCGCGCCTTCGCACCGTCGATCTGCCTGCGCCCTAAAAACACGATTGCCGCTTCCGCCGGGGACAAATCCGCCCGGGAACGGCCGCGGCGCCCGGGGTCTTTCAGCGATAACCGCTTTATTCCCGGGTTCCTGTGCGGGCGAGTCGCGCTTGGGGGAATCGGCGGCGCCGCGGGGCCGGACAACAACGCACGATAAAAAAACCGCATGACCCGCATCTTCGACTCCAAACGGATCATCAATACCTCGATCGGCATCCTCGCGCTTTTTATCTTCGCGCTCGCGAGCCACCTCGCCTGGGACGGATACCGCAAGCAGGCCGCCGGACATCGGATCGTGCGTACCAACGCCATGGCGGACAGGATCATCGAGGCCGCCGGCATCGAGGCGGTGGAGCGCGGCATGACCGCCGCGGGGCTCGCCTCGAAACGCCGGGTCGACGCCGGGATGCGGCAGAAGATCCGCGGGTTGCGCGATCAGGGCGACGCGCGCTGGCGCGAGGCGCTGGCGACCGCGCGCGAAATCGCGCAAATGCTGCCGCCGGCGGCGGGTTTTCACGCCGTGCTCACGCAGGCCGTTGCAGCGCACGCGGCGCTTGCGGCGGCACGCGAGCGCGTGGACGAAACCCTCGCGCGCCGGCGGCGGGCGATCGAAGCCCGGGAATGGTTCGACATCAGCAGCCGCTTCATCGCCAACACCTCGCTCCTGCGCGAGACCGCCTTCACGCCGGCCGATTCCCCCAGCGAGATCACCCAGCTCAACCTCACCGTCAAGCACCGCGCCTGGCTCATGAGCGAGTACGCCGGGATGGAGCGCGGGCTGCTCGCCATATTCATCAGCGCCGAGCAGCCGCTGCCGCCGGAGATGCTGGAGTCGCTCTATGCCTTCCGCGGGGTGGTGGACCAGAACGCGGGCATGTTCCAGATCATGAAGAACCTCCCCGACACCGATCCCCGTATCCGGCACGCCATCGAGGGCATGGAGCGGGGTTTCCTCGGCCGCTTCAACGAGACCCGCGCCGCCGTCTACCGCGGCATCCGAAAAGGGGCCTATCCCATGGGGGGCGAGGCCTGGCTCAAGAGCGCGACCGATGCCATCGGCTCCGTCCTCGCGGTCGCCGCCGCCACCTCCCGGGTGATCGAGGAAAAGGCGACGCAGGATGCCGCGCGCGGTGAGCGGATCTTCGTCACGCAGATCGCCCTGCTGCTCCTCACGCTCGGACTCGCGATCGGGAGCATCCTGCGGGTGCGCAAGACCGCCGATACCCTGTTTCACGAGAAGGAGCGCGCCGAGGTGACGCTGCACTCGATCGGCGACGCCGTCATCACCACGGACGCCGACGCGCGCATCGAGTACCTGAACCCGATCGCCGAGACGCTCACCGGCTGGACCATCACCGAGGCCAAGGGCCGCGCACTCAAGGAGGTGTTCCACATCGTCAGCGGCCTCACGCGCGAACCCCTGACGAACCCGGTGGAGCGATGCCTGCGCGAGGCGCGTATCGTGGGGCTTGAGAACAACACGGTGCTCATGAGCCGCAACGGCATCGAGCGTGCGATCGAGGACTCCGCCGCACCGGTGCGCAACCGTCAGGGCGATATCGTCGGGGCCGTGATGGTGTTCTACGACGTCACCCTCATGCGCAACGCTCCGCATCTGCTCTCGCACCATGCCACCCACGATGCCCTCACCGGCCTTGTCAACCGGCGCGAATTCGAGCGCCGCCTCACCGAGCTTGTGGAGCGCGCCAAGGTGCGCGACGAGCAGCACGTGCTGTGCTATCTCGACCTCGATCAGTTCAAGCTCGTCAACGACACCTGCGGCCACATCGCGGGCGACAAGCTGCTGCGGCAGTTGAGCTTCCTGCTGAAGAACCGCGTGCGCGACACCGACACGCTCGCGCGGCTCGGGGGCGATGAGTTCGGCGTGCTGATCGACTCATGCCACCTGGAGCCGGCGCAGCGGCTCGCCGACGACATCGTGCGGGTCGTGAACGAGTTCCGCTTCGTGTGGGAGGGAACGACCTTCGAGATCGGCGTGAGCATCGGCATGGTGCCGATCACCCGCGAATGCGGCAGTCCCGTGGAGGTATTGAGCCAGGCCGACGCCGCGTGCTACGCCGCGAAGGACAAGGGACGCAACCGCGTGCAGCTCTATGCGCATGAGGACGCGGAACTGCAACGGCGCCAGAACGAAATGCACTGGGTATCGAGAATCCGCAAGGCGCTGGAGGAGGACCGCTTCACGCTCCACTGCCAGGCCATCGTCCCCGTGCAGGCGACGCACGCCCCGCGCCGTTACTGCGAGGCGCTGGTGCGCATGCTGGATGAGTCCGGGGCCATCGTCCCGCCCACGGCCTTCATCCCGGCTGCGGAGCGCTATAATCTCATGCCCGCCATCGACCGCTGGGTGATACGCCGGGCGCTCGGTGCGCTCGATCGATCCGGTGGCGGTGACCCTGCCTGTGCGTCGCACGCAGACAGGCGCGAGGGTGCGCGGATGTGCTTCATCAATCTATCGGCGACCTCGCTCGCCGACAAGCAGATGGCCGAGTTCATCCGCGCCGAGATCGAGGCGCGCGGGGTGCCGGCGCAGTCGCTTTGTTTCGAGATTACCGAGACCGCCGCGGTGGCGCATCTCGACAGCGCCATCGCCTTCATGCGCCAGCTCAAGGAGCTGGGCTGTCGGTTCGCGCTCGATGATTTCGGCAGCGGCATGTCGTCCTTCGCCTATCTCAAGAACCTGCCGGTGGATTACTTGAAGATCGACGGTACCATCGTCCAGAACATCGCCGACAACCAGACCGACTACACCATGGTGGACGCGATCAACCGGGTCGGCCAAGTCATGGGCATCAAGACCATCGCCGAGTACGTGGAAACCGACGCTATTCATGCCAAGCTGAAAGAGCTCGGCGTGGATTACGCCCAGGGCTTCGGCATCCATCGGCCCTGCCCGATCGGAGAGCAATTGACGGAGTAACAGCGAACCCCCGAAGGGGGCGGAGGAGGAGGACCCGGCGGTGGCCGGGGTAATGGGATCAACGGCCTTCGTCAGGCCGGGGATGGGGTTCTTCCGGCGCGGGCCGCTTCAGGCGGCCTCGAGGAATTCGATCTCATCGAGTTCGAGCCCCTCGATCGAGGTGTGTCCGACGACAACTCCGTAGCGGCAGACCAAGCCTTCGCCTGGGGCCGCGCGCTTGGGGCTCGGCAGCGAAATGATCTTGCCGGTGCGTCCGGCGCCGGTTTCGCGTTGAATCCTCTGGTTCCCTGTTCTTGTGGCCATTACCGCCTCCTTGGGTTGCGTGCCGTCCGTGTCCCAAGATGTAGCATAATCCGTGCCAGCCGCACCCTGGGTGCGTCTGTCGGGCTGCCGAAAATGCTGGCGCTGGCGGTAACGAGATGCCAAAAACCAGGTTTTTCCGCATCCTGCCGATGTGAGCGCTTGTCGCAGAGATCGCGGAGAACGGAAAAACAAATAGACAGGATTAACAGGATTTCTCAGGATTAACAGGATTAAACCTTAAAATGGCGGTTAACTGCTTTTTCTAGGTTTAATCTTGTTAATCCTGTTAATCCTGTCCATTCTGATTTATTGCGCCTCTGCGTCTCCGCGTCAAAAACTCATAAAAACCCTTAACCCGTAATGTACTTCGTCAACTGGCGGATCAGCTCTTCCTTCTCTTCGAGCAAAAGCACCAGCAGGTCGCGCAGGGAGATAATGCCGACAAAGGCGTCGGCGTCGTACACCAGCAGGTGGCGGCACCGGTGCTCCTTCATGAGATCGATGCAGCGCTCGCAGCGCTCATCGGGCGCCACCCGCGGCGCATCGGCGCGCATCGCGTCCTTGAGCTTCACCGTCGAGGAGTCTTCCCGCGCATGCGCGATCCGGCGCATGAGATCGCGTTCCGTGAAAAGACCCACGACCCGGGACGAGCGGGTCACGACGACCGAGCCGATATGTTTGTCGACCATCAGCGTCGCCGCCTCCAGCACGGTCTTGTTCTCGTCCAGGAGTGCGACCTGACGCTCGATTTTTTCGGTGATGGCTGCCATGATGAGGTCCTCCTTTCCTTAAAGAGAGCGGAAACCCGGGGGCGAAGTTCGCCCGGCCCGGCGGTGCGGCCGGCAGCGTCGCGTTTCGCGGTACGCAACCGCCCCTTTTATACAATATAGATTGTCCACCGCAGAGGGCGCAGAGAAAAGCGGAATGGACAGGGGTTGTCTTGAGTCTTGAGTCTTAATCCTGTAAATCCTGAGAAATCCTGTTAATCCTGTCCATTCTTTTTCAGGCGCTCAGGCGCGCCCCGCCCCGCCGAGATACATGCGCCGCACTTCCGGGTTGGCAAGCAGCGCCGCGCCGCTGTCGCTGTAGCGGTTGCGGCCAAGCTCCAGCGCATAACCGCGATCGGCGAGCTCGAGCGCCCGCGCCGCGTTCTGCTCGACCATGAGCAGCGTGCGGCCCTGACGCTTGAGGTCCACAAGCTGCTCGAAGATCAGATCGACGTACTTGGGCGAAAGCCCGAGCGAGGGCTCATCGAGAATGACGAGCCTGGGGTCGAGCATGAGGGCGCGACCGATGGCGAGCATCTGCTGCTCGCCGCCCGAGAGCGACCCGGCGAGCTGCGCGCGGCGCTCGTGGAGCCGCGGGAACTGCGCAAACACCGCGTCCACCGCCCGGCGCCGCCGCGCGCGCTCCCCGATGAGGAATGCGCCCATCTCGAGGTTGTCCTCCACCGTCATGCGCGCGAACACGATCCGCCCCTGCGGCACGTAGCCGATACCGAGCGCCGGGATGCGGTGCGGGGCCATGCGCGAGATCTCCTCGCCTGCGAAGCGGATCGAGCCCTTGCTCGATCGCGCCAACCCGATGACCGTCTTGATGACCGTGGACTTGCCGGCGCCGTTCGGGCCGATGACGGCGACGATCTCGCCGGGATGGACATCCAGTTCCACGCCGAAGAGTACCTGCACCGCGCCGTAAGCGGTTTCGAGCCCGCGAATCGCCAGCAGCGGCTCGGTCATTGCCGCGCCCGCCCGAAGTAGGCCTCGAGCACGCGCTCGTCGCTGCGCACGGCGGCGAAGTCGCCGCGCGCGATGATGCCGCCCTCCGAGAGCACATACACCTCCCGGCAGAGGTCGGCGATCACCTCCATGTTGTGCTCGATGATGACGAAAGTGGTGCCGAGACCGTTCAAGTGCCGCACCATGTCCCACAGCGTCTGCCGCAGCGTCGGATTCACACCCGCCGCCGGCTCATCGAGCAGGATCATGGACGGCTCGCTCATGAGCACGCGCAGGAACTCGACGAGCTTCTGCTGGCCGTAGGAAAGATCGCTCCCGAGGACCTCGGCGTAGTCCTCGAGCCGCACCCGCGCGAGCAGCTCGAGCGCGCGGCTGCGCGCGCCGCGGTCCTTGCGATGCGCGGCGACGATGAGGTTCTCGAGCACGCTCAACTGCGGGAACACGCGCGAGAGCTGAAACGTGCGCGCCAGCCCGCGGTGGTAAATCTCGTAGGGCTTCAAGCCCAGGATCGGCGCGCCGTCGAAGATCACCTCGCCCGTGGCCTGCCGGTCCATGCCGGAGACGACCTGGAAGAACGTGGTCTTGCCGGAACCGTTCGGGCCGATGAGGCCCGTGATCGAGCCGCGCGCCACCTCGAGGTCCACGCCCTTCAACGCCTGCACGCCGCCGAAGTCGCGGTGGAGATTACGGACGGACAAAATAGAGCCGATAGCCATTAGCCGATAGCCTTTAGCTTTTTCACAAACACATTGAGCATCCGCTTTACTTCGGCCAGCTCCGCAGACAGCGATTCAAGCTCGTCACGAGGCAGATATTTCAGATCGTGCGCCAGCATCAACTGGTACTCGAGTTCGCAGGAGGAACCGGACGAGATCTCCATAAACCGTGCAAACTCCGTATCTCTCCCACGACCGTAACCTTCCGCAATATTTGTAGGAATAGAGGCCGCGGCGCGGCGCATCTGGCTTGTGAGTCCATAAAGCTCTTCCCTCGGGAACGATCTCGACACTTGATATATTCGTAACGTCAACGCATGCGCCTTTTCCCATACCTTCAGTTTCTTGAAGTCCTTCACGGAATATCTCCTTTTAGAGCCTATAGCTGATAGCCGATAGCTGTTAGCTAAAAGCTATAAGCTATCGGCTATAGGCTATCGGCTTTCTCTCGTAATCACTTCCGGCCGCATCCGCTTCCGGCGCGCAAACACCGACATCACCCCGCCCGGCAGGAACAGCACGACGACGAGCAGCATGGCGCCGAGCAGCGCCAGGTGCAGCGCCGGGAACTGCGCCCACAGGAACTCGCGCACCAGCATAACGATGCCCGCGCCGAGCACCGGGCCCCAGACGGTGCCCGTGCCGCCGAACATCACCATCACGATCATCTGGATGTTGAGCGAGGCGGCGAAGGCCGAGGACGGATTGAGGTAGCTCGTGTACATGACGAACACGGCACCGACCGCCCCCGGGATCGCCGCCGAGAGCACGAAGGCCGAGAGCTTGTTGCGCACGGTGTTGACGCCGACCATCTCGGCCGCGCCCTCGTCCTCGCGGATGGCGCGCAGCTCGAGCCCGAAGCGGCCGCGATGGATCCAGGCGACGAGCGCCGTGGCGGCGATCGCGAGCAGCAGCATCGTGTAGTAATTGACCGACAGGCCCGGCAGGAGCGCGGGCGAAAGCGAGATGCCGCTGCCGCCGCGCGTGAGATCCACCCAGAGCGTGGCGACGATGCGCGCCACCTCGTTTAAGCCGAGCATGGCGATGGCGAAGTACGGACCGCGCAGGCGCAGCGTGAGCAGTCCGATCGGTGCGGAGACCGCGGCCGCGATGAGCGCGCCCTTGACGACCGCGAGCCACCACGGGAAGCCGTATTGCAGCAACAGCGCCCCGGCGTAGGCGCCGATGCCGAAAAACGCGGCGTGACCGAACGAGACGTAGCCGGTCATGCCCGAGATCAGGTTCCACGCCTGCGCCAGCGCCACCATCATGAAGAGTTGCAGCATGAACGACTGGTGGTATTCGCTCGCCACGAGCGGCAGCGCCGCCGCAGCCGCCACGAGCGCGGCCGCCACCGCGAGTTGCCTAACGGACATCCGCCGCCCCCCTCAGGCCCGTCGGGCGGACCAGCAGCACGAGCACGAGCAGCAGATAGGCCACGGCCTCGGCCCACTGCGTGGTAAGCACACCGCCGACGTAGGCCTCGACGACCCCGAGCAACAGCCCGCCGTAGAGCGCCCCCAGAAAATTGCCCATGCCGCCGATGATGATGATGGCGAAGCATTTCTGGATGAAGTCGGCGCTCGTGAGCGGCGAGAACGAGTAGATCATGCTGAGCATCGCGCCCGCCGCCGCGGCCATGGCGGCGGCCAGGCCGAAGGCGATCATGCGGATGCGGCGCGTGTCGATGCCGCAGATGGTCGCCACGTGCGGGTGCTCGGAAACCGCGCGCATCGCCTTGCCGAGACGCGTGCGCTCGAGAAAAAAGTACACGCCGAGCGCAAGCGCCACGGCCACCGCCCCCGCAGCGGCGCGCGGCTTGGGGATGACGAACTCGCCGACGACGAACGAGCCCTGCCACACCGGCACCGACTTGTAGTCGGAGCCGAAGATCAGAAGCCCGAGGTTGACCAGCAGGATGGAGACGCCGTAGGTGGCGAGCAGCGAGGCGAGCAGGGGCCGGCCGACGACGCGCTCGATGAGGACCGCCTGCAACCCGTAGCCGAAGAGAAACGCCGCCGGCACGACGAGCGCGAGCGCGACGACGGGGTTGAGACCGAGGGTAGCGAACAGCACCCAAGCGGCGAAGGCGCCGACGAGCATGAGGTCGGCGTGCGCGATGTTGATGATGCGCATCACGCCGAAGACGAGGTTGAGGCCGCAGGCGAGCAGCGCGTAGAGCGCGCCCGCGAGCAGCCCGCCGATCAGGAGTTGGCCGAGAACGACGGGGTCGAGGAGTTCTTGCATAAAGAGCCTATAGCCGATAGCCAATAGCCTTCAGCTAAAAGCTAATGGCTAAAGGCTAAAGGCTAAAGGCTAAAGGCTAAAGGCTATCAGCTGCTTTACCTCTTCGCCCAGTCCTTGAACGGATAGACGATCTTCCTGGTCGCCGCCGATGCCGGCAGCACCACGTGGCGCTCGCCGTCGATCCACTGCACGGTGTAACCAGGCTTGCCGACCTGCTTGCCGGTCGCATCCACCTTGAAACGGCCGAAGGCGGTGACGGTATCGAGATCGAAGAGCGCCTGGCGGACCTTGTCGCGGTCGGTGGCGCCCGCCTTCTTCACCGCGGCCTCGAGCACCTGGCCCGCGCCGTAGCCGCCGCCGGCGTGGTAGCCGGGCTCGTGGCCGTGTTTCGCCTTGTATTTATCGGCGAACTCGCGCGCACCGGGGATGTTGAGGGTCGGCTCCCACTGCGTGTTGCCCATCACGCCCTCGGCGTCGAGCCCGAGATTCTTGCCGAAATCCGGGAGCCCCGGGCCGACGGCGAAGGCGAAGATCTTCGCCGTCAGGCGGTTCTCCTTCGCCTGGCGCACGAAGGCGGTGGAGTCCGGCAGGTACGAGCCGCCGACGATCATGTCCGGCTTCCTGGCCTTGATCTTGACGATCATCGAGGTGAAGTCGGTCGAGGCCTTGCCGTACTCTTCCTCGTAGACGACCTGCATGCCGAGGCTCTTCGCCTTGGCCTTGACGCCGCTCGCCACGCCGCGCGGGAAAGCGGTGTTCTCGTAGACGAGCGCGATCTTCTTCAGGCCCTTGGACTTGCCGAACTCGAGGATCTGGTCCATGTAGGTCTCGGCGAGCGTGTACAGACCGAAGATGTTCTTGAATCCACGCTCCCAGATCTCGCTCGCCGAGGCGCCGGAGGACACCATCGGGAAGTTGTGCTTCTCCGCAACCGTGCTCGCCGCCATCGTCACGTCGGAGGAGTACGGGCCGATGAGCAGATCCACCTTGTCGTCGGTGATGAGTTTCTCGTAGAGCTTGGCGCCGGTCTCGGGCTTGGACTCGTCGTCGTAGTGCACCAGCCGCACCTTGCGCCCGAGCAGCCCGCCGCGGGCGTTGACCTCCTCGACCCACATCTGAAAGCCCTGCAACTGCTCCCGCCCCGTGCGGTCGTACTTGCCGGTGAGCGCGACCGAGGTGCCGACCACGACCTCCTGCGCCGCCGCCGCGCCGCCGACCGCCGCGAGCACGAAGCCCGCGAACCACATCAAAAGCCATAACCGTTTCATTTTCTCCTCCTGCCGTTGCGCAATGCGTTATTCGGAACGTTCAAGAACAATCGTGCCGGGTCAACAGTATACGCCCAAAGCCCGCGCGCCCGGCAACGGCGCGGACGCAAACCATGCTAGTATTTGTATCGCTTCGGTTTTTATGCCTGTTCCGAGCGCTGGAAGAAGACCATCGGCTCAGGCCTCAGTGTGGCGCCCCCGCGGCGCATCTGTAACCAGACCGAGCCACGCGCCACAATCCTGCCCGCGCCCTTAGAGAAAGGTATTATGGGTACCTCTGGAAATTCAACACAAAGACATCTCGCCGCAAAGACGCAAAGAACGCAAAGTCATTGTCTTGCTGACAAACCAGGAGATTTTCTCTGCGTCCTTTGCGTCTTTGCGGCAAATAATCTTATGCGAATGCATTTTTAGAGGTTCCCTTATGACCTCTCCGCACGTATCCGGCGCCCCCGCCCAGGAAAGGAACCGCACGCAAGCGCTCAACTTGCGCTGCCGCTGCATCACGGTGGACGAGGCGGCGCTGGCGCAGGCGCTCGCGGATGCGATTGGGGACGCCGGGCTCTATGACACCCTCCGGCGCGAGCGCCCGCATCTCACGTCCTCCACCGCGGTGTTCGTGGCGCGTACCGACATCGAACGCATGCGCGCGATCATCGAAGCGGTGGAGACCGCGGTCGCGCATCCGGCCTACCGCGAACGCGCGCTCGCGACGGCCCCACCCGGCGCCCGCTTCGATCCGGGGTCGTCGGGCGTGTTTCTCGGATACGATTTCCATATCAGCCCGGAAGGACCGAAGCTCATCGAGATCAACACCAACGCCGGCGGCGCGGCGCTGAACGCGGTGCTCGCGCAGGCGAGCCGCGCCTGCTGCCCCGAGGCCGAGGGCATGCTCACGGGGGCGGCCGATCCCGCGCGGGTGGAGCACGTCTTCGTCGAGATGTTCCTGAGCGAATGGCACGCGAGCGGCCGCGCGCGGCCGCTCGAACACATCGCCATCGCCGACGACGACCCGGCGACGCAATATCTCTATCCCGAGTTCCGCCTGTTCGAGGCGATGTTCCGCCGCCACGGGCTGCGCGCGACGATCGTGGACGCGGCGGCGCTCGAGCTGCACGAGGGCAAACTTCGCCACGGGGCAGCGCCGATCGACCTCGTCTACAACCGCCTGACCGACTTCGCGCTCGAGGAGCCGCGCCACGCCGCGCTGCGCGCGGCCTACCTCGCGGGCGCCGCGGTCGTGACACCGCATCCGCGGGCGCACGCGCTCTACGCCGACAAGCGCAACCTCATTGCCCTCACGGACGAGGCGTTCCTGCGCGCGCTCGCGCTGCCCGAGGACATCGTGCGCACGCTGCGCGCCGGCATTCCGCGCACGGTGGCGGTCACGCCGGATCGGGCCGAGGAATTCTGGCGCGAGCGCCGCCGGTGGTTCTTCAAGCCCGCCGCGGGCTTCGGGAGCCGCGCCGCGTATCGCGGCGACAAACTCACCAAGCGCGTGTTCGCGGAAATCCTCAAGGGGCCGTACGTCGCGCAGGAACGGGCCGACCCCGCGGAGCGCAGCGTGCCGCCGGACAATGCGCCGCGGGCGCTGAAGTTCGACATCCGCAACTACGTCTACCGCGGCCAGGTGCAGCTCATCGGCGCGCGCCTGTACCAGGGCCAGACCATGAATTTCCGCACCGCCGGCGGCGGCTTCGCACCGGTGTTCTATCCGGTGGCGCCGCTGACAGAATAAAAAGCAAGAAAAATAGACAGGATTAACAGGATTTCTCAGGATTAACAGGATTAAGACTCAATACTCAAGACTGAAGACTCAAGACTGATTCACATCCTGTCAATCCTGAGAAATCCTGTTAATCCTGTCCATTCTCGTTTTTCTCTGCGTTCTCTGCGGTGAGATCCGCTGTACACACGGGAACCATTTTCCCGGGCGGTGCGTCCTTGCCGGTGGACTAAAACCAATCCACCACGCCAAGGAGCAGCGCCATGAATGCACCCACCCCTGAGATCGAGGCCTTAAAGGCCAAACTCAAAGCCACTTGGTCGGCCGGCGACTTCGGCCAGGTCGCCAGATCGTACGAGGCCCGTTCCGAGGAATTCGTCGCCGGGCTCGGGATCGAAGAGGGCGAGCGCCTGCTCGACGTCGCCTGCGGCACCGGCAACGTCGCGATCCCGGCGGCGCGCCTCGGCGCGCGCGTGACCGGTGTCGACATCGCCCCGAACCTGATCGAGCAGGCGCGTGCGCGCGCCGAGGCCGAAGGGGTTACGGCGCGGTTCGACGAGGGCGATGCCGAGCGCCTGCCCTACGAGGACGGCGCCTTCGACACCGCGGTCACGATGTTCGGCGCGATGTTCGCGCCGCGCCCGGAGCTTGCGGCGAAGGAACTGATACGTGTCTGCCGCGCGGGTGGGCGCATCGTCATGGCCAATTGGGTGCCGACGGGCTTCATCGGGCAGATGTTCAAGGCGACCGCCGCGCGCGTGCCGCCGCCCGCGGGCATGCCCTCGCCGGTGCTCTGGGGCGATGAGGCGACGGTGCGCGGACGGATCAGAGACGGCATCGCGACGCTCACGCTCACGCACCGTAACTTTATCTTCGAGTTCCCCTTCCCGCCCACCGAGGTGGTCGAATTCTGGCGGCAGTATTACGGGCCGACACAAAAGGCCTTCGCCGCCCTCGACGCCGACGGCCAAACGGGCTTGCGCCAGGACCTCATTGAGCTTTGGTCCCGGCACAACCGCGCGACCGACGGCACGACCCGGGTCGAATCCGAGTACCTCGAGGTCACGGCCATCCGGGCGTAGCGGGAATGGGCGGCGGCAGGCCGGCGGCCGCGCGGGAAGCGGCCGCCGGGCGGGAACGATTTGCCGGGTTCCAGCGTCTCTTTAAGTTGTAGGATCCGTCGTAAGGAACCGCCGAGGGGATTTCGGCCCATGAAATCCGACCCAGAGGACCGGGCATTCTTCGAGCAGTCGGTCGTGCAACTGCTCGACCGGCTCTTCGGCGCGGCGCTGCGGCTGACGCGGAACCGGGCGGATGCCGAGGACCTGGTGGCCGAGGCGGTCGCGAAGGCCTGGGCGCAGTTTGCCGCGCTGCGGGATCGAAACTGCTTTCGCGGCTGGCTGTTTCGCATCCTCACCAACACCTTCTTGAGCGCGTGCCGCAGGCCGCACACCGTCTCGATCGAGGCGCTCGCCGAGGCCGAAGCGGACTGCGAGGGCGAGGCCGCGTTTTCCATCTTCGAGCGGCTGCACCAGCCGTTTCTCCTGTGGTGGGACGGCGGGCCGGAGCAGGATTTTCTGAACAAGGTGTTGCGCGAGGACATCGAGCGCGCGCTCGATGCGCTGCCCGAGGCGTTCCGCCTGGTCGTGGTGCTGAACGATCTCGAGGGGTTCAGCTATCAGGAGATCGCCGACATGCTCGGCGTTCCCGTCGGCACCGTGCGCTCGCGCCTCTCGCGCGGACGCTCGGCGCTTCAGAAGGCGCTGTGGGAGCAGGCCCGAGACGCCGGCCTCAGCGCGCCCAAGCCCGAATCCGCCGATCCCAGATCCGTTGAACACACAGAGGGAGGCTCTCTATGAACAAAATCCGACTGATCGGCTGCGAAGAGGCGCTCAACCGCCTGTTCGATTATCTCGACCACGAGCTGGACGAAACCCGGCGCACGGAAGTCGAACAGCATTTGAAAATCTGCCGCAGTTGCTACTCGCGCGCGGAGTTCGAAAAGCGCCTGAAGGGCAGGCTCACCGCCGTCGGCACCGAGCCACCCTCGGACGAATTCGGGCGGCGCATCCGCGCGCTGCTCGGCGGTTTCTGACGCCGCGGAACGCATTGGAAGCCGCGTTTTAGTGCCCGACCGGCAAATAGTGCAAAGCATTTTTCCCTCTCCCTCCGGGAGAGGGTTGGGGTGGGGGGGATAGCCGTAAAACTCCCCTCATCCTGTCCTTCTCCCGGAGGGAGAAGGGATCCAATGCATGCCATGGTGTGCACTATTTACCGTTCCGCTCAGTAAGACAGGATACTGGAGGAAGCAAACATGATCGCGCTTGCAAATTACAAAAGGGAAATCATCCTGCGCGCGGTGCAGCAGATGTACACCGAGGTCGCGCGCTCGCCCGGGAAGCCGTTTCATTTCCTGGTCGGACGCGCCTCGGGCCGCCTCGCGGGTTACCCCGAGGCCGAGCTCGACGCGCTGCCGCCGGCCGCGGTCGAGTCGTTCGCCGGCGTGGCCTATCCGTTCGCGGCGAATGCGATCCGCCCGGGCGACACCGTGCTCGATGTGGGGAGCGGCTCCGGCACCGATGTCCTCATCGCCGCGCGCCGCGCCGGACCCGAGGGCAAGGTGTACGCGCTCGACATGACCGAGGCGATGCGCGCGAAGCTGCGCGCCAACCTCGCCGCGGCCGGAATCGGCAACGTCGAGATCCTCGCGGGCGAGATGGAGGCCATCCCCCTGCCCGCCGAATCGGTGGACGTGGTCACGAGCAACGGCGTGCTCAATCTCGCGCCGGACAAGGGCAAGGCGATCGCGGAGATCTTCCGCGTGCTCAAGCCCGGCGGGCGGCTCCAGCTCGCCGACATCGCCCTCGGCAAATCCGTCTCGTTCAAACACCGCCAGGACCCCGAACTCTGGGCCGAATGCATCGTGGGCGCGATCGAGGAGGACAAATACCTCGGGATGCTGCGCGCGGCGGGCTTTCGCGACATCGAGGTCCTGGGGCACATGGACTTCTTCGCCTCGAGCCCGAGCGAAGACACACGCAAGATTGCCCGCGCCTTCGACGCCCGCGCCCTCACGCTGCGCGCATCGAAGCCCTCGGGCGCGGAGCTCGAGCGCACGCTCGCGGCGGACACGCCCGGAAAGCGCGCGTTTTCGCGCTTCGCCCGGCAGAGCGCCGGGGTGGCGGGCGCCGTCTTCGCGGGCGCGCTGTGCGCCGGCGCGCCCGCGCTCGTGTCCGCCTTTACGGCGCTCGGCGCCGGGGCGTTCATCCAACACGCCTACACCTTCCCCCTGTTCGCGGCGCTCGTGGGTGCCGCCGTCTGGCTGCTCTATCGCGCGGCGCGCGTCCGGGCGTACCGCGCGCCGTTCTGGGTCGGGCTTGCGGGCGGTGCGGTCGCGGTCGCCTCGGGCTGGCTCGCCCTGGTCGGAATCTTTCCGTTCATGGCGTGGTGGCCGAATGTCGCGCTGGCGGCGCTCTTCGGCGCCGGCCTGTGGAGCTTCCTCAATGCGCGCCGGGCGGACAGTTGTCTCGATGAGATGATCCGCGAGGCCGGGTTGCGCGCGGCGCGCCCCCCGCTTCCTCGGCGCATAGCGCGCGGCGCGGCCCTGGCAGTCGTCGCGGCGACGGCGCTTTACGGAATATCCAAATCCATAGATGTCTTCATGCCCCCGCCCGCAGCAGCGCACGCCGCAAGCCGGTAAGACTGATTTCACCACAGAGGGCACAGAGGACACAGAGAAAAACTAGAATAGACAGGATTTACAGGATTAACAGGATTAGGGAAAAGGCAAAAACATTTTGAAGTGGTTTGTTTTAATCCTGTAAATCCTGTCCATTTGTTTTTTTTGCTCTCTCTGCGTCTTTGCGCCTCGGCGTCGAATAATCATAAATCAAATTCCTTACCGCACGGGAACCCTTTGTAGCGTGCGTGCGTCCTGAACGATAAGCGGCGCGAAGATGCGCCGCGGTTTCCGGACCGCTACAAGGAGGTTCGCCATGCGCCGATACAATGTCGTTCTGGCCCTCGCGGCTGCCGCGCTCGGCGTCTCGTTCATGGGCTACGCGGTGGAATACGCCGGCACCAACGGCATGTTCCTCATCACCACGACGCCCAAGAGCGTGGACGCCGCCGCGGCCGCGATCCGCGACTACGCCGCCGAGCGCCAGTGGCTCTATCTCGCCGAGTTCAAGGTCAAGAACGGCGAGGTGACGCTTCTGAAGCTCTGCGTGCCATCGGTCGCGAAGCGCATCTGGGCCGCCGGCATCCACGTCGGCGCCATGGCGCCCTGCGGAAACTTAAGCGTCTATCGGGAAGCGGGGGCGACCAAGATCGTCCTACTGCACCCGAAGTTCATGGACGCGCTCAACCCGGACCCGAATCTGAAGCAGGTCGGCGATGAGCTGCTGCCGCTCTTCACCGCCATGCTCGATGAGGTCGGACGATAGCGCGTCCGCCACTTATAAAGGAGAGAAGCCGTGACACATGCAGCCGTTGCCGAAAGATCTGTCAACCGCAAGGAGCTCGAATACAAAGTAAAGGCGATGTACGAGCACGTGGCGCAGGACCCGTTTGGCGAGTTTCACTTCGAACTGGGCCGCGCGCTTGCGCAGCGCCTGGGCTACGCGAGCGAGGACCTCGACCGCATCCCGCGCGAGGCCGTGGATTCATTCGCCGGCGTGGGCTATCACTTCGACCTCGCCGCGATCGGCACCGGCGATGCGGTCATCGACCTCGGGAGCGGCAGCGGCATGGACAGCTTCGTCGCCGCGCTCAAGGTCGGTGCGGGCGGCGTAGTGCAGGGCGTGGACATGACCGACGCCCAGCGCGAGAAGGCGGAGCGGCTGCGCCGGCGCGACGGCTTCGAGCAGGTCACGTATTGCAAGGCCTATATCGAGGAGCTGCCGTTCGCCGGCGAGACCTTCGCCGTCGCCGTGAGCAACGGCGTGATCAATTTGAGCGCCGACAAGGCGCGGGTGTTCCGCGAGGCCGCGCGCATTTTAAAGCCCGGCGGCCGGCTCGCCATCTCCGACATCGTCTCGGAGAAGGCGCTGCCCGAGGGCGTCACGTGCAACGCCACGCTCTGGGCGGCGTGCATCGGCGGCGCGCTGCAGGTGGATCGCTACATCGAGACGATCCGCGCCGCCGGGCTGCGACTCATCACGCTGCGCGCCAACCCGCAGTATCGCTTTCTGAGCCCCTCGGCGCAGAAGGCCTGCGCCGCCTACGGCGTGAAGAGCGTCTCCATTCTGGCGGTGCGGGACTGAGGCGCCGAGAGATCCGCTCATCCACAAGACCGGGGCCAGGCCCCCGAGGAGGCAAACATGGCAACCGTGAACGGCATCGATGTCAACAACTTGAACGGCATGATCGAGGCGGTCAAGCAGAACCCGACGCTCGCCCAGGCGACCTTCCACTCGCATACCGCCTGGAAACGGGGCTTCCAGAGCGAGGCCGCGATCGGCGACTACGTGCAGGCGGGCGCGACGGTGCCGCGCGGGCGCAGCTTCCGCCTGACCGGCGATCATCCCGAAGGCCTGCTCGGGCAGAACACCGCCCCGGCCGCGGTCGAGACCCTGATCGCGGCCGCGGGCGCCTGCATCGCGGGCGGCTGGGCCACCTTCGGCGCGGCCATGGGGATCCCGGTGGAGGCCCTCGAGATCGATCTCGAGGGCGACGTCGATCTTCAGGGCTTCATGGGGCTCGGGAAAAATGTGCGGCCGGGGCTGCAGCGCATCCGCGGGACGATCTACGTGAAAAGCCCGGCGAGCGACGAGCAGCTCCAGAGCCTCAAGGACACGGCCGAGAAGCGCTCGCCGGTCGTGGACTCGCTGCGCGTGCCGGTGCAGACCGTGTGGAAACGCAAGAGTTAGGGGTCAGGGATAAACAGGATGAAACTTCTGTCACGACTGACGACTCACAGCTGACGACTCACGACTTTCATAAATGTCCTTGTAGCTGCAATAAAGCATGCCGACGGACGCGGGCAGCAGCACGACCCAACCGAGCATGAGCGGCAGCGAGGCCGCGAGCGCCACGAAAAAGTAGACCAGACCGAAGACGAGGAGCGGCAACGTATTGCGCAGGCAGGCGTTGAAGCTCGAGCGCAGCGCCGCGCCCACGGGCGCGCCCCGTAACATCACGAGCGGCGTGGCGTACGCCAGCGCCATGGCGACCGCAAGCTGCACGGCGAGCACGATCAGCGCCGCCAGCAGAAGCCCTTCCGGCACACCGGCCCCCGCCTCGAAGCGCCCGCCCTCGGCCATCATCCTCATGTAGCCTCCGGCCAGCGCGAACAGGACTGCGACGCTCACCACCGCGCCCGCAAGCGCCACGGCGCCGAGCGCAACCAGCGGGCCGAGCCTGCCCTCCTCCTGAAACGCCCGAAACAGATGCGCGGCCTTGAGCGCGCGTCCCTGGTCCGCCTCGCGCGCGGCGTAGAGTAACCCGCCGCCGAGCGCCGGCCCGAACAGGGACAGCGCCAGCCCGCCGAGCATGGGGATACTCGAAACCACCGCCGAAATCACGATCAGCAGCACGCACAACGCGATCCACATTCCGGGGCTCGCCGTGAAGTTGCGCCAGCCGCAGGCGAGCCAGGACAGACCGCGACCCACTTCCACCGTTCTTGCTTCCATGGAGAACCTCCGTTAGTGTCTTGCCGGTTGTTTTGCGTCCGCCGGACCGACGCCACGCACGCAAACCCGGCGCGCCGCATCAACCCGACGCACAGGATAACAAACCGATACCCGCAAAGTCGAAACCCGCCATGCCGCCCGCCTCGAACCCCCCATCCCTGCCCCGCACGATCGTCGTCGTCGGCCTCGTCAGCCTGCTCAACGATTTCGCGAGCGAGATGGTGGTGCCGCTCATCCCGCTGCTGCTCGTCACGGTGCTCGCCGCCGGCCCGGCGGCGTTGGGCCTCATCGAAGGCGTGGCGGACATGGTCTCCAATCTGCTCAAGCTCTGGGCCGGGCGGCACTCGGATTTATACAACCGCCGGCGCAAGCCCTACGTCGTCTTCGGCTATGCGCTCTCGAACATCGTCCGACCCCTGATCGGGCTTTCCGGGTCCTGGCTCACGGTGCTCGCGATCCGCGTCACCGACCGCGTCGGCAAGGGCGTGCGCACCGCGCCGCGCGACGCGCTGGTGGCCGATGTCATCGAGGATGGCACCGCGGGGCGCGCCTACGGCTTTACGCGCGCACTCGACCACACCGGCGCGGTGCTCGGGGCGCTCGCCGCGGCGGCCGTGGTGCACTGGGGCACGGCGCGCCTCGATCTCGTGATCGCGTTCTCGGCGATCCCCGGGCTGCTCGCGGTGCTGTTGATCGCCTTCGGCGTCAAGGAGCCCGCGCGCATCGGTCGCCCTGTCGAGGCGCTCCCGCCGCTCAAGTGGGCGGCGCTCGATCGTCCGGCGCAGCGCTATCTTCTGGTGATCGGATTCTTCACGCTCGGGAAAATTCCCGAGACGTTCCTGCTGCTGCGCGGTCACGAGCTCGGAATGCCCGTGGTGGAGCTCTTATTATTATGGGCGGCGATGCACGTGGTGAAGGCCGCGATCTCGGAGCAGGCCGGACGCCACACCGACCGCATCGGGCGCCGTCCGCTCATCCTCTCCGGCTGGATGGTGTACGCCGTGACGCTCTTTGCACTCGCCTTTGTGACCAAGGGTTCGATGCTCTGGGCGTGGAGCCTCGCGCTCGGGTTTTACTTCGGGCTCACCGAGGGCGCGGAGCGCGCACTCGTGCGCGACCTCGCGAGCCCCGCCGGACGCGGCACCGCCTTCGGCTGGTTTCATATGACCGTCGGGCTCGCGGCAATTCCGGCCGGCCTGCTCCTCGGGGGACTCTGGTCGGTGCTCGGCGTACAGGCGGCGTTTCTTACCTCCGCGGCGCTCGCCGCGCTCGCCGTCGCGGGCTTCTGGCGCTTCGTGCGGTAGAATCGAAAATCTGAATAGACAGGATCAACAGGATTTACAGGATTACAATCAAAATTGTTTCAAAAACGCTTTGTGCTTTTTATTCAATCCTGTTAATCCTGTAAATCCTGTCCATTCCATTTTTTGGGACTTTTCGAGAATGACTCTCCCTCCCCTGCGCCTGAACAAAAACGAAGACCGCCGCCTGCGCGCCGGGCATGTCTGGGTGTTCAGCAACGAGGTGGACACCAAGGTCACGCCGCTCACCGCGTTCCAGCCGGGCGATCCGGTGCTGATCGAGGATGCCGCGGGCCATGCGCTCGGCACCGGCTACGTCAACCCGCACGCGCTCATCTGCGCCCGCCTCGTCTCGCGCGATCCCCAATACGTCCTCGATCAGTCGCTCATCACGCATCGGCTCAACATCGCGCTCTCCCTGCGCGCGCGGCTGTTCGAGACGCCGTTCTACCGGCTCGCCTTCGGCGACTCCGACAATCTGCCGGGGCTGGTGGTGGATCGCTACGGCGAGATCGCCGTGGTGCAGATCGCCACCGCCGGCATGGAGCGGCTCAAGAACGAGATCGTCGGTGCGCTCGAGAAGATCATCCGCCCGCGGGCGGTGCTGTTTCGCAACGACGCCTCGGTACGCGCCCTCGAAGAACTCCCGAGCTATGTCGAGACCGCGGTCGGCGAGATCCCGGAGCAGGTCGCGATCGAGGAAAACGGCGTGAGGTTCGAGGCGCCGTTGCCCACCGGGCAGAAAACCGGCTGGTTCTACGACCAGCGCATGAACCGCGCCCGTTTTCGCCATTATGTTAAAGGGCTGCGCGTGCTCGATGTCTTCAGCTACCTCGGGGCATGGGGGCTACAGGCCGCGGCCGCCGGGGCGGAGTCGGTGCTCTGCGTGGACAGCTCGGAACGGGCCGTCGAAGGCATTCGGCGCAACGCGGGCCTGAACGGATTTTCCGAGCGCGTCTCGGTCGAGCGCGAGGACGCCTTCGAGGTCCTCAAGCGCCTGCGCGCCGCGCGCGAACGCTTCGATGTCGTCGTGCTCGACCCGCCGGCGTTCATCAAACGCAAGAAGGACATCAAGGAAGGCACGCTCGCCTACCAGCGTTTGAACCAGATGGCGATGCAGGTGCTCGCCAAGGACGGCATCCTCGTCTCCTGCTCCTGCTCGTATCATCTCCCGCGCGAGGACCTCAAGGATATTCTGTTGAAGGGCAGCCGCCACATCGACCGGTTCATGGAGCTTGTCGAAGAAGGCCATCAGGCCCCGGACCATCCCGTGCACCCGGCGATTCCGGAGACGGCCTATCTCAAGGCCTTCTTCGCGCGCCTGTTGCCGAGCTGATTTCCCGCATCGAACGCGCGTGGTTTCGCGACGCGCCGGCGGCGCGCGTTATTCCGCGCCCATCGTGTAAGGGCCTCAAAAAAAAGAAAAACTCAACGCAGAGACGCCAAGGCGCAAAGGAAAGAATAGACCGTTTTTTAAAAACCCATTTGTTCTTTGCGTACTTTGCGCCTGCGCGTCGCGTCTTTCTTGTTATCGTCGCCAAGTCTTCCGCACGGAATATCGCTGCCGCTGCTTCCGTCTCATTCAGGTAACGCCTGCGATGTCGAGCCACGCAGGCAAACGGCGAGCACCCTAAATCCGACAAGGCAAGGAGCGACCATGCGTACCATCAAACCCCTCTATTTTCTTTTCGCGGCCCTGTACCTGCTTGGCCTGACCGGACTTGCGGCCGGCGCCCAGGCCGGCGGCAAACCCGGCGTCGTCATCCAGGTCAGCGAGAACAGCCCGGCGATCTGGAATCTGGCGCTGAACAACGCCAAGAACGTGCAACAGGAGCTCGGCAAGGACAACGTCAATGTCGAGATCGTCGCCTACGGACCCGGCATCCACATGCTCAAGTTCGATTCCGAGGTTGGCAATCGAATGAAGGAGGCAACCGCCGGCGGCGTCGCCCTCGTGGCCTGCGGCAACACGATGAAGGCCCAGAAGCTTACGACCCAGGACCTGTACCAGGACATCAAGGTCGTGCCCGCGGGTGTCGTCGAAATCATGAACCGGCAGCGCGAGGGCTGGGCGTACATCAAACCCTGATCGGGGTCCGCTCCGTAGGTTGGGGTGAGCACCGCGAACCCCAACATAACAGGCCCCCGCCACCCCGATCATCTTCGTGCGCCCACGCGCATGCCGGTTTTTTCAGATTTCGTTGGGCTCGTTTCATTTATGGCTCATCGCATACCCGCGTGGGCAATAACAGGACCGATAGCGCGAGCGGACACTCTGTGAATTCCGGCGTAAAAAAACGCATTTGAAGAGCAGCGGAGATCCGCCATGATCCCGCCCCCGTGACAGCACTCTCGGTCGAATCGCCTCCGGCGATGCTGTAACAGCTAGTTGTGGGTGGCTGACCCACGGCAGGTAACTTTCTTTTGCGCGGCCAAAAGAAAGTCACCAAAGAAAAGGCCGCCCCGGAGCGCGTGCCGGCTGCGCCGGTCCCCTGCGTTCCTCGCCCGAGCGGGCGCTCGCAAACTCGCCGGGCGCTTATAAAACGCGCCTCG
>Ga0154833_1049_pt2 | contig 35990 bp, 28 predicted proteins | sample Rifle2008BG16ft_FD_116137 | JGI IMG/M metagenome (GOLD analysis project Ga0154833, IMG submission 116137) | Candidatus Muproteobacteria bacterium RBG_16_65_34 | reverse complement strand
TTAACGTGTTCGAAAAATGGCGGCGCGTCCCTATGCCGCACCGCAGTTTGTTGAAAAACGAGTTTTTCAACGAACTGTTAGAACCGCGTCAGAGCCTTCACCGACGGCATTTTGCGCTATCGTTGAGCTTTACGGACACAACAGCACTTTTGTAGCGCTGTGCGGATTCTGGTAAGACAAGGTCCGAAAACAGGGGGCTTTTCTACAGTCTCGTTAGACGCAGATGACCATCCGCTCCACATCCACAACCGCACGCAGCCTGTATACGCACGCGGCAGTATTCGATGATGCCGCTCGCGCGGTTCGCGATGCGGTGAAAGTCGATCCGCTCCCGAAATACTTTCTATGGGGCCGTACAATTGAGCTCTTTCTCAAGAGCTACCTCCTAGCAGAAGGAGTATCAGCGACCGAACTCAAGTCCGGGAAGTTTGGGCATGACCTTCTAAAGCTGTACAACGAAGCTTGCCACCGAGGTATTGGTAGTCTTATTGGCACGAGCGGAGTAGATGTCGCCATCGTTCGAGTACTGAATCTCGATTACCTTTCAAAGCGATTCGAATATCGAATTTCAGGGCATGGTTACACCCTGCCAGATCCGGCTCTGACACAACATCTGGTCAAACGCCTCAGGAGAGGCGTGCAGTTTCATTTGCAGCAAAAGTATGGCATCTAACACGACATTTAACCGGACCTCAGTCCCGCTGGCGCGGGCCCTCGGCCGGTTGGTTCTGCGTTAAAAGGCAACCACGAATATGAAAAGGCCAATCTTTTGGATCACGCTTACTCTGGCCAGTATCGTAATCGCACTTTACCTCACTTGGCGCGAAGGTGCGTTCCGCGGGGATCTGCTAGTCGAGGTGCTTCCCCTTATCTTGGGCAAAGTAATAGCGCTCGTGCTTGTTCCTGTCGTTGCCGTAAGTATCGTCATGCTGTTCCGAAAAATCGTCAATAGCCCTGTCGCTGATAAAACGGCATTTGGGGTGGCTGCGCTTGTGTGGCTCATTCTAGCCGCGAGCAGTATTACTGTAACTTCATATGAAGCGTCGGTTCGAACCGATGGCTATAGATTTCAGCCCCAAGGCTGTGAATATGTTGTTCGATTTCCAGATGTTCCTAAACTCTACTCAGTTGATATCGAGAATACAGTCGGCAAGTTGGTCCCTCTGCATGGGGCTCAACTCACTGTTGAAAATGGAACCGCATTCTTACGTGCCGAATGCGGTTCGCATCCAGTGTCGGGCGGAACTAGGCCTAATAAAGAGCAGATGTATAGCTATATGAAGATAATTTCGTCTCGCCTTGGTCTGAAACTGCCTGCCTTTGAATATCGTGTAGATAGCTACGGAACAGTTGGCACTGTTACAGGGACAAAAGATTCTGAAAGAGGATCACTCACGTTTCGAGTGATTAACCATATAGGAGACTCCTCGACCATGACGTTATATGTAGGTTCGCGCTCCACTGATTTCATGACGCCGGAGATGCGGTACTTCGTCAGCTCTATCAAGAAATAGCGGCCAAGGGGGTCAGAGTCCTTGAAAGCCGCTTCCAGCATCGTCAGCGATAAATAATGTCCGCCCACCAACCACCCGACCACAAATGAAAAGCCTCTGGAACGACAGCGAAGCGTCTCGGTACCGCGGCGATCTCGGGTTGCGCGTTTATACCTCGCGGCTGCTCGGGCGCGAGAAGGCGCTGGTGCTGCATGGCGGCGGCAACACCTCAGTTAAGATCAAAGAGAAAAACATCCTTGGCGAAGAGGAGACCATCCTCTATGTGAAGGGCAGCGGCTGGGACCTGGAGGCGATCGAGGAGAAGGGGTTCTCGCCGGTGCGGATGGCGCGGCTGCTCAAGCTGGCGCAGCTCAAGACCCTCTCCGATCCGCAGATGGTGAACGAGCTGCGCGCGCACATGCTGCGGGCGGATGCGCCCACGCCTTCGGTCGAGGCCATCCTGCACGCGATCCTGCCTTACCGGTACGTCGACCACACCCACGCCGATGCGGTCGTCACGATCGCGAATACGCCCGGAGGCGCGGACCGCATTCGCGAGATTTACGGCGATTCGGTCGTGGTGATTCCCTATGTAATGCCCGGCTTCGATCTCGCGCGCTTGTGCGCCGAGGAGTTTCCGAAGCAGGCCGGGAAGAACACGACCGGCATGGTGCTGATGAACCACGGCATCTTCGCCTTCGGCGAGACCGCAAGAGAATCTTACGAGCGCATGATCGCGCTCGTGACCCGGGCCGAGGAGTACCTCAAGCAACGCAAAGCGTGGGACATTCCGGCGTCCGCCGTTCCAGCGACAACGGGACCGTCGCGGCGGGAGGTTGCCGAGTTGCGCCGTGGGATCTCGGAGGCCGCCGGTTTCCCCGTAATCCTCGCCGTACACGACGACGCCCAAAGCCTTGCGTTTGCGAACCGCCCCGATATCGGGGCGATCTCGCAGCAGGGACCGGCGACGCCGGACCATGCGATCCGCACCAAGCGCGTGCCGATGATCGGGCGCGATGTGACGGCTTATGCAGAGGCGTATCGCCAATACTTCGACGAGCATGCGCCGAAGGCGCGGGAGCCCAAGACCATGCTCGACAATGCGCCGCGGGTGATCCTCGATTCCGCGCTCGGGGTCTGCACCGCCGGGCGCAGCGCCCAGGACGCGGCGATGGTCTTCGACATCTATGCGCATACCCTGGAGATCGTCCAGCAAGCGGAGCTGCTCGGCGGTTGGCGCGCGCTTCCGGCGCGAGACATTTTCGATGTCGAGTACTGGGATCTGGAGCAGGCGAAGCTTAGAAGCGGCGGAAGACCGCCAGTATTCACCGGCGAGGTCGCGCTCGTAACCGGCGCGGCCTCGGGCATCGGCAAGGCCTGTGTCGAGTCGCTGCTTGCGCGCGGCGCGGCCGTTGCCGGTCTCGACATCAATCCCGCCATCGAGACGCTTTTCAAGCGCGCGGATTATCTCGGCCTCAAGTGCGACGTGACCGACGAGGCGCAGCTTGGAGACGCCTTGGAAAGAACCGCGCGCGCCTTCGGCGGGGTGGACATGCTGATCCTCAACGCCGGGGTGTTTCCGCCGGGCTGCCGCATCGAATCCCTGACGACACCGGAGTGGGATCGCGTCCTGCGCCTCAATCTCGACGCAAACCTCACCCTCATGCGCGAGGCGCATGCGCTGTTGAAACTCGCCCCCAACGGCGGACGTGTCGTCGTGATCGGCTCGAAGAACGTCCCCGCGCCCGGTCCGGGCGCGGCGGCCTACTCCGCCTCCAAGGCCGCGCTGACCCAGCTCATGCGGGTCGCCGCGCTCGAATGGGGCGCCGACGGCATCCGTCTCAACGCGCTTCACCCCGACGCCGTGTTCGACACCGGCATTTGGACCGACGAGGTGCTCAAGGCCCGCGCCGCGCACTACGGGCTGACCGTCGAGCAGTACAAGAAGAAGAACGTGCTCAAGGTTGAGGTCACGAGCCGCGATGTCGCCGAATTGGCCGCCGAGATGTGCGGCCCGCTGTTCGCCAAGACCACCGGCGCGCAGGTGCCGGTGGATGGGGGGAACGAAAGAGTGATTTAACAGGCAGGATTTACAGGGTTAACTGGATTTAGGCTGCGACAAAAAGGTTGCCATGCTAACCATGACCTCAAAGCTAATGCGCTCCCCGCGCTTTCAGGCCCCGCCGGCTGAATTGGGGCAGAGAATGGGGAAAAACGAAAGCTTTAACTTTCGAATATGGAAATGAGCAAAAAATCCGCTAGGGCCCGAAAGAAGCATGCGCCTGTTACTTCAGGCGCCAGTCGTATGACGCCTTCTCAAGTTCGCGAGATCAGAGCGCGAGTCAAGGATTTTGACGATCCCGTGCGATTTGTTATTGCCAGCCAGTTTTCGCGCAAGTTTGTTCTCTACTACAACGTGTCGAGCGATACGTACGCCATGAACGATATTTCCGCCGCGACCTTGTTCAAGAGGCGGCGGGCGGCGGAGGCAATCAGAAAGTTGTTTGGTCCCAATGACTGTTTGCTGGAAGTGCGGGTGATGAAGAATAGTAGTGTCAAAAGGGTCGGCCGATATCGGAAGCCGCTGCTGAAGCGTCGGAGGAAGAAGGGCTGATAGGGGAATGGGGGGTTGAATCCTTATCCGCGTTTATCTGCGTTCATCTGCGGTTCCGTTTTGTTATTTCGTCCGCCCAATCCAGAATCGCCTGCACCCTCGGCACCAGCAGCTCGCGGGCCGCGTCGTAATCGAGCCAGCGGAAGTCGAGATCCCTGAGGGTTGTTTCCTCTTCGACTTCGCGGCAGGCGGCGTGCCCCGGTTCTTCGCCCGGCTCGACCTCGCCCTTGGGGAAGTCCCAGTAGCTGTAGGCGCGCAGGAGCAGGTAGTTGCGCTTGTCGGCGATTTGCCGCACGACCACGACGCCGGCCGAGAGCGTCGAGGGCGCGGGGCGCGAGGTGCGAGGCGGGGGTGACGAATCTTTTTTCGTCACCCCCTTACTCCTCACCCCTCACTGTTTACCCGTCAGCCCCAGACATCGGCCGTGATCGAGGCGTACCAGCCCACTGCGTACTTGGCCTCGTCCTCGCGGAAGCCCTCGGAGGCCTCCTTGGGGCTCACGCCACCGGCGCCCGGCACATCGGCGATGCCTTTTTCCGTGATGCGGTACACGCCCGCGACGGAGATGCCGTAGTTCGGCGCGATCAGGCTGTAGCAGGTGTTGACGTAGGAGGCGTCGGCCACCGTCTCGCCCTTGAGCATCGCCACGATCGCCGCCGCCGCGATCTTGGCCTCGCTGTTCGCGGCGAAGCCCGACTTGGGCAGCGTGCCGGCGATCGAGGAGTCGCCGATCACGTGGATACCCGGGTGCATCTTGGACTCGAAGGTCTTGGGGTCGACCGGGCACCAACCCTTGTCGTCGGCGAGCCCGGCCTTGAGGGCGATTTGGCCCGCGCTCTGCGGCGGGATCACGTTCACCACGTCGCCTTTGTATTTGTCGAGCTCGCCCTCGACGGTCATCGTCTTCGTGTTCACCGCCTTGACGATACCGCCCTTCGCGCCCGGCACCCACTCGATCATGTCGCCGTAGAGCTTCTTCCAGCCTTCCATGAAGAGACCCTGCTTGGAGAACGAGTCCTTGGCATCCAGGATCAGGACCTTGGATTTGGGCTTATGCTGCTTGAGGTAATGCGCCACCATGCTCGCGCGCTCGTACGGTCCGGGCGGGCAGCGGAAGGGATTCGGCGGCGCGACCAGGATAAATGTGCCGCCGTTCTTCATCGCCTCGAGCTTCTTGCGCAGCAACACGGTCTGCGGGCCTGCCTTCCAGGCATGCGGCATGACCTGCGCCGCCTTCTCATCGTAGCCCTTGATGACATCCCACTTGAAGTCGATGCCGGGCGAGACGACGAGGCGATCGTAATCGAGCGTCTTGCCGCTCTTGAGCTTCACCTTCTTAGCCGCCGGATCGATCGCGGTCACGGTGTCGTGCACGACGTTGACGCCGTGCTTCTTGCGCAGCGCGTCGTAGCCGTGCGTGATGGACTGCATCGTGCGGAAGCCGCCGATTACGTAATTGCTGAACGGGCAGGTGATGAACTTCAGGTTCGGCTCGACCAGCGTTACCGCGATGCCCGCGTCGCCGCCGCGCAGGTACTTCGCGCACGTCGCGCCGCCGAAACCGCCGCCGATGACGACGACCCGCGGTCCCTTGCCTTGCGCCGCGCGCGCGCTCAGGCCGAAGGTCCCCAAGGCCGCCGCCGTGCCGGTCGCGCCGGCGAGTTTCAGAAAATCTCTGCGTGTGATTCTGCTCATGTCCGCCCCCTATTTCTTGCTGACGCTTGCGATGTGATTGGCCAGGGCCTCGATCTCCGCATCGGTATAGCCCTTGGCGTGCCGGCCCATGACCGTGGACGGACGCTCGCCGCTCTTGAACGCCTTGAGCAGGGAAGCGATGTTGCCGGCCGTCAGGTTATGCAGGCTCGGGATGGAGCCGGGGCTCACGCCGCGCGGTCCGTGGCAGGCGAAACAGTTGTTCGCCATGTTGGCGGCCGCCGCCGCGCTGATCGGCTTCGCCGGCTCTTCGACCTTTGCGGCCGCGGGTGGCGCGGCGACCGGTGCGGGGGCGGGCTTCGCGGCCGGCGCCGGCGCGGCGGGAGCGGGGGGCGGTGTGGTCGAGCAGGCCGTCGCGGCCGCGCCCACCGCGGCCAGCAACAGCGTTATTGTTGATTTTCTCCACTTCATTTCGCACCTCCTCATCGGTGGCTGTAAAAAAAATCGGTATGCGCAATGAAAACTTCGTCTCGGCAGACGCAGCGTCGAGATTCGTTTTTGGCGAAACATTATCTCTGCACAAGATCGTAGGCCTGTTGTTGACGTATATCAAATGTTTTGGCGCGGGTTGAAAGAAATTTGCCCCGCAGCGAGCGCATCCTTCCGGTTGGCCCGCCGGATTTGTCAGGTCTGACAGATTCAGCAGGCGTTTTTCCACCCGGATTATTGCGGGCCGCGCCCGGATTATTCCCCGGGTTATGAAACGGTTAGCGCGATTTCGTCCCGAATGCGAATTGAGAATCGCCGTGGCGAAAATTCCGCATCGCACGCGAATCCGTGAACTTGCCGGCGCCCGCAGCGTACGGATAGGTCGCAGCCGACAAAACCCCATTTATCCGAGCGGTGGTTTTTTTGCCGCGCCACGACCTCGGCGGGCGGTGACGGTGGCAAGATTCAGCGCCTCGCCGTAACTCGGCGTATGCACGGTGGCGTCAAGCTCGCGACCGAGGCGGCGCGCAAGCGCCTCCATCGCGCCGGCCTCGCCGTGGACCAGCGCCACCGGCGGAGCGCCGCGAAAATGCCGATACCAGTCGATGAGGCCGTTCTGATCGGCGTGCGCGGAAAGCCCGCCGATGGTGTGGATCCGCGCCGCGACCCGCATCGTCTCGCCCCAGAGCCGGATCTGCTTGGCCCCCTCGACCAATTGGCGGCCGAGTGTGCCCTGCGCCTGAAAGCCGGTGAACACGACGTGGCAGTGTTCGCGCCAGACGTTGTGCTTCAAGTGGTGGCGGATGCGGCCGCCGTTGCACATCCCGCTACCGGCGATGATGATCGCGCCCGATTGCACGCGGTTGATCGCCGCCGATTGCTTCGCGGTCTGGGTGAAATGCAGGTTCGGCATGCGGAAGGCGCCGCCGTTGAAGCGCTGCTCGCGGGCGGCCTCGCTGTCGTAGAGCCGCCAGTGGCGCGCGTAGACCGCGGTCGCCTCGATCGCCATGGGGCTGTCGAGGAAGATCGTCCAGCGGTTGAGGCCCCATTCCCGGTAGTTGCGCTTGAGCACGTAGAGCAGCTCCTGCGAACGGCCGACGGAGAAGGCCGGGATCAGGATATTGCCCTTGGATTGCTCGGCGTTGCGGAATACCCCGGAGAGCTCGTGCCACGTCTCCTCCCAGGAACGGTGGTCGCGGTCGCCGTACGTGCTTTCGAGCAACACGAGATCGGCCTCGCGCAAGGGTTGCGGATCGCGCAGGATGGGCGCGCCGGCGTGGCCGAGATCGCCGCTGAAGACGAGCTTGCGGCGCACGCCTTGCTCCGTGAGCGTGAGCTCCACGATCCCCGATCCCAGGATGTGGCCGGCATCGTGCAGCGTCACGCGCACGCCCGGCAGGATCTCGCGCTCCTCGCCGTAGGCGAGGGCGCGAAACTGGCGCATGGCCCGTTCCGCCTGGGGGCGCGTGTAGAGCGGCGCGAGCGGGCGTTTGCCCTTGCGCGCCCGCTTGCGGTTTTCGAGCTCCGCGTCTTTTTCGCTCAGATGCGCCGCGTCCCGCAGCAGGATATCGCACAGGTCGCGGGTGGCGGCGTGCGTGTAGACCGGGCCGCGAAAGCCGGCGTTGACGAGCAACGGCAGGCGGCCCGAATGATCGAGATGGGCGTGGCTCAACACCACGGCGTCGATCGCGGCGGCGTCGAAGGGAAAGGGCTCACGGTTGCGCGCCTCGTCGGCCGCGGCGCCCTGGATCAGCCCGCAGTCGAGCAGCAACCGATGCCCGGCGCAGCGTACGAGAAAGCACGCGCCCGTCACCTCGCGTGCCGCGCCGTGGAACAGGACCTCCATCGTTATCCCTCTTTTGGGCGGCGCCGAGCACGCGCCCCGGCCCGCCTGGATCAACTATAGTAGAGGGCGCGGGATATTCGTATCGCGCCAGCGTCTATACTGATTTTTTGTGTTCAGTTGTGCGACCATCGGGCCGGTTTTGCATAACGGGTTAATTGGTGCTTACATAATGGCACGGGTAATGGCACTGGGCACTTTCATTCGCCGTGGAGACAACGATGAACATTCGAAAAGCGGGACATTTGGGCGCGGTATTGGCCTGCGTGGCGCTGCTGGCGGCGTGCGCCGGCCGCACGCAACTGGAAAGCGATATCGGCGTCAAGGGCGCGCCCGACTGGGTGAACAAGGGAACCGCCTACGTCAAGAATCAGGACGGCAAGCTGTTCCACGGCGTGGGCTCGGCGGGGCCGACGGGCGATGCCTCATTGCAGCGCTCGGTGGCCGATGACCGCGCGCGCGCGGAGCTGGCGCGCATCTTCTCCTCCTATCTCGATGTGGTCTCGAGCGACTACCAGGCCGCGGCCAGGTCCGGCGGCGCGGCCGTCGCCGAGGAGTCGGTGTCGCGCCAGATCAAGAATCTCACCCAGGTGAATCTGGCCGGCGCCCAGATCGTCGCGCGCTGGCTCGACAAGAAGACCAGCGCGGTGTATTCCATCGCCGAGATCGACATGCGCCAGTTGAAGACCACGCTCGGCGCGGCGCAGGAGATGAACGAGGACGTGCGCCGTTACATCCAGAGCAACGCCGACAACATCTTTGACCGTGTTTCCAAGGAGAAAAAATAATGACGAGGACCACGACATTGTATTCGGCCGCGCGCCTGATTCTTGCCGCGCTGCTCGCCGCGGCCGCCGCCGGCTGCGCCACGTCGGTCGAGCGCCTCGACGTGGGCGAGGTGAAGGACCTCTCCGGCGCTTGGAACGACACCGACTCGCGGCTGGTATCCGAGGAGATGATCCAGGATGTGCTGTCGCGCCCCTGGGTCGAGGAGCATGCGCGCGCCAGCAAGCGCCCGCCGGCCGTGATCGTCGGCGAGGTGCGCAACCTGTCGCACGAGCACATCAACGTCAACACCTTCGTCGCCGACGTCGAGCGCGCGCTCATCAACTCCGGAAAAGTTAAGTTCGTCGCCTCGAAGACCGAACGCGGCGAGATCCGCGAGGAGCGCAAGGAGCAGGAGCTGCACGCCGCCGAGGCGACCCGCAAGCCCATGGGGCAGGAACTCGGCGCCGACTTTATGCTCAAGGGCACGATCAATACCATCGTCGATGTCGCCGGCCGCACCCAGGTGCGCTACTACCAGGTGGATCTCACCCTCATTAGCCTGGCGGACAACACCAAGGTCTGGATCGGACAGAAGAAGATCAAGAAGCTCGTGGAACGCAGCAACCTGCGACCCTGATTCCCGATGCCCGCCGCCCGCCGCGTGCGCGGGGCCCGAGCCGACGCGGCGCCCGCGCGCCGCCGCGCCCGGCGCCTCGCGCCAAGCCTGCTCCTCGGGGCGCTGCTCCTCGCCGTCTCCGGCTGCGCGACCTACAGCGACTCCTTCCGGCCGATCGAGCAGCAGCTCCAGGCGCAGCGCTACGATCTCGCGCTTCAGGAGCTCGAACGCAAGCCGCATCCGGACCGCGACGAGGTCCTGTACCTGCTCAACCGGGGGATGCTCACGCGCATGAACCGCGACCTCGAAGCCTCCAACCAGGCGCTCGAGGCCGCCAAGCAGCGCATGGAGGCGCTCTACGCCGCGAGCGTCAGCGAACACGCGCTCGCCTTCGTCATCAACGACGCCACGTTGAGCTACGCCGGCGAGGAATACGAGCAGGTGCTGGTGCGCGTGTACAAGGCGCTCAACTATCTCGAGCAGGGACAGCCGGACGCGGCGCGCGTCGAGGCGTTGCAGATCGACATCAAGCTGCGCGAGATCGCCGAGCGGCTCCCGGAGAACCGCTACGCCGGCGATGCCTTCGCGCGCTATCTCACCGGCCTCGTCTACGAGGAGCTGGGCGAGTGGAGCGACGCCCTCATCGCCTACCGCAAGGCCTACGAGGCGTACCGGACCTACCGCCGGAACAACGCCGGCGAGCCGCCCTCCCAGCTCAAGCAGGATCTGCTGCGCCTGACGAGCCGCCAGGGACTCAGGGACGAGCTCGCGAAGTACCGCAAGGAATTCGCCATCGACCGCTGGATGAGCCTCGAGGAACTGGGGCAGGGCGGTGAGCTCGTATTCCTGCTCCACAACGGCCTGGCCCCCATCAAGCGCGAGCACGCGGTGACCGTGGTCAACCCGAACTCCGGTCACCTCATACGCGTGTCGCTGCCTTACTACCAAACCCGCGCGCCCGCCGTGACCGCCGCGCGCCTGAACCTGGGCGGGTCGGCGGCCACGACGGAGCCCGCCGAAGACGTGCAGGCGATGGCCGTGGAGAGCCTGAACGCCAAGATGCCCGTCATCACGGCGCGCGCGGTGGCGCGCGCCGCGGTCAAGCAGGAGGTTGCGCGCAAGGCGGGCGGTCGCGACAACCGCGACCAGCAGGCCTCGCTCGCGCCGGCGCTCCTCAGCCTCACCGTCGAGGTTGCCGGGTTGCTCACCGAGCGCGCCGACACGCGCAGTTGGCTCACGCTCCCGCATGACATCCAGCTGGTCCGCCTGCCCTTGCCGCCGGGCGAGTACACGGTTAATGTGGAGCTGCTCGGGCCGCACCGCCAGGCGATCGAAACGCGCACGCTCCCGCGCGTTACGATTCGCAAAGGCCACAAGACCTTCGTCTCGCAACACGTGGTGTCCCCGTAGTTCACCGTGCCGAGGAACCGACCATGAACATCTTCCGCCGAACCGCCTTGATCGCGCTGCTGTTGCTCAGCGCCTGCGCCACCCGCCCCGGCCAGCCCGACTGGGTGGACGGCGCCAGCGGCCAGTACCCGGCCGCGCAATACCTGATCGGGCGCGGCCAGGCCGCGAGCCTCGAGGAGGCCAAGGACCGGGCGCGCGCGGACCTCGCCAAGATCTTCGAGGTCTCGGTGGTCGTCGATACCGAGGACGTCCAGGCGTTCAAGGCCGGGGGCAAGGAAGGCGGCGCGGGCGAGTACGCCACGCAGGCGCGCCGGCGCATCGCCACGCGCGCCGAGCAGATCGTCCAGGGCATCCAGATCGCGGAGCTGTGGCAGGACCCGAAGACGCGCGCGCAGCATGCGCTCGCGACGCTCCCGCGGCTTCAGACCGCCGCGAGCCTGCGCCAGGAGATCGACCGGCTCGATGCCGCGACGCGCAGCGACCTCGAGCGCGCCCGCGCGGCGGGGGATCTGTTCCTCAAGATCGCCGCCGCCAGCCGCGCCTACGAGGCCCAGCTCGAGCGCCAGTCGTACCAGAAATCCCTCAAGGTCGTCGACGTGACCGGCCAGGGGATCGCGGCCCCGTGGAGCCGCGACAAGCTGCGCGCCGACTTGGCCGAGCTTCTGGGCCGCGTGCGCATCGCCCCGCGCATCGTGCAGGACGACGCCGGCGGCCTGGAGTCGGTCGTAAGCGGGGCGCTGGCCGGCGCCGGCTTCCTGATCGAGACCGGCCAGAGCCCGGAGTACGTGCTCGAGGCGGCGTTCCCGCTCGAGGACCTCGGGCTCAAGGAGGGCTGGTACTGGCAGCGCGGCGCCCTCGAGGTCCGCCTCGTCGAGGCCGCGAGCGCCCGCGTGCGCGGCACCCAGCGCTGGAGCATCAAGTCCTCGGCGACCGACCACGCAGTCGCCCGCCGCCGCGCGTTGGACGAAGCGGACAAGGTCCTGAAAAAAGACCTGCGCGCCACGATAATCGGCTTCGCCACCGGGCGGGAAGAAAAACCGAAATAGACAGGATTAACAGGATTTCTTGGTGCGCACTGCCGCGACCAATGGGTGACCCCAATGCACAATTCATGGGCCATGCATCGAACCGATGCGCTGCGGCACTCGCGGCAGTGGTTTGTGCAACTCTTGTAATTGCGTCGCCGGCGCCCGCGGCATCCTGGAGCGAGGAATCATCTCACCACTGGCAAACGCCGAGACATCTAGACCCTCAAGACGGCGATGTCGCGCCGACGGCATGGCTTGAACCGGACATGACAATGGACGGCAAGGGACGGGTTTTGGTGGTCTGGAAGAGGAACGGACGTTCCCTAAAACACATTCTTGCCAGCCGCTACGATCCTGAGCAGGGTTGGATCGGCCCCTCCCAAGTCTATTTCGGGGAAGAGCGCGCAAGCTCGCCCAAAGTCGCGGCCGGCGACTCCGGCCAGGCGTTGGTCGTTTGGCATCAAGAAAAGTCGCGGGGTGGCTCTGAGTTGTGGGCGCGCGAATACGATCCCAGCAACGATTGGGGTAAGCCATACCGCATCGGGAACGCAAACCCGTACGCACCCGAAACCGCCGATGCGGTGATTGACAAGACGGGAAACGGACTGATCGTATGGCTCGAAAAGGGGGGGCTTCGTTGCAGGCTCATTCACCTTGGCTCGCCAATACCCACGGAGAATGATTGTCAGGATCGGTACGCCGATCATCCCGCCGCGGCGGTCAATAACGGACACGCCGTAGTGGTCTGGAGAACGGCGGGTGATGAGGATTACGTTATTACCGCCCAGAGATACGTTCCCGGGACAGGCTGGATGGGACAGGAACCGATTGCTGCGGGCCCGCTCTGGGAGAAGGGATCTGGTGGCGAGCCAATACCCGTTGTAGACCAGCACGGAAATGTGACAGTGCTATGGGTCGGCGGTGTACACCTCTATGCCACGCGCTACGACAAAGCATCCGATTCGTGGAGCAACGTGGCCAGCATCAATGACCCGAAGCTCGAAGACGTTTCCGGTGTTACAGCCGTTGTAGACGACGTTGGTACCGTCACGGCGGCGTGGACACAGTTAGTTAGTCCAAAGGGATACGGAAACTCTATATGGTTGAGCGAATATGCGCCAAAGGGATGGACTGTTCCAGTAAGCCTGCCAACCGAAGGCGGACATAGCATCAATCCTGCGATCACATCGGCAAGAGCGGGCTCAGGTACGGTCGTATGGCTCGAATCACACAAGAACCGCGTGAGCGTGTGGGCGACCCATTACGACAAGCTCGGAGCATGGGCGCCGCCAAAACGAATCGGAGGGACCACCATAGATTTCGTGAAACCCAAGATTGTGGAAGACAAAGAGGGCCGGGCCGTAGCAATATGGCCGATTCGCGTGAAACCGGAGAATCCCGAAAACGTCCGTCTGTGCGTCAACATCAAGAACCGCCGTCGTGTGGACGGGGCCATTTATAAGTTGGAGCTGCAGGAGGATTCTTGTCAGAATCCCTTGCAGCACGGTTATCGGTGATCCATGTTGGGCAGACTCTTAGCGAAGGCGCTTGTCGGGTTTAGCATTTTTTCGGGCGCTGCTATCGGCTATTCTGAGGACGGCGCATTTGATGAAGAGACGGTCAACGGGCAAACATTTCAGATAGGTGGGTATGGAATTTCGGGTGCAGAGAATGGCGACGATAAATACTCAATAGATTTGCCGAACACCACCAATGCAGTACTCAGGCACTATCGAACAGATATAGACAAAACATTCGATTACGTAGTGGACACGACTATCGGACCGACGGCCGTTGCAGAAAACAAGATTTGGTTCGGCTTGAATTTTTATTCCGGGGAGGGGCACGAGGGCATTGGCGGAGTAGGTTTTTTCGACCCCAAAACGCTGAAGGTGGGATTGTTGCGCCATCCGGCGATTATCGACTGTGCAACACGATCGATTGAGGTAACGACGAAATACATTGCCGTCCTGACCCACCGCGCCGGAGAGTACTGGGCAGGAGACTGCAAGGGCCTGATATTCATTGACAGGGAAACGCTTAGTTACACGACATACCGTTGGAACAGGGAAAAGATGCACAGGCACGGTGACATCTACAAGGATCCCGCGTTGGTCAAGAAGCATATATTGGCAATGCGCGAAAGACGAATCGGCCCCTTGCACGATCTTCTTGAGAAGATAGGGGGGCCAGTGCTGAATGAACAGCTTGCGAGCTTAGTGAAAGCGAAGGGCCTGGACACGGTAATGCTGGAACAGGCGGAACTCGAACGATCGTGGTTTCGGGGTGCAGTCGAAACGGGGGAGACGCTTCTAGCGCAGCGTTGCCTACTTGAGGTGGATAAGACGTGGTCATTGAAATGCGACAGGCAGGGCACCGGTGAGGTCGGTGTGCGTGTGTCCAGCGTAAACATGCTTGGGAACTTTTGTGAGCCCGGTGGAATTCTAGGGTTACAGTTGGACACGAACGAAACGGCTTCACATGGTGTCGAGGCACAAGTTTTTCCGGCAGGACGAACTTATTATGGAGTTTATCCGGCGGGACGAACCTATTACGGAAGTACAACTGAAAAACAGAAATATCCCATTGCGAAAGCGGGAGTTGAATGGAGCAAGTATGCGTACGGAGTGTTGCACACACTCCACATAGATTCGGCTGAGATTAAGCCAATGGTCTGTAAGCCGCAGTTTGCTCGATACAGTGGGCCAGGGATACACTCAATGACAGTAATACTTACAGTAGTCAAGCCAAAACAGACGTATACTCCAGCCGGCGTTGCTCGGAAATCGAACGAGGTTCAACGATAACGATCGGGGTCTTGGCGGGGTCTTGGGGCCAGATTCGAATTACGCTCTGAACAGAAACAATCGGGCCTGCGTTAGCGGCTAGCGTAATTCCTGTTCATGCCGTGGGTCCTCATCTTTTGCCGGCGCCGGCTCACTGAGCATGGTGCTGCGCGTTTCGGGTGTCTCCAAACTGATGCGGCCTAGGGCGCCGCTGCGGTAATCCGTCAGCAGTATCATGGCCGCTTTCTCCAGGTCCGGTGCGCCGCGCCTGCCCTTCAAGATGCAGCCGCGCTTTTTTGCAACGGCTGCGACGACGCCCCCGCTATCCAGCCCTTCCACGGCAAAACCGTAGCGCGCGGTGAGCGAGGCGGGATAGCGCGCGAGCAGAATCGCGGCGAGAAAGGCGGCGACTTCTTCGTCGATCACGGCATTGCGGCCGATGGCATGACTCGCGGCGAGCATGAGGCCGTCGGAGGCGTATGCGATTGTCGGCCACATCAGGCCGGGCGTGTCGGTGAGCGTCATGCGTTCGTTCAGGTCGTGGCGCTGCTGGGATTTGGTCACCGCCGGTTCGTCGCCCACTGCGGCCACTCGGCGTTTGAGCAGTGCATTCATCAGCGTGGACTTGCCGACGTTGGGGATGCCCATGATCATCATGCGCAGCGGCTTCAGGGTGCTGTCGCGATGCGGGGCGAGCGCCTGGCACAGGTCGGGCACCTTGGCGGCATCGCCCGGTTTCTTGCAGGACAGCGCCACCGCCTTGACACCCTTTTGCTTGTTGTAGAAGTTGAGCCAGGCCTGGGTGACGGCGGGATCGGCGAGATCGGCCTTGTTGAGGATTTTCAGGCAAGGGCGGCTACGGTGCAGGCGCAGTTCCGCGATCATCGGGTTGCAGCTCGCTTCCGGCAGGCGCGCATCCAGCACTTCGATGATGACATCGATCCATTCCATGGTCTTGGCCGCTTCCTTGCGCGCCGAGGTCATGTGACCGGGAAACCATTGAATGCTCATTCGCGATCACCACGCTAATCAAAAGTTGATTTTACTCTGCGCCGCCGGGAACCAAAGGGGGCCGAGTCCAATGGCGCTACCTTAAGGCTAAATCGGGTCGAACCCAAGGTCGTCGAGCGAAGACCGGCCCCGCCCGCTGCTAAATATACGGCGGAATCTCGCGAGGCAACCCGACGACGCCGCCGATCAGGATGTGTGCGGGCGGCTCCCGACCGACCGCGTGGCGAGCACGCCCGTCGGCAAGTGCGCGCGGATCAGGTCGCCGAGCTGCCGGGCCGCTTCAGCGCGCGCGCCGCGGGCGCGCCACAGCAGGCCGATCAGCCGCGTCGGTGTCGGGCGTGCGAACGGCCGCAGCTCGATGAGGCGTTTGTCGGGGCGCGCGCCGCCCTGGGTGGCGAGCTGCGGCAGTAGCGTGCAGCCGATGCCGGCGGCGACCATCTGGCGCAGCGTCTCGAGGCTTGTCGCCTGCACCTCCTCGCGCGACTCACTCTTCGCCACCCCGCAGACATCGAGCGCCTGGTCGCGCAGGCAGTGGCCCTCTTCGAGCAGCAGCAGGCACTCGTGCGCCAGGTCCCCGGGCTGCACGTGCTTTTTCCGCGCGAGCGGATGGCCGGCCGGTAGCGCCACCTCGAACGGCTCGCGAAACAACTCCACCACCTCGAGCCCCTCGTGCGCCACCGGCAGCGCGAGCAGCGCGCAGTCGAGCGTGTGCGCCTGCACGGCCGCGACCAACTGCGCGGTAAGGAGCTCGCTCAGCAGCAACCGCAGGTGCGGATAACGCTTGCGGATCACCGGCAGCAGATGCGGCAGGAGATACGGCCCGAGCGTCGGGATCGCCCCGAGCCGCAACGGTCCCGCCATCGGGTCCTGCGTGGCGCGCGCAAGCGCGCGCAGCTTCTCGGTTTCCTCGAGCACGACGCGCGCCTGGGCGATGATCGGTGCGCCGGCGGCGGTCGGCGTGAGCCCGCGCGGGCCGCGCTCGAAGAGCTGCACGCCGAGGGTGTCCTCGAGCTTCTTGAGCTGGGTGCTCAGCGTCGGCTGGCCGACGTGGCAGCGCCCGGCGGCGCGCGCCACCTGCCCCTCCTCGGCCACGGCCACCAGATAGCGCAATTCCTGCAAGGTCATGGTGATCTCCTTAGATATCTATTTCATAGATTCTATAGATTCAAACAATCAATTTGAACAATACATGGACGGAGACCAGAATCCGCTCACGAACTGTCGGAACGACGGTTCTCCCAAAACCAGACTTATCCAGGAGCAAGGACATGACCGACAAACGCAACCGCATGACCACCGCCGCCGGGGTACCGGTGGGCGACAACCAGAACAGCCTCACCGCCGGCCCGCGCGGCCCGGTGCTGATGCAGGACTACCAGCTGATGGAAAAGATGGCGCACTTCAACCGCGAGCGCGTGCCGGAGCGGGTGGTGCACGCCAAGGGCGCGGGCGCCTACGGCACCTTCAAGGTGACCGGCGACATCTCGCGTTACACCCGCGCGAAGATCTTTTCCAAGGTCGGCAAAACCTGTGAAATCTTTGTGCGCTTCTCGACGGTGGCGGGCGAGCTCGGCTCCGCTGACACGGCGCGCGATCCGCGCGGCTTCGCCGTCAAGTTCTACACCGAGGAAGGCAACTGGGACATGGTGGGCAACAACACGCCGGTGTTCTTCGTGCGCGACCCGCTGAAGTTTTCCGACTTTATCCATTCGCAGAAACGCGACCCGCGCACCGGGATGCGCGACAACACCATGCAGTGGGACTTCTGGAGCCTGTCGCCGGAATCGCTGCATCAGGTAACGACACTGTTTTCCGATCGCGGCATTCCCGCCACGCTGCGCCACATGAACGGCTACTCCAGTCACACTTACAGTCTGTGGAACGAGGCCGGCGAACGCTACTGGGTGAAGTGGCACTTCAAGACCATGCAGGGCATCAAGTGCCTGACCTCGGATGAAGCGACCCGGATCGCCGGAGAGGACCTCGACCACCACCGCCGTGATCTGTTCACCGCCATCGAAAAGGGCGAGTTCCCTAAATGGCGCGCGATGGTGCAGATCATGCCGGAGAAGGACGCCGAAACCTATGCCATCAATCCCTTCGACCTCACCAAGGTGTGGCCGCACAAGGACTACCCCCTGATCGAGGTGGGCGTGATGGAGCTCAACCGCAACCCGGAGAACTATTTCGCGGAAGTCGAGCAGGCGGCGTTCGAGCCGGGCAACCTGCCGCCCGGCATGGGCGCCTCGCCGGACAAGATGCTCCAGGCGCGGCTGTTGTCCTACCCGGACGCGCACCGCTACCGCATCGGCGTCAACTACGCGGCGTTGCCGGTGAACAAACCGCGCTGCCCGGTGCATCACTATCACCGCGACGGTCAAACCCGTTTCGACGGCAACTTCGGGCGCGCGCCCAACTACCAGCCCAACAGCTTCGGCGGGCCGGTGGAAGACGCGCGCTACAAGGAGCCGCCGCTCAAGATCAGCGGCGACGCCGACCGCTACGATCACCGCGCGGGCAACGATGACTACACGCAGGCGGGCAACCTGTACCGGTTGATGAACGCCGACCAGAAAGCCCAGTTGATCGGAAACCTTGTGGACGCACTGAAACCGGTTCCGCGCGAGATTCAGGTGCGTCAGATCCACCACTTCTACCAGGCGGACCCGGCGTACGGTGAAGGCGTGGCGCGGGGCTTGGGAATCGATATCAACCGTGTGAAAGCGGCCTGAGGTGGAAACCGGGCGCGGGCCGACACCCGCGCCCGGGATGCCGCGGCCATGAGGGGGCGCCACGTCCCTCCCGCCGCAGGCGCCACCGCTATGGGGTAGCCCCCGTCGCGTGACAGCACCCCGAGGGATGGCGGGAATAAATCGATGTTCTGCGCTGTTTACCTTAGTGTGGCATCCGAATCCACTACAACTGCACAGGAGGTCGTCAACATGAGAATCAAGACGTCCGTCGTGGGCCTCGGTTTGTTGCTGGCGGCGGGCAATGCTTTTGCCTTTCACTGTGGCGATGAAATGGCGAAGATCGACAAGGCGCTGGCGGCCGACCCGGCGCTCAGCGCGGAACGGCTCGCGGAGGTCAAGAAGTTTCGTTCCGAAGGCGAGCTCCTGCACCAACTGGGCCGCCACGAGGAAGCTCTGGATACCCTCAGCAGGGCGACCGATATTCTGAAGATCAAGTAGGCGTTTGCCGATCTTGCCGCTCGCTTGTCCGGGCGAAAACCGGGACAGATTGATTGTGGGAAACAACGAGGTCGGGAGTCTTTAGATATAGGGTACCTCTAGAAATTCAACACCAAGATATCTCGCCGCAGAGGTGCAAAGAACGCAAAGGCATTTTCCCGCTGAAAAACCAGGAGATTTTCTCTGCGTCCTCTGCGTCTTTGCGGCAAATAATCTTATGCAAATGCGTTTTTAGAGGTTCCCTATAATTCTTAGAGGCTCCTTGATCCGTTTGTCTTTGACACAGCCCTCCGTGGTGAATTTTCAGCGGATCTCGCTTAGCAGCGCTTCCATCATGCGCTGCGCCTGCGCGCCGTAGGCGCCGCCGAACAAATTCAGATGATTGAGAACGTGGTAGAGGTTATAGAGCGTCTTGCGCACCGAGTAGCCGGCATCGAGCGCCCACTCCTCGCGGTAGGCGTCGTAGAACCGACCGGAGAAGCCGCCGAAGAGCTCGGTCATGGCGAGGTCGGTTTCGCGGTCGCCGTAGTACACCGCCGGGTCGAAGATCACGGGTTCGCCTTCGGCCGTGGCGCCGCGGTTGCCGCCCCAGAGGTCGCCGTGCAGCAGTGAGGCGGCAGGGCTGTAACTGGTGAAGAAGGCCGGCAGCTCTTGCATGAGTCGTTCGCCCAGACGTTGCAGCGCGCCGCCATAACCGTTGCGCGCGGCGAGTGCCAGTTGATAGCCGAGGCGATGGCGGCGCCAGAACTCGACCCAATCGTCGCTCGGGGTGTTGATCTGGGGCGTCGAGCCGATGGTGTTGTCCCGGCGCCAGCCGAAGCGGGGCTCTGTCCTGCGGTGCAGTTGCGCCAGTTGCCGGCCGAGGAGTTCCTGATCGCGGCCGCCGCCGCTCAGATCCAGGTATTCCAGCACGAGATAGGCGGTTCCCTCATCGGCTCCGGAGCAGATCGGACGTGGCACGCGCACCGCGCGAGCAGCGGCTAGCTCTTCAAGCCCCTCGGCCTCGGCTTCGAACATCGAAAGCCGCGCGGCGTCGTTGAGCTTTACAAAATAGCGCCGACCGTCCTCGCCCTCGAGCACCACGGCGGAGTTGATGCACCCGCCGCCTGCGTCGCGCCGGGAGGCCAGCGCGAAGGCCTCACCCGTCGCCGCCGAAACCTGTCGCGCCACCTCCATCCACAGGGACATGTCTGTATTCGCCTACCGAAATTTCGGTCCTTTAATGTAGTGGCCCCGGCTTATCGTGAGAAGCGGCCCGATCTTCACGTCCGCCTGCCCAAAATGCGCTCCGCGCGTCGGCCACCGCACACCGCGTTTCCGTTACCTGCCGCGCAGCGCTTCCGGCGGCCCGAAGCGTTGCATAACATCTTGATTGCAAGCGGCTAACAGATGGCACCGGAATTGCACTGATTTCTGACATCCCAGCCAGGGTGGCGTGCTTAGCGTGCAGCGGGAGACGGGCGGTCGTTCGGGCCCATAATTTCACCAGGCAGAGCCACACGTGGTCAACGAAGCCAGAATCAATCCGACAGCAGGCGATGAGAGCGCGTCCGAGGCGCGGCGCAACCGCCTCGGCCGGCGTTTCGCGCGGTTCTTCCGGCGCGTCTCGATGCGCACCAGCCTCATCGCTACCGTCCTCACGCTCGGCGCCCTGGGCCTTGCGCTCACGTTTGCGGGCGCCGCCGTCTATCGCGATCTCGCGATCGAGCAGCAGCGCGCCGTCCTGACGGATTATCTGAGATCGGAATTCGGCGCGCTGCGCCGGGACCTGACGGTGCGCGCGCAGTGGCTGGGCGAAGCGGCGCAGAACGATGCCGGGCTGATCGCCGCGCTGGGAGCGCGCGACGAGCGCGCGCTCGCCCGGCGCCTGGGCGTGCTCGCGCAACATCACGAGCGCCTGCTCGGCGAAGTCGCGCCGGCCCAGCTCCAGGCCTATGACGCCAAGCTCAATATCCTGGCGCACGCCTCGCGCCCGCAGGACTTGTCCCTCGCCGCGCTGCTCTGCGCGAATTGGCGCGCCCCCGCCGCAAAAGTCGCGCCCGGGATCCGCGCGCCGCTCTCGGGATTCTGCCTGCAAGACGGACTGCATTACGCGGTATTGATTCCACTGGGGCGCGAGGCCCCCGTGGGATATCTCCAGGTTGTGATGGGCGTTGAGCGCCGTCTGGGCGCGATGCAAGCCGGCATGGCGCTGCCGCTCGAATTGCGTATGGTGAGCGGGCGCGTCCTGCACCAACTCGGCAAGTGGCCCGCGCCGGACACGACGGACGAGGCCATCGTCGTCGAACACGCGTTCAGCGCCCATGAGCGGGGCCGGGCGATGGCGCTCAAAATCGCCGCGCTCAAGGACATGAGCGATGTTCACGCGGGCTTCGCGCAGGCCCGATACTTCATTTTATTCGTTGCCGTACTTCTCACCGTAGCGTTCATGTTCGTGGCGCTTGTAGCGCTGCAGAAGACCGCCATCGAGCCGTTGCGCGCACTGGCCGAACGGCTGCGCGGCGTGCGCCGGGACGTTCAGGCGCCGGTGCATCCGGTGCCGGTCCGCGGCACCGCCGAGGTCGCCGAGCTGGTGGTCGAGTTCAACGCGATGATCGCGGGCATGCGGGAGTTGCGTGTCAACATGGACGACATCGCCTTCACCGATCCGCTCACGCAGTTGCCGAACCGCGCCATGTTCCTGGACCGGCTGCGCCAGACGATCCACGCCGCCAAGCGCGAGCATCGGCCGTTTGCGCTCATCATCATGGATCTCGACCATTTCAAGGACATCAACGATACCCTCGGGCACCACATCGGGGATCTGCTGCTCGAGCAGGTGGCCGAGCGGTTGCGCGACAAGCTGCGCGACTCCGACATGGTCGCGCGCCTGGGCGGAGATGAATTCGCCGTGCTGCTGTCCGCGGTCAGCGTCAAGCAGGCCGAGACCGCGGCGCGCATGCTGCTGCAGACGTTGCGTTCGCCCTTCGTGTTCCATGAGCACCATCTCGATATCAGCGCCAGCATCGGCATTGTGCTGCATCCGGACCACGGCGTGGAGGCGAACGTCCTGCTCCAGCGCGCGGACGTCGCCATGTACGCCGCCAAGACCGCCAACAGCGGATTCGCCTTCTACGATACGAAGATGGATCAGCACTACGGGACGCGGCTTGCGCTCTTGAGCGAGCTGCGTCAGGCGATCGAGCAGGAGCAGTTCACGCTCTGCTATCAGCCGAAGGTGAACCTCGCGAGCGGCCGGGTCGAGGGGGTCGAGGCCCTGGTGCGCTGGAACCACCCGCGCGAGGGCGTCATACCGCCCGATGCGTTCATCTCGCTGCTGGAGCAGACCGGCCAGATCCGCAACCTCACGCCGTGGGTGCTCAACGAGGCCATGCAGCAAAGTGCGCGGCTGCGCCGGATGGGGTTTCCGGTCTCCGTTGCGGTGAACCTGTCGGTGTGCGATCTCCAGGACCCTTCGCTCGCGGACACCATCGCCGAGCAGTTGGCCGCGCACCAGGTTGAGCCAGCGTGGCTGGAGCTCGAGATCACGGAGAGCGCGGTGATGACCGACCCCGCGCGCGCGTTGGACATGCTCGCGCGGCTGTCGGCCATGGGGCTCAAGCTCACGATCGACGATTTCGGCACCGGCTATTCCTCGCTTTCGTACCTGAAGCGTCTTCCGGTGGACGCGATCAAGATCGACAAGACCTTCGTCACCGGCATGATCAAGGACGAGAACGACGCGGCGATCGTCCGCACCAGTGTCGAGCTGGCGCACCACCTCGGTCTCGAGGTGGTGGCCGAGGGAGCCGAGAGCGAGGCGGTCTACCGGCGCTTGCGGGAGCTCGGTTGCGACCTGGCTCAGGGGCTTTTTCTCAGTCGTCCGCTGTCGCCGGAGGATCTCGAGGTGTGGCTCGAGCAGTCGCTTTGGGGCATGAAGAAGTCCGGCAAAGACAAAGCCGCGCGCGTTGAAGCGCGCGCCGTTCCGCTCAGGCGCTGACCGGCGTTCCCCAGCCGCCCTCGAAAAAGCGCTCGCCCAGCGGTTTGCGTGTGCGCCCGGCGAGCTCGAGCTCGCGATATTCCCCTTCGAGAACCTCCGCGGGCGCGGGATGTCCGACGGCGATCATGGCCATGGGTGCGAATTGCTCGGGGATGGCGAATACCCGGCGCGCCTTATCGGCGTCGAACCCGCCCATCGGGTGTGCCATGAGGCCGAGCGCCGCGGCCTGGAGATACAGGTTCTCGCCCGCCGCCCCGGTGTCATGTTGTCCCCAGCGGTTCGGCTTGCCGTTCTTCTCAAACACGCTGTCGGCGACCGTGAGCATCAGCACCGGCGCGTTCTTCACCCACCGCTGATTCCACTCGCCCAGGCACTCGAAGGCCTTCCTCCACAACGATTCGTCCTGGAGCCGGTCCCAGACGATTACGCGCCAAGGCTCGTCACCGTAGCAGCTTGGGGCCCAGCGCGCCGCCTCAAGCAGCGCGATCAGTTGCACCCGCTCGAGCGGCCGGTCGCGGTCGAAGGCGCGTCCGCTCCAGCGCCGGGCGACGAGCTCGTGGATGGGAACCTGCGTTTTGGCAACCTTGCTGGTCATTCGGTGCACCTCGGGGTCCGCGTTTGCACTGAATCGTCGGCTTTTGTGCGCCTTTTTATCATGAAAACGCCACCCTGACCCACGCGTTTGAAAAACCATCCCGATCTGCGCGAAATTACGCGCGCGACCGGGGCGCGTTCATTGCGTTGGTAACTGGTAACTGCCCGCAAGATTGGGGAAATTCCTGAGGAGCTGCCGATTATTTATGCACATGCAGAAACGCTGCAATAATTTCCTGTGGCAGAAAGGCAAAGATTTGTTGTCAAAAATATGACACCGTCGTAACCATCTGAACCGTCTCGGGTTTTATGCATAGACTATTTTTTAATCAAGCGAGCAAAACCACAGTGCTTTGGCGGGCGCGCGTGGCATCGCTACGGACTATTAACAATCTTATCCACAGCTCCTGTGAGTAATCCAAAGGGGCTTTGTCCAACAAGCAGTTAGCGCAACTTGTTGGCATGCGTTTGAACGTGGAGCCAGATTGTTTCACGCGCCTGTCCACGGCATCGGCACTTTTTTCTTTCTGCGGCATATGAATTAAAGTCGGGGGCCATGGCCCGCTCGCAGCCGATTTACCAAGTCGCCGTTCCCGCGCCGCTCTACCGCCTGTTCGACTATCTCGCGCCGTCGGAGGTCGGCGTGCCGGCCGTCGGTGCGCGCGTGCGCGTGCCCTTCGGAAAGCGCGAGCTCGTGGGCGTGGTGCTCGGCACGGCGCCGGAAAGCGATCTGCCGCACGCGCGCCTGAAACGCATCGCGCGGGTGCTGGATGCCGCGCCGCTCCTGCCGGCGTCGTTCCTGAAGCTCCTCGCCTGGGCCGCGGAGTACTACCACCACCCCGTAGGCGAGGTCGTCGCCGCGGCCTTGCCCGCGTGGCTGCGTGCGGGCCGCGCGGCGGCGGTCGAGGGCGTGCGCCTGTGGTCGCTCAGCGCCGCGGGCCGCGCCGCCGATCCCGCGGCGCTCGCACGCGCCCCGGCGCAGCGCCGCCTGCTCGAGGCGCTCGCACGCGCCCCGGCGGGGCTTGAGGCCGAGGCGCTCGAGAACATTTCTCCGCGTTGGCGGGCGGCGCTCAAGGCCCTGAGCGCGCGGGGTTGGATCGAAGTCCAGGTGCACGACCGCCTCGCCGCCTCGCCCGCGGCGATCCAGCCGCCCCCGCAGCCCAATGCCGCCCAGCAGGCGGCCGTCGAGGCGGTGACCGGAGCGCTCGGCGGTTATCAATGCTTTTTGCTGCACGGCGTGACGGGCAGCGGCAAGACCGAGGTGTATCTGCGGCTCATCGAGCGTGCGCTCGCGCAGGGCCGCCAGACGCTTGTGCTGGCGCCCGAGATCGGCCTCACGCCGCAGCTCATCGAGCGCTTCCAGCGGCGTTTCAACGCGCCGATCGCCGTGCTGCACTCGGCGCTCGCGGATCAGGAACGGTTGCGCGCCTGGCTTCTGGCGCGCGACGGCACGGCGCCGATCGTGCTCGGCACGCGCTCGGCGGTGTTTGCGCCGTTTAAGAACCTGGGCCTCATCATCGTGGATGAGGAGCACGATACCTCCTATAAGCAGCACGAAGGGTTTCGTTACAGCGCGCGCGATGTGGCGGTGATGCGCGCCGCGCGGGAAAATATCCCCGTCGTGCTCGGCTCGGCCACGCCCGCGCTCGAAAGTCTCAACAACGCGCGCGTCGGGACGTACCGACTGCTTACGCTTCCGGACCGCACCGGCGGCGCCGGAATGCCACGGGTAGCGGTGCTCGATATGCGCCGGTTGAAGCCCGCCGAGGGGCTGTCGCATCCGCTGCGCGCGGCGCTCGCCGAGCGGCTGGCGCGGGGCGAGCAAAGTCTTTTGTTCCTCAACCGCCGCGGCTTCGCGCCGGTGTGGATGTGCCACGGCTGCGGCTGGACGGCGCCCTGCGCGCGCTGCGACGCGCGGCTGATCTATCATCGGGAAAGCCGCAAGCTCAAGTGCCATCACTGCGGGGCGGAGGCGCCGCTCGCGGACAAGTGTCCGCACTGCGGCGCCGCCGGGCTTCATCCCCTGGGCGAGGGCACGGAGCGCATCGAAGCGGCGCTGACGAAGTTCTTTCCCGCCGCGCGCATCGAGCGCATCGACCGCGACAGCACGCGCCGCAAGGGGGCGCTCGAAGAAAAATTGAAGCGCGTGCACGCGGGCGAGGCCGATATCCTGGTCGGCACCCAGATGCTGTCGAAGGGTCACGACTTCCCCAGCGTCACGTTGGTCGGCGTGCTGAACGCCGACCAGGGACTCTATAGCGCGGATTTCCGATCCGGGGAGAGGCTGTTCCAGCAGATCATGCAGGTCGCCGGGCGCGCCGGGCGCGCGGACAAGCCGGGCGAGGTGCTGATCCAGACCTGGCACCCGGAGCATCCGGTGTTTGCCGCCCTCGCGCGTCACGACTACGGCGCCTTCGCCGACTATGCGCTCGCCGAGCGGCGCGCGACGGACTACCCGCCCTACAGCCACCTGGCGTTGCTGCGCGCGGAATCGACCCGCCCCGGCGCGGCCCTGCGGTTTCTCGCGGAGGCGCGCATGCGCGCGCGCGCCCCGGCGCAGGAATCGTCGGTGCAGGTGCTGGAGCCCATGCCCGCGCCGATGGAAAAGCGCGCCGGCCGTCACCGCGCGCAGCTCCTGGTGCAGTGCAAGCACCGCAAGGCGCTGCATGGCTTTCTCGGGCAATGGGTGGCGCAGCTCGCCGAATTGAAATTCGGGAAACAGGTGCGCTGGTCGCTCGACGTCGATCCAGTTGATATGTATTAGGTTTCACCGCAGAGAACGCGGAGATCGCAGAGGAAATCGTCTTTAGGGGTTTGTTGAACCTAAAAACGGCGATTGCATCCGCAGATTACGCAGATTTCCGCAGATTTTAAGAATGTTCTCTGCGTTCTCTGCGGTAAACACTCTTATTGGATCGCGTCCGGAATTTCCCGCCCGTCGTCGTGGACGATGAGCCGATACACCTGCCAGGCCGCATCCGCGTTTGCGCGGCAGGCGCCGAAGCGAAACGGCATGCTGCGGTCCGGGAGCGCGAAGCGCAGGTCTTGAAACCAGACGCACAGCCGCTCGCTGTAATGGTCCACGCGGTAGACCGCGGGCAGCAGCGCGAAGCGGCGGTAGGGTGCGAGCGCCTCGGCCTGCCAGGCCTGCTCCGCCACGTGCGCGGTGTTTGGCGCGCCGAAGCGGGGGATCCGGGTCCAGACCGCATCCTTCACCGGGGTGTACGCCGCGACGATGCGCCGAAACCAGAACGCATCGGCGGCCGGCGCTTCGGGAATTTGTTCGCGCGTGAGACTTATGTAGCTCAGGCGATAGCCGCCCGGCTCGATCACGACCACCATCCAGTGAAACGGCGAGAACGGCTGCGGGATCGCCTCGACCGTTGCTTCCTCGATCCCCTGCGTCGCGGTGTAGGCCGTGCCCACGGCCAGGGCGCGGCCGTAGAGCAGCCCCTGGAAACCGACATAGGCCGCGAGCAGGGCGAGCCCGAGCACGGCCGGCGCGCGCGTCGTGCGCCAAAACGCCGAGGCCAAAAGGCCGCCCACGATGATCGTCGTGAAATACGGGTCGATGATGAAAGTGGTCGGGAGCTGCGCGCGCCAGTCGGAGAGCGGCGCGAGCACCATGGTGCCGAAGGCGGTGATGACATCGCCGGCGATATGCGCGCCGATGCCCAAGGCGCAGACGCCGGCGAATGCGCGCCACGGATACCTTCGGCGCATGAGATATACGAATGCCACCGCCAGCAGCGCCGCCCACAGCGGCAGCATCACGATCGAGTGCGTGATTCCGCGGTGGGTGGTGAGGTAGGTGAGCGGATCGAGAAACAGCAGCGCGAAGTCGCTGTCCGGGAACGCGGCCGCGAGAAAGCCCACCCACATCCGCGTACGCCGTGGCAAGCGGTCGGGTCGCGGGTCATTCGGCTGCGTCGCGCGCGCCACCAGCGCCCCGGAGAGCGCATGAGTCAGGGTATCCATGTCCCCTATAGTCTACGCCCGCGCCACCGCCTGCGCGCGGCGTCCGGCCGCATCTCAGCGGTGCGCGGCCTGTTGCACCCGCTGCTCGTAGATGAAGTACACCAGCGGGATCACGAGCAGCGTCAGCACTGTGGAGGCGAAGGTGCCGTAGATGAGCGAGACCGCGAGCCCGCCGAACACCGGGTCGAAGGCCATGACGAAGGTGCCCAGAATGATGGCGAACGCGGTGAGCAGGATCGGGCGCAGGCGCACCACGCCGGCCTGCAACACCGCCTCGCGCAGGGCGTGACCGGCGCGGCGGTATTCGAGGATGAAGTCGATCAGCAGCAGCGAGTTGCGCACGACGATGCCGGCGAGCGCGATCACGCCGATCATGGAGGTGGCGGTGAAGTACTGACCCATGAGCGCGTGGCCCGGCAGCACGCCGACGACGGTCAGCGGGATCGCGCCCATGACGATGAGCGGCGTCATGAACGAGCGGTAGTAACCGACCAGTGTCAGATAGATCAGAACAATCGCGACCGCGAAGGCCGAGCCCAGGTCGCGGAACACATCGAGCGTGAGCCGCATCTCGCCGTCCCAGCGCACGGAATAGCCGGTCGTATCCGGGTCGGCCATGAAGTACTGCGTGAGCTTCACCCCCGAGGGCAGCTCATGCGCACGCAGGTAGTTCCACATCTTGAGCACCGCGTATACCTGGCTCGTGCTCCCGAGCTCGCCCGTGACGTACACCACCGGGTATTGGTCCTTGTGGAAGATCGGCTTGGGCGCGGTCTGTTTTTCCACCCGCGCGATGTCGGTGAGCGCCACCTGCCGACCTTGTGGATTGGTGAAGAAGATTTTGCGTAAATCCCCCGGACCCGCGCGATCGGCTGCCGGGATGCGAAAGCGGATGGGCACCGGCTCCCGCTCGAGCTCGAGGTGCACCGTGCCCGCATCGAGGCCCGCCAGGAAGGCGTTCAGGGTCTCGGCCACCTGCGCCGGCGCGATGCCGGCGAGCATCGCGCGTTCGCGATCCACCGTGAGGCGGTATTCGGTCCAGTCGTCGGTGACCGAATCGTCGGTGTCGACCACATCCGCGGTTTTTTCGAACACCTCGGCGCGCAGCTCCGCCGCCAGTTTGCGCAGGGTTGCGTAATCCGGCCCGTACAACTCGGCCAGGATCGTGGCGCGCACCGGCGGCCCCGCCGGGTCCTCGACGAGCTTGATGTTGGCGCCGGTTACGGCGGCCAGCTCGGCGATGGGTTTTCTGAGCTCCCGCACGATGTCGACGGAAGAGGCCCGACGGTCGTGCTTGTCGCGCAGGTTCACGCGCATCTCGGCGACATGCGGGCCTTGCTTGAGCCCCGCGCCGCGCAGCAGCCCGTTGAAGTCGATGATGCCGGATTCGCCCACCGTGGTCTCATAGGTCTGCACCTGCGGGTGACCGCGCACGACGTCGCCCACGAGGCGCGCCACGCGATCGGTCTCCTCGAGGCTCGTGCCCTCGGGCATGTCGATGGTGAGGTTAAAGGTATTGGTGTTGTTCTTCGGCAGCATCTTGAACAGCACCAGATTGAAGGCGGGCATCGACAAAACGAGCAACATCACCACGCCGATGCCGATAAAGAAGTTGCGACGTGCCTTGGCGTCGGCAATCAGCCGATTCATGATGCGGGCGTAATGCCGCTCCAGAAACCCGCGATGCTCCTCGTGCGCGAGACCCTCGTGCTCGTGGCCGCGCACTTTGAGAAAGCGATAGGCCGCCCAGGGCGCGACGGTGTAGGCGATGACGAGCGAGGTGAGCATCGCCACCGGCACGTTGAACGGAATCGGCGCCATGTACGGCCCCATCATGCCGGTGACCCAGAACATCGGCAGGAAGGCGAGGATCACGGTGAAGGTGGCGAGGTTGGTGGGCCGGCCGATCTCGTTCACCGCGGCCACCGCGTGTCTCAGGCGGTCCGCGCCCTTCCTGGCGTAGTGTCGGAAGATGTTCTCGATCACGACAATCGAATCGTCCACCAGGAGACCGAGCGAAAGAATGACCGCGAACAGCGTGATGCGGTTGATGCTCTGGCCCGCGATCAGGCCCACGGCAAGCGTAATGAAAAGAATCAGCGGAATGGTAACGGTGACGACGCCGGCCGCGCGCCAGCCCAGGAAGAACACCAGCAGCAGCACCACGGTGGCGACGGCGATGGCGAGGTGCTCCATGAGGGTGTTGACGGCGTCGTCGGCCTTGGCGCCGTCGTTGCGCGTCACGTTCACATCCACGCCCTGCGGGATCACCGTGGGCCGGATGCGATCGAGCTCCCTCAGCACCTCCTCGGCGACCGTGACGGCATTGCTGCCCGCGCGTTTGGCGATGGCGATGGTCGCCGCCGGGGCCTCATAGCCCCCGGGCTTCCTGCCCGAATACGCCGGCCCGTAGCCGATGCGGTGCGCGCGCTCGATCTCCTCGGGCCCGTCGGTGACGGCGGCGACCTGCTTCAGGTACACCGGTCGGTGCGCCGCGAGCGCCACCACGAGATCGCCCACGTCGGAGGCGGTCCTGAGCATGCCCCCCGCCTGCACCGCGGCCACGCGGTTGCCGCCCACGAACGCCCCCGAGGGGATGTCCACATTGGTCGCCTCGACCACGCGCCGGATATCGGAGAGCGTCACGTTGAAGGCGCGCATGCGCTCGAGGTCGAGCGCGACACCGATCGCACGCCTGCGGCCGCCGTGCACGTAGGCGAGCGAGGTGCCCTCGACGCGGCGCAGGTGTTCCAGAACGTCGTTCGCCACGTGCCGCAGCCGGCAGTCCTGCGGCCCGGCGCACGACAGCGAGACGGTGAGGATCGGCACGTCGTCCACGTCCGCGGGCTTCACGAGCGGTTGCAGCGTGCCCGGCGGCATGCGGTCGCGGTTGCTCATGATGCGGTCGTAGAGCTTGACGAGCGACTCCTCCTTGGGCTGCCCGACCTTGAACTGCACGCTCACCACACCGAGCGAGGGCAGGGCGAGGCCGTGGGTGTGCTCTACTCCGGCGAGCCCCTGAAGGATCGCCTCGAGCGGCTTCACGATGAGCTGCTCGATTTCGGCCGGCGACGCCCCGGGTTTTTGCACGATGACATTCGCCGCCGGCACCACGATCTTGGGGTTCTCCTCGCGCGGGGTCACGAGGAAGGCGAACACGCCGGCGAGGAAGGCAAAGGCCATGACGAGCAGCGTGAGCTTGCTGTCGATGAAGTAGGCCGCAATGCGGCCGGCGAGATTCAATTTGTGGTTATTCTTATCCATATGATTGTTGGAACGCAGATGCACGCAGATTTATGTGATAGATGAACGCGGTTTGATCCGATTCATTTCACGACATCTGCGTCTATCAATAAAAATCATCTGCGTTTATCCGCGTTTTCAAGAATTTTTACCGGGCTGCCGTCGCGCACCTCGCGCAGGTCGCCGAGCACGAGCGTCTCCGTGCCGTGCAGCCCGCTCAGAATCTCGATCTCGCCGTCGCGCCCGCGCCCGGGCTTGACCATGCGAAACCGCGCCTCGCTGGTCTCGCTCAGCACGAACACCCCGGGGATGCCGCCGCGCTCGGCGAGCGCGGCGCGCGGAATAAGGATCGTCTGCGCCGCCCCGGGCTTGACCGCGAGCGCGATGACCGGACGGGCGAGCGGGGCGCCGGCGGCCTCGGGCGCGGGTTCACGACCGCAACCCGCGACGAGCAGGCCGACGCCGGCCCAAGTCAGCCACCGCTTCACGGCGTCTCTCCCGCGGGTAACTCCAGCGCGCCCTGCGCGAGCCCGAGCGCCGCCGACCCGATCTCGATGCCGAGGCGCGTGGCGAGCTCCTCGGCGCGCGCCTCGACGAGCGCGCGTTCGGCCTGAAGCAGATCGATCAGGATCGTGCGGCCCTGGCCGTAGCGCTGCTTGACGAGCTGCACCGCCTCGCGTGCGCGCCCGACGTTCGCGCCGGCGATCGCGTGTCGCGCCTGCGCCTCGCGCAGGCTCTCGTAGGCCTCGCGCACCTCGTCGCGCACCTGCTGATCGAGCCCATCGAGGCGCCAGTCGGTCTCCTCGGCCTCGGCCGCGGCCGCGGCGACCTCCGCCTGGTGGGCGCCGCCGGCGTACAGCTCGATCGAAAGCACGCCCATCACGCTGGTCGAGCGGTTATCGAGCGCGGGATCGCCGCTGAACCAGCTTTCGGCCGCGATTACGCTGAACTGCGGGAGGTGTGCCGCGCGCGCGGCCTTGATGCGCGAACGCGCCGCCGCCTGCGCGCTGCGCTGGCCCGCCAGGTCCCTGCGGTTTACGAGCGCCGCCGCCTCGATCTCGGCGCGCGGCCGAAGCGGCGCCGCCGGCGCGGGCGCCGCCGGCGCGATCTCGACCTCGCGCTCGAGCGTCAGGCCCATGGCGCGCTTCAGTTGATCGAAGGCCCGCAGCCGCCGCGCCGCCGCCTGCTCCTTCTGGGACTGCACCGCCGCGAGGTTGACCTCCGCCGTGAGCTTGTCGGACATCACGATCCGACCCTCGCGCACGAGACCGGCGGTGGTGCGCGCATGCTCCTCGGCCGCGCGCAGCGCGTCCTCGGCGATGGCCAGTCCTTCCTGCGCCGCGTGCGCGCCCAAGTAGGCGCGCAGGGTTTGAAACGCGGCGATCTCCCGCGCGCGCGCGTATTGCAGCTCTGCGGTTCGCTCCATGCCGCGCGCGGCTTCGATGGTCGCGGAGACCCGCCCGCCGGTGTAGACGGGATAACGCAGCGCGAGCTGCCCCATGTAGAGGTCGCTCGCCTCGGGATGGTTCAGGCGCGCGGGATCGAAGTCCGGCGCGGCGACGCGCCGGGTGTTGAGCTTGTCGGCGAAGGCGTCGAGCGGGCTGTCGCTGCGGCGCACGCCGTAGGAAGCGCCGAGCTGGGGCCATTGCGCGCCTTCGGCCGCCGCGCGCCGCGCCCCGGTCGCGGCCGCGCGCTCGCGCACGGCGCGCAGCTCGGGGTTATGGCCGAGGGCATAGGCGATCGCCTGGTCGAGGGTGAGCGACTCCGCCCACGCGGGCACGGCCGCGATCCCGGCGAGGAGCAGCGCGCCGTGCAGCACGGTTTTTGTTCGCATCGTTGTCTTCCCTCCAGTGCGCCGGCGCGATCGGGCGGCGGGTCCTGGAGAGACAATAGGGACGGATGCGCGATTGAGCAAATCGTTTTTGCCGATCTGCCCGATAGAAATTACCGATGACCGGCCGGGGCCGCTCAGGCCGCCGCGTCGGCCGCCGCGCGGTGCAGTCGGCGCACGCACTTCAGGGGGCAGTCGAGGATCGCCGCGCGCAGCGCCGCGATCGCCTTGGGGCGCGGGAAGCTCGCGCGCCAGGCGAGCGCGATGCGCCGGGTCGGCTGGGCGCCGGGGAACCGGCGTGCGGTGAGCAGCCGGCGCTCGTGGCGCGGGCTCGCCACCGCGGTGCAGGGCAGGAGCGTGATCCCGACGCCGGAGGCGACCATGTGGCGGATGGTTTCGAGCGAGCTGCCCTCGAGCGTGCGCTGGATGCTGTGCTCATCGTCCGCGGGCGATTCGCAGACCGGGCAGACGCTCAAGACCTGATCGCGGAAACAATGCCCGGGGCCGAGCAGCAGCAGGTTCTCGCGCCGCAGTTCGTCCACGGTGAGGCGCGCTTTGCGCGCGAGCGCGTGTCCCGCCGGCAGCACCAGGGCGAAGGGTTCCTCGTATAACGCCAACGTGACGATGCCCGGTTCGACAAAGGGCGCCGACGCCACCACCGCATCGAGCGTGCCTTCCTTGAGCCGCGCACGCAGCGTCTCCGTCATGTGCTCCTCGACCACGAGCGGCATCTTCGGGGCGCGGCGGCGCAGGACCGGGATCAGATCGGGCAGCAGGTACGGTCCCACGGTGGAGAGGAAGCCGACCTTGAGCGGCCCGGCGAGCTCATCGTGCCCGGCGCGGGCGAGCTCCTTGATCGCGGCGGCCTGCTCGAGCACGCGCTGGGCCTGCTCGACGACGCGCTGGCCCACGGCCGTGACGCGCAGCCTGCCCGGTGTGCGCTCGAAAAGCGCGGCCCCGAGCTCCTCCTCGAGTTTCTTCACCGCGGCCGAGAGCGTCGGCTGGCTCACGAAGCAGGCCTTGGCGGCGCGCCCGAAATGGCGCTCGCGCGCGACCGCCACGATATAGCGAAGCTCAGTGAGGGTCATCGTCGGGAAGTCGTGTGATCGGCAAGCTTCCTTAGCCGGCTGGGATCGTTATGAGTGTTCACCGCAGAGGGCGCAGAGAAAACCAAAGGGCTGTTCTCTGAAATTCTCCGCACCCTCTGCGATCTCCGCGGTGAACATGCTCAATTGAAGGTTCCTTCTAAAGCGGCTTCACGATCGCCAGGATCACGACCGCGATCAACACGAGCACCGGAAACTCGTTGAACCAGCGGTAGAAGACGTGCGCGCGGCGGTTGCGATCGTGCTTGAAGTCGTTCAGGAGTTTGCCGCAGTAGAGATGATAGCCGATGAGCAGAACGACCAGCGCGAGCTTCACATGCAGCCAGGTCCCGCCGATCCCGTACCCGAGCCACAGCCACAGCCCGAAGACGACAGTAAGAATCGCGCCCGGCGCCATGATGCCGTAGAAGAGCTTGCGCTCCATCAGCTTGAAGCGCTCGATACTCGTGCGGTCCTCGCTCATGGCGTGATAGACGAAAAGCCGCGGAAGATAAAACAGCCCCGCGAACCAGGTGACCATGAAGATGACGTGCGCCGCCTTGACCCAGAGCATGGCCGCCATTCTACACGAGGGCGGGCGAATTCCCCGCGCCCTCTGGCGCGCTACAGAAACAGGCCGATGAGATCGTTGAGATAGCGGTAGCCGAGCGCCGTCGGGCGCACGGTCAGCGCGTCGACATCGAGCAGCGCCCTGGACTCGGCAAGACCGAGCGCGCTTTGGATCTCGGCGACCGGAAGGCCCGTGCGCTCCGGGAAGAGCGACTTCGAAAATCCCTCCTTGAGGCGCAGCGCGTTCAGCATGAATTCCGCCGCGGCGTCTCGGCCCGTAAGCCGCTGCTCGCCGCCGATGGCCGCGCGCGCGCCGGCCTTGGCGAGGTAGTCGTCGGGGCGCTTAAGTTTCCAGAGCCGCGTGATTCCGCCCGGGTCCGTGAGCTTGCCGTGCGCGCCGGCGCCGATGCCGAGGTAATCCCCGAAGGTCCAGTAGTTGAGGTTGTGGCGGCATTCATAACCGGGTCTGGCATAGGCCGAGACCTCGTATTGCCTGAAGCCGCTCTCGGCGAGCAAGTCTTGGATCGCCTGTTGCATCTCCCAGATCGTGTCATCGTCCGGGAGCTTCGGCGGGCGCGCGTGGAAGAGCGTGTTCGGTTCGACAGTGAGCTGATAAGCGGATAAATGCGTCGGCCCGAGCTCGATGGCCGTGCGCACGTCAGCCAGCGCCTGCTCGACCGTCTGCCCCGGCAGGCCGAACATGAGATCGAGATTGAAGTTCTCGAACCCGGCCGCGCGCGCCGCCTGCGCCGCGCGCAGCGCCTCCTCGGGCCCGTGAATACGGCCGAGCGCGCGGAGCTTCTCCGGCTCGAAGCTCTGGATGCCGATGGACAGGCGATTGATCCCGGCCTGACGAAAGCCCCGGAATCGCTCGAGCTCAACGGTGCCGGGATTTGCTTCCAGCGTAACCTCGGCGTCCTGAGCGACCGGGAGCCGCGTCCACACGCCGGCGAGCAGACGCGCGACGGCCTCGGGCGAAAACAGGCTCGGCGTGCCGCCGCCGAGGAAGATGCTTTGGATCGGTCTTCCTTCCACCCGCGGCCGGTCCCATTCGAGATCGCGCAGCAGCGCCTCGATGTATTTGTCCTGCGGAATGTCGCCGCGGGCTTCGTGCGAATTGAAGTCGCAGTACGGGCACTTGCGCACGCACCATGGTAGATGGATGTAGAGCGCAAGCGGCGGCAGGGCGGTGAAGTGAAACATGTACGAGCGGAACGACGGCGCTAAGAGCCATGAATTTTATCACTGTTGCCCCTGTCTCGGGGCGCAAGGATGCGCGGGCGGACCGAAAAGAGCGCAAGAATCGGGTTGTTCGCGCGCCGCATCGCTGACTATCATGCGCTCGAGGTGTAACGCGGGAGGTCGCATGTCGGACCGGGATTACGGGCGCATCGAGCGGGCGATTCTCTATATCGCCCGGCACGTCCGCGACCAGCCGGTGCTGGCCGATGTCGCGGCGCACGTCGGGTTGAGTGAATACCACTTCCAACGGCTGTTCCGGCGCTGGGCCGGCATCAGCCCCAAACGGTTTTTGCAGTACCTGACCGCCGAGCACGCGCGCAGCCTGCTGCGGGCTGCGCGCAGCGTGCTGGACGTGTCCCTCGAGACGGGCCTGTCCGGCGCCGGTCGCCTGCACGATCTGATGGTGAATATCCACGCGGCCACTCCGGGGGACGTGAAGGGTCGGGGCGCCGGCCTTGCCATCCAGTACGGTTTCCACGCGAGCCCGTTCGGCGAGTGCCTGATCGCCGTGACCGCGCGCGGGGTTTGCGCCATGGATTTTCTCTCGCCCCTCAGCCGCGCCGAAG
>Ga0154833_1039_pt1 | contig 41103 bp, 32 predicted proteins | sample Rifle2008BG16ft_FD_116137 | JGI IMG/M metagenome (GOLD analysis project Ga0154833, IMG submission 116137) | Candidatus Muproteobacteria bacterium RBG_16_65_34 | reverse complement strand
GGACCCAAAAGCAACACCCATTTGGCCGTTGCCGTTCACAGATGTCTCAGACCAGCAGGCCCTATCTATCCGGCACGGCCTAATGGGTGTTGTTCCCATCCCCGTCGGAGCGAGCCGAGCAGCGCAGTGCCCCCAAGGGGTGTCGCGCGCCTCCTGTTCGAGCCCGAGCCGCGTTGTTCAGCGGCCGGCGAGTTAGGCGCGCGCTTGGGGGCGCGAGGAGCGCAGGGGACCGCACGGTGTTTGTGCGGCGAAGCGACCGGGGCGTGTTTCTTTTGGTAGCTTTTCTTTGCACGAGCAAAGAAAAGCTACCTGCCGTGGGTCAGCCACCCACAAGTAGCCGTTCAATCATCGCCGGAGGCGATTCGACCAAAGCGCTGTTACGGGTGGGATCATGGCGAATCGGAGCCACGCTTCAAACTGCGTCCTTGACCAGGAATTACAGGGTCCGGTCGTGCGACCGGTCCTGTTGCCCACGCGGGTACGCGATGAGCTTTTTATTTAGCGTGCGCCCCACGCACCCGTCCGCGCAGACGTGCGGCGAACACGACCAGCGACACAAGAATCATCGTGGCCGACCAGTGCGGATATTTGACGCTGTAAACCACGGGCGTCAGCGCTGCGCGCGCGAGCGCGCGCAGCGCTGGGTGCGCGGAAATATAGTCCGCAATCGGCGGCGCGTAGCGGTAATAGAGGCGCGTGAACGACCGGCCGGGTGAGTTGGTAAGGAGATGGCGATCGCGGAAGTCCCGCAGCACCTTCACGTCCGGGGCGAGATAGCTGCCGTAGGCGGCGGTCGCGATGAAGCAACCCCCGCCGCCTCCCCCGCCGGCGGCGGTCGACCCGCTCGTCGTCGTTCCGCCTGTCGAGACGACGGTCGGCGCGCCTTCACGAAAGACGCCGCCGCCCTGGGTCGCGGCGTACACCACCGCGCCATCCGAAGAAATCGCGATATCCTTCACCGCCCGCATCGAAAGTCCCGTCATCGAAGCATCGGCATACGGCGCCCAAGTCGCGCCGCCGTCGGTCGAGCGGTAAACTCCCGAGGTCCAGTCCGCGGCGTAGACGATCTGCCGGTTCGTGGGATCCACGACGATGCCACGGATGGAGGGGTTGCCGGAAGAAAAACCGGTGTTGAGCGGTCCGGCCCAGGTCGTGCCGCCGTCGCCGCTCTTCCACACTCCGCCGTTTTCCTCCCCCACGTAGAGGGTCTGGCTGTCGCTCGGATCAACCGCCACGGCGCGCAGGTCGCGCGTCCCGAGCGCGGCCAGCAGCGACCAGTTCGCTCCACCGTCCGTGGTCTTGTAGGCGCCGCCGGTGGTGCTGGCACCGCCGGTCACCGCATATACCAGGTTCGGGTCGGTACGCGCCACGGCAAGCGCGTTGACATTCTTGCCGTCCACCGCCGAGGCCATCGCCGTCCAACTCGCGCCGGCATCGCTCGATTTATAGATCACCGTGCCCACGGGCGCCGAGGTGGCGAGCGTGCTGCGGTCCTTGGCGAGGCCGGCGTAGACGACCTGGGTGCTGGAGGGCGCAAAGACAAGCGCCTTGAAGCCCTGGCGGGTGTTCAAGCTCGAGGCTTCCGCCTGCGGGTGCGTGAGCACCGTGATAAAATTCGCGCCGCCGTCGGTACTGCGGAAGATCATTCCCTGATGCTCGTCCGCGAGCAGCACGACATCCGTGTCATCGGGTTTTTGCTTGATGGCATACCACTCGGGAGTGCCGGCGGCATCGCCGTTGGCGATGCCGACCCAGGTCGCGCCGCCGTCGATGCTCACGAACGGCCCGCTGCGGCCGATGGCGTACACTCGGGCGCCGCCCGCGTCACCGACATCGAGATCGCGAATATCCGCCCCGCTCGCGCCCTTGCTCCAGGCGGCCCAGGTCTGGGCGCCGTCGGTGGAACGAAACACGCCGCCGCCGTAGTTGTTGGCATAGAGCGTGTTGGCGTCGTTGGGATCCACGGTGATGTCAATCGGCACGCCGGCGCGGATGCCGGCGGGGCCCCAACTGCCCTGCGGTTTCCCGTAGGACGTAAAGCTCGCGCCGCCGTTGCTGCTGCGGTAGAAGGCCGAGGCGCTGCCGGCGTAGATCACGTTCGGATCGGAGGGCGCGAAAGCGACCGCGGTCATGATGTCGTTGGCGACGACCTTGCTCCAGGTCGCGCCGCCGTCCGTGGTCTTGAAGAGGCCCGAGACAACGCTCGCTCCCGACCAGGAGCAGGCATTGTTACCCGTCGCCGCGAACATCGCCTGCGGGTCGGTCGGGTGCATCCGCAGGCTGCCGACGTAGAGATCCGTGAGCCCGGTGTTGATCTGACTCCACGCGGCCCCGCCGTCGGTGCTTTTGAGGACGCCGACGCCACCCCCGTTGCCCGTGGTGCAATCGAAGTTGAAGGCCTCGCGATCGAAGATTCCGGTCGAGGCATAAAGCGTGTTCGCGCTCGTCGGGTGGACGATGAGGTAGCGCGCGAGGCTGTCGCCCGACCAGACGAGCGTCCAGTTGGCGCCGCCGTCCACGGTCTTATAGATCCTGCCCTTGGTGCGGTTGAACTCCTTTCCCTGCGTGGTCGTCGGCACCTCGGCCATGGCATAGACCACATTGGAGTCGCCCGCCTGCACGGTGAAGCCGCGGAACACGAGGCCGATATCCGCGCCGAGCGCGATGCCGGTGACCTTCTTCGTCCAGTTGGCGCCGCCGTCGGTCGAGAGGTAAACGCCGAAGTTGGCGCCCTCGCCTTGCGTGCCGGCCCATAAACGGTTGGGATCGTTGGGATCTACGGTGAGCGAAAAGATCGGCACGGCGTCCGCGGTCGCGCCGGCGCGGATATCAATGCCGCTGTTGGTCTCGCTCCAGGTCGCGCCGCCGTCGGCGCTCTTGTTGACGCCGCTGTTGTTGTCGCTGAAGAACATGACCGCCTTGTCGGCGGGATGGATGCGTACATCGTACCCCAGGCCGCCGAGCGGCCCGCCGGTCTTGACCCAAGCCCGCGCCGGGACGGACGCGCACAGCGCGCCCAGCGTAAGTGCTTGCAGGAATTTCACCACGCAGCGTTCCCTTGCCATGACAAATCCCCCGTAACGGCCCGTTACCCAACACCATCGGCTCCCGCCGGCGCGGCCTTAAGGGAACCGCGTACTACAAAACCCTCAGGGGCAGAGCGTAAACTCCTTCGCCGCCATCTCCGTGTCCGCCAGCTGCCAGCCCTTGGCGTCGGTCCAGGGCTTGAAGGCGCGCCGATAGATGAGCCGTCCACTGACCGTCACACAACCGCCGCCCGGCTTCGCCTCGAAGCGATACCGCGACACATCGCTCCCCTTGGCCGGAATGCGGTTGTCGCTCTCGATTCGTGCCTGGCGCCAATGCGGCGTCGGCGCGCGGCGATCGGGATTGAACTTGGGATAGCTCACGGCGGCATCCGCCAAAATCTTGGCGAATCCCTTACCTGGCAGACCGGCGTAATTGCCTTGGCCGCGCGCACCGACACCGCCCCAGGGCGGCACGACGGCCTTGTCCAAATAGTTCAGTTCATGACCGGCGGCGTCGCGGGCGGCGACCAGCAGGATCAGGTTGCGCATCGGCACGCCGGTGGGAACGTGGTGCCCGGCCTTCTCGTTGACGAGCTTGACGGTCGCCTCGATCGCGGCGCCGCGGCGTACCGCGGTGAACTCCATCTTGATCGCCCGCGACAGGAATTCCCGGTCGCGCACGCCGGGGTTGTCGTGCGTGGCGACGGTCTTCGGGTCTCTGCGGACGCCGCCCTTCTCCGGCGGGACGAAATGCGTCGCCTTGCCATCCGGCGCCATGTGGCAACTCTGGCAGGTCTTGCCGTCCTTCGCATAAGGGCTCGCGAGCCACTCGTCGTATTCGGAATAAATCGGCACGCCCCAGAATTTGGCGCTGTGGCAGGAGGCGCAGAAGCGGCTCGACTTGAACACCGGCGCGTAGGTATCGGGACCGGCGATGACATCGTCGAACGGCCCGTAGAAGGCCTGCTCGCCCGCGGGCGGACGGCGGAACTTCAGCGACAGCACGCCCGGATAGCCGCCTTCCGGATGCAGCTTCACCTCCTCGACCTTGTGGCAGACATCGCAGAAGACACCGTGGCGCGCCACGCCTTCGATGCCATTGAGATCCGTGCCCCAGGGATTGGCGTGCGCCTGCGCCGGCGCATGACAGGCGGCGCAGTTGCCGGCCGAGTTCGGGAAATCCAGCTTGTAGCCCGGAAAGACGTTCCGCCCGCCGTTGTTGTCGGTACCGTTGTACATGCCGAGCACGATGGGATTGGTCGCGGCCGTGGAGTGCGCGTCTTTGCGCCACTGCGGCAGCGTGGTATCGGCGTGGCAGTTGGCGCAGTTGGCCGCGTAATGGCTCTCGAGCCGCTCGTTGCCGGTCACCAGGACCGCGGCCTTCCAGAACACGATGGAGAGTTTCTGCAGAAAGGTGGGTGCCTCGGGCGAGACGAAGGCGTAGCCTTCGTGGTCACGATCCGGCAGCGGCTTGAGATTGATGACAAGCTCGCCGCCCGCGGCCACCGTCGTCCCCCCGTTGAGGTAGCCCTGTTTCCACGCCGTCACCGTAACCCCCGCGCGGTGCCCGCGCGGCAGGACGAAGCGGCCGGATGGGTCGGTCCGGGCGCTGACCTCCGTTCCTTGGATGCGCACCAGCGCCCCGCCGACGGCCGCGCCCGCGCTCGTGACCACGAACCCCGTTATCGGCGCGTCCGCCCACACGGGGAGTGCCAGCACCAGCAACAGGAAAAGGAGCGTCCGTGCGATCATTGTTCGAATAGCGGGCCCGACCCGCAATGCGGGCTTAAGCTTTATCGGCAGGGACAGCGGGCTCCTTTAGCAGGGCCGGAGAAAGACGAGGGAACCGGTAGAAACAGGGATTCCCGTGCGTCCAGAGAGGGTCAAGTCATCAGCAACACGATCCCGCTGGCGGCGCGCGCTACGATAGGCAAGAGTTTCCGGCTCGGGTATCGCGGCGCGCGGCGCCGCGCTAGGATGGAGGGGTTATGTGTCTTGGCGTCCCCATGCGGATTGTGGAAATCGGCGGCTTGACGGCGCGCCGCGTGGCCAAGTACGACGCGCTGTCGAACGCCGAGGGCCCGGCGGGTGCATGAGCTCTCGGTCTGTCAGGCGATGCTGCGCGAGGTCGCGCGGGTCGCCGCCGGGCACGACGCGGCCGCGGTGCGCCGCATCGTGCTGCGCCTGGGACCGCTCTCGGGTGTCGAGCCCGATCTGCTCGCCGAGGCCTTCCCGCTGGCGCGCGCCGGGACCGTGGCCGACGGTGCCGAGCTCGTGATCGAGCGCCTGCCGATCCGGGTGCGCTGCGACACCTGCGGCGCCGAAAACGAAGCGGCGGCGAACCGGCTGCTGTGCAGCGCGTGCGGGGATTGGCATACCCGGCTTATCAGCGGCGATGAGCTGTTGCTCGTCTGCGTGGAACTGGAATCAAATGCGGAATGCGGAATGGCGAATGCGGAATAAAGATGTTTTCCTCGTTGATATTCCGCACTCCGCATTCCGAACTCCGCATTGGGATCATCTATATATGTGTGATACCTGCGGCTGTAACGTAACCCACGGCAACGCGCACCTTGCGCACGAGAAGGACGCGCATGGGCGCAGCGCCGTCACGGTGCTTAAGGATCTCTTATCCGAAAACGACCGTGCGGCGGCGCACAACCGCGCACACTTCGACGCGCACGGGGTGCTGGCGGTGAACCTCATGTCCGCGCCCGGCGCGGGCAAGACCGCGCTGCTCGAGGCGACGATCGAGGCGCTCGAAGGCGAGCTGCGCCTGGCCGTGATCGAGGGCGACCTCGAAACCGAGAACGACGCCAACCGCATCCGCGCCAAGGGCGTACCGGCCTATCAGATCACGACCGGCACCGCCTGCCATCTCGATGCCCACATGGTGCACGGCGCCCTGCACCATATGGCACTCGACGACGCAGACATCCTGTTTGTCGAAAACGTCGGCAACCTCGTCTGCCCGGCGGCCTTTGATCTCGGCCAGCACCGCAACGTCGTGCTGCTCTCGGTACCCGAGGGCGACGACAAGCCCGCCAAATACCCGGTGATGTTCCGCGCCGCGGACCTCGTGCTGCTCACGAAGGCCGATCTCTTGCCCGTGCTCGATGACTTCGACCCGGCGCGGGCCGAAGCGAACCTGCGCGCGCTCGCCAGCCCCGCGCCGCTGTTTCAGCTCTCGGCGAAGAAACGGATCGGTCTCGATGCCTGGCTCGGATGGCTGCGCGGTCAATTACAACAGTTCAAAGTTCCAGGTTCAAAGTTCAAAGTTGGCGTAACGGCCCCACGATTTCGGTCAGTCCCATAAGCCTGAAACTTTGAACTTTGAACTTGGAACTCTAAACGATTTATGTGCCTCGCCATCCCCATGCGTGTCGCCGAGCTGCTCGACGGCGAACGCGCGCGCGTCGAGGCGGGCGGCGTGGAGAACGCGGTCTCGCTCGCGCTGGTGGACGGGGTCGCGGTCGGCGACTACGTGATCGTGCACGTCGGCTTCGCCATCGCGCGGCTCGACGCCGCGGAGGCGGAAAAGACGCTCGCGCTGTTCGCCGAGATCGCGGCGCACCTCGCGCGGCAGGAGCGCTCCGGCGGTGAAATACCTCAGTGAGTTCCGCGACCGGCGCCTCGCCCGGGCGCTGTCCGCGGCCTTGGCGGCCGAGGCGAGCCCGGCGCGCGATTACTATTTGATGGAGTTCTGCGGCGGCCACACGCACGCCATTTTCCGCTACGGGGTACAGGATCTCCTGCCGCCGAACGTCCGCCTGGTGCACGGGCCCGGCTGCCCGGTGTGCGTGCTGCCGGTGAGCCGCCTCGATCTCGCGATCGAGCTCGCCGCGCGCGCCGATGTAATCCTGTGCAGCTACGGTGACATGCTGCGCGTGCCGGGCTCGCGCAAGCGCAGCCTCCAGAAGAGCCGCGCGCAGGGCCACGACGTGCGCATGGTCTACTCCTGCGCCGAGGCACTCGCGATCGCGCAGGCCAACCCGGACAAGCAAATCGTCTTCTTCGCCATCGGCTTCGAGACCACGACCCCGCCGACGGCGGTCGCGATCCGGGAGGCGCAGCGCCTCGGGCTCGAGAACTTCAGCGTGTTCTGCAACCACGTGTTGACGCCCTCGGCGATCCGCTCGATCCTCGACTCGCCCGAGGTGCGCCGTCTCGGGCTCGTGCGCGTGGACGGCTTCATCGGACCCGCGCACGTGAGCACGATCATCGGCAGCCGGCCCTACGAGTACTTCGCGCGCGAGTACCGGCGGCCGGTGGCGATCGCCGGCTTCGAGCCGCTCGACGTGCTGCAGGCGGTGCGCATGCTCGTGCGCCAGTTGAACGAGGGCCGCGCGGAGGTCGAGAACGAGTTCACGCGCGGCGTGACGCGCGAGGGCAACGTCAAGGCCCAGGCGCTGGTGGCCGAGGTGTTCGAGCTGCGCCGCCGCTTCGAGTGGCGCGGCCTGGGCGTCGTGCCGTACAGCGGCCTGCGCCTCAAGCGGCCCTACGCCACCTTCGACGCCGAGACGCGCTTTGCGCTCGTCGAGCAGCCGGTGCCCGAGAACCAGGCCTGCGAGTGCGGCGCCATCATCCGCGGCGTGAAGCAGCCGAACGACTGCAAGATCTTCGGCACCGTGTGCACGCCGAGCGACCCGATCGGCTCGTGCATGGTGTCCCCGGAGGGCGCGTGCAGCGCCTACTACCGCTACCGGCGGCACGAGATCGAGCAGCGGGCGGCGGCGTCCACCGGTTAACCGAAGAACGGCGATTAGATCCGCAGATTTACGCAGATTTCAAAAGATGAATTTCACCGCGTTTATCTGCGTTCATCTGCGGTTACCTGTTTTTTGGGTTTAATCTGCGAAAATCTGCGTAATCTGCGGACAATAGCTTTTCAAGACTTAATCGTGCGCATCCTTTTTCTCACCCACAGCTTCAACAGCCTCGCCCAGCGTCTCTACGCCGAGCTCACCGAGCGCGGGCACGAGGTCTCGATCGAGCTCGACATCAACGACGCCGTGACGATCGAGGCGGCGCGGCTCTACGAGCCGGACGTGATCGTCGCGCCCTATCTCAGGCGCGCCATCCCGGAAGCCGTGTGGCGTAACCATCTCTGCCTCGTGGTGCATCCGGGCATCCAGGGCGACCGCGGGCCGTCGGCGCTCGACTGGGCGATCCTGCGGGGCGAACGCGAGTGGGGCGTGACAGTACTGCAGGCCGACGCCGAGATGGACGCGGGCGATGTGTGGGCCGAGGCCCGCTTCCCGATGCGGGCGGCGCGCAAGAGCAGCCTCTACCGCAACGAGGTCACCGAGGCGGCAGTCGCGGCGGTGCTCCAGGCGCTCGAGCGGCTGCAACATAAGATCTTCGCGCCCGAGCCGCTCGACTACGGCCGAGCGGACGTGCGCGGCCGCCGGCATCCGCTCATACGCCAGTGCGATCGCGCGATCGACTGGCTCCGCGACGACACCGACACGGTGCTGAAGAAAATCCGCGCCGCCGACGGCGCGCCCGGCGTCGAGGACGAGCTTCTCGGCCGGCGCTGCCGGCTCTACGACGCCTGCGAGGAAGATGGGCTGCGCGGCGAACCGGGCGCGGTGATCGCGAGGCGCGACGGCGCCATCTGCCGCGCGACGCGCGACGGCGCGGTCTGGATCGGCCATCTCAAGCCGATCATCCCCGGCGAGCCGGCCCTCAAATTGCCCGCCTCGACAGTTCTCGGCACGGCGCTCTCGGGCGTTCCGGAAATCCCGGCGCCGCTCCACGCCCCCGCGCCGCTTCGCACCTTCCGCGAAATCCGATACGAGGAGCGCAACGCCGTCGGTTACCTGCACTTCGATTTCTACAACGGCGCCATGAGCACCGGGCAGTGCGCGCGCCTGCGCGCGGCGTATGAATACGCCCGCGGCCGCCCGACGCGCGTCATCGCGCTCGTGGGCGGCCCCGACTTCTGGTCGAACGGCATTCACTTGAACGTCATCGAGGCGGCGGACAGCCCCGCGGACGAGTCCTGGCGCAACATCAACGCCATGAACGATCTCGCGCGCGCCATCCTCACGACCGACAGCCACCTCACGATCGCCGCGCTCCAGGGCAACGCCGGCGCCGGCGGCGCGTTCCTCGCACTCGCCGCCGATCGGGTGTGCGCGCGCCGCGGTGTGGTGCTCAACCCGCACTACAAGGGTATGGGTAACCTCTACGGCTCGGAGTATTGGACATACCTGCTGCCGAAGCGTATCGGGCGCGAGCGGGCGCTCGCGATCACGGAGAACCGGCTGCCCCTGAGCGCCCCAGCCGCAAAGCGGCTCGGGCTTATCGACGAGTGCTTCGGCGACGACCTCGCCGATTTCGGCCGCCGGATCGTCGAGCGGGCCGAGACGCTCGCGCGCGATCCGGCCCTCGGCGAGCGGCTCGCCGCCAAGCGCGCGGCGCGAGCGCACGACGAAACCGAGAAACCTCTGGAGGCCTACCGCGCCGAGGAGCTCGAGCACATGAAGCGCAACTTCTACGGCTTCGACCCGAGCTACCACGTGGCGCGCTACGAGTTCGTCTTCAAGCGCCTCCCCGCCTGGACACCGCTGCACCTCGCCGGCCACCGGCGCGCAAACACACCAGCAAAAATTCAATAGACAGGATTAACAGGATTTCTCAGGATTTACAGGATTAAAACTTTAAAAAAATTAAAAGCGATCAGTAACAGAACAACAGCCAAAAAGCTTTTTGGCTTAATCCTGTAAATCCTGAGAAATCCTGTTAATCCTGTCCATTCTTATTCGCTCGCAGCGCGGCGCCATTTCTGCTCGCGCAGCAACACCTCGAACTCTTCCGCCGGCAACGCCTTGCTGAATAAAAACCCCTGCACCAGCCGGCAGCCGTATTGGCGCAAGATCGCCAGTTGCTCCTCGGTCTCGACGCCTTCGGCGACGGTGTCGAGCTTCAAGCTCTTGGCCATGGCGATGATCGCGGAGGCGATCGCGGCGTCGTCGGGATTCGTGGCGAGGTCGCGGACAAAGGAGCGGTCGATCTTGAGCACGTCGATGGGAAAGCGTTTCAAGTAGCTGAGCGAGGAATACCCGGTGCCGAAGTCGTCCACGGAGATGGAAAGCCCCATGCGCTTGAGCTCCTGGAGCGTGTTCACGGTGCCGGAGGCGTTCTGCATGATCACGCTCTCCGTGATCTCGAGCCCGAGCCCCTGCGGATCGAGCTCGGCGAGCCTCAGCGCCTGCGCGATGCTCTCGGCCAGGGTCTCATCGCGGAACTGGCGCGCCGAGAGATTCACCGCCACGCGCACGGGCGGCAGGCCCGCCCGCCGCCACGCCAACGCCTGCGCGCAGGCCGTGCGCAGCACCCACTCGCCGATCGGCAGGATGAGGCCGGTCTCCTCCGCCAGCGGGATGAAGCGGTCCGGCGGCACGAGCCCGAGCTCCGGATGCCGCCAGCGCAGCAGCGCCTCGGCGCCGGCGATCGCACCGCTCTGGATCTCGATCTGGGGCTGATAATAGAGCAGGAACTCGCCGCGCTCGAGCGCGCGCCGCAGGCCGTTCTCCAGCGTCAGGCGCTCGAACGCCGCGGCGTTCATGGAGTGGTCGTAGAGCCGATAGCCGTTGCCGCCCGCGCCCTTGGCGTGGTACATGGCGGTGTCGGCGTTCTTGAGCAGCGCCTCACAGTCGGAGCCGTCCTCGGGATAGCGGCCGATGCCGACGCTCGCCGTGATGAAGACCTCCTGTGCCTCCAGCCGAAACGGCTTCGACAGCGCCTCGAGGATGCGGCGCGAAACCGCCGCCGCATCCGCCGGGTGCTTGAGGTCGGGCAGCAGCAGACTGAACTCGTCCCCGCCCAGGCGCGCGAAGGCGCCCACGCGCGGCGGCGAATCCTCGCTCACGCACGCCTCGATGCGCTTGGCCACCGCCTGCACCAGCCGATCGCCCAGACTGTGGCCCATGGTGTCGTTGACGCGCTTGAAGCGGTCGAGATCGAGCACCAGCACGGCGAGCTTCTGCGTCTGGCGCTTCGCCGTCGCCAGCGCCTGATCCAGACGCTCCTTGAACCGCACGCGGTTCGGCAGGCCCGTGAGTTTGTCGTAGTTTTCGAGAAAGCTGATCTGGTCCTCGGCCTGCTTGCGCGCGCTGACGTCCTGGATGGTTCCGGAAAGCTTCGCGGGATCGCCGCGCTCATCGCCCACCACCTCGCCCTGCGCGTGCAGATACCGCACGGCGCCGTCCGGCAGCCGCACGCGGAACTCGACGCCGTAGGCGCCCTGCTCGCGCCGGCTGCACTCGATGATCTGCGCCACCGCCTCGCGATCCTCGGGATGCAGCCGCTCGAGGAAGCGCTCGATGCCCGGCATGATCTCGCGCGGCTGGTAACCGAGCAGGCGGTAGAGTTCATCCGACCAATACCAGGCGTCGGTCCTCAAGTTCCACTCCCAGTTGCCGAGGTGGGCGATGCGCTGCGCCGCCGCGAGCCGGGCCTCGCTCGCCGCGAGATCCTCGAGCACCCGGCCCATGCGCAGCAGGTAGCGCACGCGGTGGCTCAAGACCAGCCAGTTGATGGGCTTGGCGGCGAAGTCGGTCGCGCCGGCCTCGTAGGCGCGCTTGATCGAGTCGAGATCGTCGAGCCCGGTGAGCATCAGGATCGGCACGGTCGCGCCCCGCGGCAGGCGGCGGATGGCGGCGCACGCGGCGAAACCGTCCATCTGCGGCATCATGACATCGAGCAGCACGATGTGCGGCCGGTGCGCCTCGAACAGCGTGAGCGCCTGCGCGCCGTTCTCGGCGTCGAGCACGGAAAGACCCGCCTGCTCCAAGGCCTTGTGAATGAGAAAGCGCGTGGCCGAGTCGTCGTCGGCGACCAGCACCAGGGGCTGCGCGTCCGTTGCTTCCCTCGGATTCAAGATCCCTTCTCCCGCGAGAGCGACTGCAAGGCCGCCTGCGCCCGGATGAACTCCTGTTCGATTTCGGCGAATTTCGGGGCGATGGATTCCGCGTCGCCGGCCCCGGCCATGGCCTCGATCTCCCGGCAGAGCGGCGCGAGGTGTATGACGCCGAGGTTGGCGCTGCTCGATTTGAGACTGTGCGCGATGGCCTGTACCCCTTTCATATCGCCCGCCGCGAGGCTTTTCTTTAGCTGCGTAAGCTGCGCCGCGGCGCCGGCCAGGTAGAGCCCAACGACCTTTTGCAGGATATCCGGGGCGTCGGGACGCTGGAGGGCGCGGATGGCGTCGAGCGCCGTGGCGTCGAGCGCCTCCGCGGCCGGCGTTTCCCGCCACGGCATGGACGCGGGCGCGTCGGCCCCGGCCTCGACCTGCGGCAACCAGCGTGCGAGCGCCGCCGCCAGATCTTCCTGGCGCAGGGGCTTCGACAGATAATCGTCCATGCCGGCGGCCTGGCAGCGATCGCGATCCCCGGACATGGCGTTCGCGGTGAGCGCGACGATCGGCATGCGTCGCAGGCCCCGCTCCTGCTCCAGGCGGCGGATCGCGGCGGTCGCTTCGTAGCCGTCGAGCCGCGGCATCTGGCAGTCCATGAGCACCAGGTCGAACTCCGCGCGCGCAAGCCGCTCCAGGACCTGCTCGCCGTCGGCGGCGGCCTCGGCGCGGCAGCCGAGGAACTCGAGCATGCCGAGCGCCACCTCCTGGTTCACCGGGTTGTCCTCGGCGAGCAGGACGCGCGCGCGCCGGACCGCGGGCCTGCGGCCATGCGCCATACGATGGCGCGTCACGAGCGCCCCGCCCGGCGCGGGCTTGCCCATCACCGTGGCGAGCGCGTTGTAGAGCTCGGACTGGCGCACCGGCTTGGTCAGATAGGCCTCCACGCCGGTCTGCCGCGCATCGGCGGCATCGCCGCGCAACCCCATGGAGGTGAGAATGATCAGACGCACGGCGACGAGCGCGGGGTCGGATTTGATCGCGCGCGCCAGCGCAAGCCCGTCCATATCGGGCATCATCATGTCGAGGATCGCAAGGTCGAACCGCTCGCCGCCGGCCGCCACGCGCAACTGCGCGAGCGCCTGCACCGCGTTCGGCGCGCAGACCGCGCGCATGCCCCAGGACTTCAACTGGCTCCCGAGGATCTCGCGGTTGGTGGCGTTGTCGTCGACGACGAGCGCCTTGAGGCCGCGCAAGTCCGCCCGCGGCCACGGCGCGCGCGCCTGCTCGCCCGATGCCTCGAAGCGCGCGCTGAACCAGAAGGTCGAACCCTTGCCGGGCTCGCTCGCCACTCCGATCTCCCCGCCCATCATCCCGGCGAGTTGCCTGGCGATGGCGAGCCCGAGTCCGGTGCCGCCGTAACGGCGCGTCGTGGAGCCGTCGCCCTGGGTGAACAGATTGAAGATGTGCGGCTGCGCCTCGGGGACGATGCCGACGCCCGTATCCTGCACCTCGAAGCGCAGGCGCATGGCGGCGTCGCTGCGCTCGAGGGCGCGCACGCGCACGACGATCTCGCCGCGCTCGGTGAACTTGACGGCGTTGCCGACCAGGTTGATGAGGATCTGGCGCAACCGCCCGGGATCGCCGCGCACATCGGACGGAACGTCCTCGGCGATGCCGTGGACGAGCTCGAGCCCTTTCTTGTGCGCCGACTCGGCGAGCAGCTCGCACACGTCCTCCACCGCCTCGCGCAGGTCGAAGTCGATGCGCTCGAGCGCCATCTTGCCGGCCTCGATCTTCGAAAAGTCGAGGATGTCGTTGATGAGCGTGAGCAGCGCGTCCGCCGAGCTGCGCACCGTCTGCGCGAAGCGCCGCTGCTTGGCGCTCAAGGACGTGTCGAGCAGCAGCTCGATCATGCCGATCACGCCGTTCATGGGCGTGCGGATCTCGTGGCTCATGTTGGCGAGGAACTGCGATTTCGCGCGGCTCGCCTCCTCGGCCTCGCGCGCCAGCTCCAGCGCCTGCTCGCGCGCCAGCGCGAGCTCGTGCGTGCGGTGCTCGACCTTCTCCTCGAGCGTGTGCTGGTAGCTCTCCACCTCGGCGCGCGAGGCCTTGAGCCGCGCGAGCATGTCGCGGTAGGCCGTGGCGAGATCCTGGATCTCATCGTTGGTGCGCACATCGATCCGGTGATCGAGCTCGCCCGCGGCCACGGCGCGGGTGATGCCCGCGAGCGACAGGATCGGCGCGGTGATCCGGCGCGTCAGGACGACGGTGAGACCCACCCCCAGCAGCACGAACAAGGCCGTGAACAGGGCGGTATCCGCCAGCGCCGTCGCCATCCGCCGGCGCAGCTCCTCGGTGCTCAGGCCGATCTGGACGTACCCGATGATATTCTTCGCGCCCGCGCCGGCCGCCCGATCGAGCGGCAGGGTCACCGGATCGCTTGCCGCGGCGCCGAACACGGGCGCGGCCAGATCGAAATACGGCGCTTCGCCCCTGCTCAGCGTCACCTCGGCGTGGCGCACCGCGGTTCCGGCGACCGGCTCGGCGTGGTGCACGAACGGCGGCGGCACGGTGGACGGCCGCGCGGCCCGCTCCAGCAGCGTCGCACCGCTGCGGTCCACGAATCGGACATAGGCGACGTTGGGGTAGGCCTGCATGCCGCGGGCGGACTGTTCCAGCGCGGCCCGGTTCTGGGTGTAGATGCCGTACTCGCTGTTCTCCGCGACGAGATTGGCGATCACGGCCCCGTCGCGCAACAGGTGCTCGCGGTACTCGGCGATCTCATGCCGGTACAACAAGGCGGCGGTCCCGACGGTCGTCAGGAGCACGAGCCCGAGGATCAGGACGTTGAACTTGGCGGTCAGCCCGAAGCGCTTCTTCCCCATCGCGTCCTCCTAGTCCACCACTTCCTGCGCGCCCTTGAGGAGCGCGTCGGGGATCTCGAGCTTCATGTGTCGCGCGGTGCGCAGATTGATCGAATACACCAGCTTGCGCGGCGGCTCCGGAGGCAGCGCCGATGGCGGCGTCCCGCGAAGCACCTTGAACGCGAGCTCGGCGCACTGCGCGCCGATGTCGTCGTAATCGCGGTCAAGCGCGTACAGCGCGCCCGCCTTCACCCAGGATTGGGACAGGCCCACGAACGGAATGCGGTTGCGGTACGAGAAGAGCAAAATGGGCTTCGCGGTTTGCGGCGTGAGCACCACCGAGTCGGCCACCCCCCAGAGCAGGTCCGCCCGGTTGGCCAGCGACTCCAGCTCATCGGGCAGGTCGCGCGCGCGCTCCACGCTGCGCGCAACCAGCGTCAGTCCGAGCGCCTGCGCCGTCCTGACCGCGGCCTCGATGCGGCTGCGGTTTTCGTCCGGGTGATACAGCACCCCGACGGCGCGCCGGCCGGGGAAGAAGCGCTGCAACCAGCGAAGCTCCGTCTCGACCGGAAACTCGAGCACGACCCCGGTGGCATTCGCGCCGCCGAGGTCGGAGACCCTGAGCACGAGGCCCGTGACGACGGGCGCCGTGAGATCCTTCCTCGCCGCGACCGCCTGGGTGGCGAGCGTCCCCAACGTGAGGATGAGTTGCGCCTGCTCGGGCCGCGCCGCCGCGAGCGCCTGCGCCGCCTTGGCGCCGTCGCCCTCGAGGGAACCCACGCGCACCGAGACCTTGAGCCCGCGGCGCTCGAGCGCGCGCGTGAAGCCCGCGAGCGCCTGGCGGTAGGGCGGGGCCTCCTGGCTCACCAGGACGGCGATGCGGGTTTCCCGGCTATCGGGCGCGGGCTGTGCGGCCGCGGGACCGGCGGCGCCGGCGAGGGCCACCGCGGTCAGCGCAAGCCGGCGCAGCCGCACGATGGTCATGACCGTCGTCAAAACTCATACGCCGCTTTGAGACGATAGCGGCGGCCGTCCTGCGCGATCGTCTCCGGCGCGTAGCTGTCGCTCACGGGGTCGGCGTACGCCTTGTCGAGGACGTTGTAGAGGGAGGCGGACAACTCGAGCCCCTTGACCCAGTTGCGCGCGAGCAGCGTGAGATTGACCACGGTGAAACCGCCGGTCTCCGCGCGCGTACGGGTCAGCCGCGGCCCGGTGTACTGAAGCTCCACGCCGCCGCGCAGCCGCCGCTCGATGAACGGCGTGCTCACGTTAAGCTTCGCAAGCGCGCGCGGCGAGTTCACCAGGCGCTCGCCCGTCCCGGCGTCCGTGCTCGCCTGGTAGGCGTAGCTCGCGCGACCCTCGAAGCGCGCCGCGAACCAGCCGCCGAGCTCGAGCTCGATCCCCTCGGCCGTTACGCGCTCGACGTTGCGAAACACGAGCAGGCCGTCGTTCGGGTCCACCTGCTGCGTGATGAGGTCGCGGATCGTGTAGCGATAAAGCGAGGCCGCGCCGCGCAGGCCCCCGCCCAGGTCCTGCTCGACCACCAGCTCGCTCGTGGCGATGGTCTCGGGCTTGAGGTCCGGGTTGCCCTTCTGCGTGACTGCGCCGTCGCTGTAGTAGATCTCGAAGACATTCGGCGCGCGGAAGGCCTCGCCGTAGAGCAGCTTCACGGTCGTTTGCGCGCTCGCGGCGTACAGCAGGCCGAGGCGCGGGTTGACGGTGCCACCGAAAGACTCGTAACGGTCGCCGCGCGCGCCGACATTGACGAGAAGGTCCTCGCGCAGCCGCAGCTCGTCCTGCACGTACAGCGCCGAGCGCGCCGAATCCCGCCGGTCGTCGAGCAGGACGCCGGCCTCGTTCACGGTGCTCTGGTCCTGGCGGGTGTTGCCCTGGTACTCCGCGCCCGCGACGAGCCGATGGCCGCGCGCGGGCCGCGCGGTGTAGACCGCCTCGGCCGTCCACCACGCGCCGTAGTCGTCCTCGCGCTGGGTCTCCGTGGGGTAGACGTAGCTGCCCTGGTAGCGATAGCGGTTCTGCCCCAGACGCAGCATCAGCTGCGCATCGGCGGCGATCGCGCGCTCGTATTTGACGTTGACGAAGCCGAGCACCGGGTCGCGCAAGCGCGTGCCCGGATCGTTGAACACGGTGTCGAACGCCCCGGTCGGCAGCGCCTTGTTGTGCTCGACGTAGCCCGCGGTCAGCGTGTAGTCGCCGGCGGAGAGCTTGCCGAAGAAGTTGCGGTAGCGCTCGGCGTCGACGTTCTCGGCCACGCCGTTATTCGTGGCGGGGTCGTCGAACTCGGCGAAATAGAGCGACCGGCCGGCGCTGTCGTAGTACGACGCGGCGAGCAGCATCTCGGCGCCGTTTTCGTACTTGTCGCCGTAGCTCACGCGGCCCCGGTTGCTGCGGAAGCTTCCGCCCTCGGCCGACACCTCCGCCCCCTTTAAGTCGCGGCCGCGCCGGGTGATGACGTTGATCGTGGCGAAGAAGGCGTTGGTGCCGTAGAGCGAGGAGCCCGGTCCGTGGATCACCTCCACCCGGTCGATGGTGTCCACGTCGACGAGGGACTCGGTCCCGATGAAGGCCTGGTCGAAGATGTTGTCGTTGGTGCGGTAGCCGTCGATGAGCAGCAGCACCCGCGTGTTGTAATCGCCCAGACGCCCGAACCCGCGCACGCCGGCATAGGTGTAGGCGCGGTCGTTGGCGGTGTAGAAGCCGCGCACGCTGCGCAGGATGTCGGCGAGCGTGCGGTGCCCATAGCGCTTGATCTCGTCGGCGGTGACGATCGTGACCGCGGCCGGGGCCTCGCTCAACTTTTGCTCGTACCGGGAGGCACCGAAGACGGCCGGGATGTCCTGGAACAGGATTTCCTCCCCGCCCGTGCCGCGTCCCCCAACCGCCTCGACCGGAAACGCGAACGCCGCCGCGAAGGCGAGCATGATTTTTCTGGGCATAGGTCCCTCCGTGGTGCAGGTATCGAGAATTGAACAAACCAAATTATAGGCAATATCCATGCCAGCGTCGGCCCCGCCACTAAATCGACACATTGGGACTACAAACCGGCACGGCGGCACCGTCGATTTAGTGGCGGGGCGGTCCGCGGCTACAATTCAGCTTATCCAATCCGATCGGGACCGATCATGTTCGAATCCGCCGAGGTGGGGCACACCGTCGACAAGGCAACCTACGAACGGGAGGTCCCGCGGCTGCGCGAGGCGCTGCTCGGCGCCCAATACGACCTTTTGCGCGCGGCGCGCCTTCCGGTGCTGATCCTCGTTAACGGCGTGGACGGCGCGGGCAAGGGCGAGACGGTGAATCTACTGAAGGAGTGGATGGATCCGCGCCACATCCAGGTGCACGCGCTGCGCGAGCTTACCGAGGAAGAGCGGCAGTATCCGCCCATGTGGCGCATCTGGCGCGCGCTTCCACCCAAGGGGCGGATCGGCGTTTTCTTCGGCTCCTGGTACACGTTGCCGATCCTCGGGCGCGTCTTCGGCGCGACGGGCGACGCCGAGCTCGATCAGGCGATGGTGGAGAACGTGCGGTTCGAGCGCATGCTCGCCGACGAGGGCGCGCTGATTTTCAAGTTCTGGTTCCATCTCTCGAAGGATCAGCAGAAGCGCCGACTCAAGAAGCTCGAGAAGGACCCCAAGACCCGCTGGCGCGCCACCGAGCGCGATTGGGAGCACTACAAGCGCTACGACAAGTTCTACCGGGTCTCCGAGCGCGCCTTGCGGCTCACGAGCACCGCCGAGGCGCCGTGGCACATCGTCGAGGGAACCGACCCGCGTTATCGCAACCTCATGGTCGGCAAGACGCTGCTCGCCGCGCTGCGCCAGCGACTGGACCAGGAGACCCCGCCGCAGCGCGCGCTTTCCGCGCCGCTTGCGCCCGCCGCGGCGGACAACCGCAATCTGCTCAAGACGCTCGATCTCGCGCTGCGCCTGGACAAAAACGATTACGAAAAGCAGCTCGAGAAATACCAGGGGCGGTTGAGTCTGCTGACGCGCCACAAGCGCTTCAAGGACACTTCCGTCGTTGCGGTGTTCGAAGGCATGGACGCCGCCGGCAAGGGCAGCGCCATCCGGCGCGTGACCGGCGCGCTCGATGCGCGCTATTACGACGTGCATGCCATCGCCGCGCCGAGCGACGAGGAGCTGGCGCAGCCTTACCTTTGGCGGTTCTGGCGCCGGCTCCCGCGCCGCGGCCATATCGCGATCTTCGATCGCTCGTGGTACGGGCGCGTGCTGGTGGAGCGCATCGAAAACCTGTGCTCCGAATACGACTGGATGCGCGCCTACCGCGAGATCGACGACTTCGAGGAGCAACTCACGCGCCACGGCATCGTCTTGGCGAAGTTCTGGCTGCACATAAGCCCGGAGGAGCAGCTCCGGCGCTTCAAGGAGCGCGAGCAGACGCCGTTCAAACGCTTCAAGATCACGCAGGAAGACTGGCGCAACCGCGAGAAATGGGGGCTGTACGAAAGGTCCGTGTGCGACATGGTCGACCGCACGAGCACCGAGATCGCCCCGTGGACGCTCGTTGAGGCGAACGACAAGCGCTACGCGCGCATCAAGATCCTGAAAACGCTTTGCGAACGGATCGAGGCTGCACTGTAGCGGCAGCGCAATTCCCTGAAAACCGAATTCATAAGAAATTCTTATTGAACCGCTCGTCGCCGGTTTCTATTGAAATTTTTTATTCCCCCGTTTCTTCACTACCGTCAATGCGGTCGCGGCTGGATAATACGCAGGCCCGATGGGTCTAACCTGTTGGGTACCAGTCCACATACGGAGGTGAGCCATGACCGAAAGACGATGGCAAGACTGGGTCGAGCTGACATTGGGAGCTTGGCTCTTGATCTCCCCGTTCGTTCTGCAATACAGCAATCTCGCCGGAGCCGCCGCCATCAATTCCTACGTGTTGGGAATTCTCGTGGTGGCGTTCGCCAGCGGGGCGCTTGCGAGACCGCAGATGTGGGAGGAAGGAGTCAACTTCGTCCTGGGCGTTTGGTTGTTCCTTTCGCCCATGGCGTTGGGCTTCTCGGGTGACGATATCGCGCGCTGGAACCACGTGATCGTGGGTCTCTTGATCTGCGCGGACGCGACCATGAGTTGGCTGCAATACCCCCCAAGCGGCAAGCCCGCATAAAAGACTTCAGTCTTGATGTTCCTTGTTGCGGCGCGCCCGTCCGGGCGCGCCGCTTTGCTGTTCCGCGCGCTGGTGCGCGACGGAACGCAAATCCCCTTCGAACCTCACAGGAATTGCGCTCAGACGCTTGCGGAATGATCGCGCGGCCGGCAAGTCCAATCGCCTTGAGTTCAGCGATGTAAGGAGGTGCGCGATGACCCGAAAACGCCGGCGGGACTGGGCGATGCTAGCATCGGGCATATGGCTCCTGCTCTCCCCGTTCGTTCTGCAATACGGCGATTTCGCCGGCAAAGCCGCGCTGAATTCGTACGTTCTCGGTATCGGCCTTGCCGTATTCGCCACCGCGGCGCTGCTCAGGCCGCGGATGTGGGAGGATTGGGCCAACCTCGTGCTCGGCGTCTGGCTCATCCTGTCGCCCTTCGCGTTGAGCTTCGAGGCCGAAGCGATCGCACGGTGGAACCATATCGTGCTGGGGATCCTGATCTGCGCGGATGCGCTCTGGGTCATATTCCGGCGCCGGATCGGCAAGACCCCGACCTGAACGCTTCGCTGTTTTCTTGAAGGAATCTTATCTATTAGTTTTTGACGCAGAGACGCAAAGGTATTTTTTGCGGTCTGTTTTCCCCGTTTTTCTTTGCGCCTTTGCGTCAAGTAATATTAATAAGCTTGCTTAATCCCGTGGCGCGCGTGGATGTTTTTGCGCATCGGGGGTTTTGTGACAGACTGCGGATACGTTTTCCCAAGGCGCGCCTACCCATGGATCCTGCGCATGACATCGAGGCGAAACTCCTCCTGCTCGGCGGCCGCGTCCAGGGCGTGGGGTTTCGCCCGTTCGTGTACCGGCTGGCGCAGCGCTTCGGGCTCGCCGGCTGGGTGATAAACCGAACGGGGCAGGTGGAAATTTTCGCGGAGGGGCCGCCCTCGGCGCTCGCGCAATTCGCGCACGCGCTCATCGCCGAAGCCCCGCCACTCGCCCGGCCCGAAATCATTTCCAATCATTCCGTCGCCGCGCAGGCCCTGGCCTCCTTCGCCATCCTGCCGAGCGAGGAATCCGCGCGCCCGCACATCCACGTGCCGCCCGATTACTTCGCCTGCGACGACTGTCTGCGCGAGCTGCGCGACCCGCTGGATCGCCGCTATCGTTATCCTTTTATCAACTGCACCCAATGCGGTCCGCGCTACACCCTCATCGCGCGCCTGCCATATGACCGGCCCAACACCACCATGGCGGGCTTCACGCTCTGCCCCGATTGCCGCCAAGAATACGAAAACCCGGCGGATCGCCGGTTCCACGCCGAGCCCATCGCCTGCCCCGCCTGCGGGCCGAGCCTGCGTTTCGTGTCACCGGGCGATCCGGCGGTCGCGGAAACCGGGGCGGCCCTGGCGGCCTGTGTCGCGGCGCTCAGGGCCGGAGGCATCGCCGCCGTGAAAGGCGTCGGCGGCTATCATCTGATGTGCGATGCGCGCGATGACGTCGCCCTCGCGCGCCTGCGGCGCAACAAGCCGCGCCCGCACAAGCCGCTCGCCGTGATGTTTCCGTGGCGCGGCCCGGACGGGCTCGATGCCGTGCGCGAGTCGGCCGCGCCCGATCCGCAAGAAGCCCGGTTGTTGCGCGATCCCTCGCGCCCCATCGTGCTCGTCACGAAGCGCGCCGAAACGACACTGTCCGCCCTCATCGCCCCGGGCCTCGAAGAGATCGGCGCGTTCCTGCCCTACAGCCCGCTGCACCACCTGCTGCTCGACGCTTTCGGCGCACCGCTCGTGGCGACCTCGGCCAATGTGCGCGGCGAGCCGGTACTTACCGATAACACCGAGGTGGAGGCGCGCCTGGTGCGCGTCGCCGAGACCTTTCTGCACCACAACCGCCCGATCGAGCGGCCGGCGGACGATCCGGTGTTTCGCGTCGTCGCCGGCCGGCCGCGCCCGATCCGACTGGGACGCGGTATCGCACCGCTCGAACTTGCCCTTCCGTCCACGCTCCGGCGGCCGGTGCTCGCCGTCGGCGGGCATATGAAAAATACCGTCGCGCTCGCCTGGGACGACCGCGTCGTCGTCTCGCCGCACATCGGCGATCTCGATGCGCCGCGCAGCCTCGCGGTCTTCGAGCAGGTGGTCGCGGACCTCCAGCGGCTCTACGGCGTGCGCGCCGAGGGAATCGTGTGCGATGCGCATCCGGGTTACGCGAGCACGCGCTGGGCGATCCGCTCGGGGTTGCCGCTTACCCGGGTGTTCCATCACCACGCCCACGCCTCGGCGCTCGCGGGCGAACACCCCGAGGTTCGACGCTGGCTCGTGTTCGCGTGGGACGGCGTGGGCTACGGCGAGGACGGAACCCTGTGGGGCGGCGAGGCGCTGCTCGGAAGGCCCGGCGCGTGGAAGCGCGCCGCGAGCATGCGCCCGTTTCATCTTCCCGGCGGCGAGCGCGCCGCCCGCGAGCCGTGGCGCTCGGCGGTTGCGCTTTGCTGGGAGGCCGGCATCGAATGGCGCGCGTGTCCCCGGGACACGGCCTTGCTGCGCGCGGCATGGGGGAACCGCCTGAACGCTCCGCCTTCGAGCGCCGTCGGCCGGCTGTTCGACGCCGCGGCGGCGCTTACCGGAGTCAATCTCGAGTCGAGCTTCGAAGGTCAGGGACCGACGATGCTGGAGGCGGTCGCGGGTGAAGCCGCCGAACCCGTAGCGCTTCCGCTCGCGCCCGGCGGGCGGGGCATAGCGTGCACCGACTGGGCGCCGCTGCTGCCGGTGCTCATGGACGACGCCCGCTCCGTCGCCGAGCGCGCCGCGGTCTTCCATGAAAGTCTCGCGCACGCACTCGCCGCTCAGGCGCGCCACCTGCGCGCGCGGCACGGCGAGTTCACGGTCGGCCTCGGCGGTGGCGTCTTCCAGAACCGGATCCTGACGGAACGCGCGCTCGCCTTGCTCGCGGCCGCCGGGTTCGACGCGCGGCTCGGGGCGACGATCCCGTGCAACGACGCCGGGATCGGCTACGGGCAGGTGATCGAGTTTATTGCGGCGGCATGATGCCGCCGCAATAAACGGACGGTCATATGAATTTTCACCGCAGAGTACGCAGAGAAAAACGAACGGACAGGATTTACAGGATTAACAGGATTAGTGCGAAAAATAAAACCATCAGTAAAGTAGAGTCGTTTTTGATTTAATCCTGTAAATCCTGTTAATCCTGTCTATTCTCTTTATGATTTTCACGCGGCGCGCGCCGCGCCCGCCTGCTGCTCCTGCAGCAGCGCCGTGAGCGCCTCCACCGGCACCGGGCGGCTGAAGTAGTAGCCCTGCACCGCAACGCTCGGGTAGGCCTGCAGGAAGTTCACCTGCTCCAGATTTTCCACGCCTTCGGCGACGATCTTGAGATTGAGGCTCTCGCCCATGGCGATGATCGTCTTGGCGATGGCCACGTCGTCGGCGTCGCCCGGAATATCGCGCACGAAGCTACGGTCGATCTTGAGCGTGTTGACCGGGAAGCGCGTCAAGTAGCTCATGGACGAGTAGCCGGTACCGAAGTCGTCGATCGAGAGCTGGATGCCGGCGCGCTCGAAGCGCCGGAGCTCTTCCAGCATCGTTTCGGAGTTGTCCATGAGGGTGCTCTCGGTCAGCTCGAGCGTGAGCTGCGAGGGCTCGATCCCGGTCTCGGCCACGATCTCGAGCACCAGGTCCACGAGCCTGTCCTCCTGGAACTGCCGCCCCGAGACGTTGACCGCGACCGGCACGGCGCCCACCGTCGCCTTCCACGTACTCCACTGGCGGCACGCGGTACGCAGCACCCACTCGCCGATCGGCACGATGAGCCCGGTCTCCTCCGCCACCGGAATGAACTCGCCCGGGTTGACCACACCGAGCTCCGGGTGCCGCCAGCGCAGCAGCGCCTCGACGCCGACGATGCCCCGGGTCTTCAAGTCGTACTGCGGCTGGTAATACAGCGTGAACTCCTCGCGTTCGAGCGCGCGGCGCAGGTGGGTTTCGAGCGTCAGGCGCTTGAGCACCTTGCCCGTCATCTCCGCCTGGAAGTACTGGAAGTTGTTCTTGCCGCGCTCCTTGGCGTAATACATCGCCGTGTCCGCGTGGCGCAGGAGCGTATCGCTCTCGGTGCCGTCGTCCGGGCAGACGCTGATGCCGATGCTCGCGCTCACGAAGATCTCGTGCGTGTCGAGCACGAACACCTGCGACAGCGAGTGATGCAGCTTCTGCGCCACCATGCTCGCATCGTCGCGCGACCCCAGACCCTCGAGGATCACGGCGAACTCATCGCCGCCGATGCGGCAGATCATGTCGCCGCGCCGCAGCGAGGCGCCCAGGCGCTCGGCGACGCTCTTCAGGAGCCGGTCGCCGATCTGGTGGCCGAGCGTGTCGTTGACGATCTTGAAGTTGTCGAGATCGATGAACAGCAGCGCCGCGTGATTCCCGGTGCCCAGCGCCAGGGGGATGGCGAGCTTGAGCTTCTCGTTGAAGAAGTGCCGGTTCGGCAGGTGCGTGACCGTGTCGTAGTGCGCCAGATAGTCGAGCCGCTGCTCGGCGCGCTTGCGCTCCTGAAGCTCCTGGGTCAGATCGCGCTGATGGCCCTCGATCTGGATCAACATCGCGTTGAAGCCGGAGGCGAGTGCCCCGACCTCGTCGCGCGAATCGACCGCGGCGCGCGCGGCGTAGTTCTTGGTCTGCGAGACCTCGCGCATGATCCCGACCAGCCGCATGAGCGGACCGGTGATGCCGTGCTGCAACCGCCCGAGCAGCAGCAGGGCCGCCGCGAGCGCCGCCAGCACCGCCACGGTCACCAGCACGGCGTACCACAGGATGCGCGCGTAGAGTTTATCGAGGTCGGCGTGCACATAGACGGTGCCGGTGCGCTCGCCCTTCACGCGCACGCCGTGAAACACCTCCAGGCGCCGCCAGGTAACGCGATCGCCGTCGGGGTCGGGCTGGGCCGGGGGCATCGCCTTGGTGCCCGCCCGCCGGTAGACCGCGAGCAGCGTCCCGCGCGCGTCGAATACCGCCGCCTGGACGACGCTCGGCGAGGCGGCGAGCCCGCTCAGAATCTCCTGCGCACCGCGCGCGTCGTTGAACACGAGCGCCGCGGCGCTGTTCTCGCCGATCATCGCCGCCTGCACGCGCACGTCCTCGAGCAGCGTCTGCCGGTAGGAGAAGAACTCGGTCACGATCAGGACCGCGGTCGCGAGGCACAGTGCCAGCCCCGTCGTGACGAGGTTGATCGCCCCGAGCTTGTGGCGGATCGGCAGGTCGCGGAACTTTTCGTGCAGCGTCGGCATCGCGGCCCTCAGTAGACGGTCCGCGCCAGGCGCAAGAGCTTCGAGCTGATGCTGAGCCCGGCGGTGCGCGCGGTGGTGGCGTCGATGTCGAAGGCGATCCGCGGCCCCTCGAGCGCGAGCGTGACGACGGCGCCGCGGCGCGCGGGCCCGTCGGCATCGGCCACCGTGAGCACCGGCTGACCCTTCACCGCCTCGAGTATCGGCCCAAGGCTGTCGGCCTCCGAGGCGGCGACGAACAGGATCTGGCAGCTCTTGAGCTCGGGCGAGACGGCGGCGCGGCGCACGGCGATCGGCTTGCCGTTGACAGTCTTCGTCGCCAGCGCGCCGGCGACCGCGCCGAACGGATCCTCGCCCACGACGCAGACGTTGAAGGACCGGTTGCGGCCTTCCGGCCACTCGACGAAGTGCGTCAGGTTGTAGAGCAGCGCCGCCTTGAGCTCGTACTCGGGGACGCGCTCGGCGTACGCCGCCGCGGCCGGCGCGGCGAGCGCAAGCCCGAGCAGTCCGGTGGCGATCCGTGCGTTGAGGCGCATGCCTTCCTCAGAAACGATAATTGAGCTTCAGGCGCCAACTGCGCCCGTCCTCCCGCAGCACGTCCATCGAATGCTCCTCCCCCGCCGGATAGACATAGGCCTTGTCGAACAGGTTGTAGACGCTCGCCGAGGCCTCGATCCCCTTCGCAAGCGATTCGGTCACAACCGTAAGATTCGTCACCGTATATCCGCCGGTCTCGCCCGCGAGCGTGCGGCGGTTGTCGGTGTACTGCACATCGAGGCCGGCGCGCACACCCGCCACCGGCGCCGAGAGGTTGAGCTTGGCGAGCTGGCGCGGCGAGTTGACCAGCCGCTCGCCGGTCGCCAGGTCCTCGGCGCGCTGCAGCGAGTAGCTCGCGCGCCAGCGCAGCCCGGAGTCGTGGATACGCTCGCCCTCGACCTCGAGCCCGCGGGCATGCGCGCTGGCGACGTTCTCGAACACCAGCATGCTGTCGGCCGGATCGGTGACCGCGGCGATGAGGTTGCTGATGTGGTTGTCGAACGCGGCCACGGTGAGCCGCGTCTTGGGACCGAACTGGCGCTCCCACACGAGCTCGCGGGTGGCGATCTCCTCCGGCTTGAGATCCGGGTTCGCCTTCATCCCCGTGGCGAGCGCGGCGTAGTAGAGCTCATAGACGTTCGGCGCCCGGAACGCCGTGCCGTAGATCGCCTTGAAGGTGGACTCCTCGGTCGCCTTGTAGATGAGCGCCACGCGCGGGTTCGTCGTGTCGCCGCCGATCGTGGCCCGCTCGTGCCGCAGCCCGGCGCTGAGCAGCAGGTCCGCGCGCAGCGTGTACTCGTCCTGCGCATACACGCTCTCGCGCGTGCCGCTGTGGCGCTCGTCGAGATTGACGACGGTCGGGTCGAGATCGGCGTTATAGAGGTCCTGGCGGTTGTCGCGCTGGTACTCGACGCCGGCCACGAGCTTGTGCGCCTCGAACGCGCGGTGCACGAGCTTCAACTCGCCGCCCCACCAGGCGCCGTTTCCCTCGTCGCGGTTCACGTAGGTGCCGCCCGCTCCGTTGTCGTAGACGTAGTCGCCCCAGTAGTCGTACTGGTTGTAATAGAGCCGCGCGGCGACATCCACCTTCGGCGCGTAGGCGGCTTCATACGCCAGACCCACCAGCGACTCGGCATCGTAGGTACGGCTGCGCGGATCGTTGAACACCTGCCAATACGACGCCGTCGGCACGCCCTTGGTGCGCCGCACCTGCGCCGCATGGAGCGTGAAGCCGTTGTTCGCGAGCTTGGCGAACAGGCTGCCGTGACGCTCGTCATCGAGTCCCTGGGCCACGCCGTTGTTCGTTGCGGGGCTGTCGAACTCCGGGAAGTAGAGGTTGTCGCCGCGGCGGTCGTAACCGCTCGCCGACAGCAGCAGGTCCGCGCCGTCCTCGGCGCTCTGGCCGTACGTCAACCGCCCCTTGGACGCACCGAAAGCGCCCGCCTCCGCCGACAGCTCGATGCCGTTGACATCCCGGCCGCGTTTGGTGATTACGTTCAGCACGCCGAAGAAGGCGTTGTTGCCATAGAGCGCCGAACCGGGACCGGGGACGAACTCGACGCGCTCGATCATATCCACGTCCACGAGGAACTCCTGACCGATGAACGCCGAGTAGTAAACGTTTTCGTTGATGCGGTAACCGTCCACGAGCAGCAGGATGCGCCCGTTGTAATCGCCGGTGCGCCCGAAACCGCGCGCGCCGAGGTAGCTGTAGTTGCGGTCGTTGGTCACGTGCAGCCCGCGCACGCTGCGCAGGATGTCGGCGAGCGTGCGGTGGCCGTAGGTCTTGATGTCGGCGGCCGTAATCACGGTCACGGCCGACGGCGCTTCGCTGCGCTTCTGGGGAAACCGCGAGGCGCTCACCACTTCGAGACCGAGCAGTTGCTCGAGCGAGAGCTCGGTGAGATCGGCCGGCGCGGCCTGCGCGGCCGTCGCCACAATCAGGAGCGACGCGGCTAAAGCCCGCCGGCAGGCAACCCGGCGGTTACGGTCCGAAAACGGCGGAAAAGCACAGCGATGCGTTCGTCTCATGCATAACCCTCGGATGGCGCCCGATGACGGGCGCATGGCGCGTTTTTCCGCGCGAAAAACGAAAAGCCGTAGAAACCCCTGTATTCTGAGGAGCGCAAAACCCGTGCCTTTCCCGCTGAGGCACTCCGGGGCCCGCGCACCGGCATCCGCCGCACAAATGCGCCGGCCGGCGCCGACGCCGCCCGGAAGCCGCAATCAGACCCCCAACTGGGATATATCGGCACAAAAACCCTAACCCTGTAGCGCCGCGGCCTGGCGCGACGGTGCCCGAGAGTCCGGGCAACGATGCTGGGATGATCTGGAGGCAAATCAAAGAAGCAGTTACAAGTTTCAAGTTAAACTTTGCGCCTCGACCCCGACCCCCGACCCCCGACCCCCGACCCCTGACCCCTGACCCCTGACCCCTGATCCCTGATCCCCGATCCCTGAACTTGGAACCTGAAACTTTGAATACTGGAACCGTAACCCTCGCCCACGGCAACGGCGGACGCTTCATGCGCGAGCTGATCGAGGACGTATTCGCCCGGCACCTCGCGAATCCCCTGCTCGACATCCGGGCCGACGCGGTGCCGCTGCCGCTCGACGGCGGCGAGGTCATGTTCACCACCGACGGCTTCACGGTGCAGCCGCTGGAATTCCCCGGCGGCGACATCGGCTCGCTCGCCGTGCACGGGACGGTGAACGATCTCTGCGTTTCCGGCGCGACACCGCTTTATCTCGGCCTCAATGCCTTCATCGAGGAAGGGCTCGAGCTTGCGCAACTGGAACGCATCGTCGCCAGCCTCGCGCGCGCGGCGAAAGAATCCGGCGTGCAGGTCGTCGCGGGCGACACCAAGGTCTTACGCCGCGGCGAGGGCGGCGGGCTGTATCTCGCCACCACCGGCGTGGGCGTGAAGGACAGGGCTCTGCGCCTCGGGATGGACCGCATTCAGGAAGGGGATGCGATTCTGGTGAGCGGCCCGGTGGGCGATCACGGCATCGCCGTGATGTTCGCGCGCGAGCAGTTCGGCCTGCGCGGCGATTTGCAGTCCGACGCCGCGAGTGTCTTTCCGCTCACCAGCGCGCTGCTGCCGCTACCGGGCCTGCGCTTCATGCGCGACCCCACGCGCGGGGGGCTCGCCATGATCTGCAACGAAATTGCGCGTGCGACCGGCCTGGGCGTGCGACTGCGGGCCGAGGCGGTGCCGGTGCGCGAACCGGTCGTTGCGGTGTGCGAGATGCTCGGCTACGACCCGCTGTATCTCGCCTGCGAAGGCCGCGTCGTCGCCGTGCTCGCGCCCGATCGGGCCGACGCGGCGCTCGCGGCCTGGAAGCGGCTGCCGCAAGGCAAGGACGCCGCAATCATCGGGCGGGTGGAAAACTCAAAACCGCGCGTGGTGCTGGAAACCGGGCTCGGCGGCGAGCGCGTGATCGAAGAGCTCGAAGACGACCCGTTGCCGCGGATTTGCTAGGTTTCTCGCCTCCCACCCAACCCTACGGCGCATCGCACCGCACGCCCCGCCTGCACGCGATGTCGCCGCCGCCGGAACCGCGGGCAAATATTTTTCCGGATTGTGATGCGGTTCACAGCGCACCCCTGCGGCAGGCATTAACCTGGATGCTTGGTCGAACTGGTTCTTCCGCGCCAACACCGGCGAAAGTGTTTCATCCTCTCCTCCGTTGGAGTTTCCCTCCGGCCGGAACCGGCCGGAGGGAATTTTTTTCCGACCCTTCGCTTCGGTGGACTGGCGAATCCCGGCAGCGCATTGAATATCCGCGTTTATCTGCGTTCATCTGCGGTTAACGGTTTTTTCCAAGGTCAAAAATACTGCGCCAGCCGGACGTAGAGCGAGCGCGCGGGCGCGGTGAACGTATTCGTCGAGCCAACCGGGATGCCGCCGTATTCATCGCCGCGCGCGCCCGCGGGCCAGTTGACGCCGGCGCTCAACTCGGTATTTTGTCGCCAATCGTACACGCCGCGGAGCTGGAGAAACCGGCTGGCGTCGTTCAGGTTCCAAATCAGGTTGGTGTGGAAGTTGAGTAGCGGCGCAGCCTCGATCTGAAGCCCCAGCGCGGCGTAGTCGCGCGCAAGGGTGTACAGCTCGCCGCGGGCCAGCCGCGCCGCGAGCGCCGGATCGGGGGCGGCGTATCGGGCGCGGTCGCGCTCGCCGAAGCCGTTGCGGAAATACTCGGCGTAGCCGTAGACATTCTTGCCACCTGAGATCCAGGAATAATCCACGTTGGTCGCCAGCGAAACGGCGCTGGAGCCGTCTTCGATGGCGGCATAACCCACATCCATGCGCCACACCGCGCCCCCGACGCTGCGCACGAGACCGAAGCCGGCCAGGTTTTCATCGTAGTGACGCGCCAGGATCAGGTCGAGATCGAGCCCGTTGAAACGCGAGCGGGATTTGACGGCATAGGTGCTCTGCCGCGCTTTGACTTCGCGCGTCGCGGAATCGCGCCGGGGAACAATCACCGCCTGCACATCGCCCTGCACGCCCGCCAGCCATTGGCCGTAGAGCATGTCGTCGCCGGTCTTGTAGTCTTTGTCGATCGCGATCGGGGAGAATGGATTCACGAAGTCGAGCGGATGGAACACCAGCCCGTTACCCCAACTTATTACCTGGCGCCCGAAGCGCACTGTCTGCCGCCCGGTGCTGTAGCCTGCGGACAGCCGATCGAGCCGCTGCACCGCCGCGCTGCGGTCCCCATCGGCCAACTCGCCCGTGAGATCGAAGAGCCTCCGGCGATCGTCCGGAAGACCGGTGACGGTCCCGGCACCCGACAGCCCGAGCGCGGCGCTGCGTCGGCGCGCTTCGAGCGTGTCACCGGCCAGTCCGAGCAGCTCGTAATGCGCGGCGAAATCCCAGGGCCCGGCACGGCGCTCGGCCTTAAGACGCAGATCGAGGTCGTGGTCGTCGGCCGGGTCGGCGCCGAGGACCGCGTTGAGATCGTCGGCGCGATAGTCGGCATGCGTGTACTGGTACTTGATATGGCCGCCGAGCTCCCAGCCCCCGGCCTGCGCGGTTGAGAGAGTTATATGATTGTTTGACGCGGAGACGCAGAGAACGCAGAGAAGATAACGAATGCTTTTTCTTCTGTCATATCTCTGCGTCTTTGCGCCTCTGCGCCGGAAACTCATATCATTCTCTCTTCCGATCATCCACGATCCGCCCGTCGTGCAGCGTGATGAGCCGGCGGGAGAAATCCATCACGAGCCGGTCGTGGGTGGAGAAGATGAAGGTGACGCCGTGCTCCCGGTTCATGTGGCGCAGGAGCTGCATGAGGTTCTCGGCCGTCTTCGAGTCGAGGTTCGCGGTGGGCTCGTCGGCCAGCACGAGCGAGGGCTGCGAGACGATGGCGCGCGCCACCGCCACACGCTGCTGCTGGCCGCCCGAAAGCTCGCCGGGGCGGCGGTCCTCCAGGCCATCGAGCCCGACCTCTTTCAAGATATCGCGCGCCTTCTCCGAGCGCTCGACCGCGCGCACGCCCTGGAGCTGCATGACGAACTCGACGTTCTCCCGCGCCGTCAGCACCGGAATCAGATTGTAGGACTGGAACACGAAGCCGAGACGATGCAGCCGCAACTTCGCGAGCGCGCCCTTATCGAGAAGATCCACGCGCGCTCCGTCCACGGTGATCTCGCCGCTCGTGGGCTTGTCGAGCCCGCCGATCAGATTGAGCAGCGTGCTCTTGCCCGAGCCCGAGGGTCCCGAGAGGCAGACAAAATCGAGCCGCGGGATCTCGAGGTTGATGTCGGTCAGGGCCTGCACCGAAACGGCGTCCTGGCGGTAGATCTTGCTCACGTTGCGGCAGATAACAGTATGCTCCATCTTTACACCCTCGTGATCGCCTCGACCGGCACGTAGCGCGAGGCGCGCCACGCCGGGTACAGGCTCGCCAGCACGCCGAGCGTCATGACAATGATATTCGCCGCGGCCATGTCGCTCCCGGCGAGCGCCGGATAGATCACCGGACTCACGCCGACCATCTCCAGACCCTCGGCGAACGCGCTGAGGTCGATGCCGCCCTTCAAGCTTGCCACGGTCGCCCACGCCGCGGCATTGCCGAGCACGAGGCCGACGACGAGCAACATGAGCGACTCGATCAGCACCTGCCCGAGGATGTAGCGCGGCGGCATGCCGAGCGCCTGAAACAACCCGAACTCGCGCGTGCGCTCGAACACCGCCATCAGCAGCGTGTTGACGAGCCCGAAGGCCATGGCCGCGAACACGACCGCGAACCAGATGAGCAGCACCACGTTATTGATCTTCTCCGTGAGCACGAGCAGCGGCTGCACCTCGGTCCACGGGGCGACGTCCAGGTCGCCGGCGGCGGCGCGCAGGCCCGCCACCGCGGCCTGCGGCCGCTTGCGGTCGGGCGTCATCACGGCGATCTCCGACACCTCGGCCCCGATCTTGAGCATCCGCTGGGCGATGCCGCGGCCGATGAACACGTAGCCGGTCTCCATCGCCTGCGGGTCGGCGTCGAAGATGCCGACGACCCGGAAGCCGCGGTCGGCGATCTGGTCGCCGGCGTCCTGGCTCATCAGCACCACGCGCCGGCCCAACGCGGTCTCGAGTTGCTCGGCGAGCTTGCGTCCGAGCAGCAGGCCCGGATCGTCCGGCGAATCCAGGTAGCGGCCCGCGGTGACGGCCTGCGGGATGAACGAAAGCCCACGCTCGCCGGCCGGGTCGATGCCGACCAGCATCACCCCCGCGGACTCGCGCTCGCTCGAGACCACGGCCGGCACGCGCACACGCGCGCTCCACGCGCCGATCGGACTCTGCCGCAGCGCCTGATCGAGCGCGGGCGCGGGCCGGAAACGATGCGCGACCGCCGGATCGTCGGGGTAGGCGCGCGCGTGGATCTGCGCGTGCCCGGTGAGATTGAGGATTTCCTTGGTGATCTGCTGCTCCATCGAGCCGCGGACGAGCGACGCCAGCGTGACCATCGACCAGACACCGAGCGCGAGCGCGAACACCATGACCGCCGTGCGGCGGGTGTGGCGCCAGAGGTTGCGCCATGCGAGGGTCGTGAGAAGCGGCAAGTCGGCGAGGCGCATGGATCAGACCGCGTGCATCGCCTCCACGGCGTTGAGCCGGCGGATGCGCAGGGCCGGATAGAGCGAGGCGAGCAGGACAAAGCCGAGGATCACGGCCGGGCCGAGCGCGACGCTGACGAACGAGAGCTTCGGGTAGATCAGGCCGGGCAGCCCGTACTGCCCCATCAGCTCCGCGAGGCCGGGATAGGTGAAGCCGTAGACGGAGAAATAGAACGCGACCAACAGGCCGAGCCCCATGCCGAGGGCGAGCCCGATCAGCGTGAGAAACAGCGATTCGAAGAAGACCAGCACGCCGATGCGCGCGGGCGTGGCGCCGAGCGCGAGCATGGCGCCGAATTCGCGCGTGCGTTCGAGCACCGACATAATAAAGGTATTGAGGATGCTGAAGGTGACCACCACGATGAGCGCGATATAGGTAAACCAGCCGCTCGCCCAGTCCGCCTGGATCAGTTGTTTCAGGCCCGGAATGAGCCGCTCCCAGTCGAGCGCCACCAGCCCCCGGCCTTCGGGCAGCAGAGCGGCCACCGCGGTGCGCAGTTGCGGCAGCGCCTTGAGGTCGGGCGCGACGAGCACGATGGCATGTCCGGCGTCCCCCATGCCGAAGGTCTCCTGAAACGTGCGCAGCGGCAACTCGACGAGCTGGCGGTCGAGCTCGCGCATGCCGCTTTCGAACAGCCCGACCACGGGCACGACGGTGGCCGCCACCGATCCGTCCATGGCCGAGCCGAGCAGCGTCAGCTCGTCGCCGACCTTGATGTTGAGGTTGCGCGCGAGCGTCGCGCCCACGACCGCCTCCGGCGCATCGAGGCGCGACAGGTAGCGCCCGGACTTCATCAACCGCGGGATCGTCGAGACGCGCGGTTCGTGCTCGGGCTCGGCGCCGACGACCTGCACGCCGTAGCTGCGCCGCCCGCTCGATGCGAGCGCAAACCCCTGGGCGCGCGCGGCGATCCCGACGTTCGCGAGCGCCGGGCTCTGGCGCATCCGCTGCGCGAGCGCAAGCGCCTCGGGGACGACGGTGCGGATCTGCGGCTTGTCGAGGTAGCCCTCGCGCTGCACCTGGAGCTGGCCGGTGAAGATGCGCAGGCTGCTGTCCACCATGAGGTCGTAGGAACCGAGCTGCAGCGTGATGAGAAACACCATCAGCAGCGTGACGAACGCGATCGCCGAGGCGGTGAGCCAGGTGCGGCGCGGGTAGCGCCAGAGATTACGCCAGGCGAGGCGTAAGGTAATAGTCATATAATTCTTGGAACCGCAGATGAACGCAGATTAACGCAGATAAAATAGATCAGCCCGCAATACTGTGAGATCGTTCGACGCATTGAGAACACGGTCGTTTTCAGTAGCGCCGCCAAACAAGAACCAGCGTTATTGATCTGCGTTCATCTGCGTTCATCTGCGGTTTCACCTTTGTTCCCTGGGATTGCGCAGGTTGGCGAGCGTGAAGATGCTCGCCGGCACGTCGATCCCGAACTGCACCTCCCGCGTCACCACCTCGGTCCACTCGCCGGGCTTGTCCGCTCTCTGCATGCGCTCGCGCGCGGCGACGGTCTTGCCGCCCATGGGCCGGATTTCGGAGGTCACGAGCTTCTTCACGAGCGCATCCTGCTGGTCGTAGAACGCATGTTCCAGGATGATCCAATCGTCGCGGACCTTCACCACCTCGCGCCCCCACACCACCGGCGCGGTCTCCAGGGGCGTGGATTCGATCACATAGACCTTGCGGCCCTCGTGCGTCTCGGTGCGCAGCAGCTTGTGCGTGTACTGCTCGATGAGGTCGTCGGCCTTGGCGAGATCGTTGTTGGAGAAGTCCGATCCCATCCAGCCCTGGTTCATCATGCTCGAGGGGATCTTGATGACGCGGTTGATCTTGGGGCTGAAGCTCCACATGTCGTTGTCGAGGAGGAGCGTGGCGTTGCCGGCGTCCTTCGGGGGCGCGCTCACGCGCACGAGCGATTCCTTCTGCCCGCGGGTCCACACACGGATCGTCATGGTGCGCTTCCAGTCCGGGCGGTGGATGGTCATGTCCACGACCGAATAGGACGACACGTCGCGCCAGTAGTCGATCGCCGTCTTCACGATCGTGGCGGCGTCCTGCGCCGCGGCGCGCGCCGGGAGGATCAGGGCGAGCGCGGCGAGGGTTAAATAAAGCGCTTTGGTTTTTGGTGGCATCCGATTCCTTATTCTACCGCACCGCGCCGGCCGGTTCGCCCGCTACGGCGGTCGCGCGCCCCCGGACCCGGAGACGAAAAACGGGAACAGGCGCCGGATCTCCTCGAGCGAGTCCGCGACCGAGTCCGGGACCGCCTTGGCCAGGAGATCGAGCAGGATCACCGCATTGACCGCCGCGTCCTTACTGCTGGCGGCGCGCAGACGATGCGCGAGTTGCGTATTGATCGTCTGGACGTCCCGGTAAATCCGATTCAGACCCTCCAGCTCCCAGTCCGGGGTCTCGCCGGCGCGCCGGCGGAAATACTGGCCCATGAGATAGACCGACACGGCGCGGAAGATTGTTTCTTCTTCCGTGGCAAAAGGCAAATGAAAGTGCGCCATGGTCTTGAAAAAGCGCGTGTGCGGACAGCCGCTCGTGGCGATCGAAAGTCCCATGAGGGAACTCACCGCGCGCTGCGCGGTCGTGCGGCCCGCGACCGTGCGCGCGGGCGTGACCACCTCGACCTCGAGCTCATCGTGCGAGAGCAGCTCCGCACCCATCCGCGTGAGCTCGACCAGGCCCACCGCCGCCGGGCAATGCGGGGACTGCGCCGGCGTGAGCGGGCAGTTCGGACATTTATGGAACTCAAGCCGCGTCCAATCCGGGAGCTCGCCGGAACCGCCGGCGCGCGCTTCGAGGGTCGCGGGATCGAGCCCGACGACGATGCGGTGACTGGCGCCGCCCGGAAGGTGAAAACGGTACTCGACGAGATTCGGTCCCATGCGTGAAGGAGACGGCGCTTGCGCCCGCGCTCAGCGCTGCCTGAGCTCCATTTTGTCGGCATCGCGCTTCATGTCGAGCTGCCCGAGGAACGACATGCCCAGGAGCACCTCAGTCGGGAAATTACCTTCGATCACGCCGGCCTCGACGTTGTACAGCACGATCTCGCCGACCTGGACGCTGAAGAGCGTGAGATTATAGGTGCGCACCATGCCCGCGGCGGTCTGTGCGATCCCGGGGCGGCCGTTGCGCCGGTAGTCGATGCCGATGCGTTCGGCCGCCGCGCCGCTCAGGGCGACCGCGGTTGCGCCCGTGTCCACGAGAAAGCGCACGGCCTTGCCGTTGATGAGCCCATCGGTATGGTAGTGGCCGTTCGACTCGGCGAAGAGCATGACGCGGCCCTTCCCCTCCGGCACGAGGGCTGACGCGACAACACCGAGCGTAAGCACCTGGCGCCGGCCGTCCCGCTCGATCTCCGCGGTCTCCTCGCGGGTATCGGTGGCGATGAGCTTCACCCCCTCGGGGCTTGTCTCGCCCGTGGTCAGGACCCGCCGGGCGCCGTCGATGAGCAGAATGGCCTTGTCCTTGAAGAGCGCGTGCAGCGCGAGCTTCTCCGCGGCCTGCACCGACGGCGCGAGCGCGCTCATCATAAGTATAAGGAGCAGTGACCGACGCATACGATTCGTATTCCTAAAACCGGCGAACGCCGATAAAATCCCGCGCATGAACGAGATCCTGATCTTCCGCCACGTCCCGCACGAGGGCCCGGGGTATCTCGGGGACTACCTCGACCGCCGCGGCCTGCGTCACCGCCTGGTCCGCGTCGACCGGAACGACCCTGTGCCTGAAAGCATAGCCGGAATCCCCGCGCTTGTGTTCATGGGCGGCCCGATGAGCGTGAACGACCCGCTGCCCTGGATCCCGAAGGTGCTGCACCTTATTAAGCAGGCCGTGGATGCGGATATCCCCGTGCTCGGCCACTGCCTCGGGGGCCAGTTGATCTCCCGGGCGCTCGGCGGTGGCATCACGAAAAATCCGGTCAAGGAGATCGGCTGGCTGCCGGTGCGCCGCAACGACAACCCGCAGGCGCGCGCGTGGATGGGGGGACTGCCGGGCGAATTCGAGGTCTACCACTGGCACGGCGAGACCTTCTCGATCCCGCCGGGGGCGACGCGCATCCTCGCCTCGCGCGACTGCGCCAACCAGGCCTTTGCGATCGGAAAGACCCTGGCGTTTCAGTGCCACGTCGAAATGACCGCCGCGATGGTGCGCGACTGGGCGCGCACCGGGGCCGAAGAGATCGCGCAGGCGCGCGCCGCGGGCGCGACCGCCACGGTGCAGACCGAGGCCGAGCAGTGCCTGGACCTCGAGGCGCGCGTGGCGCGCATGCAACGCATCGCCGACGTCTTCTACGACCGCTGGGTGCAGGGCCTCGGATGATGCCCCACTCGAAATATAGACGCTCACCTACTTCCGACCGGAATGGAGATTCTCACCTACTTCCCCTCTCCCAGAGTGAACGAGGCCGCGCGAGAGCGCGCACTCATTCACTTTGGGGGAGTTGGTGAAAGAAATGTCGAAGGAACCCTCACCCCTTGCCCTCTCCCGCTGTCGCGGGAGAGGGGGAGTCGGCGAAAATCTATGTTAAGAGTTGGACTGGACCTCGGCGGCACCAAGACCGAAGGCGTTGTCCTGGACAACGGCGGCGAGATGCTTTTTCGCGAGCGCCGCCCGACCCCGCAGGCAGAAGGCTACGAGGCCATCCTCGCTAACATCCGCGATCTCGTGACTGACCTCGAACGCCGTGCGGGCGTGCCCTGCCGCGTGGGCATCGGCACACCGGGCGCGATCTCGACGCGCACCGGTTGCCTCAAAAACTCCAACACCGTTTGCTTGAACGGCCGCCCGATCCGCGAGGATCTCGAGCGGCTACTCGCGCGCCCGATCCGCATCGCCAACGACGCCAACTGCTTCGCGCTTTCCGAGGCGCTCGACGGCGCGGGCCGCGGACACGCGGTCGTCTTCGGCGTCATCCTGGGCACGGGCGTGGGCGGCGGGATCGTTGCGCACGGAAAGCTGCTGGAAGGCTTGCAGCACGTTGCCGGCGAATGGGGCCACAACGTGCTCGAGCCCGACGGACCGCCGTGCTACTGCGGCAAGCGCGGCTGCGTGGAGACCTTTCTCTCGGGGCCGGGGCTCGCGCGCGACTACCGCGCGCATGGAGGTAATTCCGCGTTGGATGCGCAAGCCATCGTGGTGCGCGCGGAGGCGGGCGATGCCGCGGCCGAGGCCGCAATGCAGCGGTTCTTAGGTCGCTTCGGGCGCGCGCTCGCCGCGGTCATCAATATCCTCGACCCGCACGCGGTGGTGCTGGGCGGTGGGATGTCGAACATCGCGCGGCTTTATGCAGAAGGCCGCGCCGCAGTCGCGCGCCACGTCTTTGCTGTACATGGATGTACGAATGTCGCGGGAGACAGGACGACGGGAGCGGCCAACGACGAGCTGCGCACCGCGATCCTCCCCAACGTCCACGGCGATTCCTCCGGCGTGCGCGGGGCCGCACAGCTCTGGACGCCCGAGGAGACGTGAAGGTACGTACAGCCTTTAGCCTTTAGCCTTTAGCCTTTAGCCTTTAGCCTTTAGCCTTTAGCCTTTAGCTTTTAGCCTTTAGCTAACAGCTAACAGCTATCGGCTATCGGCTATCGGCTATCGGCTATGGGCTATGGGCTATGGGCTATGGGCTATGGGCTATCGGCCGATTGCTGATCTCTGCCAGCCCCATCAACGTTCTTTGCGCCTTCGCGCCTTCGCGTCAAATAATCATACTTAATCGGAACTTCCCTAGTGCGTCCGGGTACCGACCGGGCGCGCCGCCTCCGCCTTGGGCTGCCGGCCGATCATACCGGCCGTGTCCGTACCGTGGCTCTCGGCGCGCCGCGCCGCGTCCAGGCTCGTCTGGAAAATCGCCTTGTGCACGTCGCCGATGCTGATGATCCCGACGAGCTTGCCGTTCTCGGCCACCGGGATGCGGCGGATCTTGTGAACGACCATGATGGAAACGGCCTTGAGGACCGGAATCTCGGGACTCACCGTAAAAACCTTCGACGTCATGAGATCGCCGACGCGCCGATTCAGGACATCGTGATACTGGCCTTCCAGACCCTCGAAATCGGGGCGGCCGTTCTGCATGTATTCGGCGACATCCGGATACATGGCCTTAAGAATATCCTTTTCCGAAAGCACGCCGATGATAGTGTTGTCGCTGTCAACGACCGGCACGCCGCTGATCTTGTGCAGGCACATCACGACGGCGACATCGCGGATACGGGTATCGGGCGTCGCGGTCTTGACCTCGGTATGCATGATGTCTTTCACGAGCATGGCTTTCTCCTTTCCTTAGAACACGGGAATTAAGTGATGCATCCAATTCCACTATAGAAGACTGCCGATCAAATCAATATTCATTAATTTTTATGGGACTATAAGTGGCGGGGAAGCCGGTCGGTTCTCACCCTGTGAAATCCCCGATGGCATCCGGCGATTCGAGACCTTTCGTGCCCGGCATCGGGCACGCCGGAGCGCTGTCGGATGTCCCCCGAAAAATTGACGGGCATCAAAGTTTTGCGCCCGAGCGACTGATAGATGTTTCCCCTTCACGGAACAATACCCCTGACACCGAAACGGAGATGGTCATGAAACCTCACACGCTTTACGGAATCCTTGCCGGCGCGCTGCTCCTGGGTCTCGGCGCACCCGCCTGGGCCTGGGATATCAATCCGCCGCAGGGTGCGCAGGCACAGGCGCAACAAACAGAACCGGAGCAGGACCGGATATACGGCCGGCAGATGATGACGTCGGAAGAAATCACCGAGTACCGCAACACGATGCGCGCCGCCAAGACCGCCGAGGAGCGCGCCAAGATCCGGAACGAGCACCACGAGAAGATGGTGGCCCGAGCCAAGGAGCGCGGCGTCACGCTGCCGGAGGAGCCGCCGGCGCGTCCCGGTCGCATGGGCCCCGGCGGCGGGATGGGTCCGGGACGCGGCATGGGCGGTTACTGAGCGATCCTGCCGCGCCCTCGGCGCGGCGTCATTCGTGCAGCGCAAGGAAAGCGCCGCTATCCTGGGCGAGCGCCGCGTGCGTTATACTGCGTCCAGCAGACAACAATTCCGTTACACCGATCCTGAACCATAAACTCAAGGCATCCAGCGGAGGACCCATGAAACGCTACGTCGCGGCGCTTGCCGTGCTCCTGTGGTTACCGGCGATTTCCGTCGCGCAGAAACTCTCCGCCCCCGGGCATCTCGCGCTGTACGCCGTGCAGGGCGACTTCGACACCGTCAAGGAAGACATCGTGCTCGCCATCACCAACCGCGGGCTGGTCATCGACCACACCTCCCACATCGGCGACATGCTCGCGCGCACCGGCAAGGATCTCGGCGCGACCAAAAAAGTCTACGGCAAGGCCGAGTCGCTGCAATTCTGCTCGGCCACGGTTTCGCGCCGCACGATGGAGGCCGACCCAGCGAATATCGTCTTCTGCCCGTACATCATCGTGCTCTACACGCTGCCGGACGATCCCAGGAAGGTCTATGTCGGCTACCGCCACCCGCAACCCGTGGGCTCGGAAGCCTCCAAGGCCTCGCTCAAGGCGGTGGAAGAACTGCTCGACGAGATCGTTAAAGAGGCGCTTAATATCGCCAAGTAAACCCACCCACGGCGAACCAAACCCATGCCGCTCATCGAGGCGCAGCAACTCGCCAAGAGCTACCAGGCCGGCGACGTCGCGGTGCAGGCGATCAAGGGTGTGGACTTCACCATCGCGCCCGCCTCGTTCGTCTGCTTCGTCGGTCCCTCCGGCAGCGGCAAGAGCACGCTGCTCAACATGATCGGCTGCCTCGACCACCCGAGCGCAGGCCGACTCACGGTGCTCGACACCGATGTCGCCACGCTCGACCGGCGCGCGGCCGCGGATTTCCGCGGCGCGAACATCGGTTTCATCTTCCAGGACTTCAACCTGATCCCGGTGCTCTCGGCCTACGAGAACATCGAGTACCCGCTGTTCATGGTGCAGGACTGGCCGGCGGAGACACGCCGCGCGCGTGTGCGCGCGCTGCTCGAAGCGGTGGGCATGACGGACCAGGCCGACAAGCGCCCGGATCAGCTCTCGGGCGGGCAGAAGCAGCGCGTGGCCGTGGCGCGCGCGCTCGCCACCAACGCCAAACTCGTGCTCGCCGACGAGCCCACGGCCAATCTCGACCACGACACCGCCTACCGCATCATCGCGCTGATGAAGACGATGCGCGATGAGTTCGGCACGACCTTCGTGTTCTCCACGCACGATCCCAAGATCATGCGCGAGGCCGAAGTGACCTTCAC